>ERZ772820.1008-NODE-1008-length-23836-cov-11.225937_pt1 | contig 23836 bp, 16 predicted proteins | sample MGYA00511377_ERZ772820 | MGnify/ENA primary metagenome ERZ772820 (study PRJEB29015, sample SAMEA2737684) | human gut metagenome | biome: human gut; feature: human-associated habitat; material: faeces | place: China | collected 2012 ... | reverse complement strand
AAAGCATCTAAGTGCGAAGCCAGCCGCAAGATGAGAACTCCATTGAGGGTCGTCAAAGACGATGACGTTGATAGGATGCAGGTGTAAAGACAGCGATGTCAAAGCCGAGCATTACTAATTGCCCGAACACTTTCTTTAGGAAAGTTCATAGTTTCAGCTGTTGACTCTCGATTGAATCGAGAGGGACGGTGGTTCTTTACTATCAAATACAGTTTGCTTGTGTGCAAATACGTCATACCCCATTATCAGGTGGTTATTGCGGTGAGGTCCCACCTCTTCCCATTCCGAACAGAGAAGTTAAGCTCACTTGCGCCGATGGTACTGCAATGCAATGCGGGAGAGTAGGTAGCCGCCTTCTTTTATCAAAGCCTCAGATTTCGAAAGATTTCTGAGGCTTTTTTGTATCTTTGCATTCACAAAAATAGAAATAATTATGAATCAATTTACAAAGATTATTGCAGCCCAACTCAAATTACGTGAGCAGGCTGTCGAGAATACATTGGAGCTTCTTGAAGAAGGATGCACCATTCCTTTTATTTCCCGTTACCGTAAGGAGAAAACGGGAAATATGGATGAGGTGAATATCGAGGCCATCGCTCAGGCTAACGAAAAGTTGAAGGAAATGGCGAAACGAAAAGAAACCATCCTGAAGACTATTGATGAGCAAGGTAAACTGACAGATGCTCTTAAAGAGCGTATCGAAAACTGTTGGGATGCCACAGAACTGGAAGATATCTATCTTCCTTTCAAGCCTAAGCGCAGAACTCGTGCACAGATTGCACGTGAGGCTGGCTTGGAACCTTTAGCGCAAGTTCTGCTTTTCCAGCGTGAACGCAACCCGCTGCAGGCTGCTAAGAAGTTTGTAAGCGACAAGGTGAAGGATGCTGATGCTGCCCTGCAGGGTGCTAAGGATATCATTGCCGAAATGGTGAGCGAGAGCGAGGAGAGTAGAAATCAGATTCGTGGAGAATTCCGTCGTGGTGCTATCATCACCTCTAAGGTGGTGGCTAAGAAAAAGGATGAGGAGGAAGCACAGCGCTTTTCTGATTACTTCGATTTCTCTGAGCCTTTGAAGAAATGTTCTTCCCATCGTCTGTTGGCGATGCGCCGTGGTGAGGCTGCCGGATTCCTCCGTATCAGTATCTCTGCCGATGACGAGCAGTGCCAGGATAAGCTGAAACGCCACTATGTGCATGGTTATGGTGAGTGCCAGACATTGGTAGGCGAAGCGGTGGATGATGCCTTTAAGCGTCTTTTGAAACCTAGTATTGAAACCGAATTTGCTGCTCTCAGTAAGCAGAAGGCGGATGAAGAGGCTATTGTTGTTTTTGCAGAGAACCTGCGCCAGCTCTTGCTCGCTGCTCCTTTAGGTCAGAAGCGAGTGATGGCTGTTGATCCTGGTTTTGCCAACGGTTGCAAGACTTGTTGTCTGGATGCACAAGGTAATCTGATTCATCATGAAATCGTTTATCCTCATCCTCCTCGTAATAAGAAAAATGAGGCTACTTCAGCTATCCTGCGCATGGTGAAGATGTATCAGGTAGAGGCGATGGCTGTGGGTAATGGTACGGCAAGTCGCGAGACGAGTGACTGGTTGCACGAAATAAGTTATCCACACTCTGTGGATATCTATGTAGTAAGTGAGGATGGTGCTTCTATCTATTCTGCTTCCAAGATTGCCAGAGATGAATTCCCGGATGAGGATGTAACCGTGCGTGGTGCTGTAAGTATTGGTCGCCGACTGATGGATCCGCTTGCCGAACTGGTAAAGATTGATCCTAAGAGCATCGGTGTAGGACAGTATCAGCATGATGTGGATCAAACACAGCTTAAGAAGAGCTTGGATACCGTGGTGATGAGTTGTGTAAACTCGGTGGGTGTCAACCTGAATACCGCATCGCAGCATCTTCTTACCTACGTGAGTGGGCTCGGTCCTACTCTTGCCAAGAATATAGTGGAATATCGTAAGGAGAATGGAGCCTTCGCTTCGCGTGCGCAGTTGAAGAAAGTGCCACGTCTGGGGCCTTCTGCTTTCGAGCAGTGTGCTGGCTTCCTCCGTATTCCTGGAGCTAGAAATCCTTTGGATAACAGTGCCGTGCATCCAGAGCGTTATGCCCTGGTAGAGCAGATGGCGAAGGACCAGGGAGTCACCGTGAAGCAGCTGGTGGAAGATAAGGATTTGCAGAAGAAAATAGATATTAAGAAATATGTCACTACTGAGGTGGGTATGCCTACTTTGATGGATATTATGGCTGAGCTTGACAAACCTGGTTTGGATCCTCGTGGAGAGGTTGAAAAATTTGAGTTTGATGCGAGCATCAAGACCATTGAGGATCTGCAGGAGGGCATGGTAGTGCCTGGCATCGTAACCAATATCACCAAATTTGGCGCCTTTGTAGATATAGGTGTTCACAATGATGGATTGGTTCACGTTTCACAGATGTCAAACCGCTACATCAGTGACCCTAGTGAAGTGGTGAAGCTCCATGAGCATGTGATGGTGAGAGTGACAGAAGTGGATTTGAAGCGTAAGCGCATTGCCTTGTCAATGAAGGGAGTGAAATAATGGATATGAATCAATATATAAACAAAGGTGAAAATATAAATAAAGGTGAAACCCTCGGTAAAGAGGGCTTCACCCATTTTGGAGACAGTACTAATCAAGACAGTTGCTCTCTATCCAGTATCTCTCAAGACTGTATAGAGTCGGCTTATTGCTTTATTCATCAGAAGCTTCGTGTCTATGAGTTTTCTACCAATCCCACGCAGCGTGATGATATCGAATATGCTATCAGCCAGTATGTGGATGGCATGAATCCACAGCTTTATCAGCTGCTTGCTGATGGAAGAGATGGTTTCCTTCTCGACCATGTAAGTTTTGAGCAGGATATGAGAAAGGCACAGGCGCAACTGGAAAAAATGATGGTGTAACCTATTTATTTCAAATTACAGTCGGGAAGAACCGCCATGCATCTTCTTCCCTCTACGGTTTTCAGGATGCATCCGATGGTCTTTCTGCCGATGTTTCTGTTGACAGGGACTTGATCCTGCGCAATTACTTCTACATAATGAACGCCGGCATTCGGTACATCCATAGGGAGGGTACCTTCTGCCTGCATCTTGCCGTGTTCGAATCTGTCAACATCATCAAATCTGACGTAATGGTTGGTCTTGCCGTCAATGAATCCCACACATACAGAGTCCTTGTCTGAGGCAACGGACGCAAAGATGAGTTTTTCGCCAGCGTAACGCTTGAATGCTCTGCCCCGTTCTCTCTGCAAGAGCTCTGCCATCGAAACCTTGCATACCTTTCCGCTTTCATAGACAAGAATGAGCCATCCTTCTTCTTCGTCTTCATGAACAGCCAGTTTCAGGCGATAATCCTGCCAGTCGTCTTCATCCAGTATCTTGTATTCGTCCGTGTCCATCAGACAGATGACTGCCGTGATAGGGCGGTAGCCTTCCTCGTAATCGTGCAATGCATTGTTGCGCAGACGTGAGGTTTGGATGTGGTCGGTGATAGGAGCAGATTCTACATGCTTAGTGGAGTTTTTTGACTCCTTGGTGGCTAGAGTGTTTTCTAACGCAGTCGGCATTTCTTCCTGTGTAACCACAGCATGCGGAATGTGCTCTTCTGCCCATTGTTTTCTGATGGCAAGGAACTTGTCCTTATAGGTTTCGTTTACCTTGCGCGCAGATGTACCCATACGTTCGTAATATACATTGCCTACGGCTTTAGGTGTAGGGCATGGCTCGATGTCGATGATGAGTACCGCATTGCTGATATCCGTATCGAAGTGAGTATGTATATAATGTGCTCCTTCCTGACCGAGATAATAGATAATCTGATTGTTGACATATACCTCATACTTATCTCTGGAACCTTTGAAGAGCGGGTTCTTCAAGTCCTCTTCCAATCCCATTTCATAGCCAATATCCGATACGCCCAGATAGAGATGGCCGCCCTCGGCATTGAGGAAGGCACATATTTCCTGCATGATCTTGACGGTTTGAGCCTGCACATCCACTCGCATGGAGTTTTCCGGATAGATGATGGATGTCTTGAACTCGGTATGGAAATCTTCCTTGCCATAGTTCTTCTTGTTGGAAGATGACTTGTGGAGTTTCAGAAGAGCGCGAATCTTGTCGAGGATATCACCGGCTTGGGTGAGAAGTCCCGATTTCTTCACGAAGTTATGAGAGAGCACGAGCGATGCCAATTGCTGCAGGTGAGGATCTTCTGTAAGACAGCTCCAACGATACAGGTCTTCGTAGTGTTCCTCGCTATCCAGACAACCGATGATACGCAATTGCATAAAGTCGTGGCGAAGGATGGCATTGCGTTCAAACAATTCCGGTTCCTTTTCGGCGATGTGTTCAATCTTGTTGATATCTACCTTATCTAATGTTGCAAAGTCGTTGAGCACCTCCAGGAGCGTAAGTCGGCTATCGTAATAACTGGTTCTCTCCTTGCTGTCGAGCATGATGGCAAGAAGTCGGCAGAAATTGAGATAGTTGTATGCCTTGATTTTGTCTTCTTCTAGGGTGGCTTTGGCATCTATGATGCTCATCATTTCCGATACATATACTTTCTCTATAGGCATCGCATTAGCCAATTCATCCTTTTCATTCTTTGGATTGTAAACCTCATGTGCTGCATACCCCAGCATCAGCTGATGGAAAGCATCGGCAAGACTGAATCGGCTTTCCGGTGATTCCCGCAGGAAGGTGCCGTTGAGATAACCATTGGTTCCTTCCGTAATGTTATCAACTTCTATCACCATACCTTTTTTCAAATCATCGAGAGTCATGCCAGGGGCAGGACATACGGAAACTGAAAAGCCTTCGCTGCTTACGGCAGGAACACGAGGTACGTCTGATACCTGATTGAAGAGCAGACAGGTGAGGCGAGAGTTATAAAACAGATCGTTTACTCGTACGTCGTCTGCGTATTCGCTGATCATATCACGCATGGCAAAGACATAACTTCCATCATTGTTGACTTCTTTTACGTAAGCATGCAACAAGAGGGGCATCCCTTGATATTCAAACGACTGGGTGTTGATGTCGCCAGGGAAGAAAGGTACAACATCGTTTAAAACATCTAACGTTCCCACTCCCTCACAACCTTCTTCTACTACTTTGCATTCAAATAAGAGCTGTCCTGCCAGTTGTTTGGTTACGATGATGGTCGTTTCATCATCTATATAGAGTTTTCTGTTTTGCTTTTTTGAGGACTTACGCTTTTGGGAGAATAGAGAATGGTTGATGTATTCCCACAGCTCCTTATAGTGTTCGATGGTAGTACCTACTTTTCCACGCAGTTTCACCGGTGGTTTTTCGTCCAGGCGGATGGAAAGTCCATGCCATAATCCCATACGTGAAGAGAGAGGCATATATACATTCTCTTTATCCAAATCCTTTGGCTGTATGGTGATAGCTTGCTCGTTGACGGTGAGAAGAGTTGTTTCATTCTCATATTTGGCAGGTTCAAAACTCTCCACGGTTTCATTGTCCTGTTGGGAGCAGAGCATATTGGCGAGGACGAATGCGTCATCGCTGTTGAAAGGAAGGGCAGCATTGAATTCTGTCGGGGTGAAGAGAGAAAGGAATGCTTTCTGGAGAGTCTTGTTTGGGTCGCTTACATTCATCAGCGAAACCAAGCGATAGAGCAATGCCTGATTCAATGAGTTATCGTAAATCTTATGCGATGCATGACGTCCCAGTATCAGCTCGATGGTCAAAACCTGAATCATGGTTTCCTTGGTTGTTGCATCGCTGGAGAGTCTGTCTGTCTGGTGATAGATATTCTCTACATAGCTTTGTAACAGTTTGAGCCATTGCATCTGAAAGGGTTTTCTGTTCCAAAGATATACCTGCTGGCTGCGAAGGGTGGTCAGAATAGACGTGATGAGTTTTTCCATAATCGAAAAGTCGAGCATGAAGATGCATTGCATGATGCAGAACTGCTTGCGTGGATGGTAGATATAGGCACAAGTGGATAGAGTGGAAAGAATCTGGCTGATGGTATGCTCGGCCTTTCCCTCTCTTAATATTCTGATGGCTTGAATGTAGTAAGATATCAGTTCGATGATATCGGTAAATCGCTGTTCGAGCAGCATGCGTTCGGCTTCCTTGCATCGGGGCAGGAGATACTCTCCCTGTAGCGTTTCGATGCATTGGGAATGAATCTGCAGGAGTAATGTCTGTAATTCATCTTGGCTGAGATGATTGGAGATGCCAGCTATCCATCGGTGGCACTCCAGGTCGAAGATGTCAGAAGGCGTATCTCCGAGCATCAGATTTCTGAACTCAGGAGTATTCCAGTTTTCATCGCCTATGATTTCACGAAAATCTTTATCTGAAAGTGAAAACTCCGACTTATCGGCGCCCAATACTTCTACGAGTTGTACCTCCATGTATTTCTGGCGGAACTTCATCACTCTGCATCTTACTCTAGGAGTGAGCGCTGCATTGATGATAGTATCCCTTTTCAGCATGGCCGTGAAGCCGTATTCGTCTTCCAGGTGATAGAAATCACCTAATGTCATCTTGATTTTGAAATCCACCTCATCATTTTCCTTATAATGTTTTCTCATGAGGTGTTCTATGTTCTGGGAAATGAAAACCTTGCCTAGATGGGTTGTAATCATCAGACAGTCAAGTGTCTTAGGGGCGGGTTGCCTCCTTTGGAAGTCAATCTGTCCTACCTTGTAAATTCTGTTTTCTACTTCGATGACGAACTTATGTTCTTCTTCATCAATGCGCAGAACCTTTGCCTTGATATTCTTGTAATTATTCATATAGAATGGTTTTTTGTGATATGATGTTATAATAATACTGCAAAGATATATATATTCTGTGAATTTTCAGTATTTTCTCGTTAAAAAAACTCTAATTTTAACAAAGCATAAAAAGTTGGCATAACGTATGATGTTATGAATATTTTTTGTATATTTGCATTTTCGATAGAACATTAATAAACTAGAGACGATGAAAGCATTTACATATATTAAAAAAGGAGAATTCGCTTTTGTTGAGAAAGCGAAACCTACCATCAAGGATGCCAAGGATGCTATAGTGAGAGTAACAATGAGCAGTATCTGTACCAGCGATTTGCATATCAAGCATGGTTCAGTGCCTCGTGCCGTACCTGGTATTACCGTGGGGCATGAGATGGTGGGTGTTGTAGAAGAAGTAGGCGGGCAGGTTACCCATGTGAAGCCGGGCGATAGAGTAACGGTGAATGTGGAGACTTATTGTGGCGAATGCTTCTACTGCCAGCATGGATACGTAAACAACTGTACTTCTCCTCATGGTGGCTGGGCGTTGGGGTGCAGGATAGATGGCGGCCAGACGGAATACGTCAGAGTTCCGTATGCCACTACCGGATTGAATAAGATTCCTGATACGGTGAGCGATGAGCAGGCACTCTTTGTTGGCGATATTCTTGCCACTGGATTCTGGGCAACCCGAATCTCGGAAATTAAGGAAGAAGATACGGTTCTCATTATCGGGGCAGGTCCTACGGGAGTTTGCTGTTTGCTCTGCACCTTACTGAAGAATCCTGGAAAAATCATCGTTTGCGAGAAATCTGAAGCTAGGAGAGCATTTATCCAGGAACATTATCCGCAGGTTCTTGTGGTAGAACCGGAAGATTGCGAAACCTTCGTCGAGGAACAGAGTTTGCATGGTGGAGCCGATGTGGTGATGGAAGTAGCTGGTGGTTCGGATACCTTCCAGTTGGCATGGAAGTGTGCCCGTCCTAATGCCATCGTTACTATTGTTGCTATGTATGATAAGCCCCAGATGCTTCCGCTTCCTGATATGTATGGCAAGAATCTCATTTTCAAGACGGGTGGAGTAGATGGCTGTGATTGTGAGGAAATCCTGAGCTTGATAGCACAGGGCAAGATAGATACCACTCCTCTTATTACCCATCGTTTTCCGTTATCTAGAATAGAGGAAGCCTACGATGTGTTTGAGAATAGAAAAGATGGGGTTATCAAGGTTGCTCTATATTGAGGTTTTCATATAAGTTGCCCTTTATAGAGGTTTCATGTAAATTGAGATTTCACATAAAAACAGGGCGCAAGCTATTCCTGTTGCGGAAAAAGCTTGCGCCCTTGATATATTTACGATGAGTAAATGAGCTTTTCTAAGATTAGAACTTGTAGATAGCACCAAAAGAAATGTTGCTAGCATCTACGTCAACTCCGAATGTAGATGAGCTCTTGCCCTCTTCTGGAGAATAACCTCTGTAACCGAGGAAGCCAATCTTTGAGATGAATTCAACATGCTTTGTAAGCTTAACAGCCAAACCTGGCTTGATGCCTACCTCGTAGAAGTCGCCACCGCCCTTGCTTACACTGCCATAACCGATAGTACCCTCGAAGAAGAGATCAACTACCTTGCTCTCAACAGCTGTATAGCGAACGTAAGGAGCAATAGTGAAGGTAGTAGCATCACCTACTCGGGCAATCTTGCAAACATCGCCCTTCTGGATACCTACCTCGATACCGGCATCCCACTTGTTGTTGAACTGATAACCAATCTCAGGGATGAGCTTGTAAGCTGTCTTGCTGTCATTATCACCGATCTTGTTGCTAGAGATACCAGCAGTACCACCGATGTAAACCTGTGCGCTTGCGCAAACAGAAACGAGAGCCATCATAAGGCTCAACATAATCTTCTTCATAATTAATCTTTTAAACCGAAATTAATACTTTGTTTCTTTTCTTTTATTGGAATTCCGTGGGCAAAGGTATAGGAAATATGCGAAAAACAAGAATAGTTTATCTGGTTTTCTTGTAAAATATGGGAATTTGTTGATTTAAATCAAAAAACGTGGTTATGTGACGACTGTTTCTTCCAATATCTATGAGTAAGTAGGTTGATGATAACTTCCTGGTTTCTAGAAAGAAAAAATCCTAACTGCTTATTATCAAGCAGTTAGGATTTTCTTCGGTGCGCCTGATAGGACTCGAACCTACACGGCCTGAACCACTAGATCCTAAGTCTAGCGCGTCTACCAATTTCGCCACAAGCGCATTTGTGAGTGCAAAGATACAATAAATATTTGAATAAAAAGAAGAAATGAGCAGAAAAAAGCGGGTTTGTTTGTTTTTTACGAGAAATAATGGTACTTTTGCAGGCAAACTGAAAATAATCATGATGAAAAAAATGAATTATACAATAAAATTATAGTAACAATGAATACAAAGAATCTATTATTGTTGGCATCTCTTGTTTTTGCGATGCCATTGTCTGCTCAGAGTCCTCTGGAGGATTTCAAGCGAGACATTACACTCTCGGGTAGTAACTATGTGGTTTATCGCGGGCCTCAGAAGCAGTTAACTCCGGCGCCTAAGGGCTATAAGCCTTTCTATCTGAGCCACTATGGCCGTCATGGCTCCCGCTACATGATTGGTAAGCAGGCGTATGATGTGCCTTATTTCTCTCTGTTGAAGGCGAAGCAGGAAGGTAAATTGACTGCCAAGGGTGAGGAAACACTGGCTAAGGTGAAGCTGATTCGTGAAGAGGCGAAGGGACGTGATGGCGAGTTAACTCCGCTGGGAGCTCTCCAGCATCAGGGTATTACCAGGCGAATGATGGAAAGATTTCCAGAGATCTTTGCCGGTAATACGAATATCGAGGCACGAAGCACGGTGGTGATCCGCTGCATCCTCTCTATGGAGAATGGCTTGCATCAGTTGCTTCGCATGAATCCTAAGCTCCACATCTTCCATGATGCCAGCGAGCATGATATGTACTATATGAATCAGGGAGACAGATACCTGGATAGCTTGAAAAATAGCGTGGGCATCAAGGTGGTGCAGCAGGAGTTTGCCCAGAAGCACGTTAACTATAGCCGAGTGATGCAGGAACTTTTCAATGACCCGGCTTGGGTGAAGCAGAATATCAACCAGAGCAACTTGAACAGAAAGCTTTATGAGATGGCTAGCTCTATCCAGGGTACAGAGTTGAGAGGCAAGGTTTCGCTTTATGATCTCTTTACTGAGGAGGAGTTGTATCAGAATTGGGTAAGTACCAATATCTGGTGGCAGATGGCGTATGGCAATTCTCCTTATACGGGCAATGTTCAGCCATATTCCCAGCGTAATCTTCTGATGGATATCATCCAGAAGGCTGATAGCTGCATAGCTCTTCCGCATCCGGGTGCTACCTTGAGATATGGTCATGATACGATGGTTACTCCGCTTACTTGCCTCCTGGATCTGAATGGATATGGCGAGGAAATCAGAGATCCTGAGAGAATTTCTTCTCAATGGTTTGATTATAAGATTACTCCGATGGCTACCAACCTTCAGTTTGTATTCTATCGCAACAAGGCGAATGATGTACTGGTGAAGGTATTGCTCTGCGAGGATGAAGCTACGCTTCCTATCAAGAGCGATGTGGAGCCTTATTACCACTGGAATGATTTCAAGGCTTATTGCCTGGAGAAGCTGAAGGGATATAAAAAGTAAAAATATACAGCAATGCGACGCATATAATCATCTATAGAGAAAAAGGAGGGTGTATCCAAGTACACCCTCCTAAAAAATATATATCGAAAACTTTTCGAATTCTTTTATTGCTTCGATAACCAATCTTTGTCTTTCTGATCTTCTTCGAAATCTTTTTCTGAGAAGAGATTGGTTTGACCGGTCAGTTCATCTATTACCTGCTGCTCGCTTTTTCCTGCATCAGGATCGAGATTCTCTACAGCTTCAGTATTCTTACCAGCGTCTTCAGAATCGCCGGTTGCATCTTCTGCATCAGGATTTTCTTCTGCTGGAGGCTCCGGGAATCTTGTCGGCTCTAATTCCTCAATGCTTTCCAGTTTCCATGTCGTCAGGCGCTTACCCTTTGCCTTGAAACTCTTCTGGGCGATGAATTGCTCGGCATCGATTTCCTCGGCAGGTCGGATGGCATCCACACCACCATAGGTAACCTTGAGGCGAGGGAATGGGGTATCGGTGAGCAGGATGAGCTTGCTGTTTGGATTCTCTCCCAGACAATTCTGGTGGCGCTTGGTGGCATCCATCGTAAATCGCTTGATGTATGGATATCCCTCATTGTCGGCATCATAGAGAATGGCTGTCCATATCTTGTGCTCGTCCCATTTCTCCAATCTCAGGATGTTGTCCTCGTAATGGTTGTTCACATCGAAGTTGGTGATGTAGAATTCGCCGTTGTCGAGTACTACCAGGATAGAGTCATCATCGTTGAATTCTCCCAGGAATCTGCCGTTCTCATCATAGTTGATGCGGTTTACATCCGGGTCGAACCATACCTTTCTTCCTCCCAGGGTACTGTGTCCGTGGCTCTTCAATCCGATGCGGCGGATGGTTCGCTTGGTGAGCAGGTTGCCCTTGGCAGCACGTCCCTTGATGAGGATTTCAGAGAAATCTTTCTCCAGGAAGATGCTCTGGCGTTTCTTGCTCAGATCCGGTTCCATCGTCACCTTGATGATTTCCGCCTCGCCGTTAGGGTTGGCGGTGAAGTAGATGATGCGGCTTCCCGGTGTGCCCTGGGTGATATCGTAGAGCTTGTCGCGTGTCATGGCGGTTACGTTGAATCGCTTGATGAAGTAGTCGCCCTGCTTGCCATCGCGATATACGCAGTTGTAGATGGTTCGCTTGTCGTTCTTCTTGAACACCTGTACGTGGAGGATGTTCTTACCCACGAATATCTTGTCGGCAACCTTGGTTACCTTGAATTTTCCATCCTTGTAGAAGATGATGATGTCGTCGAGGTCAGAGCAGTTGCATACGAATTCATCCTTCTTCAATCCTGTACCCACGAAACCTTCCTGTCGGTTGATGTAGAGTTTCTGGTTGGCTTCCACCACCTTGGTTACCTCGATGGTATCGAAGTTTCTGATTTCGGTTTTTCTTGGATGCATCTTTCCGTACTTGCCCTTGAGATACTCAAACCAGTTGATGGTGACATCGGTCATGTGAGCGAGGTCGGTTTCTATTTCAGCCAGTTCCGCCTTGATTTTCAGCAGGAGGTCATCCGCCTTATCCTTATTATATTTCAGGATTCGCTGCATCTTGATTTCCAGGAGCTTGAGGATGTCATCGCGTGTGATGTCCCGGTGGAAGGAGTATTCCACGTTTCCCTTGCCGTCGATATTGGCGGTGAATATCTGGTCCTTGAACGGCTCCAGCTTGGAGTAGATGAATGCCACAACCTCGTCCTGACTCTTGCTCTGCTCGAATTTGCGCTCCTTGTAGATGCGCTCCTCTATGAAGATGCGTTCAAGCGAGGAGAAGAAGAGCTGCTCTTCCAGCTCGCCCTTTCGGATCATCAGTTCGCGTCGGAGCAATCCCATGGTGCGGTCAACGCTATGTCTGAGCACATCGCTCACGGTGAGGAACTTCGGCTTGTTATCCTCGATGACGCAACAGTTGGGCGATATGTTGATTTCGCAGTCGCTGAAGGCATAGAGGGCATCCATCGTCTTGTCCGAAGAAGTGCCTGGTGCCAGATGCACGAGGATTTCCACGTTGGCTGATGTTACATCATCCACCTTTCTTGCCTTGATCTTTCCCTTTTCCACCGCCTTGGTGATGGAGTCGATGAGGCTACCGGTGGTTTTGCTGAATGGTATCTCGCTGATTACGAGTGTCTTGTTGTCGAGCTTGTCTATCTTGGCTCTTACCTTCAGTACGCCTCCTCGCTGTCCGTCGTTGTATTTGCTTACGTCGATGGCGCCTCCTGTAGGGAAATCCGGATAGAGCTGGAAGGGTTCTCCCTTGAGGTAGTGGATGGCAGCATCGCAGAGGTCGTTGAAGTTATGCGGCAGTACCTTGCTGCTCAAACCCACGGCGATACCCTCGGCACCTTGTGCCAGGAGCAGCGGGAATTTGGCTGGCAGGGTGATAGGTTCCTTGTTTCTGCCATCGTAGGAGAGTTGCCAGTCGGTGGTTTTAGGGTTGAATACCACATCCAGGGCAAATTTCGAGAGTCGTGCCTCGATGTATCGGGGAGCGGCTGCACGGTCGCCGGTGAGTATGTTACCCCAGTTACCCTGTGTGTCGATGAGCAGGTCTTTCTGTCCCATCTGCACGAGTGCATCTCCGATGGATGCGTCTCCGTGAGGGTGGAACTGCATCGTATGTCCCACGATGTTAGCCACCTTGTTGTATCTTCCGTCATCCATGCGTTTCATGGAGTGGAGGATGCGTCGCTGTACGGGTTTCAATCCGTCTTCGATATGGGGCACGGCTCGCTCCAGGATCACATACGATGCATAGTCGAGGAACCAGTTCTGATACATTCCGCTGAGGTGATGTACGGCAGAAGCATCAAAACGGTTCACCGGCTTGTAGTCGGAGTGTTCCTGAGGCGTATTTTCCTCATTTATCTCGTTTTTATCTTTAATTTCGTCGCTCATATATAGCTTTTAATACTTATTTTATTAATTTATGGCAAAAATACAACAATTTTTCGAGAAAAAAGAGTATCTTTGCCGAAAATTTGAAAAAAATAAGATTTAATCATGGCACAGGAAGATGTTTTTAAGAAAATTGTAAGCCATTGCAAGGAATATGGCTTCGTGTTCCCAAGTAGTGAAATTTATGATGGCTTGGCTGCCGTTTACGACTATGGTCAGAATGGTGTTGAGCTCAAGAATAATATCAAGCAGTACTGGTGGCAGAGTATGGTATTGTTGCACGAGAACATTGTAGGTCTCGATGCAGCTATCTTCATGCACCCTACCGTATGGAAGGCTTCAGGTCATGTGGATGCCTTCAACGACCCATTGATCGATAACCGTGATTCCAAGAAGCGTTATCGTGCCGATGTGCTCATCGAGGATCACATGGCTAAGTATGAGGAGAAGATTGCCAAGGAGATTGCCAAGGCTCAGAAGCGCTTCGGCGATAGCTTCGATGAGGCTCAGTTCCGCGCTACCAACCCTCGTGTACTGGAGAACCAGAAGAAGTTTGATGATCTCCATGCCCGCTATACTGAGGCAATGCAGGGTCCTAACCTGGAGATGCTGAAGCAGATTATCGAGGATGAGGGTATCGTCTGCCCTATCAGCGGTACCAAGAACTGGACAGACGTTCGCCAGTTCAACCTGATGTTCTCTACCCAGATGGGTGCTGCCAGTGATGCTACAAGCAAGGTTTATCTCCGTCCTGAGACAGCTCAGGGTATCTTCGTAGATTATCTGAGCGTACAGAAGACCGGTCGTATGAAGTTGCCATTCGGTATCTGCCAGATTGGTAAGGCATTCCGCAACGAGGTAGTTGCCCGTCAGTTCGTATTCCGTATGCGTGAGTTCGAGCAGATGGAGATGCAGTTCTTCTGCCAGCCAGGTACAGAGATGAAGTGGTTTGAGTATTGGAAGAAGGTTCGCCTTGCTTGGCATGAGGCACTGGGCATGGGCAACGAGAACTACCGTTACCACGACCACGAGAAGCTGGCTCACTATGCCAACGCAGCTACCGACATCGAGTTCAAGATGCCATTCGGCTTCAAGGAGGTAGAGGGTATCCACAGCCGTACCAACTTCGACCTTTCTCAGCACGAGAAGTACAGCGGCCGCTCTATCAAGTACTTCGATCCTGAGAAGAACGAGAGCTATGTGCCTTACGATGTAGAGACCTCTATCGGTGTTGACCGTATGTTCCTCAGCGTGATGTGCCACTCTTACTGCGAGGAGAAGCTTGAGAATGGTGAGACACGCGTGGTATTGCGCCTGCCAGAGGCATTGGCTCCAGTGAAGTGTGCCGTATTCCCATTGGATAAGAAGTTTGGTTTGCCAGAGTTGGCTCATGAAATCGTAGATGAGTTGAAGTTCCACTTCAATACCCACTATGGCGATCCTAAGGATTCCATCGGTAAGCGTTATCGCCGCCAGGATGCCATCGGTACTCCATTCTGTATCACCGTTGACCACGAGACACCAAACGACCACAAGGTAACTCTGCGTTATCGTGATACCATGGAGCAGGAGCGTGTAGCTATCTCTGACCTCCGCAGCATCATCGAGGAGCGCGTAAGTATTACTAGCGTATTAAAGAAACTTGGTAATGAAATTAAGAATTTCTAAATATCTCTTCTTGCTCGTGATGGCAGTGTTCGCCCTGTCATCATGCAGCGAGGATGATAACACCGTAGATGAGTATGCCAACTGGCAGGAGCGCAACGAACAGGCTTTTGACGATACTTTGGCTTATGCCCGTCAGCAGATAGCCAACGGCAGCACCGAATGGAAGGTGATTCGCAAATGGTCGCTCCAGAACCAGATACCTAACAAGGATGTGACTGGTATGGATGTTCCGCTTTCCTACAAGGATGCTGATCACATCGTGGTTCGCGTGTTGAAGGAAGGCAAGGGCAGCGGATGCCCTATGTACACCGATTCTGTGAAGGTGAGCTATCTTGGCAGATTGCTGGGCACTGATACTTATCCTGCAGGTTATGTATTCGATAAGACCTTCGAGGGTACCTACGACAAGGCCACTGCTCAGGTTACAACCAATTTGGCGAGTGGCTGGATAGATGGTTTTACCACAGCCGTGCTCAATATGCACATCGGCGATCATTGGCTGGTGTATATCCCATATCAGCTGGCTTATGGTTCTACCCAGAGTTCGAGTAGCGTAATCCCTGCCTATTCCATGCTTCGCTTCGAGATAGTGCTCGACAGCTACTATCGTCCGGGTCAGGTAATACCGGGTTCCAGAGCTGCTGCCCAGGCACTCAAGGGAGAATGGATTACAGAGTAGGATTTTTGGGGGATTTACACCTTATTATATATAGGTGATAGAATAGGAGCGTTCCTAGGATTGCCATCTGATGGCATTCTTAGGAACGCTTTGTGTTAACATACCTTTTTGATGTGTTAACAAGTGTTTGTGTTCGCACACAAAACGCTGTCTATATTAAAAAAATGTTAGTTTTCTGCATTTTTTCGGCTAAAAGTATTGCAGTTTCAGAAAATAGTTGTACCTTTGCATCAGAAAAATAAGTTTTAGGTTTTTAGTTAGGTAATAGATTTTATTAGGTTTAGTTGTTAGGTAAAGTTAAGATTGTTGTTCATTGGTTTATTGGTTTTAGTTAAGGTAGTTAGAAAAGATTGTTTATTCAAGGACGACAGGTGTTAGTTAAGGTAAGAATAAGATTGTTTATTCAGTGACGACAAAAAACAGTACTGTTCCGCTCTGCGGAAGTTAAGTTTTGGGAAAAACAAAGGTACGAAATTCATGTAATTAAATAAAGGTGGCGATTCCTTCCGGGAGTCGCCATTTTTTTCGTTAACGCAATTAATAAGAGAAAAATATGTTATTCAAGAATAAGACAGATTATCTGATGGAGTCGATACGCGAGGGTAGGGCGATGGCTCGCAGCGAGAAACTCAATCTCATTGTGGGGTTGAGTATTCCATCCATGCTGGCACAGATTTCCACCGTGATGATGTTCTTCATCGATGCATCCATGGTGGGACATCTGGGTGCTGAGGCTTCGGCAAGCATCGGACTTATCGAGTCAACCAACTGGCTCATTGGTAGTTTGCTCAGTGCGGCAGCTACCGGTTTCTCGGTGCAGGTGGCTCATTTCATCGGAGCCAACGATTTCGTGAAGGCTCGTCAGGTATTCCGCCATGCCCTGATATGCGGTTTGGCGTTCAGCCTTTGTGTTACCCTGGCATGTGTAGGAGTGCATTCTCATCTGCCTTATTGGCTGGGTGGCGGTGCTGATATTGCGGGCAATTCCTCACGTTATTTTCTGATATACGGTTTGGCGTTGCCCTTCGTATTCCTGTATCATGTCTCCGAGATGATGCTCAAGTCGGCAGGCAACATGCATACCCCGAGTGTGATGGCGGTGCTGATATGCATCTGCGATGTGGTGTTCAATTACCTCTTCATCTACGTCATGAAGATGGGCGTAGTGGGAGCTGCCTGCGGCACGGCGCTTGCCTATATCTGCATCTCGCTGCCCAATCTCTACCTCACGGCATGCCGTAACCGGATACTCAATCTGCGTCAGGACAAGGAACCTTTCCGGTGGGTGAAGGAATACCTGCACCATGCCTGCAAGATCAGTATCCCGATAGCCATACAGAATGTCCTGATGAGCGGTGCGCAGATCGTGAGCACCATGATTGTGGCACCATTGGGCAATATCGCCATTGCTGCCCACTCGTTTGCCATCACCGCCGAGAGCCTCTGCTATATGCCGGGTTATGGTATCGGTGATGCCGCCACCACCCTGGTGGGTCAGACGCAAGGTGCCGGGCGTACCGATCTCTGCCGCAATTTCGCCTATATGACGGTGGGATTGGGCATGTGCGTGATGGCATTGATGGGAGTGGTGATGTATGTCTTTGCCCCCGAGATGATAGGTGTGCTGTCACCGGTGGAGAGCATCCGCGAGCTGGGCACTACCTGCCTTCGCATCGAGGCCTTTGCCGAGCCTTTCTTTGCAGCGAGCATCGTAACCTATTGTGTCTGCGTGGGAGCGGGTGATACCCGGAAGCCAGCCGCCATCAATCTGGGTACCATGTGGCTGGTGCGCCTCACCCTGGCTTACGCCCTTTCCAAGAGCTATGGCTTGGAGGGTGTCTGGATTGCGATGGCTACGGAGCTTACCCTCAGAGGCACGCTTTTCCTCATCCGACTTTACCGCGGTTCGTGGATGAAGAGCTTCCAATGTTAGTTTTACGTTAAGATTTGCAGGTATTGGGGAAGATAATCTCCCAAATGTTTGCAAATCTTTTTTATTTTGTGTAATTTTGCAAGCGGAATATTTGAAACAAGAAATTTTATAAATCAATAGCAGATGAAACTAAGAAAGATTTTTGCAGCGTTTCTGCTGTGTTTATCCGTGGGAAGTGCGATGGCACAGATGCCAGCCATTCCTGTGGACAAGAATGTGAAGATTGGTCATCTCGACAATGGATTGACTTACTACATTCGTCACAACAGTTATCCTGAGCATGTAGCCAGCTTCTACATTGCCCAGAAAGTGGGTTCTATCAATGAGAACGATGATCAGCGCGGTTTGGCTCACCTCCTTGAGCACCTCGCCTTCAACGGTACCGATCACTTCAAGGGTAACTCTCTCCAGGATTACCTGCAGAGCATCGGTGTGGAGTATGGTAGAAATCTCAATGCCTATACCAGCGTAGAGAAAACCGTATATTACTTCACCGATGTACCTACTACCCGCCCTACAGCCGTAGATTCATGCATGCTCATCCTCAAGGATTGGAGCAATGGCATCTCTCTTACCGAGGAAGCCATCAATGACGAGCGCGACGTGGTACACAATGAGTACCGTATGCGCATCGTGGGTCAGCAGCGCATGATAGAGCGCTCTTTGCCAAAGCTTTATCAGAACAACAAGTATGGCTACCGTTTCCCTATCGGATTGATGAGCGTCATCGACGGCTGCAAGCCGGAAACCCTGCGTGCTTACTACCGCAAGTGGTATCGCCCTGACAATCAGGCAATCATCATCGTGGGTGATGTAGATGTCAACCATATCGAGAACAAGATCAAGGAGCTCTTCTCGGGCATCAAGGTACCTGCCGATGCCGCCAAGATAGAGCCGGTAGAAGTTGCCGATAATGATACAGCCATCTACGTAATCGACAAGGACAAGGAGCAGCAGTATGATATCTTCAATATCTTCATGAAGCATCCTGCCATCCCTAATGCGATGAAGGGCAACATGAGCTATCTCATGAAGGGATACATGGACAATGTGGTTACCTCTATGCTGGGTGCACGCTATGCCGAGATTGCCCAGGAAGTTGACTGCCCATTCCTTCAGGCAGGTGCCGACGACGGCGACTTCCTGCTCTCTTCTACCAAGGGTGCCTTCAGTCTTATCGGTGTGGCAAAGCCAGGTAAGGTAAAGGAGGCTTATGCTGCCGTATTGCGCGAGGCAAAGCGCATGCACGACTTCGGATTCACCGCCACTGAGTATCAGCGTGCCAAGGAGGAGTTCCTGAGCCAGGTAGATAAGACGCTTGCCAACAAGGATAAGATGAAGAACGAGCAGTTTACCACCCAGTATGTGGATAACTTCATCTCCAACGAGCCAATCCCATCGGTAGAGGACGAGAGTCAGATCTACAAGATGGTAGTACCTCAGCTGCCATTGGAGGCCATCAATGCCTATGCCAAGCAGCTGGTTTGCCAGAGCGATACCAACCTGGTATCGATGGTGCTGATGCGCGAAGCAGAGGGTGCCGTTTATCCTACCGAGAAGGAGCTTGCCGATATCGTGAAGCAGGTGCGCTCTGAGAAGCTGGAGGCATACGTGGACAACGTGAAGCAGGAGCCGCTGATGGCTCAGTTGCCTAAGCCAGGCAAGATCAAGAAGACCGTAGAGAACAAGCAGCTGGGTTACAAGCAGCTTACCCTTTCCAACGGTGCCAAGGTGGTATTGAAGAAGACCGATTTCAAGGATAATGAGATTCTCTTCTCTGCCAATGCCAAGGTGGGTTACTCAGCTCTCGAGAAGAGCGATTACCCTAGCATCATGCTGATGAGCGAGGCTTGGGGTGCCAGCGGTTTGGGCGATTTCTCAAGCACCGAGCTTGAAAAGGCGCTCGCAGGCAAGCAGGCAGGTGTAGGCTTCTCCATCAAGCCTTACAGCCATGGCCTCTCGGGTAATTCTACTCCTAAGGACATTGAGACCCTGATGCAGCTCATCTATCTCAAGATGACAGCATTGAGCAAGGATGAGAAGTCGTTCAAGAATCTTCAGAATACCTTTGCCACTGTTCTTGCCAACCAGAGCAACAATCCTAACATGGTATATCAGGATTCATTGCAGAGCACCCTTTACCTGGGCAGCAAGATTGGCCGCATTCCATCTTCTGATGAGATCAACGCCATCAACTACGATCGCCTGATGGCGCTTGCCAAGGAGTATTACGGCAATGCCAAGGACTTCACCTTCTACTTCGTGGGCAACTACGATGAGAAGACCCTCCTCCCGCTCATTGAGCAGTATATCGCCAGCTTGCCAAACAATGGCTTCAAGCTGAAGAACAAGGAGATTCCATACGCCAAGGGCGAGGTGAAGAACAACTTTACCAAGGCGATGTCTAATCCTCAAACCCAGGCATCAGAGATATGGAGCACCAAGTTGCCATTCTCTATGCAGAACATGGTACTGGCAGATGTAACCGCCCGACTGCTGGAGATGCAGTATCTGCGCACCATCCGTGAGCAGTTGAGTGCAGCTTACCATGCAGGAGCCACCTTCGGCATGCTCCGCGATTTCGACGACAAGGCAGCCATCAGCATTACCGCCAATGCCGGCTTGAATCCGGAGAAGGCTGATACCGCCATCACCTATTTCTTCAAGGGTGTGGAAGAGGTAGAGAAGCAGGTAGATGCTGCCGACTTGCAGAAGGTGAAGGAGATTCTCCTGAAGCAGGCAGGTGTGGATGAGAAGAACAATGCCTACTGGCTTGGCGTTATTGCCAACTATACAGGTATCGGTTTCGATAACCATACCGGCTACAAGGAGTTCGTGAAGAACCTCCGTGGCGAGCAGGTTTCCGACTTCCTCAAGAATGTACTCATGAAGAGCGGCAACCATGTCGAGGTAATCATGAAGGCTGAGAAGAGCCAGGAATAATATCCCCCCGCTGGGATATCATTCCGATCAGCATAGAAATCCAAAAAGTCCCGTTGAACGATTTTACTCGACAGCGGGACTTTTTGCCTTTTCTCTTTGTTGTATCAAAGAGTCATTCTGAAAATAATCTTTTTACGTAATTTCCTTTCTCTCTTACGTAAATTTTCTCAAGAGCACTCTCTTGCGAAAGTTACCCTTAGTCATTCTTCTTTGCCTTTGAAGCAAGAGCCTCACGGCGATCGTTGAGAATCTCCTGGCACTTGTTCAATGCCATATTCTCACTCATTGTGTTGACCTTAATTAAATCATTCATAACCTATTGTGATTTGTTAACGGTGCAAAGATAGGGTTTTCCTGTCATATTCGGGGATACTTTTTGAGAAATTTATGCTAATAATCGTTCTTTTTTGATGTATGTCAAAAAAATGAAACATTTATGTCTTTTCTGAACGATATTTTGAACCTTTTGATGCCTCTTTCGTCTAAGAAAATAATAAATAATGATGAAAAAAGCATTTTTTGAAACGAGAGTTACAATTATAATAAATAGAAAGTAAAAAATGAAAAAGGTATTTTTTATGGCTGCCCTGGTGCTTGCCAGCACTTCCGGCAGCAATGTATGCGCAATGAATGAAGCTGTTCAGGAGGCTTCACTTTCAGAATTGATGCCTGTGAAGAAAACAACTAAAAAGACATCGAAGAAGACATCGAAGAAGAAAACTACTACCAGCAGCAGCTCTACCGGCAGCAGCATCATCAGTGGCATTCTGAACAATGTGATAGGTTCTGCCACCTTCTCGCAGGCAGATCTCTGTGCCCATACCTGGAAGTACAGCAAGCCGGGTTGCGCCTTCACCTCAGAGAACCTGCTGGCAAAGGCTGGCGGCGAAATTGCTGCCAGCAAGATAGAGGAGAATCTGAGCACGTACTACAATAAGTTCGGCTTCAGCAAGAGCAATACCTACTTTACCTTCAATACCAATGGCACCTTTGCAGCCAAGATTGACGGCAAGTCATGGAGCGGCACTTATACCTTCGATGAGAAGACGCATGCCATCCAGCTGAAGGGTTTGCTGCTGAGTGCTTCGGGTTTTGCCACCCGCACCACCAATGGCATCAGCCTTCTCTTTGAGCAGAAGAAGCTTCTCACTCTGATCAAGACCCTGAGCAAGCTGAATCTTACCGGAAGCACTACGATGAGTGCCGTGAGCAGTATTGTGGATAACTACGATGGCGTGCGCATGGGCTTCGAGATGACGAAGTAAGATTGATTGCACTATAAGATTTAAGATTTTTAGAAGAATGAGTATTTCTTGTATTCTTAATTAAAAACTATATTCAGCAGTGTTGAACTTATGTTCAGCAGTGCTGAACTTGTATTCCGCAGTGTTGAACTTAAGTTCAACACTGCGGAACATAACTTTCTTCGTGGATTACAAACATTTACATAGTGAAGAGACCAATATTTCCTAGTGAGATAAAAAAAAGTATTCGAAGTTTCTATTTTATCTCAACCTGGAGAGGATTCTTCAATGCATCCAGGTAATCCTTGATGCGAATCTGCCATTCGGCATAGCTCCTTACATCATATTTGCTCCATGCAGCACCGAAGTAATAGCTGTACTTCTCCCCGTTCTTCAAGCCACGCTTCAAGCCGAGGGCATGACCGGTGGCACCATCGTGCTTCTTATCGAAGAGCTGGTAGTAGGTGTGGTCGATGCCTTCTGGGAAGAGTATGCCCACATATACCTGGGAATTGTTCACCTCGATGTTATCCGTAGGGTCGGCATAGCTTACGTAGTCCTTGGCGAAGGTCTTCGTCTCCGTATCCTCCTCGTGGATTGGGAAACCAGTGGCGAAATCGGTAGGAGTGGTCAAGCCGTCATACCATACGGTCATCTTGTTGAAGTTGCTGCCCTTGTCGAGCGAGATGATGCGGTGCTCCACCACGTTCTTCATATCGCCCACGGTAGAGGGGTTGTAAGTCAGTTCTACGGTGAAGCGGAGCGGACCGTTATCCAATATCCTGTAATCCTTGTAGCAGTAAGGTAGCACCTGGTTCTTGCCCACCATCAGGCTTGGTGCACCCAATCCCAGGGTAGCGCCCACACGATAAGGATCCAATCCGTTGCCATGGTCGAGATGGAAGGAGGTGAGGATGTCCGTCTCTCGTGATTCTGCCTGAAGAGACTTGATCTGCTTAGCAAGAGCAGCAGCCTTTGCTGTATTCTTCTCTACCTTCTCCTGCTTCTGCAAGGCTCTCACCTTGGCATCCATCTTATCGCCCTTGATATTTCCGTTCATATCCTTTACGTATCGCTCGTAAACCACGGTATCAGGAGTGTTCTTCACCCAGATGTCGGTGCCGAAGGAGCGCTCGCCGGTCTTCTGCAGGGCAGGGCCATATACGCGGTAGGCGCATCGGTCGTTCTCCCATGCGATATCATCCTTTCTTATCTTATAGAGAGCGCCGGTGGCATAAACCTTCTGCTGGTAAGGCTTGCCGATGCTCACGTAGTAAGTGGCAGAACCGTGAGGGCGCACGCTGGCATCTATGAGCAGAAGATCATCGTGGGTAATCTGCGAGCCAATCTGCTGTCCTCGCTTGTTCTTCACGATATAAGCTTCGCCCTTCTTGGGGGTGGCATTGCCCAGCTTCGCCTTCACCTCGCTCATGCTGAGAGAGATGAGTTCCGTGCGAGGGGTGGAAGTTGGATTGCTGACCACGATGGTGGCTTGCTGAGCATGGCAGTAGCTAGAACCTGCCAGCGCCATGAGCATCATCTGGCTCCTGGCCGTGATGCTCTTCATCATTTTTCCATGAATCTTTTTCATTTTGATTTGTTTGTTTTTTTATTTAATACGAATGAATAGTTGTTGATACTGAATAAAAATTTCTCGCAGCTTTTCTACGAAACTGCGAGAAATGTCTTTTATTCTTCTATAACGGAGATATCCATGCTGATATCCTCCTTAGGGCGGTCACCACGCATGGTTTCGCAGTTTTGGATCTTCTCCACTACGTCAAGGCCTTCCTCTACCTCGCCGAAAACGGTGTACTGGTTGTCGAGGAATGGGGTTCCGCCCACCTCGGTGTAAGCCTTCTGCTGCTCCTCGGTAAACTTAGGGTAACCCTGCTCCTTGCAGCGTTTCTTGGTTTCATCCACCAGTTCATCCTGCAGCTTCATCAAGCCCTCGCGGTCGC
>ERZ772820.999-NODE-999-length-23964-cov-3.906646_pt1 | contig 23964 bp, 9 predicted proteins | sample MGYA00511377_ERZ772820 | MGnify/ENA primary metagenome ERZ772820 (study PRJEB29015, sample SAMEA2737684) | human gut metagenome | biome: human gut; feature: human-associated habitat; material: faeces | place: China | collected 2012 ... | reverse complement strand
CCCGGTTCGATCCCGGGTCTGGGTACAAAGAGCTGCAAGTTCTTCAACTTGCAGCTCTTTTTGTTTTTATACACCTACAAAATCTCTATCCGCCACTGGCGGATAGACATACGCCATCGCCGGATACACATACGGCAGTTGCGAACATACATCCGCCATCGCCGGATACACATACGGCAGTTGCGAACATACATCCGCCACTGCCGTACAAAACTTCTTTCTCTATCTAAAATAATCTCTTCTTACAGAAAATCTTATCGCAACTTGATATTGCTCCAATCATTCATACCTGTGGCAGGAACCACCGTTGGCGACTGGCTCTTATGGTTGATAACCACCGACTGGCGGCGCACCTCCCTGTTCACATACTCGCTCAACTCGCCCAAGGTTACGTCACCCTTGGTATCCTGCAACTTCTTCAACAGATAATAGGTGAACAGACCATGTCCCTTCTCCTTATATGGATAAGCAGTCTCGTCGCCCGTAGCAGCACTGAATACCACCATGTTGCCCTTTGGTGCATCCTGCTTCACCTTCAACGCTACACCACGAGCCGATGCCAACATGCCATCGCCACGCTGGGCACCACTGAAGCAGGCATCCATGAACACCAATACCCGCTTGGCATGGAGACCATCAAGCGTATCATACAGTCGCTTGGTGCTCAGACATACCTCTGTATTCTGACCGCTGGCATCCACAGGAAGCAGGTAAGCAGCCTTGTCTGATTCGCTTGGCACACCATGACCAGCATAATAGAAGATGACATTCAGGTCGCCCTCGAAGGCAGAAGCTATGCTCTTGATATCGTCTAAGGCTGAAAGCATCGTACCGAATGTTGCATCGCGATACACACGGATGTTTTCCTTAGGGAGACCCAGGGTCTTCTTGCAGTAAGAAGCAAACACCTTGGCATCGTTCAAGGCGTACTTCACCTTGGTGACACGCTCGTAGTTCTCGTTACCGATAATCACGGCAAAGGTCTTCTTGTTCTCCTCGTTGGTTTCAGGAATATTGATGTCGAGCGCATTATCCACTACTTCCAACTGAGAGTTCGCGGTTCTGGCTGCACTACCACCATGCAAATCTATCTCCAATGGAGGAAGATTGGCAAGGAACTCGCTGGAACCATCGTTCTTATAGCTGGAAGCCGACTGATAAACCTTATCGCCCAACTTAAACTGGCAGGAAAGGATAGCCAGCTGGTCGTCTATCACACCATACTGAGGCTCAAGCTGAATCTGGTTCCAATATCCCTTGAAGAGATCAGCCTCCTCGGCAGGCACCTTGGCATAGATGCGTCCCAAGCCATCAATGGAAACCGGGTAAGTACCATAATCGGTATCATATACGCCCAAGTTTCCCTTCACCATATTGGTGGTATAGGCGGCGATGTAGTTCTTGCGCACATTGTCAATCACCTCATCGAGCTTCTTCTCACGGTTTTCAGGAGTTACGCGCTCCTTCCACTGCTGGGCAGTTTCGTAATCCTTCTTCTTCTGCCAATCCGCCATTCGGCTGTTTACCATATCGAAAGCGAAATAGCTGAACGACTTCACAATCCTGCGCAGATTCTGACGGGCAAAAGGACTGGAGTTATATGGGAACTCAGGATATTCCTTGGTCATGCTCAGGATGTCCTTCACGGCATAGTTAGGACAGGATGCAGAAGAATTGCTTCTCACATCGGTCAGGGCTGGGCCCTTGATGCCCAAACTGTTGTCGTCAGGCAAGTTCTTATCGATATTGGCAGAAGGCTGCATTCTTCTTGGCTTCTGGTCGGGCAAGGTGAGGCTCTTCAACTTGTTGCAGTAAAGGAAACAGCATACACCCAACTTCTTCAAACTGTTAGGGAACGCCAGTTTCTCCAGTTGCTGGCAGTTGTAGAAAGCACCCGCACCAACGGTCTCCACGCCCATCGGGAGTTCCATCTCCTTCAAGCCGCTCGCCTCGAAAGCCAGGTCAGCAATCTTGGTTACAGAAGCAGGCACCTGCAGCTCCTGCAAAGCATCACATCCACGGAAGGCAGCCATCGGAATCAGAGTGAGCGAAGAAGACAGGGTAACCTCCTTCAGTTTCTTGCAGTCCTCAAAGGCATGAGTACCCAGGTTCTTCACCGTGTTAGGCATCAGAATAGAGGTAACGTCAGAACCCTTGAAGGCCTCCTCGCCAATCTCTACCAGATATTTAGGAAGCACGATGTCGGTGATGGAACCCTGTTCGTCCTTGGCAAAAGCACGGGGAGCGATGGCAACCACCTTGCGTATCTTGCCCTTTATCTTCAAAGAAGAAGGAATTGAAAGACTGGTAGATTTATGTTCCCAGCCAGTAACCTTTGCCGTACTATCCGACAAAGCCTCATAAATGACACCAGCCACCTTGGCGCTGATGACCTTCTGTGCGCTCATAGGTATCAAAGCGCACAGGATGCAAACCAAAAGCAGAAAAGTTCTTTTCATCTAAAGCTAATTTATATTATTCACGTTTATATTCATTCACTATTCGACTACAAAAATAAGCAAACTTTTTGAGATAAAGAAACTTATTGGCAGAAAAATAAAAAGAAAAGCCAAAAAAGCATTCGATTGGCTGTTTTGAAAACGTTTACGATGTTTTCCACCCTCTATTCTACACTTTGATTTGGAAAATCAAAATAATATTTCTATATTTGCACACAAAAGGAAACTATTAAGTAAGAAACTCTATATAATAAACCCAAATAAACAAAGTAACATTCATGAAGAAATTATTCAGTTTTGTTTATGCCTGTGTACTGGCTCTCGGAATCCAGGCAGCAGACATCAACAACTATGATGCACTCTATGAGAATCTCCCGTTCAAGATGGAGAAAGTGACTCGACCACAGTTCCCAAGCAATGAGGTCAACCTGAAGGACTTCGGTGCCATCGGCGACGGTTCTACCCTCTGCACCGACGCATTCAGAAAAGCCATCGATGCCCTGGCTCAGAAAGGCGGCGGCAAGCTCGTCGTACCTCAGGGTGTCTGGTTCACCGGTCCTATCACCTTGAAGAGCAACATCAACCTGCATATTGAAAAAGGTGGCATCATCCTCTTCTCGGCAGACGTAAACCTCTACCCTCTCGTGGAGACTTCGTTCGAGGGTCTTGACACCCGTCGCTGCCAGTCGCCTATCTCAGGACGTAATCTGGAGAACGTGGCTATCACGGGTCAGGGAGCTATCGATGGTAACGGCGAGTACTGGCGTCCTTTGAAGAAGGCTAAGGTTACTTCGGCACAGTGGAAGGCGATTACATCCCGTGGCGGTGCCTTCAAGAACCCAAACTACTGGTTCCCATCAGAGGCAGCACTCAAGGCAGACGCAAAAGGTGCCGGCATGAACGTGCCTCTCGGCATTACAACAGATGAAGGCTGGAACGAGGTGAAGGATTACCTGCGCCCAGTAATGGTGAGCCTCATCAGTTGCAAGAACGTATGGCTCAACGGTGTCATCTTCCAGAACTCTCCTGCCTGGAACATCCATCCACTGATGTGTGAGAATGTATTGATTGAAGATGTTTTGGTTCGCAACCCTTCTTTCGCACAGAACGGCGATGGTCTGGACCTGGAATCCTGCAAGAACTCTCTCATCGTAAATTCTACCTTCGACGTGGGCGATGACGGTATCTGCATCAAGAGCGGTAAGGATGCCGACGGCAGAAACCGCGGTGTGGCTTGCGAGAATGTCATCGTTGACGGCTGTACCGTATTCAAGGGTCATGGCGGCTTCGTAGTTGGTAGCGAGATGAGCGGCGGCGTGAAGAACGTGATGGTAACCAACTGCCAGTTCCTCGGCACCGACGTAGGTTTGCGCTTCAAGAGTGCCCGTGGCAGAGGTGGCGTAGTTGAGAATATCTACATCAAGGATATGTCGATGTTTGATATCCAGACCGACGTGGTTACCTTCGACCTTTATTACGGCGGCAAGTCGGCTGTGGAAGTATTGAACGACGGCGACCAGAAGAAGCAGCAGATGGTAGATATGAAGAAGGTGGATGAGACAACCCCAGCCTTCCGCAACATCGACATCAACCATGTAATCTGCCGCGGCGCCCGCCGTGCAGCCTACTTCAACGGCCTTCCAGAGATGCCAGTGCAGAACATCAGCATCAAGGACATGGAGGTGAACAATGCCGAGCAGGGCATCGTGATCAACCGCACCGAGGGTGTAACCCTGGAGAACATCAAGGTAAGCGCCAAGTCTCATACCTTTGATGCCAAGAACTCAAAGAACGTAACCGTAAATGGAAAGAAATACAAGAAGATAGATGAAAAGGGAATTACCCTTGACTTCTAGAAACCAGAGATAAGGATATAAAAAAACTCCCTTGCCCACAAAAGCAAGGGAGTTTTTTTTATATCCTTATTTATTTGATTATCTCAATGTAATCATTATTACTTCAATGTAACCTTGATTCCACCCTGAGCCGTACGAACGATGTAAGTACCAGCTGCAAGACCGCGATTCTTCAAATCGCTCATCATGGTAGCCTTGGTAATCATGAGACTAGTCAACTTAAAGCCACCGATGGTATAAACATCAGCCTTGAATGAACCTCCATCAAGTCCCACCTCAGTGATGCCTGTAGAAACAGCCACACGGATAGTACCCGTAGAGAGGAATGGAGTAGTATCCCACTCCAATCCGGCAGGAAGTGCCTGAAGCTCGAAGGTAGGGTTACCACTGATAGAACCTGCGCAATCGAGAATGCGAACATAATCGCCAACGGCAGGAGTCCATGTATTCTTGTAGGTTACATAGATAGTGCCATTCAAAACGGCGTTTCCACCTACATTGAGGAATGCCCATGCTGGAGACTTCGCACCAGTATATGAATTTACAGAGATAGAATCTGCCTTGGTCTTGTTCACGTAGATGCTAGAACCAGCCTCAGCATTCAAGTTCTTCTGGATGAAGATAACACCCGTATTGCTGGTCTGTGAAGCGGCAGAATTACTACCTGGGCGCAAGATACCGCCATTCAGAAGGTTGATACCGTATGCATAACCCACGCCACGAAGCTCACCGGCATCCTGAACATAGAGGATGGTAGGAGCTGTCATAGAAGAGGTAGCAGCAGCCTTGTTCAGCTTCACTGCACCATCCACAATCTTCAACGACTTGGCATTGGCAAGTACATTCTCGCTAGAGATTGTCCATACACCCGTACCATTCTTCACCACATGGCTGCCATTGATAGAACCCTTGAACTCGAAGTTCGTATTCTTACCGCCAATGGTCAATGTATTGGTACCAGTTCCAAAGTATCCACCATTACTGATATAGCCGGAACCTGTCAAGGCACCGATGGCGAAACTCTTGCCGTTGGTACAGAATGCATAGTCTTTGGTGAAACGTGAATCAACATTAAGCGTTGCCAAAGGAATACCATAGCTGTTGTTGAAATCAAATACTGGCTCGTAAAAGTTCTTGTTTCCACGCTTTGCATTGATGGTTCCAGCAAACTCACTCCAGTCGCCCTTGAACGGACAGCGAATCCAGGTACCATAGATGTCGATAGTTCCTTCACCGGTCAGTTTACCGGTATAGTCACAACGTCCGTCAGGATACCAGATACCCGACTTGCCCTTAGGCACCTCGATATTCACATTATCCGAGTTGCTGCTGTAGATACTGTTGGAAGCCTGGAATACTACCTTGCTACCATTCAGCACGATGGTCTTACCAGAGAAGTGAGCATCCTGGAAGTCATATACTGTACCCTGGTTGATGTAGAGCACATCAAAGTCTGCATCGCAATTCAACTGCAATGTACCAGCTCCAGTCTTATAGAGATCACGATTCTTACCTCCGTTAGCCCTTATTATTCCACCATTCAGAATCAGCGTACCCGTATTATTGATAGTACCACCATTCTCGCCAAGCACGATAGGATGAGAGGCTGTCATGCCTGAAGCAACCTTCAAAGTACCCTTGTTGCTCAAAGTGATAGTATTGTCTGCAGATCCTAAAGAACCAAATTCCAGACCTTCCTTGTTGGCAAGGGCTGCCGGAGCCAAGATACCACCCTTGATATTGGTACCGCCACTATACTTATTGGTATTCTTGATGTTCACGGTTCCTGTACCCTCTACGTTCAGCGAACCTTTACCCAAGATAGAACCCTTACCTGCAAGGCTATAATCCTTCTTGTTGTTCTTGAAGAAGATATTTCCAGGAGTTACATCCTCTGCAAGGTTCACATCTGTTGTAGACGCATCATCATTGAAGGTCAGTTCATCGCCTGTGACGAACATCTTGTCTGAAGAACTGAAGTTCTCTGTTGACATCAAGTCCCAGACAGAACCCTTCTCACCTGTCCATACGCTGCTCTCGTTATCACGGGTATCAGAAATATTCAAGACAATCTTGCCATCTTTATATTCCAAGGCAAACTTATGTCCTGCAAGTCCCTCTACTACGATATCAGAAAGCTTGCCTGTCAGTTCACCTACCTCTGCCAAGACATAAGTACCTGGTGCTGGAGCGGTAGCAAATTCAAAGACAGGAGCGCTATACTGAGGACCATTTTCCCAAGTCTTCTTCTCGATGCTCATCTTGGCAGCCACCAACTTATCAACGTTGGCATCCTTGGCATCGAATACGACACGTGCGCCGAAACCCAGGTCGAGTGAAGAAGTGGTCAGAGTTCCGATATTCTCCTTACCTCCAGGACGAATCACAGAACCATAATCAGCCTTGATACCACCCTTGAAGTTACCGCCGTTAGAGTTCAACTCCGCAAAGCGATTGAGCCATACAGGACTGCTTTCCATGATGCCGTCAAACTGCAAAGTACCTGCCCAGACATCAGTCTTGCCAGTATAAGTCTGCGTTACATTAGGAAGAATCAAAGTACCGTCACCCTGCTTAACCAGGCGCATGCCGCCTGTAAAGGCACCACCAGTCAAAGTATGGGTATAATAGGTATATTTAATCTCCGTATCCTTGGTCTTGCACTCGCTGGCAGCCGTACCCTGCACCCAAGAAGGGGCATTGTCGGTAAAGATAGCAGGAGCTGCACCATCAGCCACGCTTACTGTGGCATCGCCGGTAGTAGCGAGAAGAGCATGCTTGCCATCCAATGACTTAGAGACAGAAGAACCAACCTCTTCACGACCTGTAGTGGTGAGTGGTGGAGGAGCAATGGTGATGCCTTCCAACTCGCCGAGGAAGTAGGATGCATGAGGTGGCTGATTGTAGCCACATGGCTGCCATACCATACCATTGCGATACTGATGATCGTACCACAAAGAGTAGTTACGCCACTTGGTTGGCTCGGTAGTGGTATAGATGCGGATGTTGTTATCGGCAGTACGCTCGATAATTTCCTCGCGCCAGTCACCAAAGATATCACCCTGATAGCAAGGTGTTGCCTTGGTACTGTTGTTTGAATAAGCACCTTCCATCTTCGCAATTCTTCCAACACCCGGTTTGGTTACCTCCGTATCATTGAAGCACTCCTCCAGAAGGTCGCCATCCCAATAGATACGGAAGTTCATGCTGAGGCCATTGGTATTGGTACTCACATGATTATTTGTGACCGTAGAGATAGGAGTATCGTGTGCACTATGACCAACAGCTCCAGGGAAATCATTATAGAAATTACCTGCCAGGCAACGACCATCATCGTTGGTATCAGTCTTTCGATAATATATCTTGCTGGTTGTTGCATCACGATAGTTGTTGGATGGATTATCCTCATTACAAGCGAACATCTCCTGACCATGGATATAAGGATTGAAATCTCCTATATGCTGGGCATCACCATGACCGAGACCTGTAGTAGAGAGTCCCTTGCCGTTATCATCAATCACCATAGAACCCCATACAATCTCATCACGTCCATCCCAATCCACATCGGCAACGATATAGTTGTGGTAACCCTGTCCATACCAAGGAGAACCCGGCTGGTTGTTGGTCCACTTCCAGCGAACATTCAGGGCATGAGTCTTAGGATCTACATCGTATGCTATAATCTTGTGGCGGGTATAGATACCACGTCCCAGGAAGATGCTTGGATGCTTGCCATCCAGATAAGGAGCACCGAAAAAGTACTTGCTACTACGGTGACCATAGCCATCACCCCAAGCTGCCTTCAAATCAGTTTCTCCATCTTCCAGTCGCTTCAATGGAAACTCGATACACTGGTATGGCTTACCGGTAGCACCTTCGCAATACCAGAGGAACTCCTTGCCATAATGGGTAAACCATTCTACGGAACCAGAAGCCTTTGGCTCACGATAGTTCTTCCAGGAAGTTCCATTTTTGCCATCGGCACCAATGGTATAAGTAGTTCCATCTGCCATGTGGACAGTAGAGCCTTCTTCGAGTCGCATTACGACTTCAGCCTTGCCATCCATATCCCAGTCGTAGCCAACGATGTTCTGCTCGTTGTTCTGGAAGTCACCCATATTAGGGCCACAGTTCACCCACCAGAGCACGGTACCATCCTGTTTCAGACAAGCCAACATGGAATACTCCTTGGTCTCAACGCCATCGATGGTAGGTCCATTCTTTGGATAGAGTTGTTCACCTTCCTCCTTATTGGTGAACTTCATCAGGATTTCCACCTCGCCATCGCCATCCACATCGGCGCAGCAGGCATCATTAGGCTCATAAGTAGCCTTAAGCGATGCATCGTGCTTAATCTTGATTTCCTTATAATTGCTCTTGAATACAGTAGCAGCCTTAGAAGCCTGCTGCTCTACTCCATTCAATACCGCCTTCACGGTATATTGACTACTTTCTGAGCCAGAAGTATCCGTAAAGTTAGATACATCCAATGGTTCAGCGTTTACCCTTGTACCATCTCGATAGAGATTGTACTTCACATCGTAATACTCATCGGCCTGGATACGCCATGAGCAATAGACACCCTTGGTGGTCTTCACTGCCACCAATCCACGGTCTAGCTTATCGGTGAATCGCTGGGCATTGGCACCCATGCTAACCAACAAAGCCAAAGCTGATGTTGCAAGTAATTTTTTATTCATTATAATCGTAGGTTATTATGTTGTTTGTTTATTCTTCTTATAATTGGTGGCAAAGATACACATAAATAATGAAGAACCATCCATAAATTCTGATTTATTACTTTATTTTTTGATAAAAACAGCATATAAGAACCCAAAAAAGGGTGCATTGCTGCACCCTTCATTATTATTTATGTTATCGTAATTTCGATATTACTTCATCTGAGCACCAGACAAAGAGAATGTCTTGTTACCCTTAACGATTACGAGACCATCCTTTGTCATCACCTTCTTAACAGCAGGAGCAGCAACCTCAGCAGCATTTACTGAAGAGATGCCTGTTGTGTTAGGAGCAAAGCCCTTGTAAGTCATTACCTTTACGTCGCAGAGAGCTGTATCGTAACGGAAGAGATCGAAATTCTCACCTGCTACACAAACTGTAGTCTTGTTGCAATCACCCTTGTCTGGACGGTCGTAACCACCACGAGTGTGAACGATGTAGAAGTTTGGCTTGCTAGCATCGTCAGAAGTGTACTTAGCGTCGAGAGTTAGATTAGCATTTGTAACTGCTGTGTTGTAGTAAACGATACCCTCGAGTGGGAAGATACTCCATGCAGAAGCTACATACTTAGAGTTGGCAAGGAAATCTGCTGTTGGAGCCAATGGAGCGAATGCTGTTGTTGCATCCTCAGGAACCTGAACATTCCACTTAGCATCATCAGTACCGATACATGTCATATCATAGAAACCATGACCCTTCTTGGTAGATACATAGTTAGCTGCATCTGCATCTGTACAAGCTGTAGCATTACCATTTTCATCATAACCATACATCTGGGTTGAATAAACACGATCCCAGTGTGACTTGTTGGCATTATCAACAATCTCAGTTACAGAGAAGCCAGCCTTTGCTGCATCACACTCCTCCTTACTCCAAGCATAATTCTTTTCTTCTGCTACAACATACTCAACATTGTTTTCTACGGTAACCTTCTCTGATGGAGCATACCAAGGCATATTTTCTGGGTGGGTACCATCATAAGAATAAAGTTCCAAAGATCCCTTACCATCCAATGTGATAGTCTCACCTGTCAACACATTACCCTCAGTTGCCACACCATCAACAGTCTTCTTATAGTGGATAGTAACAGTAGGCTTCATCAAAGTCTCAGAGTTATCTGCCACAATCTGATAAACCTTCTTGTAACCCTCCTCTACGTTTACAATTGAAGCTGATGGTTTAGGCATGACAATCTGCTCGCAAACTACATCATTTACAATCTCGTTAGACTTGTTCTCTTCATTGTCCTCAAGAGTTGTCCAAACCTTCAACTGACCAGACTTGTTGCAGAAGATGACCTTAGAACCACCATCACCGCTGGTCTCCATCTCGCGGGTATCAGTTGCATCACCATAAGCTACAGAGCACTCCTCACCATCAGCGTAAGCTGTACCATCAATGCCCTCAGCATCACCGAGCTGGGTCCAATGCAGGGTATGACCCTCTGGGAATGTTACGTAATAAGCGCGCTGCTTACCAATAGCTGCAAGCAAATCTACGGATGGCTCCTGAGCGAATGGACCCTCTGCCTCGTAAGAAAGACCGATGTTAGAGAGCTGGTGTGTAGAAGTACCATTCATACCGAACACGAAGATACCGGCACGATTCTCTTCACAAGTATACTTGTGAACACCTGTCTTCTGAACTGTACCTTCTTCATCAGAAATGGTATAGGTAGCAGTCTTAGCTGCTGTATTGATAACTACAGCAAACTTGTAAGTCTTTTGGCTTGAGAGGGTAAGAGTCTCCTCTGTAGTCTGATTCCAGTCGTTCTTTGCTGTTGGCTCCTCGTTAATCCAAATAGTGAAGTCACCATTAGCGGCAGCAGGCTTCTCGCCCACTCTCCAGCGGAAGAAATAGTCATCACCTTCGTTCACCTTGTACCAGTGATAGTTATGAGTACTTATGCGGTTGTCTGTAGAAGTACACATATTTACAGGAAGAAGCGTAAACTCCATGTCGGCACGAGCAGCCATATTAGACATGTTCAAGTCCATAGTGAACTTGTAAGTGCTATTAGGAAGAGTAGCAGGATCTACACCAGCCCATGCAGCCTCATTCCAGAAATAGTTGAGCATACGTCCACCATTCTTCTTGTTCTGAACCTCAAGATACTCCTTACCTGGTGTTGCTGCGAAGTTGCCTGCATCCTGGATTATCCAGCCCTCAGACATCTTATCAGTTGGCACCTTGAAGAAGTACTTGTCCATCACCTGCGCCTTTGCTGTCATTGCGAATACAGCCAAAAGCATTGCAATAAAAGTAAACTTTTTCATTGTTAAAACGTTTAGTTGTTAATAATTTGATTTTAATATTTTGTCCTTATCCCCAATCATCTGCCCACCCGAAGGTGGGCGAAATGATTTCTGACAGGAGATTCAAAATCTTTGTTCTTTTGGGAAGCAGGAGGATTACCATCCAGGATTCTGGGTAATGGCACCACCCGACTTCATGATTTCAGTCTGGTTGAATGGGAAGAGGTTCCATTTGCTCTGCCACTGTCCGTCACCACGAGTCACTGCCACCTTATTATATGTCAAGGTACCATCCTCGTTCTTGGTGATTTCCATGCGGTGGATGTTCATGAACTTATCGCCATCCTCCATCCAGCGACGCACGTCGTAGAAACGGTGTCCCTCGAAGGCAAGCTCCACGCGGCGCTCATTCTTATACTCAGCCCAGAACTCAGCGTTGGTCATACCGGTTGCAAAAGCTGGCATACTTGAACGCTCACGAGTCTTGCTCGCCATCTTGGCTGCAGTCTGAGTAGCAGGAACAGTAATACTCTGCGCATTGCCTTCTGCATCCTTATATTCTACTGCACCACTTGCATCAGCTGCATTTCCGCTGCCGCTAGCCTTGAAATACTGATAGAGAGCCTCGGCATAGTTCAAATACATGCCACCCATACGGAAGGTCAGCCATCCGTGAGGTGAAGTAGTAACAGCATAACCAGAACGGGCACGGAGAATCTGATCGGCATTACAGAACTTCTTCAGATAATAGCCGGTGGTAGTAGCGTAAGACTTACCTGCCGCATTACCAGTGCGAGAGTGATAGCCACCCACATAAGTCTCGATAGTTGGATGCTCACTATCGTAAGCAGCCAAATCGTTAGGCCATGCCTCGCCATTCACTACGACAGTCTTGGCAAGGCGAGGGTCACGGTTGGCGTAAGGATCGTTCGCATCATAGAGAGGACTCTCTGAAATGCTCTTACCATCTGTACACTCGAAAGCATCTACAAGGTCTTGGGTTGGACAGTTGCCTCCCTGACCAGATGAATAACCTACAGGGAAGTTATATCCCTCAAAGGAATTGGATGAAGCTGTACGACGGGCAAAGAGAATCTCCTTGGTGCTGGAAACATTTGAATAATATTCCTTCCCCCAAAGGTCTTCCAGGTTGGTTGCCAAGCCATAACCCTTAGCCTCAGCCGCATCAATCAATTCCTTGTTGGCAGCTACAGCAATGGCCCAGAGATTCTTCTTCTCCTCATCGGTTTTACCCTGGGTGAAGAGAGGTGAAGCATGATAGAGGGCTGCCTGAGCCTTCAAGGCAAGAACTGCATACCTGTTGGCACGACCGGTTTCTGCCTTAGAAAGAATCATATCCGATTTACCGGCATAGTCTTCGATAATCTTATCCTTGATGTCATCACACTCCTTGATGATGAAGTTGAAGATGTCATCAGAACTAGTACGTGGCAGAGCTGTTTCCTCTGTACCTGTGGTGTTATGGTCCTTGAATGGAACACCGCCATACTGGCGAACCAGGGTGAAATAGAAGTAAGCACGTGCCCAACGAGCCTCATACTGATAATTGTTGTAGAGATACATCTGCTTCTCGTAATCGGTATTGAGCTTGAACTGGTCAAACTCAAGATTAGACCAGTTGTCGATAACCTCATTGCAATAGGTGATGCCCTGATAAGCAGAAGACCAGATGGTCTGGTGCGCATTAGATGCACTCCAGTTGCCATTGAAGAAATCTTCCACGGAGTTACCATCATGGCTATACTCCGACTCATCTGTTGCAGAAGAGAGCATGGCTCCCGAAAGGTTACCCCAGTCTGTATCGATATCTGTGTATATCGTGGTCATCAATCCACCCACATAGCTGAATGAGCGCTGTATATACTCCTTGTCGTAAGCTGTATATTCATTGTAGTCCATGTTACAAGAAGACAACGCCATAGCAGCCAATGCAAAGCAAAATAGTTTTTTATTTACTTTCATAATCGTAATTCCTTAAATTTAGAATGTTACTGCAGCTCCAAGCTGAAGACTTCTGGTAAGAGGCTGAGATGTGCCATATGCAGCAGCATCCGCCTTGTCGAGATGATCGGCTGTAAAGAGGTCGGTACCACGTACATATAACTTCACGTTGCTGATGAAACCAGCCTTGTTCAACAATGCCTCTGGCAAGTAGTAGTACATCTCAACATAGCGGAGCTTCAGGTAGCTGCGGTCAAACATATTGAGCGTATTGTTTGTATTGTTGTTGGCATTGCTTGTTGCAGAAAGACGTGGGAACTTGGCATTCTCTGTATTACTGCGCTCTGAAGACCAGGAGTTCTCGTAGAGATACTGCGACAAGGTGTTGCTTGCCACAGCCGAACGGTACAGTCCATTGGTGGTCATGAATCCAGTCCACTTGCCTACTCCCTGGAACATCGCATCGATACCCAGTCGCTTATACTCCACACCCAGGTGGAAGTTGTAATAGAGATCTGGCGCTGTAGTGCTGTAACCTATCGCCTTGCGGTCGTTGGTATCAATCTTACCATCATCCGTCAGATCCACATACTTGATATCACCAGGATAAACCGTAGTAAAGTTCTGCACAGGATAACCCAACTGCTTCATTTCTGCGGCAGAGATAACTCCATCACTATTCAAGTCGTCGCTCTTCTGGAAGAAGCCATTGGCAACATAACCGAAAGCCTGACCATATCGCTTGCCTGTAGAAGAGGTATTGGCAAAGAGCTGTGGTGTCTCGGCCTGTTCCTCAACAATGGTCTTGTTCAACGTCATGGATGCACCCAAGCTGATGGTGAAATCCTTGTTGAGTTTCTTGCTGTAATCAGCTGAAACCTCAAAACCCTTCTGGTTGATGACACCTACATTCTCATAAGGAGCGTCCAATCCGAAGACTCCTGAATAGCTGCCTGCAGTAGAATACCAGATGTTGTATCGGTGCTGGTAATAGTAATCTGCAGAAATATTCAAACTGCCAAAGAGAGTGGCATCGAAACCTACGTTGAACTTGCTAGACTGCTCATGGCCGAGTCCCTGAGTACGTGCTGTTCCGAGATAAGTATTACCCCATTGAGTACCAGTATAAGTGGCATCGAACGGATAAGAATTACCATTCATCAGATAGAACTGATCGTAATAGGTCCATACGTTATCGCCAGGGAGCACGTCGAGTGACTGGTTACCCCAAGATGCACGCAACTTCAGGAAGTCAACCCACTTTACGTTTTTCATGAAAGCCTCGTTAGAGAGGTTCCATGCAGCAGAAACATTTGGAGAGAAAGCCCACTTGCTGCCAGGAGCCAGACGGCTGGAACCAGACTCAACGAGTGCTACATCCAAGAGATATCTGCTATCGAAGCCGTAATGGGCGAAGAGAGATACATTGTGACGGTAAACGGTGGTGTTAGTACCCGTCTTGTCGTTGTACTCGTAATCGTACTTCAACTGTCCATACACATTGTGCTTCTCTGCAAAAGTTCTATCATAATTGATGGCTGCATTCCATACACAGCGACGAATCCAGTTGTTGTTGTTAGAACCAGTACCCATGTTTGAGTCGGTACCCAACACAGAAGACATCTTTGCCTGACCATCAGCTATCACATCACCATTGGTTGGAACCTCGTAGTAACTGTAGCGATAGGTCTTGGAATGATCCTCATATACATTCGACCAGGTATCGTAACCCAACTGAGCCTGTGCACTCAATCCTTCGGTGATGGAAGAGAGATCCTGATTCAATACCAAATCAGCATAAAGAGCACGCTGGTGGTTCTTGTAATAGGCAGCACCCTGGCTCTGAGCCACTGGGTTATTCGTAGTATATACTGAATTACCGCCCCAAACCGTTTCAGAAACCTTCACTGGGAAAGCATTGGCTGGTACCTTGTAAATCATACTCCAAAGATCAGCCTGAGCACCAGGCTGCGACTGTTCTGTCAGCAAGCCATACAAGTGGGTATGCAACTTGGTCTTAGGACCTAAGTCGATGTCCATGTTAGAGCGCAAGGTTCCGCGGGTATATTTATTCTGTGTCGAATAACCGTCGTTCTGGAAATTCTTGATGAATCCCTTGTTGGTGAGCAACTGCACATTGGTATAATAACGGAAGTTATTGGTACCACCCTTGAGCTCGATGTTGAAACGATCGTTGTTTGATACATTACGGAAAGTTTCATCTGCCCAGTTTACATTTGGATAATAGAGCTGGTTAGAACCCTTTCTGTAGGCATCAATGACGGCATCACTATAGATTGCAGAACCACCCTGGTTGCGATAAGCCTCATTCACCGCAGATGCGTATGTAGCAGCATCTACCATCTTAGGCTTATTGGTCAGGAAAGAGAACACATGGTCGTAAGATGCAGTAATCGACTGGGTATTGTACTTACCATGCTTGGTAGTAATCAGAACTACGCCATTAGCACCCTTGTAACCATAGAGAGCAGTTGCGGCTGCATCCTTCAGGATAGATACGCTCTCCACATCCTCTGCTACCACATTCTCAATAGCACGCTCCACTCCATCAACAATGAAAAGAGGAGTGCTGCCACTTGAAGACTGAACGCCACGAATATAGAATGTAGGATTCTGGGCATGAAACAAGCCTGCGCCATCAAGACCTACAAGACCAGAGCCTGAACCCAAGATATTATTACCAATGTTGCGTGCGCCACGCTTGTTGACATCCTTGCTGGTGATGACGCTGACGGCAGAAGTTGACTGCTCACGGGTGAAGGTGTGATTGGCACCCACATCAACAGTCTGGTCTTTATATGCCACAGAGTCCACGATGTCCTGCTGCGCCATTGCTGGCAGGCTCATGCCTGCAAGCAATGACAACATATATATATTCTTTGTTTTCATATACAAATTCATTTTAGTTTGTTAGTCCCAAAGAGTTCATTACTCCCAACCAGGATTCTGAACAAGACCATAATTCTTATTAATTTCTGCCTGTGGAAGTGGGTCAAGAAGCCATTTCTTCACCTCGTTACTCTTAGGATCTTTAGACCAGAGATAACGGCTGTTGGCAGTAATTGTCTTAATGCAACTCAAGAAGAACAGAGGCTGTGTTGATGAAGGGTCATTCTCACGGTCTGCTCCTACCCAGGCTGCGTTACGGCTCTGGAAACCATCACTAGTCTGAATCAGGCGATACTGCATCAAGCCATGGAGTTGCTTGGTCATCCAATCAGTACGCTTCAGGCGAACCATGTCGAACCAGCGGGCATTGGTAAGACCCAATTCACGCACACGCTCATCGAGAAGTTCCTCCATAAACTCATTAGAGGTTGCACCATTTTTCAGAGTTACAGTTGTATTCAGGGCAGCCTCAGCTGTAGTTGCTGTATAACCCTTTGCCTTACGGAATGTAGAGTTTGTCCAAACCTTAGCCATCGTAGGAAGACCTACACGAGAGCGAACCTTATCCACCATCTCTACAGCCTTAGCCACATTCTTATTGCTGCGCTTCACAAGAGCTTCTGCATACTGCAGATAGAACTCAGGCAAAGACAAAGCAACCCACTGGGTTGGGAAACGATAAGAATCACCGGAATCGTCTGTAGGATAACCACCAGATCCCAAATAATACTTGTTGAATCCGTAGCCTGTACCAAACATGGTATTCTGCTGGGTCAAGACACCGGTACCACCATCATTACCACTGTACCAAAGCTCCCAAGGATAACCTGTCATAGAAGCTGTTGTCCAGTCGAGGTTCATGTTCTGACCATTTACGATGCACTCCTCATACAAGCGTGGATCACGAGTAAGCGTAGTGGTAATCTGTCGGCTACCAGCAGGCACAGTACCATCTACGAACATGGTATGCAGAGACTTCTTATTGCGGGAAATCGCACCTGTATATTTATTGGTTACGAAGTTCTTCACATTCACGGTAAAGCTTCCATCCGCATGGTACACCATGGTAGAATCTGGCTGAGTAGCCTGGCTCTTATAAGTCTTCTTGGCAGCATTTTCCCAATTGAACGGTTCGCCATCATTCCAAGAGAACTTCTCCACATACTCCTGTGTAGGGCAATAAGCATTACGTGGCACTGACTTAGAATACCAAGAGTGCCAGCAATAACGGCCTGCACCCGTCATATCATTACCTTGTACACGCACAGAGTGCAATACCTCGGTAGAAGCATTGAGATAATAACCACGACGATAAGCCAGTCGATAGTAAGCCACCTTCTCGTCTGCCTTAGTAACCTTGGCAGGGATATTAGCTTCCTCAAGCTGATACGTTCCTTCCTGCTGCAACATGTTGTAGAAATCATCGCAAGCCTTGGCAAAGGCATCCCAACGTTCTTGATACTTAGAAGCATCAGTGTACATGATGTATGGCTTCACTTCCTCAGAAGCACCATCATAATATGGCTTTCCATCCTCTGGATTCAGCAAAGGAGAGGCAGCAAACTGCAAAACCTTACATTTCAAAGCCATCGCACCAGCCTTGGTCCAACGGCCATTCATTGTTGCCGGACTCTTTGTCACCCATGGCAAAGCATTCTCGGCAATAGCTTGGTCAAGCTCATCTACCATCCACTTCACACACTCCTCTACCGTATTACGAGGGAATTGTCCGCTCACCTCACTAGTCTCCAAAGGATGATCCATGATAGGAATACCGCCAAAATGCTGGAAGGTATTGAAGAAGGCATCAACCATCAGACAACGAGCTTCAGCCTTCAGGCGATTCTTCTCTTCCTGCGTCATATCAGCCTCAGGAGCACGATCTACATTAGCCAGGAAAATCTGGGCTGCACGAATCGTCTTCCACTGGAATTCCTTATCATATGAATAAAGCGGACCATCCAAACCATCAGAACGGTCAACATTGGCAGTCAGAGAACCTGTATAGTACTTGGTATATACGGCAGGTCCGTTAAAGAAGTCATGCCAGCAATCGGTGAGTGCATCAAACTTACCAGCATATGGGTTACCCGCATGAGGCATATTGGTTCCACCATTATAATAAGGTAAGCCATAATACTGCTTGGAGTAGATACCTACAAGAAACTCACGTGTATATTCTGCATTCTGGAATACAGAGTCGATAGTGGCAGTAGAACTGGTCGCTTTGTCAAGAGAGGCATCACCCACGGCAATGGTATCAGTACAAGCGGTAAACGCCGCACCTGCCATGAGCATTGCTACTGCACTATGTAATAGTATATTATGTTTCATTGTTTCTTTGTTCATTTATTTACATTACCTTTTGATTAGAAGCCTACATTCAAACTAATGGTGTAGGTGCGCTGCAATGGGTAAGATGGAGCATTAGAAGCTCTGGTCTCCGGGTCACCCCACTTATAAGGAGTAAAGGTAAGGAGGTTATAGCCCGAAAGGGTTACCTCACACTTGTGCATACCAATCTTCTTGAAAGCTGGATTTATGAAATCGTATGACAAAGAGACAGTCTTCAGACGAAGATACTTGGCATCCTTCTCCCAGAGGTCTGATTCTGTATAGTTCTGCTCGGCATTATCCCATGTTGCACGTGGATAAAGTGCATTCTGCGACTCATAGCTTCCTGGTGTCCATGTATTGTTAACATGGTATGAAAGAAGTCCACCCTGGGTTGTATTGGAAGAACAGAAGAATGGCTGACGGAACACATCGGTGATGTAACGGCTTACATTCCATGCACCAGTGAGCTGCATATTGAAAGTCAGGCGCTTGTAGTTAAAGCCAAGTGTCAAACCAGCCATGTACTCAGGATCATCCGTATAACCATTGTCACGAGTCTTATCATTAGGATCTATCTTACCATCGCCATCAAGATCGATATATACACAATCTCCAGGCATGAGGTAATCCTTCAGCTGTGCTGGGAATGGCTGACCGAAAGTCTTCTCATACTCTACCTTGGTCTGTTCGCCCTCGTAATACTTCCAGAACTTATACATAGAACGGGCACCGATGCGATGACCCCTTGCCATCATGTATTCATTCTTCTTAGGCTCCTCCTTCATCTCTACGATTTCATTCTGGTTGTAAGAGAGATTCAGTTTGCCCCAGAAGCGGAAGTCCTTACCTATCTTATCATTATAACCGAGCGAAAGCTCCCAACCCCACGACTTTGTCTCACCGGCATTGGTATAAGGCATAGTGAAACCGATGGTTGATGGAACAGTTTCATCACGAACAAGGATATCTGTACGATGCTCACGATAATAATCGAAAGTAGTCTTAAAGCGGTCGCCGAAGAAATACAGATCAAAACCATAGTCCTGCTTGAACGCCTTCTCCCAACCAATATCTGGGTTGTTCTTGATAGACTCGTATGCACCAGCTACAGAAGAGGTTCCCTGAACGGTACCCGACTGTGCGTTACCGAAGAGATAGCCATAGGAATCTGCCCAGTTGCTCATATTGTTTGCCAAGCCATAACTGCCCGTAATATATGGATCGGCGAGATACATGAATCGGATAGCATCCTTGGTCTTATCGTTACCAACGAGACCCCAAGATGCACGGATCTTGAAGAAAGAAGCCACCTTGGAAATTGGCTTCCAGAACTTCTCCTCGCTGAGAATCCATCCCACAGAACCTGCAGGGAAGACACCGAAGCGTCTGCCCGGTGCAAAGTTCTCCGAGCCGTTGTAACCCATGTTGAACTCTGCCATATATCGGCTGGCATAGTCGTAAGTAACACGACCCACAAGACCTACGTAAGAACGAGGTACATCTGGATAAGAACTGCCAGAATAGTAATACTGCTTCGACTGGTTGTAAAGGAGCAGTGCATTAACGGTATGCTTATCGAATACACGGGAATAGTTGAAGCTACCCTCCAAGTACCAGTCACGCGCCTTACCCTGGGAAGCAGAGTAAGAAGGATCGGTATCATTGCCGTTCTGACGATATACAATATATGGTGTACCATCAGCATTTAAGATGATTTTCTTGTTACCTTCTGCATCCAAGATGAATTGACCCTGATCGTCTTTCTCATACTGTATGAGCGGATTGAATGAAGCCACAACGCTCTTACCCTGCTTGTTAATGGTATAGGCAGAGTTATAAGATCCCTTTGCCTTGAAACTCAATCCCTTGGTAATGAAGTCAAGCTTCTGATCGAGAACGAGGTCCATCTGAATCTTATTGATATTGGTCTGCATGAATCCATTGCCATAGTAACCCATACCTGCATTACCTACGAACGGCAACTTCTGGTCATCATAATCGGTGGTACAATAAACCAACTTACCATCCACGAGACCAGGACTGGAGAATGGGGTTGCATAATAAATCTGCTTAATCAATCCGGCAGCACCTGAACCCGTATAAGGCTTATCAGCATTGCTCACGTTACCAGCCACATTGAACGACAAGGTTGTAGTTTTGGTTGCCTTGAGGTCGAGGTTAGAACGGTAGTTGAAACGATGATACTGATAACCATAGTCGTATCCAGTACCAAACTCCTTGAAAAGACCATCCTGAGAGTAATAACCAGCAGAGATAAAGTACTTCACACGATCAGTTCCACCCGAGATATTCAAGTTGTGCTGCTGCTGAAGAGTTACATCTTTCATGATATAATCAGCCCACTTGGTACTTGGGAAACGGATAGGGTCTGAGCCAGTGGCAAACTTCTGAATAATGCCCTCAGAGAAACTGTTAGAGAAAGCATTTTCTGAAGTATATGCTTCCAAACTAGGATATTTGCCAGTTGCCACACTTTTGTTTGCACGCATCCAATAATCATTCAGAGACATCTGATTATAGAAGTTGGCATACTCGTAAGAACTAGCCTGCTCCACCATCTTGGTAGGAGCAAGAGCGGTCCAGGAAGTTGACACACTGATTTTGGCCTTACCCTGAGCACCACGCTTGGTAGTGATAAGGACAACACCATTGGCACCACGAACACCGAACACGGCAGTCGCAGAAGCATCCTTCAATACTGTAACACTCTCGATTTCATTTGGGTCAATATCTGCCATGGTTCGCTCCACACCATCCACCTGGATAAGAGGCTGCGAATCACCCCAAGTAGCCTTACCGCGAACGAAAATCTCTGCAGCATCGCTACCTGGCTCACCTGAATACTGTACGGTTGTCACACCCGAAAGCTGACCACCGAGCACGTTATTGACAGAACCTACGGAAGTGCGGATCAAATCCTCACTCTTCACGCTGGAAATGGCACCCGTCATGGTTACCTTCTTCTGCACACCATAAGCCACCACCTCTACTGCATTCAAGCTGACAGCTCCACCCTCCTTCATGGTTACTTTCATACCATTCTTGGCTGGAACAACCTGATCAGCGAATCCAATATAGGAAATCTTCAGCTTTGCACCTGGCTTCACCTTTATGGAGAAATTACCATCCATATCGGCAACTGTACCTTGCGTACTACTACCACCCACGACCAAAATCGTTGCACCAATAACTGGTTCACCGGTCTCGTCGACAACTGTACCTTTAACAAGTTCTCCCTGTTGTACATTCTGTACCTCTGCAATAGCCTTCGACACCAAGATTGGTGAGAAAGTCATCGTCGTGAGACACAGCGCCAAGGGCAGAACAGAACTTTTCAGGACTTTGTTTTTGTTCATACCTGGTTTAGTTTTTAAGAAGATCAGCAGCAGAATCCAAACGCTCCGCCACCAACTTTCATGTTTGTATTTAATTTTGTTTAATTCTTTGGTTTAAAATTTGTTGCTGCAAAAGTACGAAATTCATTGTATATATATAAATGCATATCGTACAATTATCCGTCAGATTGTACAAATATACATAACAAACAAACAAAAAGACACAATTAATAACAAAAAATAGCACGGAAAACAAAGGAAAGAGACAATAATACCTAGTTTATCTAGTGGATTTAGTTTTAGTCAGTGGGCTTTCTATCAATCCTTGAACTCCAAGGAGAGTTCTCCTGTTCCCAGAAGATTATAGCTCATGCGATGGTATGGCGTAGTGCCAAACTCCTTGATTGCCGCACGATGCTTCTTCGTAGGATAGCCCTTGTTGCTCTTCCAGTCGTACTGAGGATATTCCTCGGCAAGGGCATCCATATAGTCATCACGATAGGTCTTGGCAAGGATGCTTGCCGCTGCTATCGCCAGATACTTTCCGTCACCTTTTACTATAGTAGTATAAGGTAAATCCTGGTAAGGCTTGAAACGGTTGCCGTCTACGATGACAGCCTCCGGGCGCACCTTCAACTGGTCCAAGGCACGGTGCATCGCCAGAAAACTGGCATTCAGGATATTGATTTGATCGATTTCTTCGGGAGTAACCACCCCCACAGCCCAAGCCACCGCATCACGCTCTATCTGCTCGCGGAGCGCCTTGCGCTTCTTGTCGGTGAGTTTCTTACTATCGTTCAAATCTGCATTCTGATAATTGGGTGGAAGGATGACGGCGGCAGCATATACGCTGCCTGCCAAGCATCCGCGGCCAGCCTCATCGCAGCCAGCCTCTATCATATCCTTATAATAATGACTTTCTAACATAGACATTAAGTTTTTTACAAGAGAGCTTCAATCCTTCCTTAGAACATCATGGCTACTCGCTTCACGCCAGCAACCAGCGCATCAACCTCCTCCTTGGTATTGTACAAGGCGAAGCTGGCACGAACGGTGCCGAGAATGCCATAGCGGTCCATCAAAGGCTGAGCACAGTGATGACCGGTACGAACGGCGATACCCAGGCGGTCGAGCAAGGTTCCCATATCCATGTGATGAATATCACCAACCAAGAAGCTGACAACGGCATCCTTGCCCTCCTGTTCACCAAAAAGTCTGATTCCATCGATGGTTCGCATCTGCTCCATGCAGTAACGGGTGAGTTCCTGCTCGTGCTTGGCAATGTTGTCCATACCGAGCGCAGAGACATAATCGATAGCTTTAGCCAAACCATGAGTAGCCACATAGTCAGGAGTACCTGCCTCGAACTTGAAAGGCAACTTCTCGAAAGTGGTCTTCTCGAAGCTTACACTCTCGATCATTTCGCCACCTCCCTGATAAGGAGGCAACTTCTCCAGCCATTCTTCCTTGCCGTAAAGCACGCCGATACCGGTAGGACCATAGATTTTATGACCGCTGAAAGCGAAGAAATCGCAATCCATATCCTGTACATCCACAGCGAAATGAGGAGTACTCTGAGCACCATCCACTATCACAGGCACACCATGCTCGTGGGCAATCTTAATCATCTCTTTCACCGGATTCACCGTACCCAGCACGTTGCTTACCTGAGCGATGCTCACGATTTTGGTGCGTTCGGTGAATAAATGGGCGAATTCATCGAGGTTTATCTCACCCTTATCGTTGATTGGGATTACACGAATGGCGATTCCCTTCTTGGCAGCCTGCAACTGCCAAGGCACGATATTGGAATGATGCTCCATGGTAGAGATAATCACCTCGTCGCCTTCGCTCATAAAAGCATCGCAGAACGATGAAACCACGAGATTCAGACTCTCGGTAGTACCACGGGTAAAGATGATTTCCTCAACCTTCGGTGCATTGATAAACTTGCGCACAGTCTCACGGGCTGCCTCATGAAGATCGGTTGCCTGCTGAGAGAGATAGTGCACACCACGATGCACATTGGCATTCACGTTGAGATACTCGTCGCGCATGGCATCGAGCACACACAATGGCTTCTGCGTGG
>ERZ772820.990-NODE-990-length-24095-cov-60.333527_pt1 | contig 24095 bp, 20 predicted proteins | sample MGYA00511377_ERZ772820 | MGnify/ENA primary metagenome ERZ772820 (study PRJEB29015, sample SAMEA2737684) | human gut metagenome | biome: human gut; feature: human-associated habitat; material: faeces | place: China | collected 2012 ... | reverse complement strand
CAAAGCGCGAGGGTCTGATAGACGCTTTTCTCTTCGGCTCGGTATCCGAAAACTATTTTGCTTCGGTCATCGACAGCGTTTAAATCACAAGGTGATGGACAACAGCACTGAGCGCAGCATACAAGACGGGGGCCTTGGCTCTGGTCCAAACCGGGAGTAGCACTTCTGCATGAGCGTATCCACACCCGTCAGATCTTTCTCCCAAAAACGCTCGGCAATGTCCAATAATGCATCCGGCAACTCTGCCGGATTAGCATAGTGGTTGCGCAACTGCTCAACCACAAAATTCTGGTAGGCCACATGGCCGCCAGGATAAATCGGTAACATCGAAGTCGCCCCCTGTTCGCAAAAGTCATTTCTGTAAACAAGGGCGCGAAGCGCCTCGTTTTTCGAGCCGTTTGTCAAGCTCTTTTTGCAAAAAAAGTGGGTGATTTCGATAAAAAAGGAACCTCCAAACCCAGTGTTTTCAATGGGCTGGAGATTCCGAGAGTCTATATACTTTTTAGGGAGGAAGAAATCATGAAAAAACAGTGGCTCAGCATTGTATTGGTTCTCTGTATGGTGCTGTGCACGGCGCCCACAACGGCGCTTGCAGCGGAGGGTGAAACGGGTACGCTGAAGATTACCGTGGATCTAAGCGGACTGTATGATGGGGTCGATGCAGGAGGCAAGACATTTAGCTTTGAGATTCTCCGCAAATACGCTGTTTATGGCCACTATAAAAATGTGGACATTACCATTAAGTCGGGCGAAACAGCGGGCACAGTGGATGTGCCAGTCGAGGCGGGAAAGTATGTCGTAAAGCAAATCAGTCATGCTACGATAGACGGATATGATTGGGAGAATGCGTCCCATCAACCCGGCACCATAGCTGAAAGCACGGAGCAGGAAGTGTTTGCAGGCAAGACGAAGTCGGTTACCGTACATAACTTTTACAAAATAGCGGTAACAAAGGAGATCACGGAGCTGCCGATTGAGATCGACGGATATGCGCTGAATGCAAAGGCAGGCGACATCGAGGCTTCAACAGACCAGATGCGCGTTGATATCCATAAGGTTACCATTAAGCAGCGCAATGCAAGCGGCGGCTGGGATGATCTGGCATCTGACGCCACGATTCAGGCAAATACGCAGTATGCGGTAGAAATCTTTGTTAACGCAAAAACGGGGTATACCTACACCGGGCTTACAGGGGATAAGGTGACCGTAAACGGGAAAGAGGCAAGCGTCTTTGAGAATCCATCGACTCAATCTGGCGGCGATATGCGGGTATTCCACGAGCTTGAGGTGCTGGAGGTCGTCAAGAAGGTGAAGGAGATCAAGATCACAACACCGCCTACCAAGACCGAGTACAAGGCAGGTGAGGATTTTGACCCGACGGGCATGGAGGTCACTGCGGTTTACGAAAATGACTCCACGGCTGTCCTCTCCAGAGACCAGTACGTGATCTTCCATGGTGACAAGCTCACGAAGGGACAGGAGTATGTGACGATCCAGTATGACGATGGCAGCGGCAATAGCGATATCAAGGTCAGGCAGACCATCACCGTGGGCGCATATGAGGGGCCCCACACCCATACCTACGACGGCAGCCCGTGGTACGCGGATACGGCTAGCCATTGGCACTGGTGCACCGACAAGGACTGCCCGGATCAGAGCGACAGCACAAAGGATCAGGCGCCCCACACCTTCGTGTGGAAGGTAGACAAGGCGGCCACCACGACCCAGACCGGCCTGAAGCATGAGGAGTGTACCGTCTGCAGCTATAAGCGCAGCGAGAATACGGTCATCGACAAGCTCCCCGACGGCGGCAACACCGGCAATACAGACAGCAGTGATAATAACACCGATAAGCCAGGAAAGGACGACTCTACCAAGTCTCCTCAGACCGGTGACAGCAGCAACCTCATCGGTTGGCTGGCTGCTCTGTTCGTCAGCGGCGGCGTTCTGACCGTGCTGGGCATGAACGGCAAAAAGAGAAAGGAATCCGCGGCTGAATAAGCCGACGCTTCCGAAATCGAAATAACCTAAACACAATAGGCGGTGGCGGAATGATCCGTCACCGCCTATTTTCCTGAAAGCGGACTTGGCAGCAAGTCCCTTTCCGAAAGGCGGCAACCACGACGGCGTTGCCGCTTTTCGGAAGGACTACAGGACACTACCGATAAGATAAAGGAAATAAGCTGCCATGACTGTTTCAGAGAGAATTCCCTTCAGCGGCCTGCTGCTGCCCCTACAAGAAGGGTATACCTACAGCTGTGACCGCCGCACCACCGACGGTATGGAGCTGCTGTTCATTTCCCGGGAGGACGGGCGTTCACGATATTACTTCGAGTCGGATATGCAGGAGTTTGACCGGCAGGCGGCAAGCGACCCCCATAGTCTGACCGTGTATCCCCAGCCGAACGGGGACGGAAAGGTGTCCCTGCTCCATTTGAAGCGCGCCGCCACGGACAGATTTTTCCTTTTCCGTATGACCAAGCCCGGCGTCACGCTGACCGGCGAGATGTGCCTGTGGGAGGACGAAACGCCCATCGGCACCGGTCTGCCGATGCTTTTTGACTTCCTGGATGAGGTCAGAATATCGAAGTAAAGTAAGGTGAAGCAATGCAGGATAACAGAATACCGAGACCAATGACCGAGGCGGAAATACTCCGCAGGCGTGAGCTGCGCCGCGCGGCGATCAAAAAGCAACAGCGGAGAAGGACGCTCTTTCTTACCGCCTGCTGCCTTGCGGTGGTGCTGCTCATAGCGGGCATCGTGCTGCTGTGCCGAGGCTGCGGCCGCACCGAGGGCAGCCCTCATAACGAGAGCATACGGGCAACAAGTACAGCCCCACCACCATTGTGGCGGCGATCACAGGCAGAAAGACAAAAGCGGCTCTGCCCACCCATGTGAAAATCATGGCGAAAGGGCTTAAAACCGAATCCACCGTCCTGCTCGAACAAATCAGGACGATAGACAAAGAGAGGCTCGGCGAATACATCGGCAGGCTCGACAGCAAGACCCTCGCCGCCGTTGACCGTGCCATTGTGGTAAGCCTCGGCATCAAATACTTGGAGGGGCTGCTCAATGGATAAAAGAACCGACATCAACAATGCATCATGCAGCTTCCTCGAGGAGCAGCCCTTGCGCGCCTCGGCGATCATCTCCGGGGAGGCGTCTGTTGCCTCGACCGTCTGCGCTTCGCCCACAATGTTTTTTGCGATCAGTCCCGTTCCTGCCGCCAGTTCCAGCACGGCTTTGTTTGTTACGACCGAGCGGATCAGCCGGTACAGCGCCTCATATGCCGCATGATCTTTGCGCATAAAGCGGTCGTACCGCCCGGCATTTTTATCCCAAAAGCTCTTTTTTATCGAGGATTTCTCCTTTCCTACCATTAGTTAGCACTGACTAACTAATGGCTTTTTTAAAAGCCACCTTTCGGCAGCCATTCGCTTGCTGCAAATTATCTGTGAAATACTCCGAATCCAGTGTAGCACACCTTCCCGGTATTTTCAATAGCCGCAGAGAATTTTGGGGCAAGCCGGAGAATCCGAAAAAACGGGGCGAAACATTTTCAATTTGTTTCCAAATAGTTCAAAATTGGATATTATAATTTTTGATGGAACAAAAATGGGGCGAGAGGGCCCAAAAAGGAGTGTGGGGAAGATGAAAGAGGTCAAATCTCCCAAAAAGCCGCTGGTTTATTACTACGGCATTGCGCTGCTGGCCATTCTGATCTTCAACATGGTCGTGTCGCCGCTGCTTGCGAGCGCCCGTGTGAAGGAAGTGGACTACGGTACCTTTATGAAAATGATCGAGGACAAGAACATCGGCACCGTGGAGGTCGATGATTCCGAGATCATCTTTACGGACAAGGACGGCGAACAGATCTACAAGACCGGTGAAATGAACGATCCGACCCTGACGGATCGCCTTTACGCCTCCGGCGCGACGTTTACCCGGAACATTGAAAAAGGAATGTCGCCGCTGCTCAGCTTTTTTCTGAGTTTTGTTCTGCCCATCCTGATCTTCGCGGCCTTGGGACAGTACATGGCCAAGAAGATGATGTCGCAGGCAGGCGGGCCGAACGCCATGACCTTCGGCATGGGAAAGAGCAACGCCAAGGTCTACGTTCCATCCTCCGACGGCATCCGTTTTTCCGATGTGGCGGGTGAGGACGAGGCCAAGGAGAACCTTGCGGAAATCGTTGATTATCTGCACAACCCAAAGAAATACTCCGATGTCGGTGCGTCCATGCCCAAGGGCGTATTGCTCGTAGGCCCTCCGGGAACCGGCAAGACCATGCTGGCCAAGGCCGTCGCGGGTGAAGCGGGCGTGCCGTTTTTCTCCATGTCCGGTTCGGAATTTGTGGAGATGTTCGTTGGCATGGGCGCGTCGAAGGTGCGCGACCTCTTCAAGCAGGCTAAGGAAAAGGCACCCTGCATCGTTTTCATTGACGAGATTGATGCCATCGGCAAAAAGCGTGACGGCCAGCTCGGCGGCAACGACGAGCGCGAGCAGACCCTGAATCAGCTGCTGACCGAAATGGATGGCTTTGAGGGCAACAACGGTGTGATCATTCTGGCGGCGACCAACCGTCCGGAATCGCTTGATCCCGCGCTGACGCGCCCCGGCCGCTTTGACCGCCGCGTTCCTGTGGAGCTGCCCGACCTTGCGGGTCGTGAAGCCATTCTGAAGGTTCACGCGAAGAAGATCAAAACGGCGGACGATGTGGACTTCCACACCATCGCCCGGATGGCGGTGGGCACCTCGGGTGCGGAGCTGGCCAACATCATCAACGAGGCCGCGCTCCGCGCCGTGCGCAGCGGCCGCACGGTGGTGGAGGAGGCGGACCTGGAAGAAAGCATTGAGGTCGTCATTGCCGGTTATCAGAAGAAAAATGCCATCATGACCGACGCAGAAAAGAAGGTTGTCGCCTATCACGAGATCGGCCACGCGCTGGTTGCTGCGCGGCAGACCGACTCGGCGCCGGTGCAGAAGATCACCATCATTCCAAGGACCTCCGGCGCACTGGGCTACACCATGCAGGTCGAGCAGAACGACAAGGTTCTGATGACCAAGGAGGAGCTGGAAAACAAGATCGCCACGCTGACCGGCGGCCGCGCGGCGGAGGAGCTTGTTTTCGGACAGATCACGACCGGCGCCTCCAACGACATTGAGCAGGCGACCAAGCTCGCCCGCGCGATGATCACCCGCTACGGCATGACGGAGGAATTCGACATGGTCGCCATGGAAACCGTGACGAACCAGTACCTCGGCGGCGACACCTCGCTGGCCTGCTCTGCCGACACCCAGAAGGAGATCGACCGTAAGGTCGTGGAGACGGTGAAAACGCAGCATGCGCAGGCGCGGAAGCTGCTGGAAAGCAACCGCGCGAAGCTCGATGAGCTGGCAAACTATCTGTATGAAAAAGAAACCATTACCGGCAGCGAATTCATGGCGATTCTGAACAGGAAGGACGGTGCGGAAGCATGAAACGGAAAAGCGGCTTTGGATGGAGCGAACTGATTGTTGGTATTCTTCTGACGGCGCTGGGCATTGTCACCTTTGTGCAGCCGGAGGGAACGCTGACCGGAGCGGTCGTGATCTACGGTGTGATCGTGATTGTGATGGGCATTGAGGACATCGTGGTGTACACGCGCCTGTCGCGCTTTACCGGCTTCGGGCCGATGCTGTCGCTGATCTCCGGAATCTTAAGCGTGATGTGCGGCATCATGCTGGTTGCCAATCCGAACCTCGGCAAGTGGGCGCTGACGATCCTGCTGCCCGTCTGGTTCATCGCCCACTGCATCTCCGGACTGACGCACACCAATCTGATCCGTCTGATCGGAAATTCCTTCTACTATTATTTCTCCCTGGTTTTGAATATTCTCGGCCTGATTCTCGGCTTTTTGATGATTTTCAGCCCGGTGCTGTCCTTTGTGACGATCCGCGTGATCAGCTATATGATCGCAGGCTATCTGATTCTCTTCGGAATCGAGAGTATCATCGCTGCATTTGCGCGGAAGAATACCGAATGGTAGGTTCAAAAGCAGGACAAACTGAAAACAGGAGGCAAGCTTATGTGTACGGCCGCGACTTATCAGACGCGTGACTTTTATTTCGGGCGGAATCTGGACTACGAATGCTCCTACGGGGAGCAGGTGGTCGTTGTTCCGCGGAATTTTCCCTTCGCGCTGCGGCACGGCGGCGAGCTGGCGCGGCATTATGCCATGATCGGCATGGCGCACGTCGCGGGCGGGTATCCGCTCTTTTACGACGCGGTGAATGAGAAGGGCCTGTGCATTGCCGGACTGAATTTCGTCGGCAACGCCGTCTACGGGAAACCGCAGGCGGGCTGCGAGAATATCGCGGTGTTCGAGTTGATCCCGTGGCTGCTGGGGCGCTGCGCCAATATCGCGCAGGCGCGGGCGGCGCTTGAGAGCCTGCATCTGACGGACACGCCCTTTTCCCCGCAGTTTCCGACGGCGCAGCTTCACTGGCTGCTGGCTGCGCGCGACGGCTGCCTGACCGTGGAGGCGACGGCGGACGGTCTGCACGTCTACGACAATCCCGCGGGTGTGCTGACGAACAACCCGCCCTTTCCCATGCAGCTTTTTGCACTGAACAATTATATGCAGCTTACGCCGCTGCCGCCGGAAAACCGCTTCGGCCTGCCGCTCGGCCAGTATAGCCGGGGCATGGGCGCGCTGGGGCTGCCGGGCGACCTGTCGTCGCAGTCGCGTTTTGTCCGGGTGGCTTTTACACGGCAGAACTCCCGCTCTGGCGAGGGCGAGGAGGAGAGCGTGAGCCAGTTTTTCCACATTCTCGGCGCGGTGGAGCAGCAGAACGGCTGCTGCGTGCTGGAGGACGGAAGCTGCGAGCACACGATCTACACGAGCTGCTGCAATGCAGACCGCGGGATCTATTATTACACGACCTATGGTAACCGCCGCATCACGGCGGTGCGCCTGCACGGCGAGAATTTAGACGGCGGCGAGCTGAAAGCCTATCCGCTGCGCCTGGCGCAGAGCGTTTTTTACGAAAACGAATCATAACAATAATAATCGCCGGTTGCAATCTCACAACCGGCGATTTCGTGTATCCGGCTCCACACGGCAGCCGCTTTTGCAGCGCTGATTTGAAAGAGGGAGCGCGGCAGGCGTTCCAATCGCAGTTTTTTCAGTAAATCATTCTTTTTTTCTGTAAGATATTTCCTCCAATCGCCTGCTTTGAAGTGCAGGGCGGCTGCCCTTTTTGTTAAGAAAAAGATAAGAATTCTTCAGAGCTCCGGCGACTGCCTGCCTGCAAGAAAAGCCCTGCCGGCAGCCGGCAGGGCTTTCTGATGCTTTTGGATTAGTCCTTGTACATTTCGACCAGCTTGAGCAGGTGCTCGTAGCGGGCCTTTGCGGCTTCCTCGTTGCGCTCGAACAGAGGCTCTGCGCGCTCCGGGAATTCGCGGGTCAGACGGCTGTAGCGGGCTTCGTTCATCAGGAACTCACGGTAGCCGCCCTTCGGGGCCTTGGAATCCAGCGTGAACTTGCCGGTCTCCTTGGACGGGTCGAAGCGGAACATATTCCAGTAACCGCAGTCGACAGCCTTCTTCATCTCGTCCTGGCAGTGCATCATGCCGCCCTTGATGGAGTGCATTTCGCACGGAGCATAGCCGATGACGAGGGACGGGCCGTGGTAAGCCTCGGCCTCGGAGATGGCCTTGAGGGTCTGCGCGGGGTTGGCGCCCATGGCGACCTGCGCGACGTAGATGTAGCCATAGGACATGGCAATCTCAGCAAGGCTCTTCTTCTTGACTTCCTTGCCGGCTGCCGCGAACTGCGCGACCTGGCCGATGTTGGAAGCCTTGGAGGCCTGTCCGCCGGTGTTGGAGTAAACCTCGGTATCGAAAACAAAGATGTTGACGTCCTTGTTCTGCGCGAGGACATGGTCCACACCGCCGAAGCCGATGTCGTATGCCCAGCCGTCGCCGCCGAAGATCCAGATGGACTTCTTGGACAGATATTCCTTATCCTTAAGGATCTCTGCCGCCAGCTTGCAGGCGTCGCAGGAGCAGCCGGGCTCCAGACCCTCTTGCAGAGCTGCGATGTAAGCCTTGGTTGCTTCCTTGTTGGCCTCGCCGTCTTCCATGGTGTCGAGCCACTTCTGTGCGGCTTCCTTCAGAGGAGCGTAGGCCCAGTCGATGGCGATCAGCTTGCGGGTCTTGTCCGCCAGAGATTCGCGGATGACCTGCTGCGCGGTGTACATGCCGTAGCCGTGCTCCGCATTATCCTCGAACAGAGAGTTGGACCATGCCGGGCCGCGACCCTCTTCGTTGGTGCAGTAGGGGGAAGTTGCGCCGGGGCCGCCCCAGATGGAGGAACAACCGGTGGCGTTGGAAATGTACATACGGTCGCCGAAGAGCTGGGTGACCAGACGTGCGTAGCTGGTTTCGGCGCAGCCTGCGCAGGAACCGGAGAACTCAAGCAGCGGCTTCTTGAACTGGCTGCCCTTGACGGTCAGATCCTCGACCTCGTGCTTCGGAGCGACCTTGGAAACCATGTAGTTGAACACGTCCTGCTGTGCCAGCTGGCTCTCCTGCGGGACCATGGTGATGGCCTTGGTCGGGCAGACGCCGACGCAGACGCCGCAGCCCATGCAGTCCAGCGGGGAAACGGCCATGGTGAACTGATAGACACCCTTGCCCTTGCCAGCCTTGACCGGACGGATCTTTGCGCCCTCGGGAGCGGCAGCGGCCTCAGCCTCGGTGAGCATGAAGGGACGGATGGTGGCGTGCGGGCAGACAAAGGCGCAGTTGTTGCACTGGATGCACTTGTCGGCGTCCCATTCAGGAACGGTGACGGCAACGCCACGCTTCTCGTAAGCGGAAGCGCCCAGCTCAAACTGGCCGTCCACATGATCGACGAAGGTGGAAACAGGCAGGCTGTCGCCGTCCATCTTGTCGATGGGGAAGAGGATGTCCTTGACCATCTTCACGAGTTCCGGCTTGCCCTCAAGCTTGTGCTCGACGACAACGTCCTCAGCGGTGGCCCAGGAGGCGGGAACCTCGACCTTGACATAGGCGGTGGCGCCGGCGTCGATGGCGTTCCAGTTCTTCTCGACAACGTCCATGCCCTTCTTGGCGTAGGAATGCTCGGCAGCGTCCTTCATGTACTTGATGGCGTCTGCTTCCGGCATGACCTTGGCCAGAGAGAAGAAGGCGGACTGGAGGATGGTGTTGGTGCGCTTGCCCATGCCGACCTTGATGGCAAGGTCAATGGCGTTGATGGTGTAGAGCTGAATGTTATTCTTTGCGATGTAGCGCTTCGCGTCCGCATGGAGGTGATGCTCCAGCTCGGCCATATCCCACTGGCAGTTGATCAGGAACACGCCGCCGGGCTTGACGTCGTTGACAATCTTGAAGCCCTTGGTGATGTAGGACGGGTTGTGGCAGGCGACGAAGTCGGCCTTGTTGATGTAGTACGGGCTCTTGATGGGCTTGTCACCGAAGCGCAGGTGGCTGATGGTCACGCCGCCGGTCTTCTTGGAGTCGTACTGGAAATATGCCTGAACATATTTATCGGTGTGGTCGCCGATGATCTTGATGGAGTTCTTGTTTGCGCCGACGGTGCCGTCGCCGCCCAGACCCCAGAACTTGCACTCGATGGTGCCTTCTGCCGCGGTGTTGGGCGAGGGCTTCTCCTCGAGGGACAGATGAGTCACATCGTCATGGATGCCGAGGGTGAACTGACGCTTCGGCTCGTCCTTTGCCAGCTCTTCGTAGACGGCAAAGACGGATGCGGGAGGCGTGTCCTTGGAGCCCAGACCATAGCGTCCGCCGATGACGGGGATCATGCGGCCGGCGTTTGCCAGAGCGGTGACAACGTCCAGATACAGCGGCTCGCCCAGAGCGCCCGGCTCCTTGGTGCGGTCGAGAACGGCGATCTTCTTGCAGGTAGCGGGGATGGCTTCGAGCAGACGGTCGGCCTTGAACGGACGGTACAGGCGGACCTTGATCAGGCCGACCTTTTCGCCGTGGGCGTTCATGTAGTCGATGACTTCCTCGGCCACGTCGCAGATGGAGCCCATCGCGATGATGACACGGTCGGCATCGGGTGCGCCGTAGTAGTTGAAGAGCTTGTAATCGGTGCCGAGCTTGGCATTGATCTTGCCCATGTACTCCTCGACGATCTCAGGCAGAGCGTCGTAGTACTTGTTGCAGGCCTCACGATGCTGGAAGAAGGTGTCGCCGTTTTCGTGAGAGCCGCGCATTGCGGGGCGCTCAGGATTCAGGCAGTGCTTGCGGAACGCATCGACGGCGTCCATGTCGCACATTTCCTTCAGATCATCGTAATCCCAGACGGCGACCTTCTGGATCTCGTGGGAGGTACGGAAGCCGTCGAAGAAGTTGATGAAGGGGACGCGGCCCTTGATCGCGGCCAGATGCGCCACGGGGGACAGGTCCATGACTTCCTGCACATTGCCTTCGGCCAGCATGGCAAAGCCGGTCTGGCGGCAGGCGTAGACGTCGGAGTGGTCGCCGAAGATGTTCAGCGCCTGCGTTGCGACGGTACGTGCAGAGACGTGGAAGACGGCGGGAAGCAGCTCACCCGCGATCTTGTACATATTCGGGATCATCAGAAGAAGACCCTGAGAAGCAGTGTAGGTGGTGGTCAGAGCGCCGGCGGCCAGAGAGCCGTGGACGGTGCCTGCCGCGCCTGCCTCGGACTGCATCTCAACAACCTTGACGCGGTTGCCGAAGATGTTCAGCCGACCCTGTGCGGACCACTGGTCGACGTTGTCAGCCATCGGGCTGGACGGAGTGATGGGGTAGATACCCGCAACTTCCGTGAAGGCGTAGCTGACATGAGCGGCAGCGGTATTGCCGTCCATTGTTTTGAGTTTTCTTGTCAAAATGAATACCTCCTGAAAGTATTTATTTTCATACAGCTCCATTCTAACACCTTTTCTCCAATTTGTAAATCAGAAAAACGCACCGTTCCGTATAAATTGTGTAAAACGGGAGAAAGCTGCCGCGTTGCGGCGCATTTTGGATGGCAGCGCCAAATATGCGGCGGGCGGTTACGGCTCTGCTCCCCGAAAAGAGGGCTTTTTCGGCAAAAACGCAGAAAAGGATTTGTAATTTTGCATCCGATGCGGTATGATGATAGGAGAAAACACAGAAAAGGAAAGTGGGGGATTGCAGTGATCAGTCGCGTGGACTCTCTGGGATTGAGCGGGATCAGCGGCTATCCCGTTTCCGTGGAGTGCTTTATCACCAACGGCCTGCCGGCCTTTGAGATCGTCGGCCTGCCGGATGCGGCGGTCAAGGAGGCGCGCGAGCGCGTCCGCGCTGCGATCAAAAACAGCGGCTTCAAGTTTCCGGTCAGCCGCATTACGCTGAACCTCGCGCCCGCTGACACCCGCAAGAGCGGCACGCTCTACGATCTGCCGATTTTGCTGGGGATTCTGGCGGCGACGGAGTTATGCCGGCTTCCGAAGGAGCCGAGCGCCTTTCTGGGCGAACTGAGTCTGGAGGGAAAACTCCGGCCGGTCAACGGAGTGCTGCCCATGGCCATCGCCGCGAAGCAGGCCGGCTTTACCGCGCTCTATGTTCCCGCGGAGAACGCAAGAGAGGCGACGCTGGCCGGCGGCCTGCGCGTCATCCCGGTGACGGACGTGCGGCAGCTTGCGGCGCATCTGAACGGCGGCGAGCCCATCGCGCCGGAGCCCGCGTGGGAGCCGGAGGAGGACACGGCGGAGCTGCCGGATTTCCGGGACGTCAAGGGACAGGAAAATGTCAAGCGGGCGCTGGAGATCGCCGCGGCGGGCGCGCACAATGTGCTTCTGGTGGGGCCTCCCGGCTCCGGCAAGAGTATGCTGACGCGCAGACTGCCGTCCATCCTGCCGGATATGACCCGCGAGGAGGCGCTGGAGGTCACGCAGATCCACTCGGTCATGGGCCTTTTGTCCAAGCAGGAGCCGCTGGTGCGCAGGCGGCCTTTCCGCAGCCCGCACCACACGATCTCCGCCGCCGGCTTGACGGGCGGCGGCACCATACCGCGGCCGGGCGAAATTTCGCTCGCACACAAGGGCGTGCTGTTTCTCGACGAACTGCCGGAGTTCCGCAAGGAAACGCTGGAGGTCATGCGCCAGCCGCTTGAGGACGGCGTGGTGACCATTTCCCGCGCGTCGGGCGCGGCGAGCTTTCCCTGCCAATTTCAGCTCGTCTGCGCGATGAACCCCTGCCGCTGCGGCTGGTACGGCGACCCCTCCGGGCGCTGCACCTGCACGCCGGCCTCCGTCCACAATTATCTCTCGCGCATCTCCGGGCCGCTGCTCGACCGCATCGACATTATCGTCGAGGTCCCGGCGCTCAATTTCGACGATCTGCGCAGCCACGCGGAGCCGGAGCCGTCCAGCGCGATCAAGGCGCGGGTCGAGGCGGCGAGAGGCCGCCAGCGCGAGCGCTTTGCCGGGACGTCCTGCCTCTGCAACGCGAATATGCAGCCGGCTGAGCTGCGCGAGTTCTGCGAGCTGGACGAGCCCTGCGCGGAGCTGATGCGGCAGGCCTTTGACGCGCTCGGCCTGACGGCCCGCAGCTATGACCGCATCCGTAAGGTCGCCCGCACCATTGCCGACCTCGACGGCAGCGAGAAAATTCAGCCCCAGCATATCGCCGAGGCCATCCAATACCGAACCTATCAATTTACACAGAACTGAGGAAAAACCGAAATGAACGAAATGTTTTTGCTGAAGCTGGGCGAGATCGTCCTCAAGGGCGGCAACCGCTTCCAGTTTGAAAACCGCCTGAAAACGAACATCCGCCGCCGGATGCGCCCTTATGGCGAATTCCGCGTGTACATCGTGCAGTCCACGGTCTACATCGAACCGGAGGAGGAAGCCTGCGATCTGGAGGGGGCGTGGGAGGCCTGTCACTACATTTTCGGCGTTGTGAGCCTGTGCCGCTGCCGTCCCTGCGAAAAGGATCTGGACGATATTTTCCGCGCCGCGATGGAATATCTGGGCGACGATCTGCGCTGCGCCGCGACCTTCAAGGTTGAATCCAAGCGCTCGGACAAGCGCTTCCCCTTGACCTCCATCGCCATTTCCCAGGAAATCGGCGGACGCATTGCGGAGGCCGTGCCCACGCTGGCGGTGGATGTGCGGCATCCGGAATACACGGTATATGTCGAGGTGCGCGACCATGCGGCCTATGTCCACGGCCCGGCGGAGCCGGGCGCGGGCGGCCTGCCCACGGGGGTCGGCGGCCGGGCGATGGTGCTGCTCTCCGGCGGCATCGACTCTCCCGTCGCCGGCTATATGATCGCCAAGCGCGGCGTGGAGCTGGAATGCGTTCACTTCTTCTCCTATCCCTACACCAGCGAGCTTGCCAAGGACAAGGTGCTCGAGCTTGCCCGCCTGATGACCCGCTATTGCGGTCGGATGACCGTGAATATCGTCGGATTTACGGAGATTCAGGAGGCCATCCGCGACAACTGCCCGGAGGAGTTCTTTACACTGATCATGCGCCGGTTCATGATGATGATCTCCGAGCGCATCGCGCGCGACCACGGCTGCGGCTGCCTCGTCACCGGCGAAAATCTGGGGCAGGTCGCCTCGCAGACCATGGAGGCCATGGCGGTGACGGGCGCGTGCGTGGAGCTGCCCATATTCCAGCCGCTCATCGGCATGGACAAGGAAGAGATCGTCACCATCGCCAGAAAGATCGGCACGATGGAAACCTCCATCCTGCCGTATGAGGACTGCTGCACGGTCTTTACCCCGCGCCATCCCAAGACGAAGCCCACCAAGGCGCAGGTCGACCATGCGTGCGCCATGCTGGACTTTGACGGCCTGATCGCCCGCGCGCTGGAAAACACGGAAATGGTCAAGGTGCGCTATGAATGAGGCGGCGCGCGCGATCGCCCTTCTGAAAGAACAAAATCTGACGCTCGCCACGGCGGAGAGCTGCACGGGCGGCCTGCTCGGCAAGCTCCTGACGGATGTCGCGGGCAGCTCGGCGGTCTATCTGGGCGGTGTGATCTCCTACGCCTATGCGGTCAAGGAAGCACTTCTGGGCGTGGACGCGGCGCTGCTGGCGGAAAAGGGCGCGGTGTGCGCCGAGGTCGCGCGGCAGATGGCCTGCGGCGTCCGCGAGCGGCTGCACGCAGATGTTTCCCTTGCGACGACCGGCAATGCCGGTCCCGGCACGGATGAAAAAAATCACAGGGTCGGAGAGATCTTTGTCGCCTGCGCGACCGCGGCGGGCTGCACCGTCCGGCAGCTGGAGCTTTCCGGAGATCGGAAAGAGAACCGGCAGGCGGCCTGCGCCGCGGCGCTGGCGCTGCTGGAGGAACAGACGGAGGAAGGAAGATGAAATAGGCCTTGCCGGGCCTTGCCGAGGAGAGAATCATCTGCGCCATCGACGGGATCCTGTTTTGCAAGTTGACAAGCTGAATGTACACAACGGGCCTCCGGTGCTTTGCACCGGAGGCCCGTTGTTATTTGCTTTTATTCACCGGCGGTGGCAGTGCCGGTGGGGTCATAGCGGACGATGACGCCCGCGTCCGTGAGCGCCTTGACGCTCGTGACCTTACTACCGAAGGCGTTGACCTGCACGAGGGCGGGACAGGCGGTCAGACATTCGATGTCCGACACGGCGGTGTAGTCCACGTCCACGTAGTTCAACTCTTGCAGGCCTGCAAGGCTGGAAATGTTCGCAAGCTCGGCATTGTAGGAAGCATAGAATTGCTGCAGGCTGGAAGCGCCGGACAGATCGGGGATGGACGCGACGGCGTTATGGCTGAAATTCAGCTTGGTCAGCTTGGAAAGATTCTTGACGGTATCCACGCTCGTGAGCTGATTGTTGGAAAGATCCAGCCGTTCCAGCGAAACGCAGCCGGCGAGGCCGGAGGCGTCCGTCAGTGCGTTGCCGCCGGCGTTCAGCTCTACGAGGGAACCGAGTGGGGCGAGGGGTGCGATGCTCGTGACGGAATTGTTGGAAACGTCAAGAATTTGCAGCTGCTTGCAGCCGGAGAGCGCGTCAAGCGCGGTCAGGCTGTTTTCGGCGACGGAAAGCTCCTGAAGCCCGGTCAGTTTGCTCAGTGCATCGAGGGAGGTGACGGCGTTGCGCGTGAGGTTGGCGTGGGTCAGACCCGTGAAAGAGGCCAGCGCGCTGATGTCGGTGATGCTGTTGTCCGACAGATCAAGCACCGTGATGGTCGAGGCGTCCGCCAGCGGAAGAATATTGGACAGGCCGCAGCCGGAGAGGTTCAGATTGTTGAGCTTCGGCAGCGCGCCGATATAGCCCAGCGTTTCCGCGGAAACCAGAGAGCCGGACAGATCCAGCGTTTCCAGCTCGGGCATCAGCGGCAGGAAGGAATAATCGTCGGCGGTACCGGCGTGGATGGTGAGGGACTTGAGCTGAACAAAGTGGCGCAGGTCGGCATAGGTCGCCACGCCCTCCGGGACGGTCAGCTCCGTGATGGTCCACAGGTCGCTGGTCTTGAGTGTGGTACGTTCGGGGATGCCCAGCAGCTCATGGACGCAGGCCTCCAGCGTGCTGTCCTCAAATGTGACGTCCTCCACCACGCCGACGACCTGATAATCCGCCTCGGTCAGCGGGCTGACGAGACCGTTTTCTCCGACGGCGATGGCGGACACATGGCTCTCACCGGCGGGAAGCGCGATCGGTTCGGAATACGGCTCGGAGGAAAGCGTCGGATACTGCCGCCCGACGGAAACATAGAGCGTGCCCGTTTCGTGCGTGACGGTCACGGAGATGTACTCCGAGAACTGCCCGCCGTCCGGCGTGAGCTTCGGCGCTTCCGGGCGGATGGCGTCCAGCTCCGCACGGATGGCAGAATCATTGATATTATCGAGCATCTGCTGCGCATCGAGCAGCTTGTCCTGCGCGACGTAGGTAGCGGACAGCTTGCGGTACAGCTCTGCGCTGGGGGCGATGCGGAGCGCGGAAACCAGAGAGCGCTCGGCTCTGGTGTAGCTTCCGTCCGCGACGCAGGCGTCTGCCAGCGCGATGACGTAGTCCACGTTGTCCGGGTCGAGGTCCACGGCGGTGGAGTAGCGGCTGACGGCGCGGCCGTAGTTTCCGGCTTTCATCGCGCGCGCGCCGAGAGAAGCAAAATTCTCTGGCGTCCAGAGAAAATAATACAGCCCGAACAGCAGCGCCGCAAAGAGCACCAGTGCGAGCAGAATGATCAGAAATCTCTTCATTGACAAATTCCGTCCTTATTTTTCGGTTACGGAATCATTATAATTCCTTCGCGATAATATGTCAACCAGTAGGGAAGAAAGAAAAACTTGTCGCCTTCCTCCAAAAATCCCACGAGGTTTGCGGAAAATTCAGCGCACTTCCCGGTTGCCCAATGCACAAATCGGTGTTACAATAGGAAAGTATAAATATACATAGAAAAGGAATCAGAGATGAAAGAAAAGAACTCATTGATCGAAGGCTCTATCTGGAAGGGACTATTGGCGTTTGTGTTCCCGATTTTTCTGGGACAGGTTTTTCAGCAGCTTTACAACACAGCCGACGCATGGGTCGTCGGCAAATTCCTTGACAAAAACGCCTACGCGGCGGTCAGCTCCTCCGGCAGTCTGGTGTTTTTGCTGGTCGGCTTCTTCGGCGGTATTTCCGTCGGCGCGGGCGTGGTGATCGCGCGCTACTTCGGTGCGGGCAACGTTTCCAAAATGCGCTCGGCAATCCACACGACGGTTGTGTTCGGTGTGATTGCCGGACTCCTTCTCACGGCGGCCGGCGTCCTGCTGACGCCGCAGATCCTGCGCCTGATGGGAACACCGGACGATGTGCTGCCCAACTCCGTTTCATATTTCCGGATGTATTTTGCAGGCGCCCTGGCCGTGGTCATGTATAATATGTGTGTCGGCATCCTGCGCGCCGTGGGTGACAGCAAGCGCCCCTTGTATTACCTGATCATTTCCTCCCTGACGAATATCGCACTGGATCTGCTCTTTGTCGGTGTGTTCCACTGGGGCGTCTGGGCGGCTGCGCTGGCGACGTCCATTTCACAGTTCCTCAGCCTTGTGCTGTGTCTGATCCGGCTGTTCCGCGACAAGGCGGATTATCAGCTAAGCTGGCGCGAGCTGCGCATTGATTTCCCCATGCTGGGGCAGATCATCCGCTACGGCCTGCCTTCCGGCGTGCAGAATTCCATCATCGCGTTGGCCAATGTGGTCGTGCAGAGCAATATCAACGCATTTCAGGCCGACGTCATCGCCGGCTGCGGCACCTATGCCAAGCTGGAGGGCTTCGCCTTCCTGCCCATCACCTGCTTTGCAATGGGGCTGACGACCTTTGTCAGCCAGAACCTCGGCGCGAAGCAGTACGAGCGCACCCGCAAGGGCGTGCGCCTCGGCATCCTCTGCTCGGTCATTCTGGCGGAATTGATCGGCGTGGGGCTGTTTGTCTTTGCCACGCCGCTCGTGTCCTTCTTCAATAAGGAGCCGGGCGTGATCGACGCCGGAACGCGGCAGGCGCGGGTGGAATCGCTGTTTTTCTTTCTGCTTGCCTTCTCCCACTGCATCGCGGGCATCCTCCGCGGCGCGGGCAAGCCCACGGCGCCGATGATCGTGATGCTCTGCTCGTGGTGCCTGCTCCGTGTGACCTACATCACCGTGATGGTGCGGCTGATGCCGGGAACGCCGGAGGTGATCTTCAGCGCTTACCCCCTGACCTGGGGCGTCAGCTCGCTGGTGTTCCTGATCTATTATTTCGCGTCCGACTGGATCCATGCCTTCGACCGCGCGGAAAAAAAGGAAAAAAGAGAGCCGCTTTTGGAAAAGGAATAAAGAAAAAGCAAAGCGCCGCAGGAAAGCCTGCGGCGCTGATTTTATAATGTTAGCCCCAGTGTCAGAATGCCGAGATTCTTCCGGTAGATCTCGTCGAACTGCGACAGCGGCAGGGGATTTTCCCCCAGACCGACCTCAACGGTATAGCCGGGGTGGTCGTAGGTGAGGATGAACCAGTCCTTGTAGCCGGCAAAGCCGGAGGCAAAGGGCGTATCCTCCAGCGCATAGCCGCTGACCTCGGAAAACTTCTGCCCGATCTCCTCCGCGCCCACCGGCGTCAAGTCGAGGAATTTCCAGTAGATCACCTCGCCCTGCGCGTGATAGGAGAGCGTCAGCCGCGGGTCGACCAGCCGGGTCAGCCCCGCCATGCCTGCGCTCTCCGGCTGATCGAGCGGGCTGCCGCCGACGTAGTCGCGCGGCGCAGGACCGGTGAAGCCAAGGACAAATTTGTTCTTCCGCGCCTGTTCCCACTTGGCGGGATAGTTGAGGTTCAGATCGACGCCCGCCAGATTTGCCTTCCAGCCGTCCGGAAACGGAATATCCGCGTAGCCCGCGGCGATGCGGCGCGCGGCCTCGTACTGCTCCGAACCGGGCGCGACCGCGCCGGTGACCAGATCGACGCCGTCCGGATTTACCATGGGAACGAGGTACAGCCGCGTCTGCTGGAACAGGCGCTGCGCGTCCATTCCGAAAATACGCCCGTTCACGCTGACCGCGTGGGCGTACTCCTCCAGAAATTTCATCAGGACCGGCGTTGTGATCCACTCGTTTGCATGGTGGCTGGCGTTATAAAGCACGGCGCGCGGCCCGCTGCCGATGCTCAGCGCCGTGACCGGGCGGCGGTAGAGCGTTGTGGCGATGGTTCGCCGGGCGAGAAATGGATAGCGCGCCATCAGCCCCTGAATACAGACCTGCAGCAGCTCCGAGGTGAACGGAATGTCCGTCGGGACGACGGGGAAGCCGTAGGGAAGATTGAGATACTGCCCGGCCAGCAGCCGGTTGGGGTCCTGATTGGGATTTGCCGTCAGAATGGCGCGCACGCTGGTGCCGAAGGTGCGCGCCAGCCGGTAATACGTATCGCCGGGCTTGACCATGTAGCGCTCAAAGCCCAAAAGATAGGGCGACAGCCGCTGCATGGTGAGAATATCCTCCCGGCCGGAGGGGTACAACCCCTCACGATTCTGAAAATCCTGCAAATTCTCCGCGCCGGCACGGCGCAGAGCAAGCTCTGTCAAAGTCAAAAGAATCCCCTCCGCTGCAATCTATGCCGGAGGGGATCCCTTTATTCCGGCTGCTCCATCAGCTCGGCAAGGTAGCGGCAGGCCGAGAGCAGCTTTTCCAAGTGGTAGTTCATAACGATGGTGTCGTGGCGCGTACACTTGCGCCCGGCGATGCCGGCTTCCGGGATGGCCATGCCGAGGGTGCGCATCGTTTCGGCGTTTTCAGTCGAAAGATCGCCCAGCGTGTCCATGCCGCAGATGGCCTCCAGCTCCTCGACCATTCGTCCGGCGAGCTGGCGGCAGCCGCGCAGCGCGGCCTCTTCGTCGTGCCGCCGGTGGAAAAAGCGCTGGTTGTGATAGAGCTGCAATTCGTGGTCGATGCGCCGCAGCAGCTCCACGTTGGGCTGGAGATCGGGGAAACGCTCGAAAATCACGATGCTTTCCACCTGCTGTGGGATCTGCGCGCGTAGCTGCGTCAGCAGAGAGCGGATGCGGGCTTTATTATTATAAGGAACGATCACGGCGTTGACGACCAGCGCAACGGCGATGCCGGCGGCGGTGTCGCGCAGACGGAACAGCGAGTCGCGCAGAACGTTGCCCGTCGGCGTCAGGCTGGCGGAGAGAAAAATGATGCAGGAAAAGGACGCGACAAAGTTGAGCTTGAGCACGTTGCACAGCAGCAGGAGGAGCAGCACAACGCCGATCCCTGCCGCCCAGGCGGGCGTGGCCTGCGGGAAAAGCAGCAGCATCACCAAGCCCAGAATTGTGCCTGCGACGACACCGATCAGCTGGCTGAGCGCCTGCTTGAGCGAACCGGAGAAGGTGCGCTCCATGGCGATGAGCGCGCCGAAGGCGGCGTAAAAAACGGACAGCTCGTCCGTGACGAACAGCCGCACGAGCAGCACCGCCAGCGTGACGGCAATGCCGGTTTTGAGGGTGCGCAGGCCGAGCGGAAAATGCTTCCAGCGGGTCATGGGCGGCCCTCCTTTCCAATGTTCTGCTTTCAGTATACCAGAAATGGAAAGATATTTGCAAGGAGATTCCGCAGAGGGGCTGGCTTTTCCCAGAGAATGTGGTAAAATGGAGCGCAGAAAGAGGTGGTTTTATGTCGATACGCAACGCCGTTCCGACGGACGTTCCGGCCATGCTGGAGATCTATGCCTATTTTGTCCGGGAAACCGCGGTCAGCTTTGAATATGAAGTGCCGACGCAGGAAGAATTTGCCCGGCGGCTGGCGGAGCATACGGTGCAGTTCCCGTGGCTCGTGTGGGAGGAAAACGGGGAAGTCCTCGGCTACGCCTACGCGGGCAGGCCATTTGAGCGCGCGGCCTATCACTGGTGCGCGGAGATTTCATGCTATCTGGCTGCGCAGGTGCGCGGCCGCGGCGTCGGCAGGAAGCTCTATGCCCGCATTGAAGAGCTCCTGCGGAAGCAGGGCTATCGAGAGGTCTATGCCATCGTCACCTCCGCCAACGAGCCGTCGATGGCCTTCCACAAGGCGCTGGGGTATCGTCCCTTTGCGGAGTTCCCGACAGTGGGGTATAAAAAGGGCGCATGGTACGGCGTGACGTGGCTGGAAAAGGATTTGCAGCCCTTGGGTACGCCGGAGGATTTCCCGGTTTCATGGAGGAATGTAGAATGATTCAGGATATTTTCCCGCATGTTTACCACAACGAATTTCGCAAACTGACGCCGCAGGCGGAGGATGTTCTGCTCGCCTACCGCGGCAACGCTGTCCTTTCCGCGGCCGACGCGCTGCGTCTGCCGCGCTGCGGCGACTTTCCGGAGACAGAAGTACGCTATGCCTTTTCCATAGACGACACGCACTATTTTCTGGCAAAGCAGGCACCGGAGGCGGGGGAGGGGCTGCGCTTTCTCCCCTCGGCGGAGTACCGCTACGCCCAGCCGCGGGAAACGGCCTTCGCCTGCGCGGTCGGAGAAACGCTGCACCGCTGGTACGCCTCTAACCGCTTCTGCGGCGGCTGCGGCGCGGAAATGCAGGACAGCACAGCAGAGCGCGCGCTCTGTTGCCCGAGCTGCGGCGCGGTGGTCTACCCGCGCATCAATCCGGCGGTGATCGTGGGCGTGACGGATGGCGACCGTTTGCTTCTGACCAAGTACGCCGGCCGCGCCTTCCGGCGCTTTGCGCTGGTGGCGGGCTTCTGCGAGATCGGCGAGCGCGTGGAGGACACCGTGCGCCGCGAGGTCTGGGAGGAAACGGGGCTGCACGTGAAAAATCTGCGGTTCTATAAATCTCAGCCGTGGGTGCTGACGGACAGCCTGCTCATGGGCTTCTTCTGCGACCTCGACGGCGACCCGACGACCCGGCTTCAGGACGGCGAGCTGGCGCTGGCGCAGTGGTTTGAGCGCGATTCTTTGCCGGACGACCACTCCGACATCAGCCTGACCGGAGAAATGATCGAATATTTTCGTAAAAATGGCAGACAAACCCTCTTGACAAATGCAGAAACACTGCTATAATAAGCATTAGATTAGAAAATAAACTAATACTTAGGCGGTGATACCATGACGCAGCGGGAACGGCAGCTTCTGCAATGGATCGAAGCGAATCCGATGATCTCGCAGGAGGCACTGGCGAAACGCGCGGGGATTACGCGCTCCTCCGTGGCAGTGCACATTTCCAATCTGATGAAGAAGGGGTACATTGCAGGCAAGGGCTACGTCCTGCGCTCCGGGACCTACGCGGTCGTTGCCGGCGGCGTGAACGTGGACATCGGCGGCCGCTCCTTTGCCCCCATGGTCGCGAAGGATTCCAACCCCGGACGGGTCACGACGAGTCTGGGCGGCGTCGGCCGGAACATCGCACACAATATGAGTCTGCTCGGCGTGGACGTCCGCTTCCTGACCGCGTTTGGCGACGACCTCTACGCACAACGCATTGCCGCCTCCTGCGGCGAATTGGGCATCGACATCAGCCATGCGCTTCAAGTGCCCGGCGGCGCGACTTCCACATATCTGTTTCTGAATGACAGTGACGGCGATATGGCGCTGGCCGTTTCGGATATGGAGATCTGCGAGCAGCTCCGTCCGGAGTATTTCGCTGCAAACCTCAGCCTGCTCAACCGCGCGCAGATCGTCGTGGCGGATACGAACCTCCCCGAGGCCTCGCTGGTATATCTTGCCAATCACTGCACGGTGCCGCTCTTTGTCGACCCGGTGTCGACGAGCAAGGCGGAGAAGCTGCGCGGTATTCTGGGCAAGATCCACACCCTCAAGCCCAACCGCATTGAAGCCGAGCTTCTGTCCGGCGTGAAGATCACGGACGAGGACAGCCTGCACCGCGCGGCGCAGACGCTGCTGGACACCGGTATGCACCGCGTTTTCATCTCCCTCGGCTCGGATGGCGTCTTTGCCGCCGACCACAACAGCTTCGTGCATCAGCCCTGCTTCCCCGCCAAGATGGCCAATGCCACCGGCGCGGGCGACGCCTTCATGGCGGCGCTTGCATGGGCCTATCTGGAGGGCACCGACCTTCTGGGAACGGCTGCGGCCGCTTCCGCTGCCGCGTCCATCGCCGTCGAGGGCGCGGAAACCATCAATCCCGTACTTTCCGTTGAATCAGTGCGCGAGCGCTGCAACGCGAAATAAATTGAATCAATAGAAGGAGTATCTTATCATGCTGAACAAATATCTTGACGTAAAACCCGAAGTCGCGCAGGCCATCGCAGAGGGCAAGCCCGTTGTCGCTCTGGAATCCACCATCATCTCCCACGGCATGCCCTATCCGCAGAACGTCGAAACCGCTCTGGAAGTTGAAAAAATCATCCGTGAAAACGGCGCGGTTCCCGCAACCATCGCCATCATCGGCGGCCGCCTGAAGGCCGGCCTGACCCCCGAAGAGATCGAGTACTTCGGCAAGAAGGGCACCGCGATTGCCAAGGCCTCCCGCCGCGATCTGGCTGTTCTGTGCGCCAGAGGCGAGGACGGCGCAACGACCGTCACCACGACTATGATCATCGCCCACATGGCGGGCATCAAGGTCTTCGCGACCGGCGGCATCGGCGGCGTGCATCGCGGCGCCGAAACCACCATGGACATCTCTGCCGATCTGGAAGAGCTGGCCTCCACGCCCGTTATGGTCGTCTGCGCCGGTGCAAAGTCCATCCTCGACCTCGGCCTGACGCTCGAATACCTTGAGACCCACGGCGTGCCCGTCATCGGCTACGGCACCAAGGAGCTGCCCGCATTCTACACCCGCCATTCCGGCTTCAGCGTTGACTACGAGATCGACACGCCGGAGGATCTGGCAAAGGCCTTCAAGACGCAGCACGAACTCGGCCTGCGCGGCGGCATGCTGGTCACCAACCCCATCCCCGAGAAGTATTCCATGGACGAAAAGGTCATCAATGCGGCGATCGACGAAGCGATCAAGGAAAGCCGCGAGCAAGGTATCCATGGCAAGGCCACCACGCCGTTCCTGCTGGCTAAGGTCAAGGAGCTGACCGGCGGCGACAGCCTGGAGTCCAACATCCAGCTCGTTTATAACAACGCAAGACTTGCCGCAAAGACCGCAGAGGCCTACTGCAAGCTGTAAAAACCAATCAACGGCGTGTCCTCCACGGGGGACACGCCGTGTTTATAAAGAATTCGCCGCCGGGAAGCCCGGCGGCGTTTGTTTTATTTTACAATATGGATCCCGCCGATGATGGGCAGCTCCTTTGCCTGCCCCTTCGCGGCATTGACAATGCCGATGATGGCAAGCACGGTGACAAACGCGCTGATTCCATAGCGCAGGATCGAGATGTACCAGGGAATCGTCGTGTATACGGTGAGAATCCCGACGCGGGTGACGCGGATCAGGCCGAGCAGGGAATTCAGAATGGCTGCCGCGACCCAGAACGCGAACATGGTCACGCCCTGCTTTGCGTGGAACTGGGCATAGGGGGAATTCTTCCGCGCAAAAAGCGGAATGAAAACCAGCGGTCCCAGATAGGAAAGCACGGAAATGCCGCGGTTCTGCGCGACGTCATTCGGATCAAATGCGGGCTCTGTGTAGTAGTCAAGAAAAGTAGACACGAAAAATATTTATTTTTAGTTTACTTTTTC
>ERZ772820.987-NODE-987-length-24131-cov-8.543529_pt1 | contig 24131 bp, 25 predicted proteins | sample MGYA00511377_ERZ772820 | MGnify/ENA primary metagenome ERZ772820 (study PRJEB29015, sample SAMEA2737684) | human gut metagenome | biome: human gut; feature: human-associated habitat; material: faeces | place: China | collected 2012 ... | reverse complement strand
GGGCGTTCCCACGCCGGAGCGTGCGCTCCGGCGTGGGCTCAGAAATTTTTAGAAAAAGTTACTTGACTTCAATCTTAGTAACCTTGCCATCTGCAACGGTATAAGTAACACTTTCATTCGCTTCCCAAGCAACAACTGAGATGCCCGCAATTTCAGTGTCCGCAGCAGGCTTACCCTGAGTCTTATAGGCATCAGTAGTCGGGTCCGTGGTTACCACAGACCCATCTTTTTTAAGGTAATAAGTGCCAGCAGCACCATCTTCTGTCAGGATCTGGACCTGAACTGCGGCATAACCGGAACGGATATTTGCCGTATCGGCAGCGACCTTGGACTTATTCAGAGCGCTGTTGAAGGTGGGGATGGCGATAGCAACGAGGATGGCGATGATCGCGACGACGATCAGCATTTCCATAAGGGTGAAGCCCTTTTTGTTGGTGAGTTTCTTCAGCATAATAAAAATTCTCCTTTTCCGTTTCTTTCTATATCGTCCCGCGCGGGGTGGTCGCGCGGAAATGATAACGTATCAAATGCTGCCGTACATACTGAACATCGGCAGGTACACCGCCAGCAGCAGCACGACCACGATGACCGCGAGCACGATGGTGATGACCGGCTCGAGCACGCTGAGCAGCCGCGTGCTCTGCGTTTCGACCTCGCTGTCGAAGTAATTGCCGATGACGTCGAGCGTCTGCGGCAGCGAGCCCGCGCGCTCGCCCACGCCCACCATCTCGGTGAGCATCCTGGGGAAGCACTCTACGCCCGCCATGCTCTCGGCAATGCCGCGGCCGCGCTCCACGTTCTCCTTCACCTTGCGTACGCCGAGAGAAAAGAGGTAGTTGCCCACGACCTGGCTGGTGACGTCCAGCGCGCGCGGCACGCCGAGCCCGGCGGTGAGCATGGTGGACATGGTGTTGGCGAAGCGTCCCGCCGCGCTCATGCTGCGCAGCCGCCGCAGCGGCGCGCGCTCGATGGCGTAGGACGCCAGCACGAGCTTGCCGCGCTCGGTGCGCTTGAAGGCGAGATAGGCGATGACGAGCGCCGCCGCGATGAGCAGCAGCAGCCACCACCAGCGGTTGAAAAAGCCACTCACGGCCATCAGCGCCTTCGTCACGCCCGGCAGCTCGCCCTCGCCGAGGTCGGCAAAGGCGTCGGTAAAGGCCGGCACGGCTACGGCGATGATGATGATAAACACGATGATGGCGACCACAATGACCATCGCGGGATAGGTCATTGTGCTGATGATCTTCGCACGGGTCCTGGCGGTGCGCTCGTAGTATCGGTGCAGGCGGTCGAAGCACAGCGCGAGCGTGCCGGACTCCTCGCCCGCGCGCACGGTCTCGATGAACGTGGCGGGCAGATAAGGTGCGTTGCTCTCAAAGCTCTGCGCGAGGGAATAGCCCGCGCCGACCTCCTCGGCCACCTTTTCCAGCATCCTGCGCGTGTACTTATTGCGTGTCTGCGAGGCGACCATCTCCACGCAGCGCATCACGCTCAGCCCCGAGGTGAGAATGATGGAAAACTGCGAGCAGAGCAGCGCCAGCTCCTTGTCCTTGAGCCGGAAGCCGATGGGCTTATCCAGCGCGTTCCCGCGCTCCTTCACCGGCTCGATCTTGGTGATGAAGGCACAGGTGTCGCGCAGCTTGGCGACGGCCTCGAACTCGTCGTAGGCGCGCACCACGCCGCTCACCCTTGCGCCGCTGAGCGACTGGCCCTTGTACTTATAGGTCGTCAAGCCGATTCACCTGCCTTTTTCTTTGGTCATTCCGTTCAGCTCTCGATGGTGGAGCTGATGGTGCGGGCGGCCTCCTCAGCCGTCGTTTCGCCGCGCAGCACCAGGTCGCGGCAGCGCTCACGCATGGTGGTGAAGCCATGCCTGCGGGCCTCGTCGGCAAGCTCGTCCGCGCTCGCGCCGGCGGTGATGAGGCGGCGCAGCGGCGCGTCAATCATCAAAATCTCGAACACGGCGCGGCGGCCGGTGTAGCCGGTGTGATGGCAGTCCGGGCAGCCCTCGCCCTTGTAGAACACAAGGTCCGGCGCGTCGTCCAGCCCCAGCAGGGCAAGCTCGTCGCTCGCGGGATGATAGGCTCTTTTGCAGTGCGGGCAGATGCGGCGCACAAGCCGCTGCGACACCACGCCGCGCAGCGCGCCGGAGATCAGCCACGGCTCCACGCCGACGTCGCGCAGACGGTCGACCGCGGAGGGGGCGTCGTTGGTGTGCAGGGTCGAGAGCACCAGATGGCCGGTGATGGCCGCGCGCATGGCGATGCTCGCGGTCTCGCCGTCGCGGATCTCTCCGACGGAGATGATGTCGGGGTCCTGGCGCAGGATGGCGCGCAGGCCCGCGGCAAAGGTCATGCCGGTCTTTTCGTTGATCTGGCACTGGCTGACGCCGGGGATGTAATATTCCACAGGGTCCTCGAGCGTGACGATGTTCACTTCCTCGCGCGCGAGGTCGCGGAGCATCACGCACATCGTCGTGGATTTGCCGGAGCCCGTGGGGCCGACCAGCAGGATCACGCCGCCGGTATTCCGAAGCAGCGTCTGATAATACTCAAGGTCTTCCCCCTCCAGGCCGATGGCATCGCGGGAGAGGAGCTGCGAGGTCTTGTTGAGCAGGCGCAGCACGATCTTCTCGCCGTACACCGTCGGCATCGAGGAGATGCGCAGGTCGATCTCGCTGCCCTTCACGCGCAGCATGGCGTGGCCGTCCTGCGGGACCTTGCGCTCGGCAATGTCCATGCCGCCCATGATCTTCAAGCGGGAAATGACGGTGCTCTGCAGCTCGGCCGGCACGGTCAGAACGCGGCGGAGCAGGCCGTCGATACGCATACGCACCACCATCTCGCCCTCCTGCGGCTCGAGGTGGATATCGCTCGCGCGCTCGGCAAAGGCGCGCTCGATGAGGGAGTTGACAAAGCGGATGGTGGGCGCGCCCTCGCTGCTGTCGCTGTCCTTCACGAGCTGCGCGGGCACGATATCCGGCCCGGCGGCGCCCGCCTCGCGCTTCATCTCTTCAATGACGCGGGCGGTGCCCTCGCTGCCGTAGAGGCGGCTGATGGCCTGCTCGGTCGCGCGGTGCGTGGCGATCATCGGGATCACGCGCTTGCGCGAGGCGGCCTTGACCTCCTCCTGCGCGATGAAGTCCAGCGGATCGCTCATCGCGAGGTAGAGGGTGTCGCGCACCAGCTTCACAGGCACCACGCAGTATTTCTTCGCCAGCGTGCGCGGCACATATTTCGCCAGCTCCACCGGAATGGAGACCGCCGTGAGATCGACGAACTCCACACCGAGCTGTATTTTCAGCGCCTCGATGAGCTGCTGCTCGGTGATGATGCCGCTCTGCACCAGCACGTCGCCCAGACGCTCCTTACTTTCCTTTTGCAGTTCCAGCGCCCGCTCAAGCTGCTCGTGCGAGATCACGCCCGAGGACAGCAGCAGGTCGCCCAAACGCATATATGCCATAGGGATTCACCTCAGGATCAATAAATGGGGCTGCCGCAGGGGGCCGGCGGCAAAAAAACAGACTGACCGCAGGAAATGGTGCGGCCAGTCTGTCATGTGAACCTTTTTCAAGGGTGTTCATTTAGACACTATAGCTTTGCGTCCCGGCCTTTCGATCGGTTTGCCAACAGGATGAACTTGCGGAGGCATGTAAAGGCTCCGTTAAGAAAATACCATCAAGGTAAAAGGTATAATAACCCATATTTCGACATTTGTCAAGCATAAATCTACAATTTTTCCATCTTTTTCTTGTGCATTTTGCTTATTTTTTAATTGTCAGGTCCTCGGTCATCCTCCCGCCTTTTGAGCAGCGCCACCGTCTCGACATGGTCGGCGCGGGGGAAGAGGTCGACCGCGCAGGCGCGCACGGCGCGGTAGCCGAGGGCGGCGAAGCGCTTCACATCGCGCGCCATCGTCGCGCTGTCGCAGGAGACATACACCACGCGCTCCGGCTGCATCCGCGCGATGCTTTCCACCACGTCCTCCGCCAGCCCCTTGCGCGGCGGATCGACCGTGATGACGTCGGGCCGCAGATTCTCCTGCGCGAGTTTTTTTGCCACGTCGGAGGCGTCGCCGCAGAAGAATTCGGCGTTTTCCACACCGCTGCGCGCGGCGTTCTCCCGCGCGTCGTCGATGGCCTCCGGCACGATCTCCGCGCCGAGGACGCGCTTCGCGTGGGACGCGAGCGCAAGCGTGATGGTCCCCGCGCCGCAGTAGAGGTCGAGCACCGTCTCCTCCCCCGTGAGCTGCGCATACTCGATGGCCTTGGCGTAGAGCCGCTCGGTCTGTTCGCGGTTGACCTGATAGAACGACGGCACGCTCAGCCGGAACACTCTCCCGCAGAGCACATCCTCCAGCCGGTCGGCTCCCCAGAGCGTGCGGTAGCGTTCGCCGAGGATCACATTGTCCCGCCGCGTGTTCTCGCCGAGCACGATGCCCACCGCCTTCGGGCAGGCGCGGCGCAGCCGCTCGACCAGCTCCGCCTCATGCGGCAGTCGCTTGCCGTTCACCAGCAGGCAGATCAGACACTCGCCCCTTGTGTTCGAGCGGACATAGACATGGCGCAGAAGGCCGCGCCCCGTCCGCTCGTCGTAGCCCGCCGCGCGGAAATCGCGCATATACTGCCGCACGGCCTCCGCCGCGGCGTCGGCCTCCGGCTTCACCAGCAGACATTCCCGCGTGTCGATGACCTCGTGCGTGCGGGCGCGGTAGAACCCCACTCTGCCGTCCGGCGAGACGGGATACTGCGCCTTGTTGCGGTAGCGCCGCGTCTCCGCCGCGCCGAGGATCTCCTCCACCTCGACCTCGCTCCCACCGATGCGCGCAAGATTATCCTGCACGCGCCGGCGCTTGAGGGCAAGCTCCTCGGCATAGTCCATGTGGCGGTAGGTACAGCCGCCGCAGCGCGGAAAGTACGGGCAGTCCGGCGCGATGCGGTGCGGCGAAGGCGCAAGCACCTCGAGCACCTTGGCGAAGGCCGCGGACTTCAACACCTTCAGAATAAGAATACGGCAGACCTCGCCGCGCAGCGCGCCGGACACAAAGACGACAAAGCCGTCGATGCGCGCGACGCCCGCGCCCTCGCCCGAATAGCCCTCAACGGTGACGGTATACTCCTGATTTTTCATGATCGCCATAGCGTTTTCCCTCAAAAAAGGGCGCGGAGCACCGCGCCCTTTCCCTTATTTGTATTTGTTGATGAGCGAGAGGATCTGGCCGGTGAAGGAGATGACATCCTTATTCGGCATCCCCTTGCTCTTACGGATCAGCTCAAGCAGAGACTCGCCCGCGGCGAGCAGCTTGCCGTAGAGGTTGTCCGCGCGGCTGGCCTGCATCGTGCGCTTGCGCTCGGAGATGTAGCCCTCGCTGAGCATCACGCCGGCGGCGAGGTCGTAGCTCTCGGTGAACTTCGCCGCGTGAGCGGAGAAGCCGAGGGAGCACAGCTCGTCCGCGAACGCGGGCGCCACGTCCGCGTCGCCGTGGACGACAAAGACGTGCGCGGGCTTCGGATCGAACGCCTTGATCCACTCGATCAGATGGTCGTGGTCGGCGTGGGAGGAAAGGCCCTGGAAATTCACGACCTTCGCCTTGACCGCGATCTCCTCGCCGAAGAGCTTCACGCTCTCCGCGCCGTCGAGCAGCTTGCGGCCCAGCGTGCCGGGCGACTGGAAGCCGACGAACACCACCGCGCTGTTCGCGCGCCAGAGGTTGTGCTTGAGGTGGTGGCGGATGCGGCCCGCGTCGCACATACCGGAGGCGGAAATGATGATCTTGGGCGTTTTATCCATGTTGAGCAGCTTGGACTCCTCGCTTGTCTCAACAAGGTGCAGGTTCGGGAACGAGAACATGTGCGTGCCGTCCTTCACCAGCTCGAGCGCGGCCTCGTCCAAATAGCCGTGCAGGTCGCCGCAGAACACCGTGGTCGCCGCCTTGGCGAGCGGCGAGTCGATATAGACCGGGAAATCGGGCACGGACTTCACGAGCCCCTGATCCTTGATCTCGCGGATGAAGTACAAAAGCTCCTGCGTGCGGCCCACGGCGAACGACGGGATGACGACGTTGCCGCCCTTGCCGAGCGTCTCGTCGATGATCTCCGCCAGCTCGTCGGTGTAGCTCCACACCTCGGTGTGGTTGCGGTCGCCGTAGGTGGACTCCATCACCACATAGTCCGCCCTCTTCAAAAGCTGCGGGTCGCGGATGATGGGCTGGTCGACGTTGCCGATATCGCCGGAGAAAACGAGCGTCTTGTGCACGCCGCCCTCGTCGAGCTCGAGCGTGATGCTCGCGCTGCCGAGCAGGTGGCCCGCGTCGGTGAACACCGCCGTCACGCCCTCGCACAGCTCGACCGTCTGACCGTACTCGCAGGTGGTGACGAGCTTAAAGACGTTCATCGCGTCCTCGGCGGTGTAGAGCGGCTCGACCGGCTCGCGGCCCGCGCGTTCGCCCTTGCGGTTCTGATACTCGGCGTCGCTCTCCTGAATGTGGGCGGAGTCGAGCAGCATGATGCGCATGAGATCCGCCGTCAGGCGGGTGGTCAGGATGCGGCCCGTGAAGCCGCGCTTGACCAGCAGCGGGATGCGGCCCGTGTGGTCGATGTGCGCGTGGGTGACGAGCAGGATGTCGATGTCGCCGGGGTTGAAGGCGAACATGGCGTTGTCCAGCTCGTCGCGCCCCTGCTGTAAGCCGCAGTCCACCAGGATGCGCTTGCCGTTGATCTCCAGACAGTGGCACGAGCCGGTCACGCAGCGGTCCGCGCCGTAAAAATGCAGTTTCATCGTAAAATCCTCCGATGTCCTTCGCTGTGGTTCTTTTGCTTCATGATATCTTTATCTTAACACACGCCGCACCCGCTTGCAAGGCGCACAGGCGTCATATTGTGCGGAAATTTACCGTCCGTTCACATTCCCGCGCATTTTTCCTTTGCATATCCGGACGGAGCGTGCTATACTATAGAAGTATTTTTATGCTTTTTTGCAAAAGTATTTCGATTTTCCGCGAAAGGAAGTTTTTGATATGGGACTGATCACCAAGCTCTTCGGCACCTACTCCGAGCGGGAGCTCAAGAGCATTTATCCGATCGTCGATAAGATCGAGGCGATGGCGGACGAGTACCGCGCCCTGACGGACGAGGAGCTGCGCGCCAAGACGCCGGAATTCAAGGCGCGGCTCGCCAACGGCGAAGCGCTCGACGACATTCTGCCCGAAGCCTTCGCCGCCGTGCGCGAGGCCGCGGGCCGCGTGCTCGGGCTTTATCCCTACCGCGTGCAGCTCATCGGCGGCATCGTGCTCCATCAGGGGCGCATCGCCGAGATGAAGACCGGCGAGGGCAAAACGCTCGTCGCCACTCTCCCCGCCTACCTCAACGCCCTCACCGGAAACGGCGTGCACATCGTCACCGTGAACGACTATCTTGCCAAGCGCGACAGCGAGTGGATGGGCAAGGTGCACCGCTTCCTCGGCCTGAGCGTGGGCCTGATCGTCCATGACCTCACGAGCGACGAGCGCCGCGCGGCCTACGCCGCCGACATCACCTACGGCACCAACAATGAGATGGGCTTCGACTACCTGCGCGACAACATGGCGCTCTTCTCCTCCGAGCTGGTGCAGCGCGGCCACGCCTTCGCCATCGTGGACGAGGTGGACTCCATCCTCATCGACGAAGCGCGCACGCCGCTCATCATCTCCGGCATCGGGCAGAAGTCCACGGAGATGTACAGCCGCACCGAGGCTCTCGTCGCCCGCTTCCGCAAGAAGGTCATCGCGGAGGCGGACGAAAAGGAGGAAGAGGACGTCAACGTTGACGCCGACTACATCGTGGACGAAAAGGCCAAGACCGCGACGCTCACCGCCCGCGGCATCGCCAAGGCCGAGCAGTATTTCGAGATTGAGAACCTCTCCGATCCCGAGAACTCCACCATCGCCCACCACATCAATCAGGCCATCAAGGCGCACGGCACGATGAAGCGCGACATCGACTACGTCGTCAAGGACGGCGAGGTCGTCATCGTCGACGAGTTCACGGGCCGACTGATGTTCGGCCGCCGCTACAGCGAGGGTCTGCATCAGGCCATCGAGGCCAAGGAGCACGTCACCGTCGCCCGCGAGAGCAAGACGCTCGCGACCATCACCTTCCAGAATTACTTCCGCCTTTACAAGAAGCTCTCCGGTATGACCGGTACGGCGCTGACCGAGGAGGAGGAATTCGGCACCATCTACAACCTCGACATCATCGAGATCCCCACCAACCGCCCCATCGCGCGTATCGACGATCCCGACGTGGTGTACAAGACCGAGGCGGCAAAGTACCGCGCGGTCATCGCGCAGGTCAAGGAATGCCACGCCAAGGGCCAGCCCGTGCTGGTCGGCACGGTGTCCATCGAGAAGAACGAGCACCTGTCCTACCTGCTCTCCCGTGAGGGCATCAAGCATAACCTGCTCAACGCGAAGAACCACGAGAAGGAAGCCGAGATCGTCGCGCAGGCCGGTAAGCTCGGCGCGGTGACGGTCGCCACCAACATGGCGGGCCGCGGCACCGACATCATGCTCGGCGGCAACGCCGAATACATGGCCAAGAACGATCTGCGCAAGGCCGGACTTTCCGACGAGCTGATCGCCGAGGCGACCGGCTACGCCGAGACCGACGATCAGGAGATCCTCGACGCCCGCGCGCTGTTCGCCGAAGCGCTCGCCAGGCACAAGGCCGAGATCGCGGGTGAGGCCGACCGCGTGCGCGAGGCCGGCGGTCTGTTCATCATCGGCACCGAGCGCCACGACTCCCGCCGCATCGACAATCAGCTCCGCGGCCGTGCCGGCCGTCAGGGCGACCCGGGCGAGACGCGCTTCTACCTCTCGCTCGAGGACGATCTGCTGCGCCTGTTCGGCGGCGAGCGCATCACGAACCTCATGGACCGCATGAACCTCGACGAGGACACGCCCATCGAGAACAAGATGCTCTCGAAGTCCATCGAGAACGCACAGACCAGCGTCGAGTCCCGCAACTTCCAGTCCCGTAAGGCGACGCTTGAATACGACGACGTGATGAACAAGCAGCGCGAGATCATCTACGGGCAGCGCAAGCAGGTGCTCGACGGCCGCAACCTCAAGGATACCATCTTCGGCATGATCCGCAGCGGCATTTCCAATCAGGTCACGCTCCACTCCGGCGAGCACGGTAAGCTCGACGAGGACGGCGTGCGCGAGATCCTCGGCAGCCTCGAGGGTATGTACTTCCCGCGCGGCATGGTCGCCGAAACGCCCGCCGAGCTCGCCGCCATGGGCGAGGACGAGCTGACGGAGCTGTTCTTCAACGCCGCCGTCACCACCTACGAGCGCAAGGAGGAGGCCGTCACCTCCCCCATCATGCGCGAGCTTGAGCGCGTGGTGCTGCTGCGCGTGGTCGACGAATACTGGATGGACCATATCGACGCCATGCAGGAGCTGCGTCAGGGCATCCGCCTGCGCGCCTACGCGCAGGTCAACCCCATCGACGCCTACAAGAAGGAATCCCTCGAGATGTTCGAGGAGATGATCTCCGCCATTCAGGACGAGACTGTGCGCCGCATCTTCTCCGCCCGCATCAAGAGCGAGGCCGAGGTCAAGCGCGAGCGCGTGGCCGAGGGCATCGTCGCCACCACCGCGGGCGACGGCAGCGTGAAAAAGCAGCCGCGCAAGGTGCAGAAGATCGGCCGCAACGACCCCTGCCCCTGCGGCAGCGGAAAAAAGTATAAGCAGTGCTGCGGACGGTAACGGGCGCAGCCTGCTGATACGCGGCATACGAGCGGTTGCCGCGCCAGCGGCGAGCGAGCTGCCATCCGGCATTTTTTGCGCTGCACGGCAGCGCGGAAAATAAGCAGTGCTGCGGACGGTAACAACAAAAAGGGGTATTCTCTTTCCGAAAGAGAATACCCCTTTTCGGCACGAAGGCGCGCCGGTCCGGGGGCTCTCGCCTCCGGCAGGACGGTCTGCCGGAGGACGTCACGCAAATAAATTCGCATCGGTCAGGCACACAGGGGGCGCTGAATATGGTCGAGTCAAAAATCTACATTGGGCTGAACGATCTGTCGACGAACACACAGCTCTTTGAAAACGAAAAGTATATCAGGGTGCTTCGTAATGTATGCTATTCCTACAAAGTGCCTTTTTCCTTTCAGGTGCAGGAGGGCGGGTATATTTACGAAAGCGGAGAATACGCCCGGGAGACCAGTCTGGTCCTCACCCTGATCGACGTTAACAAGGCCGTTGTGAAGGATATCGCCAAGGACCTGTGCGCCTTCTTCCATCAGGAGTCCGTTCTGGTCACCGAAAGTCATCTGCAGGCACATTTCGTTCGCGAAACATTGGAATGCGGCGGTGAGGAAACCCTATGAGGTGATCGGGCAAGTCAGGATCATTGGAGGGTATGAATGAATCAGCAAGGGATTTTCAAAAAGTGGCTTTGGGCCGGAGTAATGGGAATTTTAACCATTCTGCTCTGCCTGATCGTTTCCGATGATTTATTGGGACTAAATTCCCCTCCCGCACGGAGTCAGATGGGGCATTATGTTTTCTGGGTAAGCCTGATCGGTTTGCCGTTGTTATTTTACAAGTTCGTTTCTTGGCGGTATACATTATTGAATATCCCCATTTATTTTTTGCTGTACTTTCCTGTCTATGAGCTGTGCGGCCTTAAACATACCCATTTATTTCTCCAAACAGGCGAGTTTATTAGCTTTCCGGTATGGTTCGGAGCAATATTGGTCACTGCCTGTTTTTGGGGGATACAAAGCCTTGTATATCTGATCTGCCATATCGCTCTTCATTTATTGAAAAAGCAGCAATAGCTTTCCATTCACCGCAGCCCCGCCGCGCCGTGCGCGGCAAATTTCCCCGCGCCGCAGGCGCGAAAGGAGGTCCCTTATGTCCTTTACCGAGCACAACGTCAACGGCGTGATCTTCGACACCGCCGGCACGCTCTCCGTCGGCGGCGTGCGCCACGCCTTCACCACCCGTCACGGCGGTGTGAGTCCCGCGCCGTTCGACTCGCTCAACCTTGCGAGCAACCGCGGCGACCATGAGGAGAACATCCTCGAAAATTACCGCCGCCTCGGCGCCGCCGTCGGCTTCGACGCCTCGCGCGCCGTCGGCTGCCGCCAGATCCACTCCGACCTCGTGCGCGTCGCGCGGGAGGAGGACGCCGGCAAGCTCCGCTGGGACGAGCGGCCCTACGACGCCGACGCGCTCATCACGAACGTGCCGAACCTGCCGCTCTTTGCCTACGGCACGGACTGCTGCATGATCACGGTCTACGACCCGACCTCGCGCTCCATCGCCGCCATCCACGCCGGCTGGCGCGGCACGGCGAGCGGCATCGTGCTCAAGGCGCTCGTCACGATGATGAGCCTTTACGGCGCGGACCCCTACACGATGCGCGCGGCCATCGGCCCCGCCATCGGCAAGTGCTGCTTTGAGACCGACGGCGACGTGGCGGATGCCTTCCATGAGCTCATGGACCCCGCCGTGGACGAGCGCATCGAGCGCCGCGGCGACAAGTACCACATCGACCTCAAATCCATCAACCGTCTGTGGCTGCTGCGCAGCGGACTGGACCCCTCGCGCATCGACGTACACCCCGACTGCACCAAATGCCGCCCCGACCGCTACTGGTCGCACCGCGGCATGGGCGGCGAGCGCGGCGGCATGGCGGCGGTCATCGTCCTGACGGAGGACGCCCTGTGACGCGGCGGCTGACGGCGCTCGCGTTCGCGCTGGTCCTCGCGCTCTCGCTGACCGGCTGCTGGGAGGCCGAGCCGGAGCCGGACGACTTCTGGGGCGACGAGCTGCCGCCGGAGGAGCAGGAGACATCGCAGCGCGAGCCGGCGCAGATCTCCGACTTCACCCTGCCCTATCTCTCGGGCCAGACCTTTGACCCCGTGACCTGCATCGACGGCGTGCAGCAGACCGTCGGCGCGCTGCTCTACGAGCCGCTCTTCACGCTCGACGCTTCGTTCACGCCGCAGCCTGTGCTGTGCGAGCACAGCAGCTGCGACGCCCAGGCGCTGACGTGGACCTTCGCGCTGCGCAGCGCAGTCTTTTCCGACGGCACGGCCCTCACCGCGAACGACGTGCTCGCAGCCTACCGCCGCGCGGCGGAGTCCGCGCGCTACGGCGCGCGCTTTGCGAACGTCGCCTCGATGAAAGCACAGGACGCGCATACGCTGGTCATCACGCTGACGCGCTCAAACGGCAGCTTCCCCGCCCTGCTGGACGTTCCCATCGTCAAGGCCGGCACGGAGAATGTCCTTGTGCCTCTTGGCACTGGCCCCTACGTCTACACAACAGCAGCCGACGGCGCGGCGCTGACCGCAAATCCCCATTGGCAAGGCAGCTCTCTGCCGCTCGAGCGCATCGCGCTCGCCGCGGTCAAGGACAACGACACCGCGCTGAGCCGGTTCGCCTCCCGCAGCGTCCACTTCCTCTGCCTCGATCCGACCGGCACCGGCGCACGGACGGTCGGCGGCGCGGTGGAGTCCACCGACGTCCCGACCGCGGCAATGCAGTACCTCGGCTTCAACCTGAGCCGTACTCCGCTCAACGACGCCGCGGTGCGCCGCGCGATGAGCGGCGTGATCGACCGCGGCACGCTTGTCTCCTCCCTGCTCTCCGGGCACGGCACGGCGGCGCAGCTTCCCATCGCGCCGCAGGACGCGGACTATCCGAAGACATACGAGTACCGCACCACAGCGGAGGAATATGCCGCCGCGCTGGAGACTGCCGGCGTGACCGCCGCGCGCCCGCGCAGCCTGACGCTGCTGGTGAACGAGGAAAATGCCTTCAAGCGTGCGGTGGCCGAAAGCCTCTGCGCCCAGCTCACGACCGCCGCGCTGACGGTCACGGTGCGCGAGCTGCCGTGGGAGGATTACGTTGCCGCTCTGCAGGGCGGCGACTTCGACCTCTATCTCGGCGAGGTGCGTCTGACTGCCGACTGGGACGCGGGCGTACTGCTCGACGTCGGCGGCGCGCTGAACTACGGCGGCTTTGTGAGCGAACAGCTCTCCGGCCTGAACGACGCCTTTCTGCTCGGCGGAAACGCCTTCGCCGAGCGGTATGTCAAGGGCTTTGCCGAGGAAACGCCCTTTGCGCCGCTGCTCTTCAAGTCCAAAACGGTGCTCACGCCATCCGGTCTTGTGGACGGCATGACCCCGACCGCCTCCGATCCGTTTTACGGCTTCGCGGATTGGAGCTTCCACCTCTCCGGCTCGGAGAGCTGAGCGTTTCTCCCAACAATAAAAAAGCGTTCCGCGGCCTGCTTTCGGTCGTGGAACGCTTTTTCAATATACAAGGGTCGTTTTCCGGCTCAATACTGGCGCACGACGGCAACGACCTTGCCGAGCACCTCGCACTCCCGCCCGTCAATGGGCTGGTAGTCGGGGTTCGCGGGCAGGAGCCAGATCTCGCCGTTCTGCTTTTTGAAGGTCTTGACCGTGGCCTCGTCCCCGATGAGGGCGACGACGATCTCCCCGTTGTTGGCGGTCTGCTGGCGGCGGACGACGACCAGATCGTCCGGCAGGATGCCGACGCCAAGCATAGATTCGCCGCGCACGCGCAGGGCAAAGAACTCGCCGCTGCGGCTGCCGGTATCAAAGGTCAGGTAATCCTCCACGCACTCCTGCGCAAGGATGGGACTGCCGGCGGCGACGTTGCCGACGATGGGGATGCGGTTCTCGCGCGCGTCCCGCTCCTCCATGAAGTCAACGGCGTTCGATGACGCGGGGGCGGCGGGCACGGCAGGCGCGGTCTGCGCCTCGCCCTTGAGCCGGATGGCGCGTCCCTTGCCGGCATCATGCTCCAGATAGCCCTTTTTCTCCAGATTCAGGATATGGAAATGTGCGGTGGACGGGGACTTGAAATTCAGCTCTGCGCAGATCTCGCGCACAGAGGGCGGATAGCCCCACTTGGTCATGAATTGGGCGATGTAATCATAGACCTTCTGCTGCATTTTGGTCAGTTTTTTCATGGTCCGCTGCCTCCTTATCGGATTCTTTTTTGTATTATAGCACAGCAGCTCTAAGAATGCAACGACCGTTTGAGTGTTTTTTTGGTATTTTTTCTCCCCCGCTCCGCATTGACACCGGCGGCGCGGCTATGTAAAATAGGATCAAACTTTTATGTAACGAGGTATTTCTATGTCTGTTTCCTTCCGCGGGACCGAAAACTACGTCGCCTCGCCCGAGCTGATGGGCGCGGTGGACATCGCCGTGGCGCTGCAAAAGCCGCTGCTCATCAAGGGCGAGCCCGGTACGGGCAAGACCATGCTGGCGCAGGCCGTCGCCGACGCGCTGGGCAAGAAGCTCATCATCTGGAACGTGAAATCCACCACCAAGGCGCAGGACGGTCTGTACGTCTACGACGTCGTCCAGCGTCTCTACGACAGCCAGTTCGGCTCCGCCGGCGTGGACGACATCGCAAAATACATCAAGCTCGGCAAGCTCGGCGAGGCGTTCTCCTCCGACGAGCAGGTGGTGCTGCTCATCGACGAGGTGGACAAGGCCGATCTTGAGTTCCCCAACGACCTCCTCTGGGAGCTGGACAAGATGGAGTTCTACATTCCCGAGACGAAGGAGACGGTCAAGGCGAAGCAGCGCCCCATCGTCATCATCACGTCCAACGCGGAAAAGGAGCTGCCCGACGCCTTCCTGCGCCGCTGCATCTTCCACTACATCGCCTTCCCCACGCAGGAGCAGATGGAGAAGATCATCCGCGTCCACTTTGACAAGCTCGACGAAGCGCTGCTCGCACAGGCGATGCAGGCGTTCTATTGGCTGCGCTCGATCGACAGCATTGAGAAAAAGCCCTCCACGAGCGAGCTGGTGGACTGGCTCCGCGCGCTCGAGCTCGGCGGCGTCGATCCCGCGCGCATCACGCGCGAGATCCCCTTTGCCGGCGTACTGCTCAAAAAGGACAAGGACATCACGGCGATGCAGCGCCGGATGCGGTAAGCCCATGTTTGTCGGATTTTTCTACCTTCTGCGTCAGCGCGGCTTCGGCGTTTCACTCAACGAGTGGATGACGCTCATGGAGGGGCTGCTGCTTGGCCTGCACCGCTCGACACTGACGGGCTTTTACGACCTCTGCCGCGCCGTGCTCGTCAAGAGCGAGGCGGACTATGACAAGTTTGACGCCGCATTTTTGGAGTATTTCAAGGACGTTCCCTTCCCCGAGGAGCTGCTGCCGGACGAGTTGATGGACTGGCTCAACCACCCGAAAAACGCGCTTGAGGAGTTCCGCGCCTTTCTGCGCGAGCAGGGCTACACGGAAAAGAGCATCGACGAAATCTTGAAGATGTTTGAAGAACGCCTCAAGGAACAGAAGGAGGAGCACAACGGCGGCTCGTACTGGATCGGCACAGGCGGCTACTCCAACTTCGGCAACGCCGGCCACAGCCCGCAGGGCATCCGCGTCGGCGGCGAGAGCATCTACCGCCGCGCCTTTCAGGTCGCGGGAGAGCGAAAGTACCGCGATTTCCGGCGCGACAACACGCTCGATATCCGCCAGTTCCAGATGGCTTTCCGCCTGCTGCGGCAGTATTCCGACCAGTCGCTCGGCGACAAGACGGAGTTCGACGTGGACGGCACCATCCGCGACACCTGCGACAACGCGGGCACGCTCAAGGTGCGCTACAAGCGCCCGCGGCGCAACACCGTCAAGGTGCTGATGCTGATGGACTCCGGCGGCTCGATGAGCTACTACTCTCAGCTCTGCTCGATGCTCTTTCAGGCGGCGCGGCAGTCCAACCACTTCAAGGAGCTGCACGTCTACTACTTCCACAACTGCGTCTACTCGCGCGTCTACACCGACCCGCGGATGTACCGCGAGCACGGCGTTTCGACCGAGTGGCTGCTGAAGAATTTCGGCAGCGAGTACAAGGTCATTTTCGTCGGCGACGCGCTGATGGATATGTACGAGCTAACGGAAAAGCGCTATGACTATTTCGCCGGCAGCGGCTCGCTCTCCGGCATGGACTGGCTCAAGCGCTTCAAAGAACAGTACGACCATCTCATCTGGCTCAATCCCGAGGAGCCGCCGCGCTACGGCGGCTATTGGGGTCAGAGCTACGGCCACATCGCGCGGCTCATTGATATGTACCCGCTGAGCGTGGATGGGCTCGAGCGCGGCATGAAAAAGCTGCTGGTCAGCAAATAGCACAGCAAAAGGGACCGTTCTCTTCCGCAGAGAACGGTCCTTTCAGTCTATTTGGGGCAGCGGGGCCTGGCCGCGGGGCTTTTCCGTCCCATCCGCCCTCCGCCGGAAACGGGCCGGGCGATCACCCGTGATAGTCGCCGGTCGCGGAATCGACCGTGACAAAGGGAACGATCTCGCCGTCGATCTCTACATAGACCTGATAAACACCGTCGCCCAGATCCTCATAGTGATGCGGCGTGACACCGTAATTTTCCAGCAGACTCTTTTCAAACCCGGCTACGTCCCACGCGGCGTCATCGCCGCTGTCGGCATCCCGCAGCCCCGCCGAGCGCATGATGGCTTCCACGGGCTCGACCGGCTCGCTGCCCCAGGTGATCTCCACCTCCGCGCACCCGGCGTCGTCCAGCAGCTCCCGCGCTTCATCGGTCAGCAGCTTTTGATAGGCATCGTCCACCAGCTCCAGCTTTTGCAGGCACTCGGTCCGGTCATCGTTCTTTGCGGCCAGCCATGCGGAGGCGGCGCCGCTGATCTCGTCCGTGTCAAGGCCCGTATTCACGCCCCAGTCCAGCAACTTGACCGCAGCCTGCACAGCCAGCAGCGAAGAGCCTGCCGTTCCGACCGTAACGTCCGCGTCGATCTCGTCCAGAATGGGGAGCGTCAGCGCCTGCGGCGCATCGGCCGGTGCGCCGGAGCCGTCGGACTCCGCCGGGGCGTCCGTTTCAGAAGGGACGCCGCTGTTTGGCTCTGCCGGTTTGGCGCATCCCGCCGTACAGACGGCAAGCAGCAGTATGATCGCGAGCAGCCGTGCTGTCGCGATTTTCTTGTGGTTTTTCATCGCATAAATCCTCCGGATCATTTCTGTTTTTCGTTCGTCCATTTTTCCCTGCGTTATCGCAATAAGCCAAATGCACCACTTTAATATCCTCCCGATTTCAAGCTGTCGATCGTTTCCTGCAAGCGCTGCAAAAACCGTCCGGCGTGCGCGCCGTCCATCTGCGTGTGATGAAACTGGAACGAGAGCTTCAGCGTCGTTTTGAAAAGGCCCTTGCGGTACTTGCCCCAAATGAGAAAGGGATTGTTGAAAATGCCGCTGTTCATGCCCACGGCCCCGTCGAACTCCGTATCCACGATGGCCGAGGTGCCGATGACCATGCAGTCCGTTAAGTCGTGGTTTTCGCAGTGCTCCGCCGCCGCGCGAGTCAGGCGCAGATAGTCGGCGCCGAACTGCGCAAGGTCATTCGAGAACGGCACGTCGCAGGAGCTGACCTCGCCGGCGCGGTTTTTTACGATGGTATTGACCGCGATGCTGTCGTACCGCAGCAGCTCATGTCCAACGGGAAGCAGATAAAACACTTCGCTCTCGCTCGCCGCTCGGCCGATGCACCAGCACAGCAGCAGATTGAATGGATAGCCGCGTCTGCGGCTGAACCGGACCAGCGGCGTCACATCCAGCGTTTTGAAAAAGGTCACCATCGGGTTCGGCGCGTCCATCCAGAGGTCAAACGCCGCCGCACGGGTCGTCGCCCTCGGGTCAACGGCGGTCGGCTTCATTCGGCACGCTCCAGGGCGGCAATATCCCCGACTGAATAGCGGGGAGATTGCGCCGTATCTTCTCCTCGTCCCAGTCCCACCAGCGCAGGGTCTCCAGCCTCTCGATCACCGCATCGTCAAAGCGCTTGCGGATGGGCTTGGCGGGAATGCCGCCCACGATGGTATAGGGCGGCACGTCCTTTGTCACCACGGCGCGGCTGCCGATGATAGCGCCGTCGCCAATGGTCACACCCGCGAGAACGATGGCCTCATAACCGATCCAAACGTCATTCCCCACCATGATGTCGCCGTGGTTGTCCCACGCCTTGGCGATGGAGTCCGCATCGGTTGGCAGGCCCCACTCCTCAAAAAAGATGGGAAAGGGATAGGTGGACAGACTGCCGAAGGTGTGGTTGGCAGCGTTGAAGAGGAACTTCGCACCGCAGGCAATGGAGCAGAATTTGCCGATGGTCAGCTGGTCATGGTTACATTCAGGATAGTGGTACAGCACGTTATTGCGCTGGAAATCGCGCGGGTCGTTTGCGAAATCGTCGTAGATGGTGTAGTCGCCCACGGTAATGGCGGGGTCGTTGACCACATTCTTCAGGTACACCGTGCTGTGTCCCTGAGAACGGGGGTAGATCTTCCAATTTGGGATCATGGCTTTTCCTCCTGATCGTTTTGTATTTCTCCGGCGTTCTCTTCCCGGAACAGGTGAATACCCAGGGCTGCGTTGAAGCCCGTGGCGGCAAACACGCTGAAGCGCTCCACAACGCCGAAGTATTGCGGCGGGACCAGCTTCATGCCCACCGCGCCCACGAGCATCATGCCGAGGGCGACGGCTGCGCACACGCCGTAGGAGCGGCAGGCTCTGCTTTTTGCTCCCGCCGTGATGATGACCGTCAGTGACACGATGGACAGCAGCACCACGACAGCGGTGACGGCCATGTGCATGACGTCCTGAAACGCGCCCGCGTAGCCGCTGTCCGAGAGCGGGAACATCCGGTAGCCGATGGCGGAGACCCACTCCATGACGGCGAACAGATAGACGCCCGCGCGCAGCAGGCGCGTCTTTTGCCCCTGGATGCCGATGCACACCACCGTCGTGCAGACGACCTCGCAGGCGTTGTAAAGGGCGCTGAGTTGGTTCCACAGCGCCAGCGACGGCGCGTTGGCGGCGCTCAGGTCGCTGACCGCCTGCGCCATCCAGTCGTAGCCCGGATAGGCCAGCGGCGCGAACGCCACCGCCGCGGCGTAGGAAAGAAAGCTGACGACCCCGAGCAGTCCCAGCTTCTGAACAAGTGACTTTTTCATGGCTTCCCTCTTTTCAAAAAATACCGTGCATGACCGCATACGCCGCGGTCATGCACGGCGTTCCGCTTTCCTTTGAACATACCATGGGGAAAGCGCGGTCATGAGAGCAGCCTGTAAGTGCCTGTTCACAGGCTTTGCTTTTCTCAAAACTGCGGTATCTCACCGTCCAACTGCGCCGCCTTTTCCAGCAGCGGCCCTTTCGCGCCCATGGTAAAAGCGATGTCGCTGCTGCGGACACACAGAAGCCGCATCTCCGGCTTCAGATGCAGAAAAGCCATCATTTCTTCGGACAGTGTAATTTCACCAGACGCTGAAATGGCTGTCCAGCAGTACGAACGTCCCTCGTAGGGAAGAAAAGTACCGTCAGGAACTTCATAATGCAAAAGCGTTGGCGTTTCGGTCAGGATATGTCCCAGCTTCGACGACAGGAGCAATCCCTAACGCGTCACACAGAAGCCGCCGGTCATTTTGCTTCCGGTAAGCAGATAGACCTTTCCTTCCGAAGCAATGCGGTATGGTAAGCTCCTCTCTTTCCTATTTCCGCGCGCTGTACCAGTCCAGCACGGCGCGCAGGTTCTCTGCCTTGACCCGCTCGCCGCCGCACCGCATCATATCCAGCATATCGTCCTCCTCCGGCGTGCGGTCGGCCTTTTCGGCAAGGCCCTTGCCGACTGTTTTGACCATGAGCTCCATCATGGGGCGGTAAATGCCGTGCAGCTTCTTCACGTCAAAGTTCCCTTGCAGAGTGAACAGCGGAATATCGGCCGGGACAGCCGTCTTTTTCCGCACGCTGTCTGTCTGCGTTCCGGTTTGTCCCATGCCGACAGCGCAGACGGCGCGTATCCGGTAACGCTTTGCGGCCTCGGCATAGCCCTTGACCGAGCCTGCCATGATCCAGCCGAGATAGATGACTTCCGCGCCGGTGGAAACCGTCTTTTTTGCCTCGGTCAGCGAATAGACAGGAAGCCCCGTTTGTTCGGCAAGCAGCAGGGCATATCGCTCCGCGCTGCCGGTGTTAGTGGTGTAGATGATCGCGTTCATTCTCTTTTCTCTCCTTCTATTCGGGCGATAAAACGATCCATGTGCGCATCCAGCAGGGGTGCAACCGAAGCCTTATCCTGCGCACCGTCGTAGACGCTGTAGAGGAGGTACATTGGCCCGTAAAACTCCAGCGCCAGCTGCATGGCGGCCTCGTCAGAATCCGTCAGCCTGCGGAAGATCGCCGCCATGTACTCCAGCGGTCCGCCGGCAAGATAGTCACGGTGCAGCCGCGCAAGCCCGGGGTCACGGTACTGCTCCAGCGTCAGCATCCTGCGGAAGTTCGCGGAGAACGGTTCTCTTGTCCAATGGTCGAACTGCGCCCGACTGTAGGCGCGGATCTTTTCGGCGGGCGTGTGCAGATAGGCTTCCGCAAAGCCATCCGGCGCCGTCTCCGGCATTTCATACGCCTCGGCGCGCTCCTTATCCATCTGATCCATACGCTCCACGATACGCTTCAGTATCTCCTGCTTTCCGGCATAGTGCTTATACAGGGCGGCCTTGGTGATCCCCAGCCGCGCTGCAATATCATTCATGGATGTTCCAAGGTAGCCGTTCTGCGCAAACAACTCCAGCGCCGTTTCCAAGATTCGTTCTTTCGTACCCTCAGCCATGATTTTCCTCCTCATCATAGTAACCAATCGGTAACTTATAGTATAGTTACCGATTGGTTACTTGTCAAGACCTGTTTGAACATTTTTGGGAGCGTAGCGCACAACAAACGTCAGCGAAAGGATTGGATCGACACGGTGAGATGTGCCGCGCCGAAAATCACCATGATGATCGCAGCCGGAAGATTATGCAGCCAGATGGCGGCGCACAGATAATACAGCACGGGAAACACCGCCAGCGGCATCGGGACAAAGAGGAACGAACGGCTCAGCAGGGCGATCTTCCGCTCGCCCGCAAAATAGCGGACCCACACGGCATAGTACAGAAGCAGGAACAGCGCGGCAAGGAAAAGCCATACACTCCGCGGCTCGATCGGTTCCCGGCTCACCAAAAAGGTCACCGCAAACAAATAGGCGGCGCGGCTGACCTGCTCGATACCTTCGACCCACCGCGGGACAGCCCCATCCGCCTTCGCTTCCTCAGCCGGCGGGAACATGACATAGGCAAGGTTGATGAGCATGGGCAAGACGAAGAGCACAAGCCCGAGCCGGGAGAAGGACAGCTTCATAAAACAACGCCGGCTTTCACGGCAAACTCCGGCAGCTTTGACGGCTTGCCGTAGATGGCGAGCAGCGCGCGAAACTCCCTGCGGAACGCTTCGCGGAGCTCCGGCTCGGTCAGACGCAGATGGTCGGTATTGGCAAGAATTGCCAGACCGTAGGTAAAGTAGGTCATGTCCTGATGAAAGCGCCGCGCGACCTCCTCGCTGTAGCCGAATTCCTCGACGATGACCGCGATAATCTCCGGCAGCAGGACGTCGTTCTGATATGGGCCAAGCTGCTTCCCCTCCAGATAGAGCCAGCGGAACAGCTGCTTTTCCTCGGCGGCGAATTTGACGAAACCCATGCCGTAGCTGCTGTAGCGGCTGTCGCTGCCCTCATGGGCGCGCAGAGAATCCCGCACACGCTGCGTGTGCAGTTCGATTGCACGTTCCGTCAAAGCAGCTTTCAGCTCGTCCATGTTCTTGAACGAGAAGTAGATCGGCTGCGTGGAGCAGCCCAGTTTTTTGGCCACGCTGCGGGCATTGATGGCGGAAAAGCCGCCATCACGCAGCACCTCGACGGCGGCATCGATGATCTCGTCTTTGGAAACCTTTCTTGCAGCAGGCACAGCCATCACCTCAAATCCGGAAAATAACGTTATGTTATTCATAACAATGCGTTATTATATGGCGTCAAAATCGTTTTGTCAAGGAATTTCCTTGGAAAGCTGCACAAAAGTCAAGCCCTCCCGGCCGGGAGGGCTTGCTGCGGTTATGCCTTTACTTGCTGAACTTGGTGAAGAGCATGACGATCAGCGTGATGAGCGCCATGACGGCGAAGATGCCGAGCATCCCCTGCCACAGGATCGTGAGGGCGGCCTGCAAAGCTGTCATTTCCGTTCCTCCTTACTTCAAGAGCTGCGGCACGAGGTTGAGGATCATGCCGCCCGCGAGGACGCTTGCGATCTGCCCTGCCACGTTTGCACCCACCGCGTGCATCAGCAGATGGTTCTGCGGATCGGCCTCAAGCCCCATCTTCTGGATGACGCGCGCGGACATCGGGAACGCCGAAATGCCTGCCGCGCCGACCATCGGGTTGACCTTCTTCTTGCTGAACAGGTTGAGGAGCTTCGCGAACATCACGCCCGCGATGGAGTCGAACACGAACGCCACGAGGCCAAGGCCCATGATGATGAGCGTGTTCCGGTTCACGAACTGGTCGGCGCGCATGGAGAACGAGATCGTGATGCCGAGCAGCAGCGTGATGAGGTTCGCCAGCGTGTTCTGCGCCGTCTCGGAGAGACGGTCAAGGCAGCCGCACTCGCGCAGGAGGTTGCCGAACATCAGGAAGCCGACGAGCGAGACGGACATCGGCGCAATGAAGCCCGCGATGATGGTCACAAGGATTGGGAAGCAGATGCGCAGCGTGCGCGAAACGTTCTTGGGGTTGTAGGGCATCCGGATGCGGCGCTCTTTTTTCGTCGTCACGAGCTTGATGGCGAAGGGCTGGATGATCGGCACAAGCGCCATGTAAGAGTACGCCGCGACGGCGATGGGGCCGACGTAGCTCGAGTGCAGCACCTGCGAGACGAGGATGGAGGTCGGGCCGTCCGCCGCGCCGATGATGCCGATGGAAGCGGCGTCCGCGAGGTCGAAGCCGAGCAGGACGGCGGCGACCATGGTGAAGAAGATGCCGAACTGCGCCGCCGCGCCGAAGAGCAGCATCTTGGGATTTGAGAGCAGCGGGCCGAAGTCGATCATCGCGCCGATGCCGATGAACAGCAGCAGCGGCAGCGCTTCGCTGGCCTCGATGGTTGTCTCGAAGAGCCACTGGATGATGCCCTGGCTCTCGCCGATGCCCTCGACCATCTGGTTGAGGACGCCGGAGCTCGGCAGGTTGACGAGGATGGCGCCGAAGCCCATCGGCAGCAGCAGCGCGGGCTCATAGTCCTTTTGGATGGCGAGGTAGATGAGCGCGAAGCCCACGAGGTACATCACGCCCTGCTGCCATGTCACGGCTCGAAAGCCGTCAAGCAGAAAGCTCATAAATGCAACACACTCCTGTATTATAGAATTGGTTTTGGGAAAAGAAAAAGACTCTTACCGTCGGACGGCTGCAAAGACGTCTTCGGTAAAAGTCTCGCCATTTCATGAGCGGACCGGGGGCGCAGCCCCGTGATGACGACCCGCCCGACGCCGCAGCGGCGTTGGCTACTCCCTTATTCCTTTCGGTATCATAGCATACGAAGCGTCCTGTGTCAAACCAATTATTGCCGTTTCGTAAACTTTTTTGCGCCCTCTTTACTATTTAGGCGAAATCATATAGAATAAAAGCAATTTTGATAGAAAGTGTGATGGATCTTGCAGAATTTCATTTATAAGCTTCGCTGCGCGATGGCGCGCTTCATGTACGGTCGAAACGGCGCCGACCAGCTCTGCTGGGCCTTGTTTATCGCTGAGTTGGTGCTCAGCCTGCTGCCCACCTTGGTGCCGGGGCAGGCATTTGCCGCCTTCATCCACTATACCACGCTCTTTTTGTGCGTATATCTGCTGTTCCGTATGTTCTCGCGCAACCTCGAAAAGCGCCGTGCGGAAAACGCAAAATTCATGCAGTGGTGGGGGCCGAAGCAGAGCGCCCTGCGCGGAGCGAAGGCCCGCCGCGCCGACAAGGAACACAAGTATGTGAAGTGCTCCTGCGGCGCCTATTGCCGTGTGCCGCGCAGCGTCGGAACGGTCGAATTGACCTGTCCGAAGTGCGGAAAAAAGCGGATCGTGAAAACCTGAAAATGAGTCCTTTTGAAAAAAGCGCCGAAGGGCGCTTTTTTTGTACACTTTGACGATCCGTTTTGTTCAAAACCGCCCATGTCTACCCGATGTCTACCCGCCGAAACGCCTGGGGCGCAAGGGCTTGCGGGTT
>ERZ772820.980-NODE-980-length-24247-cov-12.747024_pt1 | contig 24247 bp, 22 predicted proteins | sample MGYA00511377_ERZ772820 | MGnify/ENA primary metagenome ERZ772820 (study PRJEB29015, sample SAMEA2737684) | human gut metagenome | biome: human gut; feature: human-associated habitat; material: faeces | place: China | collected 2012 ... | reverse complement strand
TGATATGCTATCTCAATTTTTCTGAAAAATGGACTTGATTTTTATTAGCTGGACTCCGGGAAAAAGAAAGGGGAACCCGAAGGTTCCCCAACCGCATTACCCTCGCAAACGTTCTGCAAGGTAATCTTTCAGCGCAACAAAATCCATATCAACAGCCGCCGGAAAAACACTTTCAAGAATTGCTCCTTCTTGAATCAATCGTCGCGTTCTCCGCTTTCTCTCCTTTTCGCGTTCGCGGGCTTGCGCTTCTTCCATTCTGTGCTTAGCTTGAAGCAGCGCTTTTTCCTCAGCACTTAAAACTCTTTTATCCATTCTCTTGTTCTCCTTTTTCCTGTTTCCACTTTTCAAGTTCCATTTTTCCTTCATCGCTTTCGTAATACTTTTGAATCATCGGCAGCATGACACGGGCGATACGTTCAATCGCTGCGTCGGGAATATCCATACCGTTGCTGGACGGATTAAGAATCTTCTTTTCGGGCATCCTTTACGCCTTCGTTGCGAATATGCTTATCCATCCAGCAAATGAGATCGGGTTTTGTGACCAGCTTTCTTCCGCCAATCCGGAGCGTCGGAAAGTCCTTTTGATTCAGCAGGATATACGCGCCGGATTTAGATATGGAAAGCGCGTGTGCCAGCGCTTTAGCATCCAATACGTCGGGCAGATCATTAAAAAGTTCATTCATTTAGGCAATTCCTCCTTTTCGGGTAAAAGAAAAACCACTGTCGTCCTGACAATGGCTTTGAGAAAAATGAAATTGAGGTCACTCGTTTTCCACATATTTTTGAAAGTGTTCGGCAATCTGTTTTCGCCTTTTCACCACTGCGCTGTGATTCTTAAACCCAACCTTTTCAGCAATCTTCTGATCGGTCATGCCCTGCATTTTGAGGTTCAGAATCTCGCGGTCGCGCTCCGACAAGGTTTCCATAAAGCTCTTGAGCCGCAGCTCATTCAGCACTTCATGCTCGAATTCACTGTCTGGATCGGCGATATCCTTCGTCCCATCTTCACAGTCTTCCTGCATCTGCTCCATCGACACAGGTGTTCCCACATTTGTCCGCGTGTGATGCCACTTTCGATAGCTGTCGATTCGTTCGCGGCTGACGCGCGTCTCATCGAAATCCTCCACCGTGCGATTGAGCCACAGTTCATCAATCATCGGCTGCCAATCTTGCTCCTCGATGATTTTTAACGTCAGGGTACAAACCAGCGCATCAAATTGTGCCGTCGTGCACCATGAAAATTCCATGCCCGGACGCAAACAAAGCAAACGGGAAAATGTGAGAATCTGATCGTCTTCCAGCTTTTTTCGGATATGATTCATGATGGTATACGCCAAGCGCCAGAGCGGAAAATTGCCGGAGTAATAGTTGATATTGGTCGGCATCCATTTTCGCTTTCCATTTTTATCCGGCACCAGAAAGCAATTCCAGATCGCCCAAGCATACGAATCCCAAATCATTTCCAGAAAAGCGTCGCTGTTCACCAGTTCGTCGTACTGATGGGTATTCCAGATTGCATAGGGACAGCGCGGAAGGGACAGATAGACGCTTCGCTTTTGTACATATTCCTTTGGCAGCAGATAAAACATGGGCAGCCACGATTTATAGGTAGTCAGGCATACCTCCACTTTACCATCTGATCTTTTTGTGGCAAACGGTTCTGCTGTAAAAGGGGACTGATTCTCCATCTTGCTCACCTCACCTTCAAATCATTATGGAAAACAGTACCTCTATCCATACACGACACAAACGTGCTTCGATTGTTCCATCTGCTTCAAATTTTTTCAAAAAATCTCTGTACTACACAAAAAGAAAAACCTGCCTTATTGTCATATTATAGCAGGAACGGAAAGGCTGGAAAAGATGCAAAGATGATTTCAGCGTGACAGGAAACAGAACAAACCATGAACAATGCTCATATCAGACATATTCAAAATCTTTTTGGCAAATACAATTTCTAAGAGTTGACTAATTTCACAAAATGATTTATGATAGAGCCATCAACTCACAGGAGCGTGTGTACATGGAAATTGTCGGTCAACGTCTGAAAGCGCTGCGCGAGAGCATGGGAATTTCACAGGCAAAGATTGCGTTGCTTCTGGATTCCAAACAACCCAACATCAATCGTTTTGAGCATAATCAATCTGAGCCGCCGCTTGCGCTGCTCTGCCGCTATGCTGATTTCTTCGATGTGTCGCTGGATTATATTCTCGGACGCACCAATCAGCCGCAGGGAAAGCTGTACGAATACAAGCCGACTTATTCTCCCGAGCGAGAGGACATGCGGCGCTTTATCGAGATGTGCTTTGATCCTGCGTCGCCTGCAAATGCCAAGTTGAAAGAAACTTTATTGCGAATGGCTGAAGGTGAAAATCCATGAGCAGGAAAACATCTTCCATCCTCGTTCAAGACGTTCCCGTTACCGTCATGAGCATCGACCAGCGCGATTATATCAGCCTGACCGATATGGCAAAAGCGCGGACGGATGCAGGGCGGGCAGCGGATGTCATTAAAAACTGGCTGAGAGCGCGTTCAACCTTGGAGTTCCTCGGCACTTGGGAAATCATGTATAACCCCGATTTCAAAGTGGTCGAATTCGACCACTTTAAGAGCGAAGCCGGGCTGCATACGTTCACTTTGAGCGCCAAGGAATGGATTGAAAGTACGCACGCAATCGGCATGTATGTGCAAGCCGGACGATACGGCGGCACTTACGCACATAAGGATATTGCCTTTGAGTTCGGCTCTGCAATCAGCCCGATCTTCAAGCTCTATCTGCTGAAAGAATACCAACGGTTGAAGGATGAAGAAAACGACCGTCTCAAGCTGGAATGGGATGCAAAACGCTTCCTGTCCAAAAATAACTACCTGATTCACACGGATGCCATTAAAAACTATGTGCTGCCGCGAAGCAATCATTCCAAATCAACCGAATGGCTGGTCTATGCGGACGAAGCGGATTTATTGAACGTCGCTTTGTTCGGCTGCACAGCCAAGGAATGGCGCGACGCAAACCCTGTTCTTGCTGCCAAGCAGAATATCCGAGATTTCGCTTCCATCGCTCAATTGACTGTCCTTTCCAATCTGGAAACCCACAACGCAGAAATGATCAAGCAGGGAATCGATAAGGCAGAGCGCTTTGACCGTTTGAAACAGATTGCCGAATATCAACTGCGCGTGTTGACCGAGGCAGAAGCCATTCAAAAACTGCCCAAAGGAAATGATAACGAATGAAAGCCGTCATTTACGCCCGCTATTCCTCCGATAATCAACGCGAGGAAAGCATCGAGGGTCAGATTCGAGAATGTACCGAATACGCTGTCCGAAATGACATCACGATTCTTTCCAGCTATGTCGACCGTGCCTTATCCGCCAGAACTGCTGATCGTCCCGAATTTCAAAGGATGATTGCGGATAGCGAAAAGAGGCTGTTCGATGTAGTGCTTGTCTGGAAACTCGATCGTTTCTCTCGTGATCGCTATGACAGCGCACATTACAAGCATATTCTGAAAAAGAACGGCGTCCGCGTTATTTCAGCCCGCGAAAATATTTCCGAAGGGCCGGAAGGCATTATCCTTGAATCTATGCTGGAGGGCTATGCCGAGTACTATTCCGCGGAGCTATCCGAAAAGATTCAGCGCGGGCAGAAGGAAAATGCACTCAAATGCCGCAGCAACGGCGGCAATGTTCCTCTCGGCTATAAGATTGGCTCAGACGGCGTACTGGAAATTGACCCTGCCACTGCCCCACTGGTTGAGGAAATCTTTACCCGTTATGAGAGCGGCGAAACCATCAAGGCTATCGCCGATTCGCTCAATGAGCGCGGACTTCGCACACGAAAAAACCGGCCATTCCGTGTGGCATCGCTCAGCGTCACCCTTAAAAACAGAAAGTACATCGGTGAATATAAATACGCCGACACCGTTATTCCAAACGGAATTCCTGCCATCATCTCTCTCGATCTATTCAAGCGGGTTCAGCAACGAATGGCAGGCAACAAAAGAGCACCGTCCAGAACGAAGGCCGATACGGAATACCTACTCACCACCAAGCTCTTCTGTGGAGACTGCGGCAGGCTGATGGCAGGCGAATGTGGCACTAGCGGCACAAACGGCGTCAAGTATTACTACTACAAGTGCGGCGGTGCAAAGCGCAGGCTGGGCTGTAAACGAAAAGCACTGAAAAAGAACTGGATTGAACGTGCTGCCGTGATTGCAACCATCGAACGAGTGCTGCGAGATGACGAAATTGACCGCATTGCTGATGCGATCATCGACCTGCAAAATCGGGAGGATACGACCCTTCCCGTCTTGCGCCAGCAGCTCAAAGATTGTGAGCAGGGCATTGAAAATATGCTGAACGCGATTCAAATGGGTATTCTGACTCCGTCCACCAAGACGAGGCTGGAAGAGCTGGAATCCCAGCGTGAAAGCCTCAAGGCCAGCATCCTGCAGGCCGAGCTCGAAAAGCCCAAGTACACCAAGGAACAGATCGTCAGTTGGATCAACCGATTCAAGTACGGAAACGTGGATGACATCGAGTACCAGCGGCAGATCATCGACACCTTCATCAATGCCATCTACGTCTATGACGACAAGCTGGTTTTCACCTATAACTTCAAAGACGGCACAGAAGCCATTCCTCTGAAAGCCGTCGAAGATGCGTTTGGTTCGGATCTAACTCAAGTTGCTCCACCATTTTTTGTCTGAAAGTGATGACTTTCAGACTTTTTTATTGCATACTTTGCGCAAATTTATGTCCAAAAAGGGTAAATAAAGGGGAATTTATCCCGTTTTTTGCTTCCCTGCGTTAAAGCGGCATGCGTCCCCCACCGATGTCATTCGCCCAGACTCAAAAAATCCGAACGCCATCCCGATTAAGGATGGGTTCGGATTTTTTTCGTTCTATAAGTGCAGAATCTCTTTCCGTTTGACCATATATTGTATCATCAAAAACACGCAGCAGGCCAGCCATGTCGCCGGTTCCACCCAGCACGCGCCCGCATAGCCAAAGCGCGGCACAACGACAAACGCCGCCGCAATCTTCATCACCAGCTCAATGCACGAGGAAACCACCGGCACAACGTGCATCCCCAGCGCCTGCATCGCCTGCCGCATCGTAACCAGATAGGCCAGCGGCAGAAACAGCGCCGCGCTCGCCCGCAGGGACATCGTGCCATAGCGCAGCAATTCGGCGTTGCTCGTGCCGATGAGCAGCCGCAGCAGCTCCGGCCCAAGCGTGACCATGACGACCATGGCCACCGCCTCCCAGATCAGCGCCATCAGGATGGTTCGATTCAGCCCTCGCTTCACCCGGTCATACGCCTGCGCGCCGCAGTTCTGGCTGATGAAGACCGCGCCCGCCGTGCCGAGGTTGCTCATCGGCGCGCCGGTCAGGCTGAGAATTCGCCTGGCGCTGGTGTGCGCCGCCATCACGGTTTCGCCCAGCGTATTGATGGCGCGCTGCATCGTCAACGAGCCAAGCGCGTAGACCGAATTCATCAGCCCCATCGACAGGCCGGACGCCGCCATTTGCATCCATAAGCTGGTCGGCGCGCGAAAATCCGTCTTGCGGGGCAGGAACGGCTTAAACGCGCGCGCGATATACGCCATGCTCAGCAACGCCGAAATGCACTGCGCGATCAGCGTCGCCAGCGCCGTACCCACCACGCCGATGTGCAGCACGACGACAAACAGCGTATCCAGCGCGATATTGAGCACGCAGGAAATCGTCAAAAAGACGAGCGGCATGCGTCCGTTGCCCAGCGAGCGCATAAAGCTGGCGCACATGTTATACAAAATGGTCACCCCGACGCCGCCGCAGACAACGGCCGCATAGCGCATCGCCTCATCGAAGACGCTCTCCGGCGTATTAAGCAGGCGCATCAGCGGCTCAATGCCGATCATCACGCCGAGGGTCAGCAGCGCCCCCAGCCCCACGCCGAACATCAGCATCACGGCCGTCGCCCGGCGCAGCTTATCCATCTTCTGCGCGCCGTAAAGCTGACCGATGATGATGCCGCATCCGTTGCACATCCCGTTGGCAAAATTGATCATCAGATCATTGAGCGACGTGGACGCGCCAATCGCCGCAATCGCCGCGTCGCCGATAAAGTGACCCGTAATCATCGTGTCAGTCAGCGTATAAATCTGCTGCATCATCTGCCCGATGAGCAGCGGCAGTGTAAACCGCAAAATGAGCTTCACCGGGCTGCCCCGCGTCATGTCTACGGCAGCCTGACGTTCTCGCCCCGTCATCGCATTCCCTCGATTCTCCGATCAGCCGCGCGTTTCCCGTAAGACGCGCAGCGCCACATCCGGGTAATTGGAAATGATGCCGTCGCAGTTCATCTCTGCCATCCGGCGCAGATCCGCTTCCTCGTTGACCGTCCACACGTTGACCGAAAGCCCCAGCCTGTGCGCCGCTTCCACCTCGCCCGTCACAAACATCGGCTCGCTGAAATGCGGATGCAGCGCCTGAACGCCAAGCTGTCTGGCGTAATCCCACGGCTGATAGAGCATCGCGTCGTAGAGCAATCCGCAGACCGCATTCGGGTCGAGCCTGCGCACTTTGAGCAGGCTGTAATGGTTGAAGGAGGAATAGATCGTTTTCTCCTTCATGCCCGCCTTTTCGACCGCTTCAATCGTCTTTTCCTCAAGCGCCGGAAACGCCGCGCGGCTGTTTTTCAGCTCGATGTTGACGGATAGCCCGCGCTCATGCAGCAGTGCCAGCACATCCTCAAGCAGCGGCGCCACATCTTTCTCCGTCGCATCCACCGCGTGAATCACCGGCATCCGGCAAAGCTCGGCATAGGTATAATCCGCCACCGAACCGGTAAAGCCCGTCAGGCGGCTCAATTCGTCGTCGTGAAAGACGACCAAACGGCCGTCCTTTGAAATCTGCACGTCCAGCTCCACGCCGTCGGCGCCCATATCCGCCGCCAGCGCAAACGCGCGAAGCGTGTTTTCCGGCGCATAGCCGGACGCGCCCCGATGCGCATAAATCTTCTGCATATCGTTACCCCTTTCGGTCGCCCACAAATGCAGCCAGTTTCCCCGGCCGGTTAAGCGTCCCCCGATCCATCATGTTCCAATACGGCGTTTTGATGATCTTTTCCATCAGCCTTTCGTGCAGCTCGGTCTCCCCCGGAAAAAAAGCCTCCAGCTCCTCCTCCGGCGAATAGGAGAGCAGCACGTTGCCCACGTCAAAAACCACCGCGTCCAGCTCGTCCCACGGCATCGTTTCGTATCGGTCGTCAATCGTCCACATCGTCATCGCTTTTCCCCCTGTTCATCGGCTGGTCAGGATCGTCCGCGCCGCGCCGCAATCTGTCTGCGCCGCGAATTCGTATGTCGTCAGGTTCGCGCGCAGGCTCGCGCGGCTCCCGTCCTTTTCCCAGATGATTTCCAGTTGGTCGTTCTGCGGCTGGCGCACGGTCATGTTCGCGTCGAAATCGAACGCCGGACAGGTGTTGCGCATCCGAAGCAGCGCAAGCTGATCGCGCACCACATCCTTTTTCAGCGCGTCCGCCACCGCGTCCCGCGTCAGGTTCGTGCGGTTGATCTCCTTATGCGCTGCTTCGCCGCCGCGGCGAACGGCTTCCAGATCGTTTTCGCCCGCAAACAAATCCAAATACCAGACCTGCGGCTTGCCCGGCATGAACAGTTGAATCGCGCGCGCGAGCAGCATTTTCCGCTCGTCCGCGCCCAGCGCGCTGAAATACGTGCAGTTGACCTGATAATAGACATTCTTCGCGCCGTGCAGATTCTTAATCATGCCGCCGCGGCTGACAATCAGAGCGATCAGTTTCTCAATCGCTTCGTCGCTGAGCAGCCCCTTCAAATCCAGCATCGGGATTCCGTCATGGCAGCCGAGCATGTTCACCGTGCGGATGTTTTTTTCCCTGAGTTCCTCCGCCCAGCGCATCAGCCGCGTGCCGTCATGGTTCTCAATCGCGTCAATCACCAGCCCCGGCAGGAAAAAGTCGTAGGTCATATAGCCCTTTCGAGCGACCTTTTCATAGGTTCCCGCCGCATAAGGGTCATGGATCTCCGGCAAAAGGGTCAGGCCATGTGAATCAGCCATTTGGCGAATGCGTTCCAGTGTGTCCCACGTGTCCGGCTCGTTCATAAAATTGCGCAGTCCCGGCGTTTTGGGCGCATAGGCAAACGCATCCAGCCGCACAATCGCCGCGCCGTATTCGGCCAGCTTGCCCAGCACGCTGTCATAATACGCCCAGACCCGATCGCTTTTCAGGTTCAAATCCATCTGGCCGAGGTATTTCCGCCGCGTTTCCAGCCGTTGAACGCACGCCTCGCGGTAGCGCTCAAAGCCCGTGAAATCCAGCTCCTGCGGCTTCTGTCCGGCCTCCAGCTCCGCGTCAAGCCGCGCGGCCAAAACCGTCGCCTCGCCATACTGCATATCCGAAGCGCGCATCAAATCCTGCGCATCGACCGGGTCATAGCGAACCTGCTGATAGAACGTGTTCCAATACGGCACATCGCGCCCATCCGGCAGGCGAACCATCAGAATCGGCAGCCCCGGCTTGCGGAAGAACATGCCGCGAATGTATTTTTCTTCCGGCTGGATGTATCCGGCGTCGGTCATTTCGCCGCATCCCGCCCAGAATTGATTCCAATCCATGAAAAAATCGCGATACGGCGATGCGTCGCCGTTTTTTAGAATATCCTGAAATTGCGGCGAAAGCACAGAAAGGTGGTTCAATATAAAATCCAGCTTGAGATCAATTCCGTTTTCTTTCAGCCGCTTCACATCTTCCGGCGCGGCGAGCATGCGGTTCAAATCATAGCTGATGACCGAAAACCCGCGATCCAAATCCGTGTTGAACACGCTCGGCAAAATGTAAAACGATCGAAATGCATCCGCAAACGCTTCGCTTTCCAATAGCTGCGCAATATCGGATAACGTGCCGCCGAGGCTGTCCGGATATGCGTTGAGCATTGCTCCGCCATTCATGGCCTTTTCCCTCCGCTCATTCCGTCTCGCGCCGATACGCCGAATAGGTGATTTTCTTTCCCTCGCGGGAGAGAATCACCTGCGCCTTCCACGCCTGGCTATCCAGCTTGCGCTGCTCGATGTTCAGCACCATCGTGGTGAAAGCGCTGTCCGTCTGCGCGTCGCGGTTGCGCAGGCGGCGATGCTCCAGCGTCTGCATCGGCGTGCTGTTCAGGTAAATCGGGATATCCACGCCCTTCAAAAAGTCGCTGTTCGCGTGCGTCCACTCGATCACCATCACGCGCGTCGCGGTGAAATCCACCGTCTCATACCAAATCGCGGTTTCCTCGCGCCCCATCCGCTTGAGCGGAATGTGTTTTTCGCCGCGCTTGAAGCGCGCGATGATGTCGTTGACCTCGTCAAAGTCAATTTCCTCCGGCGTGCCCAGATAGCCGCTCAGCGCCTGCGCGCCGGCCTGCTGATACGTCTGCATCCACGGCAGCTTTCGCGCCGTTTCCGGCTCCGCGTCGGCATCCGCCTGCCAGAGTTCGCGCAGAACGACGGCCTTCTCGTCGCTGTATTCGCCGCTGGCCAGCAGCCCGCGCAGGCCGCCCATGCGGAACAGGCGCAGCCGCTCCGCGTCGTTGGCCGCCGGAATTCGATGGGGATAGTTATCGCCGCTCATGATGTATGCGCCGATCCCCGCCCGGTTGAGCGCGTAGCCCAGAACGGAGGCCATGACCGTCTTTCCCGATCCGCTTCCGCCGCATACGCCGATGACCACGCGGCCGCCCGCGCTCTCCTCCAGCCGCCGCTCCAGCGTTCCCTGAATGGCCGAAAGCACGGTCTTTGCCCGCTCGATATTATCCCGACCGATGGTGACGCCGTCCCCCGGCATATCGCCGTGCGGAATCTGCTCCGGCACATCGAGCGCATCGATGTCGAGCATCCTCAGCATCTGCATCGCAATTCCCCCTTATCGCACTCTTCTATCGCTCTTTTCCGCTCATCTCGGAAGCGGTTCCCGACTCGTCGGCGCATCGCCGAAGAAGAACATCGCATCCTGCAAGTCGGTTTCGAGCATCGTGCCCTTTTTAACATAGTCCATGGCGCGCGCCAGCATCGCGCTGCGGTCGTATTCCACCGCGCCGAATCGGATGTCGCCGTCTTCAATGAGCATATAATGGGCGCGCTTATCCCGGTCGTCCGGCCTGCGATAGGACGCCGAACCGGGATTGAGCCACAGGCGGTCGTTATCCAGCCGATGCACGAGCCTGCGGTGCGTATGCCCGAAGATCATGCGCTGCTCCGGCCTGCTCTCGCCCGCGTACCACACGCGCCAGAATGCGTCGAACGTCTGCACGCTCTCCGGCATATCGTAGCTGTTATCCAGCATTTGGTGCTGCATCAGGTACGCTATACCATCCGCCTCAAAGCTCATGTGCTGCGGCAGCGCGGCCAGAAAGGCGATGTCTTCATCCGTCACCCGTTCGCAGTTGTCGTGCACCCATTTGTAGCGATTTGTTCCCCGAAACGCATCCACCTCGCCCGAAAACAGGATGTTGAGCAGATGCCTGTCGTGGTTGCCCATGACGCAGTGCGCGCCGTGTTCCCGAACCCAGCCGATCGCCTCGTGCGGATCCGTGCCGTAATCCACGTAGTCGCCCGCGCAGTAGATGGCGTCCACCGCGCCCGCGTCCTTTTCAATCGCCCGGAGCGCCGCGATATTCGCGTGAATATCGGAGAGAATCAATAAACGCATCGGCTTTCGTCGTCCTTTCTTATTCGTCTTTCGGCCCCGGATAGGCGCTGCCGCCCGCCGCGACATACCCGCCGGAATGTCCCTGCTCGTCCCTGGCAATCCAGAAAGCGAACAGATCCGCCGCGATCAGTTCAAACCGAATCCTGAAAACCCGGCCTCGAAGCGCGGAAAGGTCGCCGCCGCGGAAGACGAGCTGGCGCTTTGTGCTGTCGGCAATCATCGGCACGCAATCCGCAAAGGAATAGCCGGAAATCGGCCGCCCCGCCTCGTCTTCAATCTGCGCGCGGACAAAGCCCTCCGCCGCGTTCGCATTGATGAACAGCAGCCGCCCTTCCTCAAAGCGCATCTTGCGGGTCAGCATGAACTGCCTCGTTCCGTTGGCGTGGAGCGACGCGAAACCGTCCCGGCGAAGCCGCGCAAAGCCGGTCGCCGCGCCGCCGTACAGATTTCCGTTTTCCGCTGAAGACGCGCCGCTGAATCCCGCAATCGGGAAAGCCAGTTCCTCCGGCGAGACAAGGCACAGCCCGCCGCAGGCATGCAGGTAGCCGCGCGCCCACGAGCCCGGCCGATCCGTGCAGCGGATGAACGGGCTTCGGTTATCGCGGCTGAAATGGAAACCGTCGCGGCTGAATCCCGCGTGGAGATCGATGTGTTTGGGCACGCCGCTGTTTTCGCAGACGGCGTTATGCGCCTGATCGAATCCCTTGATGATGGCAAACAGGCCGAGCATGACGCTCTCATAGCCCACGCAGTTCAGGTGATAGAGCTGCGGCGGCAGATTTTTGTTGTAAATCGTGCCCGGTTCGCTCTCGCGCAGGTCGCGCACGTCGCAGCGCTGCCAGAAAGCAATCTGGTCGTTTGCCCACGACGCGCCCTCCATGAAGCGGTCGCACTCGTAGTAGCTGCGGCCGCGGCTGTACCACGGGGTCGAAGGCAGACCCGTGCGAATGGAAAATACCCACTTTCTGCGGAAGGGATTGTAGAAAAACGACGTATTGTCGCCGCAAAGCCCCGTTGTCACCGGGTCGCCAAAGTGCATGCCGTCCGCGCTGACGGCCACCTGCGCCACGTCGCCCTCCGGCGTTCTGAAATAGTGGAACATCTTATAGCGTTCCTCCGGATGCTCGGTCTCCTGATCGAGCCACACGCAGGAACCATCCCGCTGCCAACCGGGTTTGGGCACGAAAATGCGGTTGGTGCCCACCTGATTATCCAGCATCTTCCGCGTAAAATGCCGCCCGTCGGCGGAAACCGCCAGCGCTGTTCCGTCAAACCAGCCGGCGTGGTAATACAGCCGATATACGCCGTCCGCGGGATCGTACCAGCAGCCGTCGGTAAACGGCGCGGCGACAGGCGCAACGCCCCTGTTCCACTCCATCGGCGTTTCGGGCGCAAGCACAGGCGTTTCATCCAGCACAGCCTGATGAAAGCGCTTTTCCAGCCAGTTTTCCTCGATCAAAAAATCGTCGATGAACAACTGCCGCCCCACGTCGATCTTCGCCACATCCGGCCGGTTTTCCAGATACGGAACGGGCAGTTCGCTCAAAGACATATCATCCATGTCCCTCGGCGGCCAGACGTCCGGCAGCCTGATCCCATTGTACAGTTCTTCCATCGGCTCATTCCTTTCTCATGCGCGGCGATACACGCATTCGTCCTTTTCAAGCCCCTTGAACGTGCCGAAGGTGAACCATTTATCCACGCGCACCTCGTCGCCGTCAAACGCAAACATATAGCGGTTTTCCGCTTCGGTTTCCACCCACAGGACGGACATTTGAAGCCGCCCCTGCTCGTCCCACCACGCGCTGCTGCTCGTCTTGGTGATGATTTCGCGATCATAGCGGTAGACCAGCTCGCCCGCCGTGCGCGCGCCCTGCAAATCCGCCGTCAGCGCGCGCTGCTCGCCATCCTCCGTCCATGTGATTTCGAGCTTGCCGTCGTGCGTGCGCAGGCGCATTTTGTCCGCGCCGGGATACGCGATGCGCTGCTTGCGTCTGGAATAAAGCACGCCGAAGGACAGCTTTCCCTCCTTCGGGACGAGCGTCATATCCAAATCGTGCGCGGAGAAATCCGCACCGTTCGGATACGGATGCGGCACGGCCAAACGGCTCAGGCGCTCTTTCAGCATGGCGGCCGCCCTGCCCGCGGGCAGTGTTTCCACATCGGCATGAATCTGCGGCACGAGGATGTCAAACAGCGCGTTGAGCGTCGCCTGCGGCCCGTGGATCGGGTGATTCTCCCCTTCCTTGAGCAGATGCAGATCCGAATGTCCCATCAGTTCGCCGAGGAAACCCGCCTCGTTGATGGAGACGATCAAATCCAGCGACGGCACGACGACGGAGAACTGGCCGAACGCGCCGTCCGCGCGGTAAGAGCCTTCCGGCCTGCACATCCAGATCTGGTAGCCGTAGCCCACGCAATTGTCGTAGATATACGGCGTGTGCGCGTGCGCAGGCCACGTGTCCATCCGCTCGGTGGTCGCGTCGTGCACAAAGGTCTCGCTCAGCAGGCGCACGCCGTTCCAGACGCCGCCGTTCAGATACAGCTTCATCAGGCGCAGGTTATCTTCCGTCGTGGTGAACATGCCCATGCCGCCCAGACAGGTGCCGTCCGCGCCGCGGCGGCACATGACGTTTTGCGCGTCAATGCCGATCAAATCGAACAGGTTCTTCGCCAGATAATCCAGCATGCTTCCGCCCGTCAGCCGCTCGATGATCGCGGACAGCACCGCCGTCGTGTGGGAATTATAGCGCCAGAACGTGCCGGGTTCGTGGGCAATCGGTCGGGCGAAATACCGCTCCAGCCAATCTGCCGGATAGGTCGTTTCCTCTTCCTCCGAGCCGTCGCCCATCACCAGCAAATCGCGGATGGTCAGCCTTGAAAGCCTGTCGCTCATCTGCGCGGGCATCTTATCCGGCAGGATATCGCATACCCTGTCGCCCAGCTTGAGCAGCCCCTGATATTCCGCCAGACCGATGGCCGTCGCGGTGTAGGTTTTGCTCAGGGAATGGTCGCAGTGGTGCAGGCCGGGCGCAAACGGCGCCCACCACCCCTCCGCGCAGACCTTGCCGTGACGCATAATCATCAGGCCGTGCATCTGGGTAAAGCCGCCGTTTTCCAGCTCATCCAGAAATGCGTCAATCGCTTCGCTGGGAATGCCCACCTCTTCCGGCAGGCAACGCTCAAATCGCTGAATCATGGTCTTTTTTCCTCCTCGCCCTTTGCGCCGCGCGTGCTTTCTCTCGCGCTCAACGTCACAGGAAACACCATATCAACCGGCACTTTTTCGCCGTGAATCTGTTTAATCAAACACTCTATCGCCATTTCGCACATCTCCGGAATCGGCTGGCGGATGCTGGTCAGCGGCGGACACAGGCAGGCCGCCAGATAATTGTCGTTAAAGCCGATCACGCGAAGGTCTTCCGGCACGCGCCGCCCGCTTGCCACCGCGCAGCGCACGACGGAAGCCGCAATCTGGTCACTGGTGCAGAACACGCCGTCCGCATCCGGAAACGTATCGAGCACCTGTCCGGCCAATTTGGAATAATCGCCGTGCAGGCTGTCGTTCTCCTTGGTTTCAAAAATGCGTTCCTCCAGCCCATGCTCACGCATGACGCTGCAAAAGCCCACGAATCGGTCATACGCCGGGAGCAGCTTGTCGTGCACGGCCGCAATCATCACCGGGCGCTTGCTTCCGCTGGCGAGCAGTTCCTCCGCCGCCATGCGGCCGCCCATGTGGTTGTCGCAAAGCACCGTCGGCAACCGGCCGACCTTGATGCGCTCAAAGGAGACGACCGGAAGGTTGTCGTCCAGCAGCGCGTCGAGCTCGCGGGAACGCAGACTGATGATGATACCGTCCACCTGATTGGCCTTGAGCATCCCGACATACTCCAGCGCCCGATCGTTCTGGCCGTCGGACGCATAGATCATCACCTTGTATCCGTGCCGCATGGCTGCAAGAATCAGTTGATTGGTGACCTCGCCAAAGTACGGATCATCGACAGAAGGCACCAGCAGACCGATGATTTTCGTTCTGCGTCGGGTCAACGACCGCGCGACTTCATTGGGCCGATAGTTCAGCTCCTCCATCGTCGCGTAGATTTTGTCGTGCATCTCCTGGCTGATGTAGCCGCGTTTGTTGAGCACGCGGGAAACCGTCGTCACCGAAACGCCGGCGCGCTGCGCTACTTCTTTGATGGTCGCCATTGGCTCGTTCTCCTTTGCTGGTCAGGGGCGGCAGACGACCTTCATGCCGTCGTAGGCCACCTCGATTCCATGGGGCGCGGCGAACCGCTCCCATTCCGAATGGGTCATATCGTTCATGTGGGAAAGATGGTTGAGGATATAGCGCGTATCCGCCTTCACCAGACCCGCCTTGTTCAGCCGCTCCCGCAGGCGCAGCACCTCGGCAAAGCCCATGTGCCCGTCGCCCTTGAGCGTTCCGCGCGCGCAATCCATGCTGACCACGGAAAATGTCAGGCCGGTGGTTTTCAGATATTCGTCGTTTTCCTCGCTCAATTCGCCGGTGTCGTTCGCATACAACATCGCCGTTTCGCCATCCGATATGGCGTAAATCAGGCAGTCCTCCACCTGAATCAGCCGATGGTTGGCGCGCAGCGGGTAGAAGGTATACCCGGCGGCCTCGAACGGCTCAAACGGCTTCACCTCGTGAAAGCGGAAGCGCTCTTCCCTCACCTGTTCCGCACCGGCGCAGGCCGAAAGGAAGCGCTTTTTCACCCACAGATTGCCGTATAGGTCCAGCACGTTTTCTTCTTCCGGCACATCCGGGCGAAGCGCGCGGGACGGCACGCCGCGGTTTTGAAGCGCGTATATATCCTGATGATCCGGATGCGAATGGGTGAAGACGATGCACTTGAGTCGATCCAGCCGCAGGCCGAATCTCAGCTTCTGCGCGTGGATATCCGGCGAGAGATCAATCAGCACATCTTCGCCCAGCAGCGTGCAGGCGCGCATGCGCAGGCTCTTTCCGCCCTCCTGCATCGAGCGCAGGCAGACGGGGCAGGCGCAGAACGTGGCGGGCATGCCCTCCGCCGCGCCGGTTCCCAGATATTGATACTCCACGGCCAATCGAATCTCCTTTCTTTTTTTGCGTTATCCTTTGATGCCGGACATCGCGACGGACTGCACGAACTGCTTTTGGAACGCGAGGAAGATGACCAGAATCGGCAGGGTAATCATCGCGCTGAACGCGAAAATCTGTCCCCAGAAGGTATACACCGAGTCGTTCAGGCCGCGCAGCGCCTGCGGCAGCGTGCGCCACGTGTTATCGCGGGTCACGAGCGTCGGCCAGAGCAGATCGCCCCACGCGCGGATGAAGGACATGATGGCGACCGTCGCATAAATCGGCTTGGAGAGCGGGGTCATAATCTTGAAGAACACGCCGGTGTAGCTTTCTCCGTCGATGATGGCCGCCTCCAGCAGATCCTTCGGCATGCCGCGGAAATGCTGATAAAACAGGAAGACATACATCGGTGTCGCCAGATTCGGAATGGCCAGCGCCCAAATGGTGTTGATGATGCCCAAATTAAAGGCCACCATGAAGCGGTTGATGATAACGGCCTCGGTCGGAATGATGGTCAGCGCGATCATCAGTGAAACGAGCAGCTTCTGCCCCCGAAATTCAAGCATGCCCAGCGCGTAGCCCATCATGCCGTTGATGAACATGCCGACGAACACCTGAATGATGGCGTTGACGGCCGAGTTGCGGAAGTAATGCAGAAAGTCGAGCTTTTCAAACACAGCGACATAGTTTTCGAGCGTCAGGTTGCCATAGGGAATGAACGCCTTGAGCGTCGCCATATCCGAAACGAGCTGCGTCTCGCTCTTGACAGAGGAAACGAACAGGAACAGCAGCGGCGCCAGAAAAACGACCGCCAACGCGATATAAAGCACGTAGAACAGGGCGGACGTGACCGTCTTTTTCGTCTTATTTTCCACTTTCATCCTCAGTCGCCCTCCGTAAGCTTATTCTGAATCAAAGAGATCACCAGCACGATCAGGAAGAACACGACAGCCATCGCGGAGGTGTAGCCCACGCGGTTGTTGGTGAATCCCTCCTGATACATCAGGTAGACCAGCGTTGTGGTCGAGCCCGCCGGGCCGCCCTGCGTGAGCATATACACCTGCGTGAACATCTTGAGCGAGTAGATCGTGTTGGAAATAAAGACGTACACCAGCGTATTCTTGAGCTGCGGAATGGTGATATAGACAAACTGCTGCCACGTGTTCGCGCCGTCGATCGTGCCCGCCTCATACAGCTCCTCCGGGATGAACTGGAGGCCGCCGAGCATGATAATCATCTGCATGCCGACACACTGCCAGATGGACATGATTGCGATGGACGGCATCGCCAGCGTCGTATCCTGAAGCCACTTCTGCGCTGGAACGCCAAACACACGCAGGATCGAGTTAAACAGGCCGTCCGCCGTGCTGGAGAAAAAGAAGCCCCAGATAACGGTCACAACCGTCATGGTTACGACCTGCGGCGAGAAATAGATCATGCGGAAGAAGGTCACGCCCTTCGCCTTGCGGTTGACCAGCAGCGCCAGCAGCGTCGCCAGAATCAGCACGACCGGCACAAGGATGATCGTGTATTCAAACGTATTCCAGAACGCCTGAAGCGCGGTCTTGTTGGTGAAGGTCTTGATATAATTCGCCCAACCGACAAACTTGGTCGGCTTGTTCGGGTTGAGCACCAGTCTGCGATCCGTAAAGGAATAGAAAACAGACATGAAAAACGGCAGGATCATGAACAAAAACATGATGATGATCGCCGGCGCGGACAACCCCCACGCCGCTTTCGCCTGCGCGCGGGACATCTGGCTTCTCCGCTTCGCCCCGCTTCTCTTGACAGTGATTTCACTCATACGCAATGCTCCGTTCTATCGCCATGCCGGTTGTCCGTCAGCATGACGGCTCTCCCTGTTTTGGCTTTTTTGTTTTTCGGGTTCAAAGGGCAAAAGAAGCGCCCGGCCAGCGTTCGGCCGGCCGGGCGCGATGTGATTTTACTCGATGTTCCAGTCGTTCTCGACGATGATCTCATCGACGTACTCGGCCGCATCATGCAGCAGCTCAGCCGGATCGCCGCCAGCAAGAATGTTGGTCACGACACTTGCCATCTGGGTTTGAAGCGTCGAATGCGCCGGGGTGATCGGGCGCAGGTAGCTGATGCCCGCTTCCAGCTGCTCGCGGTACAGGTACAGGCGGCCGCCCTCCTGCCACTGCTCCATGCCGTCCATGACGCTCTTGCGCGCCGGAACGCCGCCGTTCACATTGCAAACCATCTGGATGTATTCCGGGCTCATCATCGCCTGAAGAACCGTCCACGCCTGATCCGCCACGCCGCGATCGACCGCCGCGGTGGTCATCACGTCCACCGTAGAACCGGAGCAGGTGAACACGCCGTTGCCGAAATCCGGAAGCGGAACGATGATCGCGTCGTCGCCGAACGCCTCGACATGCTGGCTGTATTTCCAGTGGCCGAGCATGGAGAAGGCGGCCTCGTCGCGGCCATAGAACGCATCCTCGTAATCGCAGGCCGCGTTGACATAGCCCTCGTCAAGCATCTTCTTCATCCAGTCATACGCCGCGACGGTGTTTTCGCCATCCATCGTGCCGGTCGCAAGCATGGTATCGCGGTTCAGGTAATCGCCGCCGAAGGAAGCGATGACCGCCATCCAAGTGAAGTAAAGGGAGCTGGTCTTGTTCTGACGGATGTAGAGCGGATACTCGTAGCCGATTTCCTTGCACTTGGCGAGGATATCCTCAAACTCTTCGACCGTCCACGCATCCTTGTAAGAGGTCGGGATGCGCGCGCCGATCTTTTCGAGAATGCTCTTGCGCGTCCACATGGCCATGCCGGAGTCAAACTGCGCCACGCCGTAGAGGCCGCCGTCGTAGGTCACCTCGGACCAGACAGACGGAAGAACATCGTTCTTCATATCCTCGTCGATGTAGTCGTCCAGGCAGGCGATCATGCCCAGATCCTGGAAATACGGGATCTGCAGACCGTCGATCACGATAAGGTCGGGGGTATCGCCGACAATCGGAGCCGTCTGCAGCTTGTTGAGCAGCTCATCCTGCGCGAAGAACTGGTAATCCACCTGAATGTCGTCATGCTTCGAATTGAAATCATCGAACATGCTGGTGTAAATCACCGTCTCAGCGCCATCGCTGATCCACGCGGTCACGGTCGTAGCATCCGCGCAGGCAATTGCCGCCAGCGCGAAGACCATGACGGCCGCCAGAAGCAGAGAAATGGACTTTTTCACTTGGGTTTCCTCCTTTAATGATCCTTGTGTATGGGGTTGAACCTTCCCTTCCGGCTCTCCCCTGTTGCTGCGCTTAGTATATCAGCCTTTTAATTATATGTCAACCGGTTATCATAAAAAAATGACCATATTTTTTTCCTTATTTGCAGCATATCTCCTTGTTTATAACAGAAATCGTTTTTATTTTCCCTATTTTCAGCCAGCTTTCCCGCATTTTTTCGCGCAAAACCCATACCGGATATGCTATGCGGTTCACATTTGAAGCGTGCCGGAGCAGAACATCGCGGACAGCATAAAAAGCCCCATACGCCGCGGAATGACCAAAGCATCCTGTGCGTATGAGGCTTTTGCTATGCTTCTTTTCTCGGTCGATCGGGCGTTCCATCAGCCGCTGGGCATCCGCCCCTCTTTTCATACTAATTCGCAGTTAAAATGCTTAACAGAGCGCATCAGATTTTTTGTTCTGACGAAGCCAAGTGAAGTGAGGCGTACTGGAGGTACGTTGAACGGAACGAGGCAAAGTCAGAGCGAAAAAGATGGTGCGCGGATTAAGCCATTTTAACAAGAATTAGTATCAGACGTAAAACAGCAGATCCGCGTAAGACGGCATCGGCCAGTATTCCTTGCCGACCCTGCCCTCCAGCTCGTCGGCAATCTGCCGGGCGGCTTCCATCGCGGGGATGACGGTCTCGTGCTCATACATCGCGCGCGCATTGAGCGCCTCCGGCTCGTCGGCGACAACGGCCTTGAGCCGCTCCGTCCGCTCGATCAGCTCGGCCGTCTTCTCGGTCAGCAGCCTGACCTGCGCGGCCTCCGCGGGCGCGTCCACGCCGATGCCCGCCTTGGCGGCCACGCCCTTCGCCAGCTTTCCGGAATACGCCGCGCAGGCCGGAACGATCAGCTTGCCGAGCATGTCGATCAGGGTCAGCGCCTCGATATGGATGATCTTGGCGTATTCCTCCATGTTGATATCCTGCCGGGACTGTATCTCCGTCCGCGTGTATACGCCGTGGCGGGCGAACAGCGCCACGTTCTTCTCATCCGTATAATGGATGAGCGCCTCCGGCGTGGAACGCAGGTTGAGCAGCCCGCGGTGCGCGGCCTCGAGCGGCCATTCCTCGCTGTAGCCGTTGCCGTTGAAGAGGATGCGCCGATGCGCGGCCAGCTCACGGCGGATGAGCTTGGAGAGCGCGGCCTCGAAATTGTCGGCCTTTTCCAGCTCGTCCGCGAACTGCATCAGCTCGTCCGCGACGGCGGTGTTGAGCATGACGTTCGTGCAGGCGATGTTGAAGGACGAGCCGGGCATGCGGAATTCAAACTTGTTGCCCGTGAACGCGAAGGGCGACGTGCGGTTGCGGTCGGAGTTATCCTGCGGGATATGCGGCAGGCTCGTCACGCCGATGTCCATGCTCCTGTGCCCCGCCGCCTTGTAATCCGTGCCCTCCACCAGCGACTGGATGACGGCGGCCAGCTCGTCGCCGACATACATGGAGACGATGGCGGGCGGCGCTTCGTTCGCGCCCAGCCGGTGATCGTTGCCCGCGCTGGCGACGCTGATGCGCAGCAAATCCTGATACTCGTCCACGGCCTTGATCACCGCCGTCAGGAACAGCAGGAACTGCGCGTTCTCCATCGGCGTAGAGCCCGGATCGAGCAGGTTTTCGCCCCTGTCGGTGGAAATCGACCAGTTGTTGTGCTTGCCCGATCCGTTCACGCCCTCGAACGGCTTTTCATGCAGCAGGCAGACCAGCCCGTGGCGGTCGGCGACCTTCTTCATCATCTCCATCGTGAGCTGGTTGTGGTCGGTGGCGATGTTCGCGGTCGCAAAGACCGGCGCCATCTCGTGCTGGCAGGGCGCGACCTCGTTGTGCTCCGTCTTGGCGTTTACGCCCAGCTTCCAAAGCTCCTCGTCCAAATCGGCCATGAACGCCTTGACGCGCGGGCGGATAGAGCCGAAGTAGTGATCCTCCAGCTCCTGCCCCTTCGGGCTCCGCGCGCCCAGAAGCGTGCGGCCGGTGAGAATCAGGTCGGGGCGCTTCTTATAATCTTCCTTGTCGATCAGGAAATACTCCTGCTCGGGGCCAACGGTCGTCGTCACGCGGCTGACCCGCTTGCCAAAGAGCGCCAGCACACGGCAGGCTTCCTTGCTGATGGCCTCCATCGAGCGCAGCAGCGGCGTTTTCTTATCCAGAATCTCGCCCGTGTACGAGCAGAACGCCGTCGGGATGCAGAGCGTATCATCCTTGATGAACGCATAGCTCGTCGGGTCCCACGCGGTATAACCGCGCGCCTCGAACGTCGCGCGCAGGCCGCCGGAGGGGAAGGACGACGCATCCGGCTCGCCCCGCATCAGCTCCTTGCCGGAAAACTCCATGATGACCGTGCCATCCGCGCAGGGCGAAATGAAGGAATCATGCTTTTCGGCGGTGATGCCCGTCATCGGCTGGAACCAGTGGGTGAAGTGGGTCGCGCCCTTCTCGATGGCCCAGTCCTTCATGGCGTTGGCCACCACGCCCGCGACCTGCGGGTCCAGCGCCGTGCCCTGCCGCACGGTCTGCTTGAGCGATTTATACACGTCCTTGGGCAGTCGCTCCTTCATAACGGCCTCGTTAAAGACCATGCTTCCAAACAGCTCGGGCACTTTCTTCATTGTAATCTCTCCCATCTGCGCCGATGCGCGGCGTTGCTTTGGCGGACGGCCTTTTTGCCTGTCCGCGCCCTTGAACGTGCGTCAGTATAGCGCTTTTTTTCCCGTTCGTCAATCATTTTGACGCGGATTTTATCACTTCCTGCAATTCTTTTGAATCTGACGTTTGTTTCTGAGGATAATTAAATGAATTTGTTTCCGAACTTCATTTTGGAATTTTCCTTGACAAGATACCCCCATGGGGTATATAATGCTCCCGCAAGCGAGGTGAACACGCATGACCGAAGAGACGACGCCCTGCTGCTGCCATTGCCGAACAAAGCATCGGGATGACAAAGAGGAGCGCGATCTGCTCAACCGGCTCAGCCGCATCGAGGGGCAGATTCGCGGGATTCGCGGCATGGTCGAAAAGGACGCTTATTGTCCCGATATTTTGACGCAGGTTGCGGCGGCGAGCGCGGCGCTGAACAGCTTTTCCAAGGTGCTGCTGGCCAGCCACATCAAAACCTGCGTCGCGCAGGATATCCGCGCCGGGAAGGACGAGACCATCGACGAGCTGCTGACGACGCTTCAAAAGCTGATGCGGTAAGGACGAAAGGAGTCATCTATGGAACAATATACCGTAACGGGCATGAGCTGCGCGGCTTGCAGCGCCCGTGTGGAAAAGGCCGTTTCCGCCGTGCCGGGCGTGACGAGCTGCTCGGTCAGCCTGCTCACCAACTCCATGGGCGTGGAGGGTACGGCTTCGGCTCAGGCCGTCGTTTCCGCCGTGCAGGCGGCGGGCTACGGCGCGTCGCTCAAGGGCGCGTCCTCCGCGCCGACCGCCGCCGCGCAGGAAGACGCGCTGGCCGACCGCGAAACCCCGGCACTCAAGCGCCGCCTGATCGCGTCGCTGGGCTTTTTGATCGCGCTGATGTATGTCTCGATGGGGCACATGATGTGGGGCTGGCCGCTGCCCGCCTGCCTTGCGGGCAACCACGTCGCCATGGGGCTGCTCCAGCTGCTGCTGACCATCGCCGTCATGGTCATCAACCAGAAATTCTTCATCAACGGCTTCCGTTCGCTCCTCCACGGCGCGCCGAATATGGATACGCTCGTCGCGCTGGGCGCGGCCGCGTCCTTTGGTTACAGCACCTACGCCCTTTTCGCCATGACGGGCGCGCAGGTGCGCGGCGACGCGGCGGCCGTCATGCGGTATATGCACGAGTTCTACTTCGAATCGGCGGCAATGATTCTGGCGCTGATTACCGTCGGCAAAATGCTGGAAGCACGCTCCAAGGGCAAAACGACCGACGCGCTCCGCAGTCTGATGAAGCTCGCCCCGCAGACCGCAACGCTCGTGCGCGGCGGGCAGGAGATCGCCGTACCGATTGCGCAGGTGCGGCGCGGCGATGTGTTCGTCGTCCGCCCCGGCGAAAGCATCCCGGTGGACGGCGTGGTTCTGGAAGGCGAGAGCGCGGTGAACGAGTCCGCGCTGACCGGCGAGAGCATCCCGGTGGATAAGGCCGTCGGGGACAGTGTTTCCGCCGCGACGACGAATCAATCCGGCTTCCTGCGCTGCGAGGCAACGCGCGTCGGCGAGGACACGACCCTCTCCCAGATCATCAGGATGGTCTCCGACGCCGCCGCGACAAAAGCGCCGATTGCGAAAGTCGCCGACCGGGTTTCCGGCGTGTTCGTGCCGACGGTGATCGCGCTCGCCATCCTGACCACCGCCGTCTGGCTGCTCTGCGGCCAATCCATCGGCTTTGCGCTCGCGCGCGGCATCTCCGTGCTGGTCATCAGCTGCCCGTGCGCGCTGGGGCTGGCCACGCCGGTGGCCATCATGGTGGGCAACGGCAAGGGCGCCAAAAACGGCATTCTTTTCAAAACCGCCGTATCGCTGGAGGAAGCAGGAAAGGTGCGCGTGGTGGCGCTGGATAAAACCGGCACCATCACCACCGGCCAACCCCGTGTGACCGACGTTTTGCCGGCTCCCGGCGTAACGGATGAACAGCTGATTGCCGCCGCCTATGCCCTGGAGCAAAAGAGCGAGCATCCCCTGGCCCATGCCGTGGTAGAGCGGGCTCAAAACCTGGGCCTCAAGGCGCAGGAAGTTTCCGACTTTGCCGCGCTGCCCGGCAACGGCCTGACTGCCATGCTGGACGGCGAGGCGCTTTCCGGCGGCAGCCTGGCCTTTATCTCCGGGCGGGCTGAGGTTTCCGGGGACATGCGCGCCCAGGCTGATCACCTCAGCGGCGAAGGCAAAACTCCGTTGCTGTTCAGCCGGGGAGGGCGGCTGCTGGGCATGATTGCCGTGGCCGACGCCATCAAGCCTGAAAGCCCGCAGGCCGTGCGGGAGCTTCAAAACATGGGCATCCGCGTCGTCATGCTCACCGGCGACAACCAGCGCACCGCCGAAGCCATCGGCCGTCAGGCAGGCGTGGACCAGGTCATCGCAGGGGTGCTGCCCGACGGCAAGGAGAGCGTGATCCGCTCGCTGCAATCGCAGGGCAAGGTAGCCATGGTGGGCGACGGCATCAATGACGCTCCCGCGCTCACCCGCGCGGATATCGGTATTGCCATCGGCGCCGGCACGGACGTGGCCATTGA
>ERZ772820.973-NODE-973-length-24372-cov-7.646297_pt1 | contig 24372 bp, 26 predicted proteins | sample MGYA00511377_ERZ772820 | MGnify/ENA primary metagenome ERZ772820 (study PRJEB29015, sample SAMEA2737684) | human gut metagenome | biome: human gut; feature: human-associated habitat; material: faeces | place: China | collected 2012 ... | reverse complement strand
ATAAACCAGTTACTTTATTGCAACATCTTATAAAGGCATCGCTATCATCCGTCACGCCATCACCTTTCGCACCAAACTGGTTGACATTCACCGTACCATTCTCCACCACCAACTCCGCTACATTCCCATTCGCCAGCGTATGCAACGAGCCACCATCATCAACGTCAGATGCTTGTTTGGTACGGATGATATACGTTCCTGCTCCGCCATCGTTGGGAGCGTAATAGCCAAGAGTGCAGGCTATCATACCTGCGAAGAGTAAGCTGTCGGCTTTCATTTCTGCAACAGATTTATACCAGCTTGCTTTCTTCTTTGCAAGAGTAGGGGCAAGCTTGCTCTCAGACACCGCCCCATCCATAACAGTAGTAACATATTCAGGGTGGGCATTGATATACTTACCAGCTTCACGATAAATGTCTGCATCCATATCAGCCTTATCATACAGTTCTAAACCTGTACCTTTGCTATTGGTTTTAATAAACGCATCAGGTTTTACTCTAAAACTAGGGTCAAACTTTTGATTAGAAGACACACCCTCTTTATCAATATGCACAGTATTCTCACGAGACCAGTCTTTTTCTTCCTCAATAAGATGTAATTGCTGTACTTCAGCAGCAGTCATATCCTTAGCTTTAAGTATGCTGGCATCTGCCCAAGACACGAGACGTTTAGTTGTTGTGCTGCGATAAATTCTTACAACAGCTCCCTTAGCAGGTGGGGCAGAGAACTTTACAGTTCTATCCACAACTTCAAAACCTTCGGTTATATTTTGCTCATCTATGCTCACATAGACAAAGGCAGGGCGTAGATAGTCAAAAGGAATAGCAAACGTAGTCTGTTCTCCTGTGGCAGTGTAGGTCACAGAAGTTAAAAGCTTAATAGCTATATTAATCATCTCCTTTACAAAAATAAAAAGACCACCATCTCTAAAAGAGACAGTGGTCACCAATTCAATTTATTATCTCCTCATCTGAGGAAAATTAGCATAAAATTTTTGTTTGTCTTCATACATTGCTTTTTCAGCATACTCTGTGATTTTTGTAATATCTGAGAAGACACCAGCAGAGTAGCCTAAAGCAGCTAGGGGAGGGTTGTCTTTATCCCATAGGGATTTATGGAAAAACAATACATTTCCAAGGAACTCATGGATTTTAATATCAAACCCAGCCACTATAAACTCATCACCTGATATATGATAACAGTTATAAATAGGGGAGATAAAGGTTTCCTTAAGCTTAGCTGCAAAGTCCTTTATCAGCTTATCCCCTGCACTGTGTCCAAAGTGGTCATTGGTATATTTCAGACCATTGATGTCTGCAAAAAGGATACCAACGAAACCAAAGTGATTAGTGGTACTGTCACGCTCAAAGGCTTGCTTATTGTACAGTCCGGTGAGAGCATCACGCATAGCACCTTGCTCATAAATACGAGTTATGTCCGCTAAAAGTTGGGCATAGCTATTTTTAAACTGTTGCTGTATTTCACGTTGAATATCAGCACTTAATTCCATGGGACAGAACTCCTTTCATTGTCCATGCAAAGAAACAATGGATAGGTATGAAGTTAGTAGCTGTACATTGGAATCACCTCGGGGAGAAGGTAGTTAAAGTAAATCCCTTGCATAAAGGAAAGCAAACCACAGAAAGAAGCAGTAGAAGGGAATACCTTCTGTATATAGCCTTTCTTTGAGGTGATAAATGCTTAAACCTAAAGATGCAAGCAGAATATATAAAGATAAGAAGAAATAGCCTGCTTCACTATGCGGTGTACAATAATAAAGCAAAAACATACCATATGTGAAATTTTTAATGTACTTCATTTGTAGCTCCTTATTTGCAGATAGCCGTCAAAATAGCTGAAATAAAAACAAGTGTGAGAACACCTGCTACCCCTATAAAAGGGATGGCTCTTAAACTTTTAGCACGCCAATCAATGATGCCTGTTATCCAACTAGATATAATAAGTAATATCATAGTCCATACCATGCTATTAGTTGCTACTTTGCCTACTATACTCCTTAGTACCAAATGCCCTATGAGTATGCAAAATAAGATAGTACTTATCATTTCACATTTTCGCACCATAAATCACCTCTTATCAGATATAATATATTCATTGCTTTCATGCTCTAACTGTGTAGCAGTCTTGTTTAGTTCTTCTAATGTGATAGGCTCACTTTTCTTAGACATATCAGCTTGTTGCGAAAAAGAAGAAAATGTGTCTATATGGTCTTGATACCACCCATAGAGCATGATTGCAGCAGGTACTACTACAATGAAAATAAAAATAGGTGTTAAGATTAAGATACCTTTCATATCCTTTTTGTACCATTGTTGATAAGTACCATAAGCAAAGCATAGCACAAAAGTAGCAACTAAAAAGAACCCACAGATTTTATATACTGTATCTACTAATATAAAAAGTATAGAAGATAAGTGAGATGCAATAGGGGTGCATACTATCAGGTATAGCGTAAAAATAATAAGAAGACATTGAGGCAATGTCAATTCTTTCAAAAATTGCATTTGCAACCCTCCTTGCATCTATTATACTACATTATTCAGGTGATTGTATATATTTGTAATTAAGATATTTCTTATTGGCAGTTCTGAAAATACTATTTTGTTTCTTATTCAGCTCATCAAGTTTAGCACGCTTAGTGTCTGCATCCATAGTTTTGTCTGCATACAGCTCCCTGATAGCCTTAGAAACTTTCATAGCATCTGCCCTAGCTTTACGCATACCTTTAAGTTCTTTGTCCACCTTAGGCTTCCTACCCTCAAAAGAGGCATCTGCATATTGTGTCTCCAGCTTATCAAGACCACCAAAGAATACATCCTTACTGCGAGAAGTACCTGTACCCTCAGTATAAGTAAAGCGAGTATATTCAGTCCATTTCTTGCTGGGGGTAATATTATCCCTAGCCACCATATCCACAACATTCATAAAAGTATAACCCATAGAACCTGTGAGACCATAGATTGTATTGTCTATCTTAATAGGTGACAGATTAGTTGCCTGCCCAATACCACGTGCTACCATAGAGGTGTACTGGTTATATTGGTTCTTAGGACTGAGCTTTTCAAGACGCTGGTCAACAAGAGGACGATTACGATACATAGAGTGATTTGTCTGCCATTCATAGAATTTCTCTATGATAGGAGGAGCACCGGAAGGAGCAAGGTCTTTGATAAGCTTATAGACAACATCAGCAATAACCTGCTTATCTTCACCCTCAGCCATAACATCTAACAGTCGCTCAGGTATAGAACCAGCTAGTTGCCCGATAAAGGCAGGTTTAGGGTAATCATAGATGGTATCACCTATCTTGATGTACCATGCTTTATTCTTCATCTCCATAGGCATATCCTTATACCAATCTTCGTCTTTATTCCAATACCACAATAACAGGGTGGGAAACAGTACATGTTCTGCCATAGCAAGCCCAACACTGAGAGGATTTTTAGAAAGCTCTCTAGCTGTCTTTAAAGTACCTTGAAAAGTTGCATTTAAAAAAGGCGTATGCCTGTTAAGAATTTTAACAGTAGTACCACTCTTCGCAAAATTAAGGGTACTGTCAGAAGCAACCATAGCAGCTTCAATCATAGAAGCACCACGTCCTTTAGCACGTCGATAAAGAGCCATACGTGGTAACTGTTCCATAGCTTCACCATATGCTATATTCCAATTCCATAATACTTTGATAGGATATAAGATTTTATCAAGGACAGAATCACTAATGTTAGGGTCTACAGTTTTCCTAAAGTCTTTATTGATTTCAGCAATAGAGCCTAAGCGTGTGGACATAGTAACACCATTAGACCTAAATTCTCTTTTGTATTGTCTAAGCAGAGCACGTTCTCTGTTGTTGCGAATGATAAGTTTACCAAAAGCATTGTCACTATTGAGCATCTGCAATCCCTGCCAAAAGATTTTCATAGGAGCAACAAGGGGAATGTGAGAAGCACTACGCCCATCAGCGTTCATAATAGTTGCTTCAAGAATATCTTTGCAGAGGTTAGCAGTAGCGAACATAGGTGTGCTAGTAGAGCCAATACGTAAAGCTGTTGCTGCGCCATGAGAGATTTTCTCAATAATGTCAAGTTTAGAAGCACTCATATTGCCATCTTCGGAAGTCATAGCTTCATAGAGACCTTTCATCATACATTGGTAGTATTTAGGGTGTCCCTCTTCATATACAGTAATAATTTGTGAAACGTGCTTGTATTTACCATCTTTTACAGGCATCATAAGAAAATGCCCCTTTTCACCTTTAGCTAAATTAGCAAGAGCAAGACCAACACGGTTGCGCTCTACTTTAGTGACAATACTCTGCATATTCTTAACAGCTTGGACAAGAGGGTCTTTAATAATACGTTCAGACCCCTCAACAGTCATAGCTTTGTGGGATGCCAAGAAGTCACTTGTACCCTCAATCTCGAATGAGCGTGTCATAGGAATGTACTCAGGGTATTCTTTTAAGAACTTATTAGCAACTTCTCTAGGAAGAATCTGCCCTGCGACAGCAATGCGCAGCACATTTTCATTCCATTGTTTCCACAGGTCAGAAGCAAGTTTCATTTCAGGAAGTTCTTCTGCTTTAGCAATGATTTTCTTACATTCAGCATAAGTGTGTGTTGTCTTGCGCCCAGTTGTCATGACTTCCAGCTCATGCTTTGCGACCTGATAAGTATTCCAAGCATCATAAAAATCTCTGTACTCCGTTTCTTTAAGCCACTTTTGAAGTTCAGCACCACGCTTACCTTGTGCATCCAAAGGTTTCAAGATGTCAGTAGCAACAACATTATTGAGAGCAACATTGAATTTTGTCTGCATCATCTTAATGGCAGCTCTAGTACCTAGATTATTACCATTCAGAAGACAACCAACAGTATCATTACCTGCTTGCTTTGCATACTGTGCTAAGACAGCAGGGTCATTCTCCATAGCTATCTTTACACCTTGGTTATCCTCATAAGCTCTTATGCTTTCGTCAAGGTCAGCATACTCCCAAGCAAAATGCTTTTTAGTAGCAGTCCAAGTACCAATGAGTTTATCAATTCTTTTGCCAAGCTCTTTGTCTGCCCAATGAAACATACCAGCAGCTTTGCTAAAATCAGATTGTGACCCCCATCGGCGCACCTGTTGCCCTAAAAGGTTCATCTGTGCCTGATAGAATCTATCACTTGTAATAGCCTTTTCAAATTCAGCATAGGCGAGAGGGAAGTGCTTCTTAGCCATCTCAGGGTTGACGCAGTATTCATTCATAAATGCAGCACGTCCTTCTTCTACATAGGTAGCATAGTTTTCCGGAGCATATCTATTACCATACTCACCATGTTGCCATATGGAAGTAGCACCATCATAAAGTTCTTTTTGAACTGCTGTATCTTTACCCCAACCAAATTTATCAGACAAACCATGACCGATTTCATGGCAGATTACAGACCATGCACGGAAGCCACGGATACGAATACCTTTACCTTGTGGCATAAAATAGCCTAAGGTTCTATCACTAGCAGCTAAATCCAACCTACCGGGACGAATAGGGAACATAGCTTTGGCTGTTTCCCATATATCCTCTGCGCTTACAGGAGTAGGATAAAGGTTATCTTTACTATATTCCAGCTTATCACCAAATGCACCCTGCATAATTTCAGGTGTCTGCCTAGCTTCGATGTGGTCTGTAGCTAACTGATTAGCAATAGCATCCTGTTGCATTTGTTGTTCGGGCATCTGTTCAGGATACGCTTTTTCAGCGGTTGTCTTGGGTTCACGTTTCGTAACCTGAGCAGGTGTAACCATCTCCTCATAGTCAGTATCAACATCCCATACATTCTCACGATGCTGCTTACGATGCTTACGTTTCCTTTTGTTTTTCTCTTTAGTAGGAGAGCCTAACTTTTTGTTTGTCTCCTCAACTTTAGTCTTATCAGCCACAGGCTCAGTAGCAGGGTTTGTCTTTTCAGACATAATCTCTGCATCCGTGATAGGGGTTGTCTTAGCAGACCAATCTGCTTTGACAAGCTTTTTAGTACCGATAGCTGCATCTGTCAGAAATTGGCTGACAGCAAAACGAGCTGGATGTTCTTCTGCATACTTACGTACATTCTCATCCATAGCAAGAACTGTACCTGCTGCGATACCACTACCAACAAAGGGGGTAGTCATAACCTTAGAGACCTTAGGGGCAGCCTTAGATAAAAGACCACCCACGCCATGCGTCACAGAAGCTGCCACAGTACCTGCCAGCATAGGGAGCAGGGATGCTTTGGCTTGGTCAGACATCTCAGGGGCATTTTCAATTTCCTGTGCCTTCTGCATCTCATGTACCATAATAGGTACTTGAACAGCCAAAGGAATCCAAGGACTAGCAGCACCTGCCACATCACCTATGAGAGTAAGGGGGTCTTTAGTAGCAGTGTAACGAGCATCATCCACAGCATCCTGCAAGGCTTGGGCAGCCTTTTCTTGGGCAGGGGTTATCTCAGTGGTAGGTAAAGAAATATCATCAACATCATCAACATCATCAAAAGCATCAATAGCACCTGCTTTATAGGCTTCACCAGCAGCCACAGCAAGCTTCTGACCCGATTTATTTATGTCTGCAATCCATTCGGTAACCGCTTCGCCAAAATCATCAAAAGGATTATAGCCTTGGTGCTGTACCTTTTGGAGCTGTTCTTGTCCTTTGGCTTGTAAATCGCCATATGATTCATCACCAAGTTTATTTAAATCATCAATAATGCTCATTATGAACCAAAGACCTCCTCCTCAATATCATTCACATCAAGACCATTACGTATAGCAAACTTATCAATAGCATCACGGATTTGGTCTTCATCTAAAGGTATGCCAGCAGAATTTTTAGGGTTACTATTTGCCCATATCTTCATCTCAGCAATATCCTTGTCTTTTTGGGAAAACACAGGCACGTCATCATCAGGTCTCTTTCCATAACTAGTCTGTGTTGTCTCCGGCTCACTAGGGATATACCCACGTTTTCTTTTAAACTCTAACAAGTCATTAAGTCTTGCTGTGGCTCTATTGGCTCTCTTTTGCAAAGCCTGATATTCTTTAGACTTTCCATCAACATTAGGGTCTTGATAAGCTTTATACCATTCAGCGTATGTCTGAGTATCTTTAATATATTGATAACCATTTTCATATGCCCAAAAATGTTTAGCTTCTGCATCATTACCATAGCCTTTAGCTGACTGTTGTGCTTGGCGTGTGATAGTACGAATCATAGTAGCCTTAGTTGTCTCCGGTAAATTAGAGTTATTGATAATCTGCATCTGCTCACTTGGGTCAGTGGTTTGTAAAAGAGCCATATTGATTCTGTCTCTTTCATCTGCATCTCGTTGAGCCTTAACACGTTGAGCCTGTGCCTGTTTAGCATATATAGCCTGACGTATCTTATTGACACGCTGGGGATTATAGGCAGCAGCAGATTGCTCTTTAGGATTAGCAGCTTTCATACCACCATGGTAATCCGCAAGATGCAGATGTCTGCCTGTGCCAGCATCATGGAATAAGACCTCACCAAAATACTGCTTAAAATAAGACAATGCTTTATTAGCCTGTGCTTCATCCACATTGTCACCTAAGTAAATATCCACAGCATTACCTTTAGTATGTTCTGAGTTTGGTACACCACCTACAGATGCATTATGCTCTGCTGTGCGGTAACCACTAGTAATCTGTGCATCCTTAAAGCCTAACTGATAAATAGCACCCCCAACCATAGGTAATACACTTTTCATAGTAGGTGACAGGTCTGTTAAGTCGGGGTTGTCTCCCTGCGAGATAGGCAGGTTAGCTTCAGGAATACCATCAGCATTTGTAGTTTCCGCAGGTAACTTAGACAACAATGCTTCCGCTTTTGAAAGGTCAATAGTACCATCAGGACGTGTACACTTAGACACAATATCATCGGTAACCCTTAAATTAAAGTTATCTGCAATCTTTGTATAGGAAGGGTAGAGGTTTACCATCTGCTTTAAAGACAAACCATCTTCGTACTGATAGTCACCTAAGGCATCCAATCTTGCCGTATCAAAATCTTGGTCAGCAATCATCTGAGCAAGAGGGGCAACAGCTTTAATAAACCCATCTCTATCCCTAGTACCTAACTGAATCTTGCGTAATGCTTCGCCACCACGAGTGAGAAAATCTTCACCCTTAGCTCCACTATACACAAGGTCTTGAAGCTCACTAGAACCCAGCATGACCATCTTCTGACGCTTATCATCATTGATTCTCTTGTCAGCTTCATTAGCTATTTTTATTGTGTCTTGGACAGCACCTTCATAATAGCCTTGGTCAAATGCTACTTTATTAGAGATACCTTCATCACTGAAGTTAGCTCTATTTTCCTGTAGATACTTATTGAAAAGACTAACAGCTTCGGAAACACTCTTAGGCTTTTCAGAAGCAGGGTCATTCATCCATTGCTCTTTGGCATATTGGCTCGCCATCTTACCAATGCCTTTTTCAAGAACAGCCATAGCATAGCGGTTATCTGTCAAGTCAAATTCATCACTAGAGTTCTGCAAAGCTGCCATGCGGTCAAATTTCTTCAGGTCTTCTTGTGTCTTACCTGCAAGGAGTTTGTCTGCATTGACCAATACTGCTTGGTCTTGGGTACGCTTTTCATCAGCTATGCGCTCCTCCATGATATTCTTACCAAGGAGACCTAAAGATGATGCTAAGCGTTGTGCATCTAAATCTGTACGTTGTGAGATACCTGCAGATGCACTGAATTTATTTAAGGACAGCGCATAGGGCATCTCCGGTTGTTTTGCAAATTGCCGTTGAGTACCTACCGCTGCCTGTACTTCTTTACTCAATCTTCTTACCTCCTGTAAATACCATTGCCAATACCTAGCTTCTCATGGACACTACGTGGAGCGTTGCCTACCCATGTCTTAGTAGCAGTCTTGGCTGTCTTTCCAATGCCACCTGTAATCTTCTGCTGATTAAGAATATTCTGTGCTTGTGTATAATTATTCAAGCCTGTGGCAGCAGAAGACAACAAGTTAGTGAATCTGCTGGGCATCTTAGGTGCAGAAGCATTAAGGTTCTCTAAAAATTCGTGAGTAGATTTTACCTGTCGCTCACGATTAAGGTCAACCTCATTAGATTTACGTTGATAGTTATCTTGGATAGAGGATACTGCACGAGCGGTATCACCTTCGGCAGCACGTACAATGAGGTTAGCTGTACGTCCGCTCATGGTCTCATTCACAGCAGCCTTTACACCACTATTAAGTTGCATAGAGTTTAACCTAGTGTTGCTAATCTCTACAACAGCTTGGTCAAAAGCATCTGTGCGTTGCTGTTCTAAGTCCATGATATTCCAATTCATCTCAGTAATAGCTGCCTTAGCCTGTGCGTTCATAGTAGCCTGTGCTGCCTTAGCTTGCGCACGTTGTCCCATGTAGTCACCTGCTACTTGCAAGCCTGTACTGATACCAGCAGCCACCATAGGACTGCACATAAGACATCACTCCTTTATTGGGTATAATGTAAATTTCTGAAATAGTTCTCCATTGATTCTTGTGTAGTTGCCAAATTCAGCTCCCAACCATTTAAGCCATTGTACATGTCGCTTATTCCTAAGCCACACATAATTATAAACATGATGTGTTACCCATTGTTTAAAGAAAGGCTTACAGAAACGTAGGAACTTAATAGGGTGTATATCTACCTCATTAGTACAGACAACCCATATTAAGTAAGCATCAATAGCACCAATGGCATAAACCCTTTGTGTCTCATCATCATAAAGACACAGAGCAGTGCTTAACTCCTCAACCTCAGTGAAATCAAAGGGGGTATTTGAAGCATAGAACCATTCCATTTTGTCTTCATCACGCATATTTTCTCTGAAGTTACAGAGCTGTTCAATGGTTAATTTAGATACTTTTAAAATAGTCTTGTCCTCCTTTGGTAGTTGCCAATCCAACCAGCACCTACAAGAGATACAGGGAGTGGGGTGTCTGTTTCCAAACAAATGTTTACATTCTCGTTTTTGGCTTGGATAGGGAACTTAAAAGAGCCTGTGGTAAAAGGCATTGCACCTAAGATATTAAAACGAGTACCTAAGAGCCTAGAGGTATACTCATAGACATAGGCTTGTTTGTCTTTAATATCTACAGTTACTTTGAAGTATCCGCTGTCAGCATAGTTAAACCACATCTGACGCAGTTGCAATCTGCCCTCAATAAGAGCCTGAGTGCTTCCATTATCAGACTGCTTAACCATAATAGTTGACATAACAATCTTAAAATTATAATTGATACCCACAGTCAATACTTGGTTAGAATAGTCACCAATAAAGACTAGCTTTCCCTCTTTAGACTTAGTGTATGTACCATCGGGAGCAACAGCACTATATTGTTTATCCTGCTCATATATATCACCGAAAATATCACTTATATTCACAGTAGTTTCATCCTTCAGAGAATCATAGCACTCAGCAGGAATCTGATAGGAGTGTTTGCAATCCAATAAGATACGATAGGCTTCGCCATCAAAGTCAGTAGTATTAATGGTAAAAGAGATTTTCTCCAAACAGTAATAGCCATTACGCTCGACTATCAGATAGAGATAGTTATCAATAAATTGCCCTCCATAGACAACACCTTGCATATCCCACTTAGACCATGCAGCCTGTACACGTTGGCTGTCAATGAAAAGGTACTTATAGACATATATTAATGTCTCAGCACCCTCGGTGAGATAAAGCATCACATTCTCAACAGTAGAGGGAATGATTTTATACACACCATTAGGAATATAGTTAGGAACATGGGATGTTATGTCTTGAACATCCTTAGCATCTGTGTTGTCTGCTGCGGTGAAGAACTCACGCACAGTGGTATACTTAGCTCTTTCAGCTACAAAGTAAACATTGCGTCCTGCGTTAACAGGCTTAGCTTTAAGACTAGCTTCATAGTGGGTAACTGCCGGGGACAGATTAGCACTTGTAGGTGTCAAGATACCATCAGCAGAGAGCATGAATTGTGCTTCTTGACTGAACAAAATAAGGTCAGTATCAAACGTGACAGCATTATACAGTGTGCTAATGGTATTATCAGAGACCGCTAAGTCGATAGGGTCTGTGTCCTGCACTTTGGTTGCACTTGTCATCCAAAAGTTAAAGAAGTCAGCAGAGCGAGTAAGAATGACATTCTCACCACTAAGAAAGCCTAAGCGGTTACGATGATAGAAGACATCATTTATTGTCCCACCTATGAATGATGGTTCGGGGTTACTATCTTCATCACCTACATCACGCACAGCCCAATCAGCACATTTGAAAGTAAAAGTCCCATCGGCTTCACGTACTAATACGTGGGGCATAGTGGTGTTATCAATATGATTCTTCATTGAGGGTCTTGCACATTCACGCCATACTTGGTCTTCTGCTACATAAGAGACATAATAATCATCTGTATTGCTACCTTTTTCACCATTAATTTTTACAGTAAAGCCATTAGGAGCGGTAGCAGGTAGAACAGCAAACTTCTGTACAGAGTTGAGGATACCAAAAGCAGCCTGATTATTATAGCCATCATAGACAACCGCTGAGGTAATTTTGGTAGAACCATGAGTGATATATACCCATGAAGAACCAGCAGTGGCATTATAACCACTACTTCTAGCACTAGCAGCTAATTGCTCAGCAATATAGTCAGTAGTGATAAGCTTAGTATGACTTTTGTCTGAACCATCAGGAGTTTCATGACTGGCTATGGTAGAACCATTGGCTACTACACGATAGGTACGCCCATATTGTCCACTTTTTACATTAACTAGCAGTCCTTGCTTATCCCATACTCTTGAATCAATAGAATTTGTCATTCTTGCTACTACGTTTGTATTACAAATAAAAGTATAGTCAGCAATAGTGATAGCTTTAATTTGATGACGTGGAGCTTGTAATGTGATATAAGTTTTAGTGCCACTAGCAAAGTTCACAGTCTTTCTGTTACCTTGCATATCATAGACCTCAATATCACTACCTGTGAACAAGACAATATACTTCTCATTCACATCTCTGTCAATAAAATGTACCAAAGGTTTAGATGAATCATTTATTTTACGTCCTAAGTTAGCTACTAGAATACTAGGGGGTCTCTTCTGTAAGCCACCTGCTTCACTAGAATAACCATTCAACTGTTCTTCTAATTGCTCAGGGTGTCTGAGGATAGGGGGTTGCTGAGACACACCGCTAACAAGGTTCTTTATGTCTTGATTAATCAATCCCATAATCTCACCTCAATCTCAGCTTATGAACATAGGTATGTTCCAGCATTGAGTAGTTGTTATTGTCTACCTCAAACTCCATCAGATGCTGCCATGCTTCAGCAATCTCTTGCTGTGTAATCTTGGTCAGGCTATCATCACCAAAGTAAGAGCTTTGAAAGACAAAACACGCCTTAGCTAAGATATAGTTTCTCATCTGCTCCGGTAAATTTTCAAAGTCAAGATAAAGCACCATCTCTACATCAAGAGGGTGCTCAAAGATTAGAGTGTCTTTGAACAGGTCTTTTACATAGTCACCCTGTCGAACGAGCTTGACACCATGGTTATCCTTAAGATACAAGTAGTTACTGTTCCATGGTATCTTCTTTGTGTCTACATCAGGGTTAAGGGTGAAGTGGGGTGTTTTGTTAAAAGTCCATCCTCGGGACTGCTCTTGTCTGCTGATATTCCGCAGGATACGAAGGGCATTGATAGCATCCACATCTGTCAGTTCTTCAAGACTGTTAATAGGAGCTTCACCAATAGTACCAATGATACTATTGACTGCATCAAGTTCAGTTAATGCTGTTAGTTGCATTGGTATCTCCTTTCATTTTTAGAAAAAATAGGGGACAGCATACGCCATCCCCTAGGGTTAGTAGTTTAAAATTAAGCCTGAGTTACAACACCCATAAAGGCAGCTTCAGGACGCAGACCACCAAAACCTTTTGCATATTTAGCAATAATTTGGTCAGCCTGATATTCAGGACGGCGAGCATGTTCCATGCCAAGACCTTTGAGGGTCAGGATACCCGCAGAAGACGGATGTGCCACAATGAATTGGCAGGTGTCTTTGTAGGTAGTAGGGAACACATGCCCATCACCCTGCATAACATTCTCATTATCTACGCCACCCTCAGTCAGCAGGGGAGCTTCAATCAAATCAAAACCAATCAGTTTCGGAGGGTTGTTGCCCTCAATGGTCATAGAAGCACCATACAGTTTGTTGATGATGTCTTTGTTGGCAATGAGTGCGTTGAGTGCCATCGGTTTAATGTAGCAGTTGCGACCTGCCAGCGGAACATTATTCTCAGACATTTTGGTCTTGATTTTCAGCAGTTCCTTAAAGATAGCTACACCCATAGCTTCGGTTTCGCCATAGTCAGCGGTTGCCACAGTCTCGGTAACAATCAGACCCTTGCCAGTGCCTTTGACACCAGTAGTAGCATTGGTAGGCAGGTTCTCTTTGTCTTCTACAATCATCTTAGCTACTTCAGCCAAGATAGCACAGTCCTGAGCAACAGCCAATGCTTCACCCATTTCCTTGGAATACTTAGAACGCAGCTCAAAGTGGTTCATAGCTTCATCCAAATCAAAAATCATGCAGTCAGAGGTCAGCAGACCATCCAGCACAATAGTACGCTCATTGTGTTCAATGGGGGTACGCAGGTCATCCAAGTTCTTACCTGCTTTCAGGTATTTAGCTTTTGCTCGACCTACAATCGGGAAGATAGCAGATTTACCATGTTCAATAGTGCGCTCAGAGAAGCGACCACCGGTAATAGTGGATTGAGAGAAAGCGGTGAGAACTTCACCGGTAAACATTTTCAGAAATAAACCTAAGCGGTCTTTACCTTTATCAGATTGTGCAAGACCGGGGTTGGCAATAATCATATCAGCCATTAAATCACTCCTTTAATAATTTTGAATAAAAAAAAATAACCCTCCGCTTATGGGAGGGGGATTGACGTTTGTGTCTTAACCAAAGAATTTAGAAGCAGCGACTTTGCGTTCTACTTCCTGCATATAGTTAGGGTCTTTACCATAGCGAGGGTCACTCATAGCCTTAATCATCTCATTAGCATCAGTATAGCCTTTAGATTTACCCACGTTACCACTACCACCTAAAGTAGGGTTAGCAGTACCATGCTGCGCTACCATCTGTGCCTTTACACCTGCAATGTAAGCAGACACAACAGACAAATCATCTTTGTTTACAATAGCATTGAAGGCATTGACAGCACCTTTACCTTGGGACTGTACGAATTTTTGGATACGTTTGTACTCGTTGATACCGCCAGCATCCTCAATAATCTTATTAGCAAAAGCATCAGCCTTAGCTTGCCAACCTGCGATAGCTGCTTCTACAAGAGCTTTAGGGTAGCCTTTTTCTTCCAACAGCTTATAACTGTCTGAAGACAACTCACCCTTCTCATTGTATTCAGCTTCTAAGGCAGCATAGTCGATGCCCTTACCTTCAAGCTCAGCCTTGGCAGATTCAATCTCACCTTTAGCTTTTTGGTACTCTTCCTGCTCCTCAGCAGGTTTGTCTTCTTCTTTGGTGTCTTTTTCATCAGTGGTGGTTTCTTCCTCACCTTTGCCACCTTCATCAATTTTAGTTGTGTCAATTTCTTCACCATTGGAAACGATAGTAGTATCAGTAATATCTACCTGTGTTTCCTTGGGTTCTTCATTGACCTGTGTGTTTTGATTTTCAATATCAGCCATTATCTTCACTACCTCCCTGTGTCTGCTGATTCATAGCATCCATAGCACCTTTGGTTGCATTAGGTATAGCAGCCTGTGCCATTGCCATCATTTGTGCTTGTTGTTGTTCCTGCTGAATCTGTTCCGCAGACTTAATCAGACCTGTGGTATCAAGATTACAGCTATTTGCCCAAGCACGAGCAACGCCTTCCCAATTCACAACAGATGCTGCATCAGGAATCTGAGCAATGCCTTGGATAAAGACAGTAAGCTTCTGTTGGTCATGTCCTCGTCCGATAGCTTCCATGCCTGTAGTCACGGCAAGAGACACAATATCTTTAGGGACATCAGCAATTTCACCTTTTTTGGAAAGGATGTTCAAAAGTGTGTTAGCTAAGGGGAGCTGCAATTCTTGTGACAGAATAGAGTAGATACCACCAAGGGTATCCTCCAGCTCATTAGCCACATAGCGGATTTCCTCAGCCGTCACACGTTCGCCACTACGTTGGACAGCAGAGTTTAGCATGAAGGCATAAGACAGCCTGCTTTCAATAGCATCAGCGGTCATCTTGGCAATCTGCATATCTTGTGTCTTGTCCAGCGACAGGCAAGTAACATCTTCCTTGTTACCTGTTACAAAGCCACCATTTTTTGTCTTCATAATCTTGCTAGGCTGTGTCACACCATTAGGGCGCACAAGGTAGATTACAGAAGCAGCAATAGCAGACATCTCTGCAATGGCTTTAGAGAGACCTTCAAGGGTCTTTAAGTCACCAATATATTCCTCAACATATGAGCGACTATAATGTTCACCATCCATCTTAAAGAGACGGACAGGAATCCAAGGACAAACATCAGCAGGGAAAGACTGCTCATAGCCAGCAATCTGTTTACCCTCAATCTCTTGGTAACTATAATATCTGTTGTCTTTGGATGAATAGGTGATATGTGTATAGACCTCAACCAATTCATCACCACGTTTGGTAGACAAATCAATATCTAGTTGTCCTAAGACTTCATAGGGCAGGGTATTGATAGCAAGTTTGTCACAGGTAATCATCTGAATAGGGTGTCCCACAAAGTCTCTTTGTACCACATAACTATTCAGCTTATACACTTTAATGCCACCCTCTTTAGGAGGGAAAAACAGTAAAGCATTGCCAGCTATAATAAGCTGTTTCAAACACACCTCCATGGAGACACGCATCTGCGAAGATTCAAAGTATTTCTGAGCCGTTTGTTCTCTCTGTACTAATGCTTGCTCTATCTCTTGTTTGTCTTCGGGTTTGCTCTCATAGTATTTCAGAACATCATCTCGGATGTCTTGTCTGAAAAAAGGTGTGTTTGGGGGAAACAGAGCTAATACCAGCTTTGATGTGAGGTTATTGACACCTCTTGCACCTACCGCTTGATAGGGCGTAGGGTATTTAGTAGTACCATTAGCTTCTTTTTTAGGGAATAAAAAAGGGATTGTATATTTTGCACAATCCTCAGCTCTGTCAATATAAACCTCACGCTCAATAGCCAATCGCTCATATAAAGCTTTTGCTGTCTCTGCCATTAAAGATTCACCCCTGTACCACTACCAATCTGAGTGATGGTAAGCTTCTTTTTACCCTTGGTCTTAGCATTTGGATTTTCCTTTTTGGTATCCTCAGCAACATTATCAATCTTCAAGGGTGCTGCAACAGGGGCAGCAGCAGGAGCAGCTTGTTCTACTTTTGGTTTTCTACTGCACATCTTTCCTCCTTCCTACAACTGAGTGGGATTATATACGCCATTGCGAGCAATCGTCAGTTGTTGTCTACCTTTCTTCTTGTTAAAGGTATCAGTAGTACCGCCATACTCAGGACTATCAGGGTCTTTTGCATTGGTTTCCGGTACTAAGGAGGATGCAGATACATCAGTATTTACGCTGGGTGTCTTAATCTTCCAGCACATCTTATCACTCCTCGTCATTCAAATTAGCCATAGCCTTGATATGCCCCAGCACATCCATAACGCCCCTAATATATCCAATTAACTCGTCATTGTTTTTGGCATTGTGTGTCATAAGGCTACCAAGACTGTAGGCTTTCTCTAAATGTTCATAAATTACAGGGTTTACATATGGTAGTTTTTCTCCATCATCCCCTTTATTAGATACAATATTAATATTCATTGTCGCTTATATGCCCCTTTACTTTATTGTCTCTTTTGTGACCCTTTGGGTGTCCAAAGGATAGGCTTAAAGTCTTTATCGACATCCTCATATCTGAGAATACGAGCAACCCTTGCCTGTGTCAGTGCTTCTTCCTCAGACAAACCTGCTTTCTCATAGGCAGCCACCACGGCATCCCATGAGCAGTCCTTGTCTAGGATTCTCTTTGCACCAACCTCGCCAATCTTAGGACAACCTTTGTAGTTATCGGTAACATCACCGACAAGGGTCTGATATAAGAACTGATAATCAGCTTCTGCTTGTGTTGTCTTATGGAATGTATCCTGAATAAAGTTGTAAAAAGGGCAGGGGATAGACCGCATATCCTTGTCACCGCTAATAATGACAGCAGATGTATCAGGCAGTGTACCATAGATACCTAAGAGGTCATCAGCTTCAAGACTTGGGATAGACAACACATTATAGTTTTTCTTCACCCACTCAACAGCAGAATGGTAGGCAAGAGGTTTTCTCTTAGCCACACGATTGAGCTTATAAGGGGGATAGATTTTAGAGCGAAAGTAGGGGTAGCTAGAGAAGCACATGGTAATAGTATAAGCTCCCTCGTGCTCCATGTGACGCAGGACTTTATCGGTGATACTGACAACCATTGTGTCAATAGCATCCTTAACCTCTGCTAAGTCAGAGTGTAGTGTCCACAGGTCACCATACCAATTAATTTTCTGCTCTGCTGCTGCACAGGTGCGAAAGACAATCATGTCAGCATCAAAGTACAGGCGTAAAACTTTAGAAGCCAAGATTAAATACCTCCATCAGCAGGTGAAGCATAGCAAGTACACCACCCACAAAAAGACTGTAGAAAAGGATAAATAAGATAAGAATGATAAGAGCATACATAAAGCATTTTCCCAGCTGCATTATCATTTAAAATCACAACTCCTTTCTGTGCAGTGCTTACAGTTCATAAAGTTTTTATCAAAGATTTCAGGGGCAGCATCAGCCAAGCATTTTTGAATAGCCATAGCCAACTCTCTATGCTCCGGCATGGCTCTCTTGCATAAACGCTTAGGCAGATATTCATACCATGCTCTAAAGTTACCTGTCACTACCAAGGATGTCTCAACACCTTGGGGCAGGAAGTAGGCAGCATCCTGTTCCGCAAGACCATCAGCAATACATTCTTTGTAAGCATGAAGCATAGGGTGCTTATCAATCATAGAATCAACAACTTCTTTAGGTACACCATGCTTTTTAGCAAAATCATACATACCATCAGGGATAATACAAGTATCAAAGATACTACCTCTAGCAGACTTACAGGTGAAGCTGAGGTGGCGGTGTCTTGTGAGTTGACCTAAGACACGCACAGAACAGGTCACCAAAAAGGAAGCATAGCAGTGCTCCAAGACACTAAGATGTCCACTCTCAATAATTTTCTTGATGGACTTTTCAGTAACATCTTTACCATAAGGTTGACTACAGGCAGTCTTCAGTACCTCCATGTAGTTAGGGGTTATAGAAAGAAGCTTAGCACTTATCATCAAAACAGGTCACCCCCTGCTACAAGTCCTTTTGCTTTGGTCTCTAAAGTGTGTGGAGAAGCAACAGTCATAAAGCCACCTTGCTTACACTTAACTTCCACACGGATGCGAGTTACTATGCCTTCAAAATAAATAGGCTCTCCTAAGGAGTTCTGACGTTTGATATAGACCTTCTGACCAATCTTTGGTACAAAAGGCTGCTTTTGTTTCGACATAAGGCTTTACCTCCACAATTTTTGTTTGTCTTCCGAACCTAAAGGCTTCTGCTTTAGTGTTCATAAAAATATCAATTTTTGTCTTACCATAATCACCGCCAAACCTGTCCTGAACGATGTAGCTGTGACCATCAATAACCACCTCAGTTCCTAGAGGTAGTCCATCACAGGCTACTGTTTGCCCCATGATTGCAGGGTGTCCGCTTGCTGTAATGCCATCGGTCTTGCCACATTCGTCAAAGGCAGGAGTATAGGCGGTACAGATTACTAAGAGTAGAGTAGGGATGTTAAACATTCTTACACCTCCTAGTGACAATCAAACCAATTCCTACCAATCTTTCCCTCGGTATCTAATTGGCATCTGATTCCATAATATTCTTGTGTTTGTCTCATAGATTCTTGGGCAATTCTCACAGCTTCTTCAGCTATAGCTTCAGTTCTGCAAGCTACCTGTCCCTCATCATGCACCCATGCCATGAATTGAAAATCTTTTCCATGGTCATAGCCAGCTTTAATCATATTTTCTTCCCATAGGCATATCCATTTTTTACATATCAATGCACCACAGGACTGTAAAAGTAAATTGAGAGCTGAATGTAGACTTCTCACATGGAGATGTCTGCCATCCAACCCTCTTAAATATTTTCGTTTCCATTCTTTAATTTTTCCGTGGTACTCAACCACGAGTGTATTCTTGACAGCTTCACGCAGCATCTTGATAGCAGGGGTAGCCTTCAGGAATTTATTCTTTACCTGTTTGCCCACCTTTTCATCACCGCCAAGCTGTTTACCGATAGCTTTATCACCAGCACCATACAGGAAGGCATAGATGAATGTCTTAGCTGCGTTTCTCGTGGGTAACCCAGCAGCCTGTTGATTCAATGTATGAATATCCCCATTCAAGATAACATGGGCATAAGCACCTTTATCATAGGGATAAAGATAGTGTGCTAGACACCTAAGCTCCAAGCCACAGGCATCTACACCTACCTCATACCAACCTTCAGGTGCTCTAAACAGCTCCCTGCACTCTTGTCCATAGGGACTACCTACGTGGGGGACTTGGGCAACATTAGGGTTCGCATGGGTAGCACGTCCTGTTACTGTACCGCAAGGATTCACACTGCCATGGATTCTACCATCAGCCTTTACATGCTTCAGCCACGCTTGATTACCTGTAGCAAGCTGACCTAACCGCTTAGCTACCATAAGGTATTCCTCAAAGACAGTAGCTAAGTCTCTTAGTTCCTGTGGGGCATTTTCGTCATCCTTAATAAACTTAAAGGTATCACCATCAATCTTCAGGCGTTCATCCTCATAGCAGTCTTCATTTTCCGGCAAGTAGTTGAATTGATGTTCCAACACCCACGCCACTTGCTGTCTGCTGCTAGGATTGAAGTCCTTATATCTTTGAATAGGCACACCTGCCTTATAACCTAAGCGTTTGTTGTCTCTTTTAGGCACGAAGACCTTATCGGGTATCTGTGGCACAACGGACACAAGCTGAGAAGACAACACAGCATAGCGTAACTCTAAGGTTTCCCTCAGCTTCTCTGCCTTTTCTAAATCAAAGACAAAACCATTCCGCTCCTGCTTAGACATCAGCCATTGTGCTTGATGCTCCAGCTCTATAGCCTTAGCAGGTGCTCCAATCTTCATAAGGTATGTATAGAGCTTCTTGGTGACAGTGACATCCTGCACACAATAGGAAAGCATTTCTTCACTGAAAGAATCCCATGCATCCTCTTGCTCACCATACGTACCTTTAAGTTCCCCAAGGCGATAACCCCATGCCTTTAGTGATTGTCTACCAATCAATTTAGCAGGGAGTGTACCATTACGTACCCTAGCATGGTCAGTATCTTCTATGTTGCCACAGATAAGGCGTGACAGTACAAGGGTATCTAAAACTTTGGGTCTCCATTCTCGCTTTATGCGGAACTCGGGATAGAGTTTAGCCAGCACAGCACAGTCATAGTTGATGATGTTGTGTCCACAGATGCTCTCTCCATCCCTCAGAGCAGCGATTAATCGCATAGCTCCCTTTTTAAAATCATCAGGTCTGTAAGCTGAGATGTTGTTCTGTTCATCGATGATTACTAGACAATGCCCCTTAGTGACATTGTCCAGCAGACCATCAGTTTCAATATCAAAATAGAGCATAGCTTACAGCTCCACAGCATCTTGCGACAGGAAGTATTCCATACGCTCACGCTCATTTTCAAGAGCATTGATTGTCTTCTCATGCTTCTGCAAGTATGCCATCTTAGCTTTGTTGGCATTATGAATCATACTATTGCAGTTCTTGATGCGAGCCTTAGCAGCTTCAACCTGCTTACGAGACAACCAAGACAGCAGGGAAGTACACCAATCAATAAGCTTTTCTAAGATTTCAAACATCTAAAAATCTCCTTTCTCTGTTTCATCAATATCAAAAGGACACACAGGTGCTTCATACTCTGATAAGTCCTTCACCGCATTTAAGATATTATGTTCCTTGTCATATGCAAGGTATCCGGCGATACCTGTATCACCACTATATCTGTTCTTAAGAACCCTTACACGTACAAGGTTCTTCTTCACCCCTTCATCCTGTTGGTTTCTTTCAAGACCCCACACAGCATCAGAGAGCTGTGAGATAGCTTGTGAACCACGCAGGTGGGAGAGGGAAAGTGCACCACCTTCTTCAGCAGGAGTGCCGTCAGTTCTGCGCAGGTGAGAGACAACCAACATGCCTACACCTGTCTCCTCTACAAGCGAACGTAGTTTCGTCATAAGTACATCGGTAGCCTTACGCTCGTTTTCGATGTCAAGACCGCTGATAGCAATGGAGATGTGGTCTAAGACAACAAAGTCCACCTGCTCACCTGTTACCATGTAACGGATGGTCTGAAGTAGGTCTTCACATTCAATAGAGCCGAAGTGGTTATAGAAGACAAAATTATCCATGATGTCTTCAAAGGCTTTCTTGTAATCACTGTCAATAATAGGTCTATGGGCAGGTTTGCCCAACTTAAGACACACTAGACCATTGGCGGTGTGCTTAACATTTTCTTCCAGCATCAGCATACCTACTTTACAATAGCACTCCGTACCAAGATGATAGGCTAGTTGTCTAACGAACGTAGTTTTGCCTATACCTGTACCTGCTGTGATAACAACAAGCTCACCTTTTCGCAACCCATCAGTCATGTTTTGCAGTGGGATGTCCCAAGGTAAGGGGTAGTTCAGTGATTCTTCATGCTTAGACAAAACCTCCCACAGTTCATCACCTTTGATGATGTCAGCAGGGGTGTATGTCTTTGCTTCCCAAACAGCTTTTACAACAGCATCACTCTTGCCCTCTTGCAAGCACTCATTAGGGTCTTTGCATGGTAGCCATGCTATCTTAAGTTTGTTAGGGGACAGGATACCGCTGACAGCCTTTACAGCTTTACGTCCGGCATCATCCATATCAAACATGACAATGACTTCCTCGAAGCTCTCTAACCAATTAAAGTTAGCTCTGAAGACCTTAGCAGCACTAGCAGCACCTGTAGGGATACTCACAACAGGATATTTGTTACCCTGTACCTGCGAGACTGTAAGACAATCAATCTCACCCTCGGTTATCACCAGCTTCTTGCCACCCCCTTGGAACAGATGCTGCCCAAAGAATCGTTCACTAAAAGCCCCTCTAGCTTCAAATGTCTTATCAGCATATCTGATTTTCTGACCGAGCAGTTTATTGTCATCATCATAGTAACAAGCCACCTGCACAGGCTGACCATGTACCTTAGAGGTAAAGTAGCCATATTTAGCACAGGTGTTTTTTGTCAGTTTCCGCTTAGGCAAGGGGGAGACCACCATGTCCTGTAGGTCTATCAGACCTTGTTTCTTTAATCCACTTGACAATTTTTTCTCCTCCTTGCTGCTGCGAAAATAGGTGTTGCATGAGAAACAATAACTGTGCCCATCTTCATAGATGGTTAAGGCATCGTGGCTGCCACAAGCAGGGCAGGGTTGATGTGTCTCCATAATTACACCTCGTCAGTAATAAATTTTAAAGGTACATTATAATGTGCCTTTAGCTCATTCAGCACATACTGCTGAGCATCGGATATTTTCTTGCGTCCTAGCGTATCAGTTAAGACATACACAGAAGTCTCACATTCAGGCAGGTTATATCCGGCAACCGCCTTTATTTCTCTGTCGGTCTCAAAAAGACCATTATTGAAGACAATAAAGTGAAAGCCTGTGTCAACTTCACCTTGTCTGTAAGCTTCCCTAAACAGCTCACGTTTGCGCTTACCCTTTAGGTTTCTTAAGACAACACATATCTGTGTGGTCTTAGTGCGCTCTTTGAATTTAAAGAGTGACAATACGCTCACCTTTTCCACGCAGAACAAGACCATTGGTGTCCTTCATAGTTTCCTTAAACCACCGAGAGGGAATCTCTCTGCTGGCGTATTGGAAACCATGCTTCTCACACCATTCAGCCACAGTAGTCTTAGCTCCTGTACCGATTCTTGTCTTAGCGTTGGAGAATACAAAGCGTATGTCTAAATTTGGATATTGTTGTCTGATAAGCAGATGCTTCTTGCGGTCAGCAGCTTCAAAGATACCCTTGGCTTCTATGATGATGCCATTAGGCAGAATAAAATCAGGGGTATAATGATGCTTTGTGGCAGGAATCTCGTAGGCGATAGCGTATTTTTCGTACACCTTAGGTACACCTGCATTTTCAAGCTGCTGCGCTAAGCGGTCTTCTAAACCGCTACGATATGGTTTGTTGAGAGTGGAAAAGCCACCTCTGCGGTTAAATTTAATAGCCATAGGCTTTAAAAGTCTGCACCCTCATCAGCAAAGGGTACTTTATCCTCATCAAATTCTTCTTCTACATCAAAGCCACAATCATCCGCAGATACTGCACCAGCAGCAGGAGCGACATAGTTCAGTACCTGAACAGCCTTAAGCAGTAATTGAATACCATAGACAGTAGCAGAAGCATAGAAGGGGCGCAGAAGCATACACAGACGGATGGTAGAGCCATTACCTACTTCCATCTCTTCATCCATAGGTTTACCCTTCTTATCAAAGACAGCCATAGTCTTTTCGATAACCTCACCAGCTTTTGTCTTGATAACAGCATTGGTCTTCGCCTTAAAGACAATATCACCATCTTTGTCTTCATGGAAACCAAGGGCAGGGGCAGAGTTGCGCCCATAGCGTTTGCCATCAAAATCGGGAGACTTCTTAGCCATCTCCCATTCATTTTCGATACGTTGAATCAGCTTATCAGTGTCTTCTTTAGACAATTTGATACCGCAGACATACTTTCCGGTATCCTCGCCATCAAAGACTTCAGTGCTGCGGAGCTTAGGGTACACCGCCTCACCAGCAGGGGTTGTGATTTGTGCAAAATCATTTTTTGCCATGTTTGTTATTCTCCTTTATTATTCAATAATTTCAAAATTCTTTAAAGCTTTGTCAAGTGCTGCTTTTGAGAGCACAGGTTTAGCGTCATTTTTGTGTGCAAGGCGTGCAAGGGCAATTTGAGCACCTGTAAAGATAGAAAAGACATCATCATGGGAACATACCGCACACTCGGTTTCCACAGTGCGTTTACCTACAATGACCTCTGCGAGAGTTTTATTACCCTTGGTGTAAATGATAATTTTAGTGTCTTTACAAGATGAGAGATAAGCAGGAACAAGTTTCTCAGAAGGAATAG
>ERZ772820.970-NODE-970-length-24422-cov-10.654615_pt1 | contig 24422 bp, 21 predicted proteins | sample MGYA00511377_ERZ772820 | MGnify/ENA primary metagenome ERZ772820 (study PRJEB29015, sample SAMEA2737684) | human gut metagenome | biome: human gut; feature: human-associated habitat; material: faeces | place: China | collected 2012 ... | reverse complement strand
GATGGAAGCGCGGCGCGGCGGCTCTGCGGCGCGGCCTGCCGGCTGGACGTGGATCAGGCGCTGGATCTGCTTCTCGAGCAGCGCCGTGCGGCGCGGGCGGGGCAGGAGGAGGCGGCCATCCGCCGGATGACGCGGACATATCTGGAAGGCTGCCGCGCATAACCTGAAAGCGGAGGCGATGATATGGAGAAGAACACCGTGCAGCTCCCCCGGCATACCCTGATGCTCGACGGACGCGCGCGCGCGAAGCTCACCGGCGTGACGGCGGTGAGCTGCTTCAACGACCGGGAGGTTGTGCTGGAAACCGGCGAGGGCGAGGTGGCGCTGCTCGGCGAAAACCTGCACATCGAGCAGCTGAACCTCGACGACGGACAGCTCGACGTGACCGGTGAGATCGTGGGCGTCGAATACAGCGAGGCGACCCAGAAAAAGGCGCGGCGCGGGCTGTTCGGCCGCAAGAAGGGTTGACCGCCGCACAGCAGGCGCAGGCGCTCGGATGGATGGCGGCGCTGGGCGCGGCGGCGGGGCTTTGCTACGATCTGCTCGGGCGGCTGCGGCGTGGATGGCTGACTGCGGGCGCGGCGGATCTGTTCCTCGGGGCGCTCTGCGCGGCGGGCATGACGGGAATTGCGCTCCGCCTGCGGATGAATCCGTTTCGGCTCTATGCGTTTGCGGGCGTGGCGCTCGGACTGGCGGCGTATACCGCGACGCTGGGGCGGCTTCTTCGCTTTTTCGCGGCGAGAAGCGCGCGTTTGCGGGCGAATCCGCGCGATTGTGTCAAAAAAGTTAAATAACGTCGCGGAGATGATGAATTTGTTGCAGGAAAAAATGAAAAAAGGTCGAATTATGACTGTACAAATTTGTCAAAAGATGCGGGGGATGGGCGACGTGGCCGCAAAAAGAAAGAGAATCAGGCCGTTTCGAATTTTGGCGGTGCTGATGGGCGCGGGGACGCTGGCAATGCTGATGCGCTTTCCGGCGAAGGCTGTCAGTCTGGAGCGTCAGCAGGAGCAGCTGGTGGCGGCGGCGCAGGCCTATCACGATGCGCAGAGCGAAAACAATCAGCTCAAAACCGCACTGACGGAGATCGACTCCTCCGATTTCATCGAGCGCACGGCGCGCAGGGACTACGGCTATTGCTGGTACGGCGAAATCATCTATCAGGTGGGCAATTTGGACGAGATCGAGCAGCAGCTTGATTTTGATGTATACGGACAGGATTAAGCGGAGGGAAACGCCATGCGCCTTGGCTGCATTGGAATCGGGTCGAACGCGATCCGCCTGCTGGTTGCGAGCTGGAAGGACGGGCAGCTTTGCGATGTGCGCCGCGAGCGCCGCGGGACGCGCCTGTTCGCCGGGCTGATCGGCGGAAGGCTGACCGAGGAGAGCATACAATCTTCTGTGAACGCTGTCGAGGAGCTGGCGCAGTGCGCCCGCGGCGACGGCGCGCAGGAGATTTTTGTTTTTGCCACCAGCGCGGTGCGCGACGCGGCGAACGGGCGGGTCTTCACCGACCGATGCGAGGCGGCCTGCGGGGCGCGGGTGGAGATCGTCTCCGGCGAGGAGGAGGCGGTGCTCTCGTACATCGGCGCGAGCGACGGCGGCGTTTGCGGCATGATCGACATCGGCGGCGGCTCGACGGAATTTACGCTGGGCGAAGGCGAGAAAATCCGCGGCGCGGTCAGCTTGCAGATGGGCGCGGTGCGCATGAACGTGCAGCGGCCGATTTTGAGGCTCGACGATTACGCGGCGGCGGTGGAACAATGCAGGCGGCTCATCCAGCGCGACGCGCAGGGGCTGCTGACGCTGGGGATGAAGCCGGACTGGGTCGGCGTCGGCGGGACGATGACCACGCTGGGCGCGATGCAGCGCGCCATCCCGCTCTTTGACGCGGAGCGCTGCGAGGGCATGCGGATGGATTTTGAAACGGTCGCGGGCTGGGGCAGACGGCTTGCGCGCATGAGCATGGCCGAGCGGCGGCAGGTGCCGGGGCTGATGGCGCACCGCGCGGACATCATTCCCAGCGGCGTGGCAATTCTGGAGGCCGCCATGCGCGAATTTGGCATGGATTCGATCCGCCTTTCCGCGCACGGCAACATGGACGGCTATCTGAAGAAAAAATTTCAAAAAAAGGATTGACAGAAGCCGAAAAATTGTGTATAATGACCCTCGTCGTCAGAACGACGGCGCTTCACATCGCGGGATGGAGCAGTCTGGCAGCTCGTCGGGCTCATAACCCGAAGGTCGTAGGTTCAAATCCTACTCCCGCAACCATATGGCGGCATAGCTCAGCTGGCCAGAGCATTCGGTTCATACCCGAAGTGTCATGTGTTCGAATCACATTGCCGCTACCAGAGAATCCAGTCAAGATGATTGCTTGGCTGGATTTTTTTTATGCAGTTTTACCATAAGATTGTCTTATTCATGTCAAAGTGCCGAAATTTTGGGATTTCGGCACTTTTTTTGTCACATCTTCAATAAAATAACAACCGTTTAATCCTTGCGTGGGTTGAGCTTTTGGAGGTTTTGCGCAGTCACATGCCGTGCCACAAACGCTTAAAGAAGGGTCAGCAGCCTGCGGGCATTTTCCAGGTCTTCTTCCTGCGTGTGGATGTACACATTCTGCATGGTTTTCAAATCTGCCCAGCCGCCCATGCTTTGCAGCGTTTTTTCCGATACGCCTGCGCGATAGGCGCGTGTGGCGAAGGTGTGACGGAAGCAATGCGGTGTTTTGCCGTAGACGTTGATTGCTGCGCAAACGCGCTCCCACAGGCGACGATTTGCCTGAAAGGTGAGCGGCTGATGCGTATCATCGCGCATGTGCAGCAGATAAGCGTCGGGATCGTGCATTTCCTCCGGTGTGAGCGCGAGAACGTCCCACAGCTTGGGAAGCATCAGCATGTGGCGAAAGCCCGCTTCCGTTTTCGGATCGCCGATGATGGTTTTCGCTTTAGCATAGGTGACGCTGCGCTCGATACGGATCAGCATTTTATGCGGATCAATGTCCTTCATGCGGATGCCGCGGATATCCTCGCTACGTGCCGGGCAGTAGAGCAGCAGTGCCACATAGCGGCGGTCAAGCAGCTTGGGTATATCCGGCAAATGCGCCTCGATGTCTTCGGCTTCCTTTGTGGTCAGTGGGAGACGTGTGCTCTTTTTCTTGGAGGGGTTGCGCAGCCGCTTGGATTTGGATGGATTGCTGGGAATCAGCCCGTCTTCAAAGGCGACGTCAAGCACCATGCGGACGACCAGCCAGATTTCGTCAATCGTCTTTTTGGAGAGGGATTCCTTGCTGTTGAGAAAGAGCTGCACGTCGTCGATGGAGATATCCCGCACATCCATTTCGCCGAAATACGGCAGAACGTGGCGTTTGAGATAGCTTTCATAGCCGGTTAGCGTGGTTTCGCGAACCTTGCCGACTTTGTAGAGCGTAAACCAGCGCTCGGCAATATCCGAAAAGCGCGTACTCAATCCGTCTTTGCGATGCTGCCCGTTTTCATCCGGCGGAACGACAACGCCCTCCGTGATGGCGTGGGACAGATATGATTGAAAGAGTTCCTGTTGCGTTGAGCCGGTCAGCCAGAAGACCTTCCCGTTGATGACCGCTCGTTGTTTGAGTTTTGCAGACATATCCGGTTCTCCTTGTCCAGACATGTCTGACGGGGCAGGTGTGGGGTTGTCAAGGATCGTGGATTCCACGCCCATTGTAGCATGGTTTGGGGGTGGCGTGAAGCCCTGAATCGTTGTCATGGGACTCCTTTCATAGAGAAAAACAATTCAAGTGGCGAAGTGGCAGGCTAAAAGGGCTTAGAGCAGCTTTGCCACTTGAGGAAAAGGGCTAAGAGAGCAGACTCACCATCCACTGTGCTCCGTCGCGGACGACGTACAGCTTGGATGCGAGGTTTCGTTTGGCGGAACGGACGGTACGCGGGGAAATGCCCTGCTCCTGCGCGGCTTTGTCGATGACGCTGCTGGGACAGACGCGCCCGTTTTCTAGCAGGGAGAGAATGAGCTTTTCGGCACGCTCAACCTTTGTGGGCGTGTGTTCCGAGCCGGAAAGCAGCTCGTCGGCGGTGAGCTGATATTCGCCGAGCCAGCGAAAACCGTCCGCATCGCCGAGCGAGAAAGCCAATGACTTGCCCGGAGGTGCCAGCGAGCTTTTCTCATGCGTCAGAACGCGCGTGGTGGGGTCGTCCCTGACCTTGCCGATGAACAGGAGACTGCGCACGGCGGCGGTCATGTCGATGGAACCAAGCCCGCGATAGGTGCTTTGTGAGCCGGACGCTTTGTTGAGATGACCGATCATCAAAATAGCGCAGTCGTGGACTTCGGCAATTTCACCCAGTGCGCGGAAGATCGGGCGCACTTCATTGGCGCGGTTCATATCGACCTGAGCGCCCAGAAACGCCTGAATCGGGTCGATAATCAACAGCTTGGCTTGATTCTCGCGAATGGCACGCTCAATGCGTTTGTCTGTCAAGGTGAGCATGGATTCGCGGTCGTCAATCACCAACACGCGGTCAAGGTCGGCGCCTGCTTCGATTAAGCGGGGCTTGACGGTATCGCCGAGACCGTCCTCCGCCGTCTGATAGATCACGTTGAAGGGTTCAAGCAGCTCACCGTTTGGAAGCCGTTGACGGTTGGTGCAGGCAGCTGCGAGATACATGGCGAAATAGGTCTTGCCTTCGCCGGGATTGCCTTGCAGGATGGTCAGCTTGCCGAAGGGAATGTATGGATACCAGAGCCAGTGAACGGCGGTTTGTTGTACGTCGCTCATGCGGATCATGGGAACGGAGTCGGGCATGGGAACCTCCTTATCTGGATATTTCGGAATGATGTCGTTCTTCTCGTTCGCGAAGCAGAAGATCAACGTTGTGCTGAACTTGTGAGAGCTTCAACAGTTCGTCGCGCAGAGGAATCAGGCGCGGGGCTTGTTCGGCGTAACTTTGCCGAAGGGTTTCCAGTTCTTCTTTCCAAACCTTGACTGTCGGCGGTTTGTTGCCCAGTTTTTCTTTGAGAATGCGGCGAGCGGCATAGAACGATCGGAGTTCACCGTCGTGTTCCTGTGCGTAAGCGTCTCGCCGGTTTTTCCAGTGAATCGCGTTCAGATTTTCATAAATCGGCTTATTCTTGGCGTAGATATCTGCCTGACGAATGAGCACTTCCAATTCGCGGATTCGGGAAGAAGTGGAATGGAACGCATCACTCAACTGATGAAAGGCAGAACGGGTTTCGGAGAGTCGGGCGGAAAGGTCTTCAAGGGTGAAAATCTGATGGGCTTGCAGAAAATTGACGGTTTCGGCAAATTGCTTGAGATCGCGGACTTTCCCTTTCTGACTCCATGCCTGAGCATAGCGCTGCTGCTGTGCTTCGCTGACCAATTCCCAAAGCGTGGGCGTTTTAGAGGCTTCCGGCTCGGAGCGGAGAGCGTTGATCCATTCGGTCAGCTTGGCGATCTGTGCTTTTAACGCGCGTGTCAGCCTGTTTGTGGAACGAATCCAACGGTTCAACTCGCCCTTTTCTGTGCGGATGCCTTTCTGCTCCAGTTTGCGAACGTTGGGACCTTCGTGAACGGTTGGAATTTGTTCGACGCTTTGCCGCGCATAAGAACGGTGGTCGATGCGCGAAGGAATTCCCTTTTCTTCAAACTTGGCATTGACGGCGTTGCACCATGCGGTGCGCCACGATTCGAGCCTTTCGGGAGAATGCCAATCGGTGGTATGGACGGCATTGAAACGGCAGCGACCGTCTGAACCGCGGATGCGGTTTCCGCTGGCATCCAGCACATATTCGCGGCGCTGCTTGGGCGCAAAGCTGCCGTCAGGATTCAATGGACGCATGGTGGTCATGACGTGCATGTGGGGATTGGGAATGCCGCCGGCCTTGTCGGGAGAATGAATGGCAAGGTCGGCGATCATTCCGCGATCCACAAATTCTTTTTGCACGAAAGCGCGAGCCAGTTCGATGTTTTCGTTCAGTGAAAGTTCGTTTTGCAGCGCGATGTCAAAACTGTATGCGAGCTGCGCTTTGGGATGGCGTTCAGCGGCTTCTACGGCGTTCCAGAGCGTTGCTCGGTCACGGAAGCACTCCGGAGCATGAGCGGGCAACAGAATTTCCGTATGGAGAATGCCGCCCTTGCGCGTGTAGTCGCTGATTTCGTCGTAATATTCGCTGTACAGGCGTTCGCCCGCGCGATATGCTGCGGCGGCAAGGGCGCTCTGTCCCGCGCTTCGCTTGATTTGAGAAACGGAGAAATGATACAGTGCCATCAGCTTTGTTCAAACGATGGAATACCACGTGGATCATGCGCAATTTGGTTTTCAGCGGCGAATGCGAAGCGGATGTTTTCGATATCATCTTCATTATCTTCGAGTGTCATATCCAGGAGAATGTCCTGCACTTCGGAAAGCGCAAAGATGTGCTCCATGACGCGGTAAAAGTCGGCTTTATTCAATGCGGCAACCTGCGGGCAGAGTGCTTCAATCGCACCGCCCATGTTGCAAAGATGATGGGTACGCTTTTTCCGTGCGCCTTCGGTTAGGTAGCGTTCGCGGTTTTGGAGACGCTGGCTGCGATGCTCAGCTTGCGCTTTTTCCTGCTCAAGATTGCGCAGTTTTTGATTCAGTTCGATGTGGGAAGATGGCGTTTTGTTCATGGCGTGTGGATTCCTTTCTGAAAAAAACGAATGAGAAAAACGGCTGCGGAAGGATTCAAAAACTTTGCGGCAGACGGGATCTGCTTGCAGATCGTGGCTGATGCAAAGTACGCGGGGGATAGGCGCAGAGCGCCGCAAGAGGGGGCAGCCCTCTTGGACGCAGCAACGCTGCGCAAAGTCTCTTGCATTGCGGGAGCAGGGCAAAGAGGAAAACCGAGCGTAAAGCACGAAGATACATCCGAAGGATGTATAGAAGTGCGCCCTTCCGTTCCGTCGGGTTCTGTCGATCGACGAGCAGATCATATCACAAAAACAAGAAAAATAACAGCTGATTCCTAAACGATGGATAAATTCGCAAAATCGCAAAAAATCCACGCTCTTGAAGCGGTTATCCAAATTGAAAAATGTGAAAAAACGATGGGGAGAAAAAGCGATGCTTGAGACGATGCCGATTTCTGAAAAATTAAAGATGCTGCGGGACAGACACGAGCTTACGCTGGACGAGCTGGCGGAACGAACTGGGCTTTCACGTTCGGCGTTGAGCAATTATGAGACGAACGAAAGCAAAGAGGTCAGCCAATTTGCACTGGTCACGTTGGCGAAATTCTATGGCGTTTCGACGGATTATCTGCTGGGACTGTCAGCACTCGAAAACCCGATGCAGGGAGATATCCATGATTTGAACATCAGCGGCGAGATGGCGGAGCTGCTCAAAAGCGGAAAAATCAACAACCGACTGCTTTGCGAAATGGCGACGCATCCGGATTTTCCGAAATTACTGATGGATATGGAAATCATGGTGGACGGTGAAGCGAGAAATGCGATTCGGGCGATTGATATGCTGTTTGAAGCCGTCCGCATGAAAATTATCAAGGAGACGAACATCGGTGAGGACTCAAATGCCCAGATCTTGACGTTTAAGGAAGCGCAGATTGACGAGGACGAGTATTTTGAGATGAAAATCAAAAACGACCTGCGCCCAATCCTGCGCTTCCTGCGGGACGAGTACGCTGAAAGAAGCGAAGGAAGCCGGCAACTCGAAGAAATCGAGAAATACGTTCAGCAGCTGATTCGGGAAGCGGACATTGTCCGAGAACAGAAAGAACAGAATGTCCCCGATGATGAAATCTGGATTGATCGAACGATAGCCATGCTGATGGCGAAATGGAAAATCAAGTGGAATAAACTGACGGGAGTGCAGCAACGCTCGTTCAAAGAGGTGCTGATGCAGTCGGAATTGAGGAAGGAGCAGCTGCCGAAAAAGAGGATGAGGGGAAGGAAAAGGTAGATTAACGATCAGCAAATCAAAAAAAGGATTTTCAAACGCGTTTGTTTTGTTGTGCGGTATGGTATTACGTCATTCATCAAGCAGACAGCCGAATATTGGAAGGTCGAGTTCTTGGAATATTTCTGCGAATACATAGAATAATTGATTGAGTAGATCGAGGGACTATGCTATAATCAATGTAATTGGCGCAGAGATACATGATTTATACATAAACAAGGAGCTTTGCCATGGGGATCAGCTACAAAAAGCTTTGGGTTATGCTTATCCAGAAGGATATAACCAAATCCCAACTGAGAACGGATATTGGTCTATCGGCAGGAACGATGAGCAAGCTCAACAAAGGGGAAGAGGTCGCCCTTTCTGTTTTGCTTCGGATTTGCGATTATTTGGAATGTGACATTGGAGATATTTGTGCGGCTGTGCGGAGAAAAGGCGATTGAGTTCGCTTTTCGTGCAGCGCTTATGCTACAAACGAAAATGAGGTGATGAAATGCAGATCATCGACAACATAAACAAGACGGTCAAGGAAGACCTGCAAGAAAGCATTCGCAGGGGAAGTAAAATGTCCGTGGCTGCGGCCTGTTTCTCCATGTATGCGTATCAGGAATTAAAAAAGCAGCTGGAGCAGGTGGATGAATTCAGCTTTATTTTCACGTCGCCTACTTTTGTCAAGGAGCGTGCAGAGAAGGAAAAGCGTGAGTTTTACATTCCGCGCCTGAACCGCGAAAGCAGTCTGTACGGAACGGAGTTTGAAATCAAGCTGCGCAACGAAATGACACAGCGTGCTATTGCAAGAGAATGCGCTGACTGGATTCGCAGGAAGGCTACGTTCAAATCGAATACCACAGGGGAAAACATGGGCGGTTTTATGACTGTTGCATCCAAGGAGGAGCAAGTCGCCTATATGCCGATCAACGGCTTTACCACCGTCGATCTGGGATGTGAACGTGGAAACAACAGCTACAATATGGTGAATAGGATTGAAGCGCCGTTTGCCACGCAGTATATTCAGCTGTTTGATACGCTTTGGAATGACAAGGCGAAGATGCAGGATGTTACGGATGTGGTTGTTGAAAACATCAGCAACGTTTACAACGAGAATTCCCCTGAGTTTATATACTTTATAACGCTATACCATGTGTTCAGCGAATTCCTTGACGATATTTCGGAGGATGTTTTGCCGAATGAGGCGACCGGCTTCAAGCAGAGCAAAATCTGGAGCATGCTCTATGATTTTCAACGCGATGCTGTTCTCGCGATTATCAACAAGCTCGAAAAATACAATGGCTGCATTCTGGCGGACAGCGTTGGTCTGGGCAAAACGTTTACCGCGCTTGCGGTCATCAAATATTACGAAAACCGGAACAAATCGGTTTTGGTTCTCTGCCCAAAGAAGCTGGCTGCCAACTGGAACACCTATCGGGATAATTACGTCAACAACCCCATTGCGGTTGACCGCCTGAATTACGACGTGCTGTTCCACACGGATTTGTCGCGAAACGGCGGCACATCCAACGGGCTGGATTTGGATCGCCTGAATTGGGGGAACTATGACCTGATCGTGATTGACGAGTCGCACAATTTCCGAAACGGCGAGGGCGGAGCCGGTACGCACAAGAGCGACGGGGAAAACCGCTATCAGGTATTGATGCGCAAGGTCATCAGGGCGGGCGTCAAGACGAAGGTGCTGATGCTGTCCGCAACGCCGGTCAACAATCGTTTCTACGACCTGCGCAATCAGCTTGCGCTGGCTTATGAGGGCGATGCGGACGTCATGGATCAGCGGCTGAACACGACAAAGTCCATCGATGAAATCTTTCGGCAGGCTCAGCGTGCCTTCAACGCATGGAGCGAGTTGAAACCGGAACAGCGCACGACGGATGCGCTGCTGCGCACGCTGGATTTTGACTTTTTTGAAGTACTGGACAGCGTGACCATTGCCCGTTCCCGCAAGCATATCGAGCGATACTACGATACCAGCGAAATCGGAAAATTCCCGGAAAGGCTAAAGCCCATCAGCCTGCGCCCCAATCTCACGGATTTGAATCAGGCAATCGATTACAACCAAATCTATGAGCTGTTGAGTTCCCTGACGCTGTGCATCTATACGCCTTCCGACTACATTTTCCCCAGTAAGCTGGATAAATACATGGATCGCGGCAAGGCGAACCTGACCATGCAGGGGCGTGAATTCGGCATTCAGCGGCTGATGAGCATCAACCTGCTCAAGCGGTTGGAAAGCTCCGTATTCTCCTTTAATCTGACGCTGAAAAGAATTTGGCAGCTGATTCACACGACCATTGAGGGCATCGACCACTACGAAAAATACGGAAATGCGGATATCACCATGTACGAGGCGGGCGAATCCGACTTTGACATGGAGGATTCCAACACGGATTTCTTCTCTGTCGGCAAGAAAACAAAGATTGACCTTGAGGACATGGATTACAAGTCATGGCGGAAAGCATTGCAGCAGGACGCGGACAACCTTGAATTGCTGATCCTGATGGTGGCGGACATTGCGCCCGAACACGACACAAAGCTACAGACGTTGTTCCAGCTGCTGGATGATAAGATGGCTCACCCCATCAACCCCGGAAACAAAAAGGTCATCATCTTCACCGCATTCTCGGATACCGCCGGTTACCTGTATGAACATGTGAGCGAATACATGAAAAATCGGTATGGCTTGGATACGGCGGTCATCACCGGTGCGATAGATGGAAAGACGACCGCCAAAGGCTTGAAGCCGACCCTCAATAACGTATTGACCTGCTTCTCTCCGGTTTCTAAGGACAAGGCGGTTCTTCTTCCGAACAACCCGACGGAAATCGATGTGCTGATTGCGACCGACTGTATCTCCGAAGGACAGAATTTGCAGGATTGCGACTACCTGATTAACTACGACATTCATTGGAACCCGGTGCGCATCATCCAGCGGTTCGGGCGCATCGACCGTATCGGCAGCCGAAACGCCTATATTCAGCTGGTGAATTTCTGGCCGAACATGACGCTGGACGATTATATCAACCTGAAATCTCGCGTAGAGACGCGCATGAAAATCACGGTGATGACCGCTACCGGTGACGACGACCTCATCAATCCGGAGGAAAAGGGCGATTTGGAATATCGCAAACAGCAGCTGAAACGATTGCAGGAAGAGGTTGTCGATTTGGAGGATATGTCAACGGGCATTTCCATCATGGATTTGGGGCTGAACGAATTCAGGCTCGATCTGCTGGCGTACATCAAGAGCCACGGGGATTTGGAAAAGACGCCCCGCGGTCTTCACGCGGTTGTTCCGAAAACAGAAGGATGCCCGGAAGGCGTCATCTTTGTGCTGAAAAACGTGAACAACAGCGTGAATATTGACAACCAGAATCGTATTCACCCGTTCTACATGGTGTATATCAGCACGGAGGGGGAAATCGTCTGCGATTATCTGAATCCCAAGGGGCTGCTGGATGATGTGCGCCTGCTGTGCCGGGGAAAATCCGAGCCGATTAAGGCACTGTGCGCCCAATTTAACCGAGAGACGGACGACGGACGCAACATGAGCGAGATGTCCGAGCTGCTGAGCATGGCGATTGATTCCATCATCGACGCGAAAGCGGATAACGACATTGACAGCCTTTTCAAGTCCGGCGGCACATCTGCGCTCATGTCAACGGTTTCCGGATTGGACGATTTTGAACTGATCTGCTTCTTTGTGGTAAAGTGACGGGAGGTGTCTGCCGATGTTGGGGCTGCCGCAGTCCACGGAATTCAACAAGCGAATTCTGAAACAGAAATTCTATGAGCATATCACGGTATCGCCGGCACTCAAAAAGAGCTTTGTGGATCAGATTCGAATGATTTACTGGCGCAACAAGGTGGCGGCAACCACCGTCAACCTAGCACCGGGAACCATAGTCGATGAGGTTGAGGTATTTGAAATCAAGCTGAACAGCGCGTCGCTGGATGAAGCGGTTCTTCGGCAGATTGACAGGGAGATTTCATACCACATTATTTTCCTGCTGGAATACGAGGGAAAGCTGCAAGCGTGGACCGCCTACAAGGAGAAAACGCCTACGGCGAACGCTGTTTTCAAGGTTGGAAAGTATTATCATACGGAATGGATGACCGAGGCGGAGATGCCCATCCGAATAGATGGCTTGAATTTGGACGCGGTTTATGAAAACTTTGTTCGGCAGATTGCCGGAGACGCGCTGAAAGCGGATTCCGGCGAAAGCCTGAAAGCGTCCGTCGAGCGGGACGAAAAGAAAAAACAGCTTGAAAAACAAATCGCCGCGCTGGAAAATAAGATGCGGCGGGAAAAGTAACTGAATCGGCAGATGGAAATGAACGCGGAGTTGAAGAACTTAAAGAAGGAGATTGAAAAAGACAAATGAAGATAAAGAAGATTGAATTGAATAATTTCAAACGTTTTACACATTTGCTTGTAGAAAATATACCCGATACAGCCAAACTGGTAATTCTGGTGGGACCTAATGGTTCTGGTAAAACATCATTTATGGAAGCTATGAATCATTACTATAAATATGCTGGATATGGTGACATCGGAGATTATTATTATCTGAGTAAAACGGGAAATAATAAATCGTATAATTATCATAGCTGGTTTGAACAAGCGACAAAACTAGTAGATGTTGAATTTTATAATACGACGTTTTCCAATACTATTGGAAATCATGACGATATTAAGGGGCATTTTTATTTTAGAAGTGCGTATAGAAATGAACCTGATTTTCAAATACAATCTATGCAAAAACAAGAAGATCCTACTAGGAAGGTTAGACTTTCTTCATTGATTCAAAATGATCAAACGGTTTCCACAAACTATCAGAGGCTCATTGCTGATACAATCTCGAGTATATATGATAGTGCAAATGATATAAAATCTGTGGCAGACCTGCGTAACGAGTTGATAGGAAAAATCCAAATAGCTATTGAACGCGTATTTGAAGATTTGAAGTTTTCGTCGTTGGGAAAACCTCTCCAAAATGGAAACTTCTACTTTACGAAAGGAACAACTGAGAATTTCAGCTACCGAAATCTCTCTGCCGGAGAAAAATCTGCCTTTGATTTAATACTAGATATGGTTGTTCAATCAAGGTATTATCCAGATGCAATTTACTGTATTGATGAACCCGAAACACACATGCACACCAAATTACAAGGGAAAGTGCTGCGCGAACTGTATTTGCTTATTCCGGGACAATCGCAGCTTTGGCTTTCGACTCATTCAATCGGTATGCTTCAAGAAGCAGAAGAAATTGAAAAAGAGCAACCCGGAACAGTTGTTTTCTTAGACTTTGGTGGTAGAGATTTTGATACAGATCAAGTAATTTGTCCTGCTAAAATCGGAAAAGCGGTGATGGAAAAATTCTATGAGCTTGCTTTCGGTGATTTTGCTAAATTGATGCTACCTAAAGTAATTGTGTTTTGCGAAGGGGATCCTAATGGTGGAAAACGCAAGGATTTTGACAAGACAATTTATACAACTATCTTTGCCGATACTCATCCGGAAGCCTTCTTCATTTCTGGTGGTTCGTGTAATGATATAGAGAATATTGAAAGAACACACGGAGAAATCATGAGTACTCTGCTCAAAAATACACAAGTTATTAAGGTGGTTGATCGGGATGATCGTAGTCCGCAAGAAATTTCAGACCTTGCAGCAAAAGGTATCAAGGTTTTGAAAGAAAGAAACCTCGAATCCTATGTCTTTGATGATGAAGTCATTAAAAAACTGTGTGAGACGACTGGAAAAGCGGGAGAATTCAACGAATGTATCCGTGAAAAGAACGAGGCACTTAATGCGTCGATAGCTAGAAGAAATGCACCAGATGACTATAAATCCCCACGCGGAGATATTTATAATGCATTGAAAAAGCGTCTTGCGCTTACAAAATGCGGAAACAATCCAGAAACATTTATTCGCGATACACTCACTCCATTAATCACACCAGATATGGATGTATATAAGCGTTTGGAAGAGGAAATATTTGGAGACAACAATAACGGAGGCACCCCGAATGAACAAACCGAAATTTGAATCCCCCGACCTGACCGCCCAAAACATCGACCGCATCGCCGCCCTATTCCCGAACTGCGTCACCGAAACGGTGGATGAAAACGGCAAGCTGAAACGCGCCATCAATTTTGAATTGCTCAAACAGATGCTCTCCCCCGACGTGGTGGACGGCGACGAAGCATACGAATTTACGTGGGTCGGCAAAAAGGCGGCGATTGTGGAAGCCAACAAGCCCATCCGCAAGACGCTGCGCCCCTGCGTCGAAGAAAGCAAAAATTGGGACAGCACCGAAAACCTCTACATCGAGGGCGACAATCTGGAAGTGCTCAAACTCTTGCAGGAAAGCTATCTCGGTAAGGTGAAGATGATTTATATCGACCCGCCGTATAACACGGGCAACGACTTCATCTATGCCGATGATTTTATGCGGTCGCAGGAAGAGGAAAACGAGCAGATGGGCATGTTCGACGAGGACGAAAACCGCCTGTTCAAGAATACCGATACAAACGGACGCTTCCATTCCGATTGGTGCAGCATGATTTATTCGCGGCTGATGCTGGCGAGGAACTTGCTGACAGATACGGGATTGATTTTTGTTAGCATCGATGATTGCGAGTTAACCAATATGCGCTGCATTTGTGATGAAGTATTTGGAGAATCTAATTTCGTAGATACTATAATATGGAAAAAGCGATATGGCGGTGGTGCGAAAGAAAAATGGCTTGTTTCATTACAAGAGTATGTTTTAGTTTATTGTAAAAATGCAGCACTGCTTGGGGAACTTTATGTGCCGCTTACAAAAGATAGCATCGAACGATATTATCAGAAAAAGGATGAAAACTACGCAACGCGCGGCGGCTACCGTACCCATCCTCTTGAAGCTACAAAATCAATGGATGCGCGTGCAAACTTGGTCTATCCCATACCGGCACCAGACGGAAGTGAGATATGGCCCAAACGGCAGTGGCTTTGGTCGAAAGATAGAACTTATGAAGCTTTGAGCAAAGGTGAGCTTGAAATTTATCAGGGAAATGATGGCTCTTGGCAAGTAGCTACCAAACAATATTTGCGGGATGCTGATGGCACAGAGCGGCTTGGCAAGATGTTTTCAATAATCGAGAACATCTATACACAGCATGGAACTAATGAAATGATTTCACTTATGGGAAATGCAAAAATTTTTCCATTTCCTAAACCATCGTCGTTTGTGAAGCAACTGTTACCTCTTGCAGCAGATAAGGACTCAATTGTTCTCGACTTTTTCTCCGGCTCTGCTACCACCGCCCACGCCGTGATGCAGCTCAACGCCGAGGACAGTGGACACCGCAAATTCATCATGGTTCAGCTTCCCGAAAAATGCGACGAAACCAGCGAAGCCTATAAAGCGGGCTACAAGAACATCTGCGAAATCGGTAAAGAGCGCATCCGCCGCGCAGGCGAGAAAATCAAAGCTGAAAGCCCCATGACCACGCAAGACCTCGACATCGGTTTCCGCGTCCTCAAGCTGGACGACACCAACATGAAGGACGTTTACTACGCGGCGGACGATTACAGTCAGGATATGATCGCGGGGCTGGAATCCAACATCAAGGACGACCGAACCGACCTTGACCTGCTGTTCGGCTGCCTGATCGACTGGGGTCTGCCGCTGTCCCTGCCGTATAGGTCTGAGCAGATTGACGGCTGCACCGTCCACACCTATAACGGCGGCGACCTGATTGCCTGCTTTGACGCGAATATTCCCGAAAGCGTGGTCAAGACCATCGCCAAGCGCAAGCCCCTTCGCGCCGTCTTCCGCGATTCCGGCTTTGCGTCCAGCCCGGAAAAAATCAACGTGTTCGAGATTTTCAAGCTCTATATGCCGGAGGACGCGGGTGACATTACAAAGCGCGTGAGGGTGATCTGATGGAGAAAAAACTGTTTTCCGAAACGGTGTTTCGGATTTTCCCATCTGATTACCTATTGCAAAAGTTTGGCAAGGGCTTTTCGGTTACAAATTTGAAGCAGATGCGGCAGTTTTATTTGACTTACGCCAACGACACAATCAGTCAGACGGTGTCTGACCAATTCGAACACCTGCCAACTGTCAGCACGGGAAGAAAATTCTTTTTGAGCTGGTCGCACTATCTGAAGCTGATGCGCTGCTTTTACAGCGTCTATTTGCATGACCGGATTGGGGAAACCGTGTTTACCCAATTGATACTGTCGAAAGATTATGCGCAAATTTTGCGAGCAAATACGAAACTGTTCTGCCTAAAAAAGAAGATTTACAAAAGCTGCTGGAGGAACAGTTATCCGAGGACGGGGGTGAAGACGATTGAAGCTGCAATTTAAGCATCAGAAGTTCCAAGCCGATGCGGCGAAAGCCGTTGTGGACGTCTTTGCCGGACAGCCGTATCTCACGCCCAGCTATATGATGGACAAAGGCTATGGTCAGCAGACAATCATGGATGACACGGACTTCACTGGCTGGCGCAACGAGCGCATTGTGCCGGAGCTTTCCGACAAGCTGATTCTCGAACGGCTGCAAAAGGTGCAGCGCACTCACCAGATTAAGCCGTCCGAAAGGCTGGAGGGACACTATAACCTGACCATCGAAATGGAAACCGGCGTCGGCAAAACCTATACCTATATCAAAACCATGTATGAGCTGAACAAGCATTACGGGTGGAGCAAGTTCATCGTGGTTGTGCCGAGCATCGCCATCCGTGAGGGCGTCTATAAATCCTTTCAGATGACGCAGGAGCATTTTGCCGAGGAATATGGCAAGAAGATTCGCTTTTTCATTTATAATTCCGCACAGCTCACGGAAATCGACCGCTTCGCGTCGGATAGCGCAATCAATGTGATGATTATCAATTCGCAGGCGTTCAATGCCAAGGGCAAGGATGCGCGACGCATTTACATGAAGTTGGATGAGTTCCGCTCCCGCCGCCCGATTGATATCATCGCCAAGACGAACCCGATTCTGATTATCGACGAGCCGCAGTCGGTCGAGGGCAAACAGACGAAAGAGCGGCTGAAAGAGTTCTGCCCGCTGCTGACCCTGCGATATTCCGCAACCCATAAGTCGGATAGCATTTACAACATGGTCTATCGGCTGGACGCGATGGAAGCTTACAACAAGCGTCTGGTCAAAAAGATTGCCGTCAAGGGCATCACCGAGTCCGGCAGCACGGCGACAGACGGCTTTGTTTATGTGGAAAGCATCAATCTATCCAAGGCAGACCCGACGGCAACCATTCAGTTTGACTTCAAGGGCGTATCCGGTCTCCGCAAGAAAACCGCAACGGTCGGCATCGGCTACAACCTGTACGATAACTCCGGCAATCTGGATGAGTACAAGGTCGGCTATGTCGTCAAGGCAATTGACGGACGGGATAATTCCGTGGCGTTTCTGAACGGCATGAAAATCTACGCGGGCGATATCGTCGGCAAGGTCAGCGAAGACCAGCTCCGGCGTATTCAAATCCGCGAAACCATCCTCTCCCATATTGAGCGGGAAAGGCAGCTTTTCCACAAGGGGATCAAGGTGCTGTCCCTGTTCTTTATCGACGAGGTCGCGAAGTATAAGCAATATGATGAGGCGGGGCGTCCGTTCAACGGCGTTTATGCCGATATGTTTGAGGAAGAATACAACGATATCCTCGGCTCGATGCAGCTTGAATTTGGCGATGACGACTATATGCGGTATCTGGATGAAATTTCCGCCCATGATACCCATGCCGGTTATTTTTCCGTCGATAAGAAGGGCAAGATGACCAACAGCAAGCTCTCCGACAAAAAGGAAGGCACGTCTGACGACACGGACGCCTATGACCTGATTATGAAGAACAAGGAGCTGCTTCTGGATCGTGATCCGAAGAAATCGCCGGTTCGGTTTATCTTCTCCCATTCCGCGCTGCGCGAAGGCTGGGATAACCCAAACGTGTTCCAAATCTGCACGCTGAAGCAGAGTAGCAGCGAGGTTCGCAAGCGTCAGGAGGTTGGCCGTGGTCTGCGCCTGTGCGTCAATCAGGACGGCGAGCGCATGGACGCCAATGCGCTCGGCAACGACGTTCATTCCGTCAATGTGCTGACGGTCATTGCCAGCGAGAGCTACGACAGCTTTGCCAAAGGCTTGCAGAGCGAGCTGGCGGATGCGGTTGCCGGCCGCCCTGTCGCGGTGAACGCCGAGCTGTTCAAGGGCAAGGTCATTGCGGATGCGCATGGCAATGAACAGGTGATCGACGGTGAGCTGGCGCAGGCCATCTTTGAGGATTTGATTGCCAATGGCTACGTCAGGCGCGGTGCGCTGACTGACAAGTATTATGCCGATAAGGCGAACGGAGAAATTCAAGTTGCGGAGGAAGTGGCGGATAGCCGGGATGCCGTGATCCACATTTTGGATTCCGTCTATGACAGCCGCGCCATGCAGCCGGAAAATGCCCGCGACCAAAACGTGGAGCTGCAAGTCGATCCCGATAAGCTCGCCATGCCGGAATTCAAGGCACTTTGGGAGCGAATCAGCCCCAAATCCGTCTATGTGGTCGATTTCGATACCGATGAGCTTGTGAATAAAGCGATTGTGTCGCTCAATCAGAAGCTCACCGTTCCGAAGATTTATTTCAAGGTTGAAACCGGCGCAATGGATGAAATCAAGTCGAAGGATTCGCTTCTTGAGGGAAGCTCGTTCTCCAAATCGAAATCCGCAACTTATGACAGCGGCAGGCGGATTCATACCAACAGCAGCGTAAAATATGATTTGGTCGGCAAGCTCGTTGGCGAAACCGGTTTGACCCGAAAGGCAGTTGTCGCGATTCTGACCGGTATTGAGAAGGTTGTATTTGAGCAATTCAGGTTCAATCCGGAAGAGTTTATCATCAAAGCCGCCGCGCTGATTAACGATGAAAAGGCAACCGCTATTATTCAGCATATCACCTACAACATGCTGGATGAACACTACGATACGGATATTTTCACAGAGCCGACAATCAAGGGCAAGCTCGGAACCAACGCCATGAAAGCGCAGCGGCATCTGTATGACCACATCGTGTATGATTCAACCAACGAGCATGATTTTGCGGCTGACCTTGATACCGATGTCAATGTTGCTGTCTATGTGAAACTGCCGGATAGCTTCTATATCGCAACGCCGGTCGGCCACTATAATCCGGACTGGGCGATTGCCTTTTATGAAGGCACGGTCAAGCACATCTATTTCGTCGCGGAGACGAAGGGCGCGATGTCATCCATGCAGCTCAGAATGATTGAAGAATCCAAGATTCACTGTGCCAGAGAGCATTTCAAGGCGATCAGCAATGGAAATGTGGTTTATGATGTGGTGGACAGTTATCAGGCTTTGCTTGAAAAAGTGATGAGATAAAAAACTTCTGATGCGCATCTGAAATACATTGCGCTATTAGAGAATCCAGTCAAGTTGATTGCTTGGCTGGATTTTTTTATTCACTTTTTTCTGATCCTCCTGCGCGATAGGCGCGTGCGGTAAAAAGAAAGTGCTTTGAATGGTTGTTTTTTTCTGTCGTCCACAGTATAATGAACTCGGACTAAACCGAGTCGGAGGTGACCGAGTAAATGAAATTCTACGGACGGGAGAAGCAGCGCAAGGATTTGCATCGTCTGTTTTTGTATGAAGGGATGCAGCTTGGCTTGATTTATGGGCGCAGGCGCGTCGGCAAAAGTGAGCTGATTAAGCAGAGCCTGCGCGAAACGGATGTAACCAGCATCTATTTTGAATGTAAACAGACAACAGAACAGAATAACACGGAGAGTCTGTCTGTGCTGCTGGCGGATACATTTCATTTCCCAAAGCCTTCTTTTGACAGCGTGGAAGCGTTGCTGACGTATCTGTTTGAAGCGGCGAAAGAAAAGCCGATGATTTTGGTGCTGGATGAGTACCCGTATCTGCGCGAGGTTGTGCAGAGAATGGACAGCGTTTTGCAGGCTTTGGTTGACCGCTATCGCGATACATCGGCGCTGAAGCTCATCCTGTGCGGTTCGTATGTGGATGTCATGAAATCCCTTTTGCTTCGGGAAAATCCGCTGTATGGTCGCGTAGATCGAACGATTGATTTGAAGCCGATGGATTATTACGAATCGGCACTGTTTTATCCGACTTTTTCTGACGAGGATAAGGTCAGGCTGTACAGCGTGTTTGGCGGGATTCCATATTACAACAGGCTCATCAATTCGCAGCTTTCGGTTCGGGAGAACATCATTGAGCTGATTGCCTCGCCGGATGCCCGGCTGGAAAATGAAGTTTCGATGTACCTCAAATCGGAAATTTCCAAAATCAATAATGCGAACGAAGTGTTTGAAGCGTTGGCACGGGGATTCTCGAAGTACAGCGATTTGCTTTCGCAGTCGCATGTTTCCAGCAGCCCGGCACTGGCGGATGTGTTAGAAAAGCTGATTCGTATGGAAGTTGTGAAAAAGGAAGCGCCCATCAATGACGCAAACAACAAGCGCAAAGCAGGGTATATCATTACGGATAATCTTTCGCTGTTTTACTATCGGTATGTGTTCCGATATTCCTCGCAGATGAATGTGATGGATTCCGATGTGTTTTATGACCGGTATATCAGGGATGACTTTGAAAAGCAGTATGTGCCGCGCCAGTTCGAGGAAATTTGCGGGCAGTATCTGATTCGTCAAAATCGTGCGGGAAAGCTCCCGATTCCGTTTGATCGAATCGGAAAGTATTATTACGATGATCCGCAGACGCGGACGAACGGCGAGTTCGATATTGTAACCGAAGACCCGAATGGCTACGTCTTTTATGAGGCTAAATTCCGCAGTGAACCGCTCACAGAGAGCATGATTCAGCAGGAAATCGAGCAGGTCAAGCGGACGGGGATGAACTGCTATCGATATGCGTTTATTTCGCGGAGCGGATTCGATGCGCAGGCGGATGAAGGAGTGGAGTTGATTCTGCTTGAAAAATTATATGAATAATTCGATTGTGTAATTCTATAAATATGATATACAATAAATACTAAAGGTGAGATAGGAGAGGAAATAGTGATTTCATATTCCGAATTAATGTATAGCGTATTGATTGCTTTTTTATATCTATTAATATTGCCGTTTCAATTAGTGATTTTTCCGAGCACATATTATTCTGTACGGGATATTATTTATAGTAAAAGCTTAAAAAAAGCAATATATGCAGCGGCTTCAAGGCTTCTGTTTATAGTATTTCTTTCCTTTGTATTTGAAATTATTGGCGTTTCTAAACGAACTATTCTATTTGGAATTGCCATGGGAAGCTTTCTATGCTCATGGCCATCAATTTATCAATATCGTCTATTTGCATTTTTTGATAGTGAAATAAAATTTGTTTACTTTATATCCTGCATTTTATCGGTTGTTTTTTCTATATCCTGCGGATGCTTTTCAATTAATACTTTGCTTCCTATGATTTTGAAAAATAAAGAAGTGTATGTATTTGACAATACAGGATTCAATATCATTATTCAGTTACTTGGAATGTGTATTCCAGTAGGCGTAAGGAGTGTAATTGAATATTGCGAAAAATCAAATCCTTACATGGATTGTAAGACATTTGCAGCCGATTTATGCATGACTTATCGAAAAATCAAATTTGAAGGGAAATTTGTAAAAGATTATTTTTATGAGATTGATAGGGCTTCAGAAAGAAATGGAATACAAAGGGAATTACTGGAGACGGTCTTGATGCTTGAATTGATAAATCGAAAGAGCTGGTTTCAACAGAAAATTGAGTATTTAGCGTGTCGATTTTTACCGTCGTATGTAATTAAACATAACTGTACATTGGGACTTGCGCAGATTTCTGTAGAGAATGCGAAACATTATTATAAAATGAATCCTCGAAACTTTCTGATGAAAATGCTCGATATTGATGAAAGTATTGAACTATGTGCTTATTATTTAAGAAGCTTAATGGAAAAGTATACGCAAGGATATAGAACGGAAGATTATCAAGATGTGGATTGTACCACGCATCTTTCTACTGAACAAAAACTTAGTCTGTATATTGCGTCAGAATATATCTGTGGATGTAATATTTCGTTGAGAAAGTTTACACTTGTATATATGACGATTATCGAAGATTGTGAGCCGGAAATTTCTTTAAAAAAGGTGGGATGATTTGTTTTTTTACACAGAAAAGGTGTTTTTTAGAAAGTTATCTATTTTGAGAATAAGAACATATAAAGATATTTTTTCATATCTGAAATTAGACGTAGATGGATCCTTTAACGTCGTAGCCGATAGCATTGAGCATATCATAATAAGTCAGCATGTATTATGTAAAGGAAGGTTTTAACCATCTTCCTTAAACTGCACGTCGTTCCGCGAAAACCGAATACAAAAAGCAGTTGTGGAAGAAAAAAATCTTCAAGTCCACAACTGCTTTTTTGTGTTTGAAAGGAGATTTGTATGAAACTGACCTATCATCGCTGCGGCGACTATCTGCTTCCCGCCCTGACCATTCCGGATGAGCCTGTGGCGCTTGGGGTACCGTCAAGTATTATGCGCAAATTCATTTACAATTCTGGCAGAACTCAGTCTGCACAGGGCAGGGAAACCTGCCCTTAATTACCTAGTAGCAGAGGGCAGAGAGCGCGTCAAGGGCGGCGAAGCCGCTTGCGAAGCCCTTGACGTGAGCTCTGTTTTCTGCTATCAACCAGCTTCGTCTTCCTGCATCTCAATGTGCTTCATGCTCATGTACTTTTTTCCGCCCCATTGGGTTCCGGCGACATGACGCAGTCTGGCGCATACCAGCATCAAAGCCGAATGGCCATCAGGAAAAGTGCCTACTACGCGCGTCCTGCGCCGGATCTCGCGATTCAGACGCTCAATGACGTTGTTGGTACGGATTTTCTGCCAGTGCTCGGGCGGAAAATCCATATATGTCAGCGTTTCTTCTATACTGTCGCAGATCTTTTTCGAAGCTTCCTTCAGTTTCATGTTTCGGAGTTCTTCTGCAACCGCTTCTGCCTTTTTCCGGGCTGCTCCTTTATTCTCCTGCGCATGAATTGCTTTGAGCATCAGCGCAACCTGCTTAATCTTTGTCCTCGGTACCGTAGAAAACACATTGCGATAAAAGTGAACGACACAGCGCTGATACCTGGATTCCGGGAAGACTTCACCGGCTGCTTCGAGCATGCCGAGGCACTTGTCGCCAACAATGAGCTTGATGCCCTTCAATCCGCGGTTGCGCAGCCATTGAAAAAACTCCTTCCAGCTTTCCTTATCTTCCTTCATCCCTTCGGCTGCCCCCAGAACCTCACGGTATCCGTCTTCATTGACTGCAATGGCCACAAGAATGGCTACATTCTCATATTCGCCGCCCCAGTTCCGTTTCAGATAAATGCCATCCACATACACATAGGGATACTTTCCACCCTCAAGTGGCCGGTTTCTCCACTGTTCGATGTGTTCGTATGCCTTCTTGTTCAGTTCGCTGATCGTTGAGGAAGAAACCTTGCAGCCCCATAGCGCTTCCGTGATATCTTCTACGCGGCGCACCGACACACCTGCCAGATACATCTCCATGAGTGCTTCTTCCACGCTGGATTCCCGCCGACGATAACGCTCAATAATCGCTGTTTCAAAGGTAACTCCCTTGAGCCGCGGCACATGGAGCTTAACCTCTCCGGCGGTTGTCATGAGATTGCGATTGTAGTGACCGCTCCGATAACCTTGCCGTTGTTCGCTGCGTTCATAACGTCCAGCTTGTGTCAGCTTCTCCGCTTCTGCTTCCAGCAGGCCATTTAGCGTTTCTTCGACGCTTCCCCGCACAAGTTCTTTCAGATGCCCCTTGATTACTTCCTCGTTCAGTTGTACAATCTTCTCGGACATAGTTTACTCTCCTTTTTGAATGGTGTGTAGCAACTTTCATTCTACCAGAGTTTGTAAACTATGTCTTTTTCTTTTTGCGCAATTTATTGTACCTTATCGCGCTTGGTAAATACGGCAGGATGCGCAAGACGTATCTTAAAGAGCATAAGCCCATTCTGTACAATGCCCTGCTGCTTTCCGGCAAACTGACGGAACACCTTATCGGCGTGGAGGCAGAGTGCCGGGAACGCCTTGAAACCCTCCTGCCGCAGATGATGCGGCAGGAAGGGATTGACGAAGCACTCAAAGCACGCGACCAGATGGAATGGGTGCGCAGGATGAACAGTATTCCCACTGATATAGGGAATTCTATATATTGCCCTTTCATCAATAGATTGGGTAAAATACTTTCTGATTTGTTTTTTGCGCCTTCTTACATTAGGCTTTCTCCAAATTGAGTTCGTGTACTTTCTGCATCTCTGTCAGTAATGGGCTTATCCATAGCTTTTTCGATTAGGTTACGGTCAATTTTCGTTCCGGAAAACGGTATTACAAAGATAAGCGACGCGCCAACCCGCCGGAAAAGCTGCTGATCTTCGAGAATACCCATGAACCCA
>ERZ772820.965-NODE-965-length-24568-cov-4.285767_pt1 | contig 24568 bp, 28 predicted proteins | sample MGYA00511377_ERZ772820 | MGnify/ENA primary metagenome ERZ772820 (study PRJEB29015, sample SAMEA2737684) | human gut metagenome | biome: human gut; feature: human-associated habitat; material: faeces | place: China | collected 2012 ... | reverse complement strand
TCAGACTGACGGCATGCCCGTCATACCACTAAAAAGGACCCTTAAAAAAAGAGTCCTCATAAACTTATAGGTACAGATATCTAATTCCCGTAGCAATTACAAAAAATAATCACTAATAAGAGGAAGAAGAACAGTAAGCTAGTAACTCTTGGAATTTGATAGATTTTGATAAATGTTGATATTTCAATGTTTTTAATACGCTGATTTTGGCTATTATATGCGAAAAAAAGCGTTTTAAATAACTTTTTAGTACCTTTTTAGTACTTTTATGTGACCTTTCTTATAAGACAAAACCACAGTTTTACCTGTGGTTTTGTCTTTATGTCAGCATAAAGTATTTTGCAACCTTATTCGGCACTGCGTCTTTATCGTCTACAAACGCTTTAGCTATGTCAAAGTAGTAGTCCTCATTGTCATTGCCGTATTTGGCAGCCACTTCGTAATAGTCGTTGTATGCCATATTCATCGCTAAGTAGTATTCAATGCACCTGTCTGTGATTCCTTTTGTGGCGATAAACTGTTTCACTGTGTCGTAAGTCCACCGTTCGCCGAAAGGTATCATCTTCCTGACTATCAGTACAGCCTTTTCTTCGTCAATGTCATAAAAGATATTTTCTGCTTCTCTGACAAGCTGCTCATATGCCTGCGGATTATGATGTTTTAGCATTTGTGCTGACTTGTAGTAAAGGTCGTTAGCCTTTTCCTTTTTCTCTTTGTCGTCTAAGGCGTAGATTTTGTCTGTAATGTCTCTCAAGCCCATAACATCACCGCCTTATATCTTCTCTACAACCATTGCTGTGTTGTATGTGGTTACAGCCTGTCCGCCGACTACAAGAGTAAGAGTTCCCTCTGCATTACAGCCGTTAAGCCTTACCAGTGCAGAAACAGGAAGTGTTACAATCCCATCTGCTGCCGCTGTTACTGTAGCAACCGCTCCCGGCACAGCAACGCCGTTTAAGTATAATGCCACTGACACAGGACCTGCCGCTGCAGCTGTTACTGTTACTGTAGCGTCTACATCGTAATATCCGCCACCGGTAAGAGTGATACCGTTACCGCCTAAGTTGATATGCTGTCCGTATCGTCTGATGATATTACCTAAAGGTAATATTCCGCCGTTAGCAACGGCTGTACCCTGTGTAGTGTTTGCTGTGTATATTCCCGATTTACAGCTCATTTTTTTCTCCTTTCTCAAAAGAGGTCCGCAAGACCTCTTTTATCCCCTCGACTAGATGTTTGTCAGATTTCCGCAGCCGCTGAATGTCGGTACAATTCCATATCCATAAGGATTGATTTTCGGAACGCCGCACATTGCCTGCTGCAGTTTCAGTGTCTGAATTTCATTCTGCATTGCAGACATCTGATTTTCGCACATTTTATCTAAGATTTTCTGTGCGTTGGCTGTAGACGTAGCATTAATTGAGGCTACATAGTTTGCCATATCGAACTTTACGCTGTCGATATTTCTGTTTGTCTCACAGCAGCAGTTATCAATCTTAGAGCCTACTGTGTCAAAGCCTGTGAGCATTGCTGCCGAAGCTGTGGCAATGTCCTTAGTGTGCTCGTTGGCCTGCATGAACTGTCTCTGCCCGATATCGTTCACATTCTGATTTAAGTTCTGGAACTGTGAGTTCATACATAAGTCAGCCTGTGTCATTGCATTTGACGCTGCACTGCCGCCAAAGAAGCCGCCGCCGCCTGCACCGATAAGTAAGAGTATAAGCAGAGCGAATATCCATAGTCCGCCGCCGCTTGCTCCCTCTTTGCCGCTTACTGCTGCAATGTCTGCTAGTGATAAGTTGTTGTCCATCTCAATACCCCTTTCTGAGTTTATTTACAAAAGCCTTAAAGGCTAGCGTATCAGTTTTAAAATGTCTTCCGGATCGTATCCCATTTCGCTGCACTTCTGATAAAAGACCTCTTTCGGATCTTTCCCTTTTACCATAGCGTCTAGCGTGTTTTTCATCTGTGGGTTTTTCTGCAGGATTCCTGTTAAAGCCTGCACTGGATTGCCCTTTATCAGTGAAATTATATTACTCTGATTGCTGAGCTTCTTCGTTTGAAACAAACTGCTTGCCATAACTTAATACCTCCTGCCTTAATCTCTCAAATTCATCTCTTGTTACAAATTCACTTGCAGGCTGCTGTGCTTCCATTGGAGTAAACCTGAAAGCTCTGATTGTAGGAAAACCTGCTCCGTCAGTAGTCTTGACGTAGAATATGTCCTCGTTGCTGTCAAAGAGTGCTACACTGCTGTTAGGGGGCATCTGATAGGCTTTAGCACCGTCAAAACCTGTTACTCTGATTAATTCCCCTCTGTTGCTGTTTACCACGCCCACAGGGGCTTGTGGCATTGTATAAGGATTAAAACCGTACATATCTTTATCTCCTTTCGCTTACAGCATAATAAAAAAACACACACCAATCACGTACAGATTAGTGTGTGTTAAGAGTGTATTAAGTGTATGGAATTGCTTTTATGATTTTGTGTGTGACCTTTTGGCTTGTTCTCTTGACAGTATCGTAATCAACGTCAAGTGTATCTGACATCTCATATAATGAATAACCTCTTGCTCTTAATTCAAATACATCTTTTTCAAGCCCTACGAAATTACATATTGCCCTGAACTGGTCCAGCTCCGGCTCAATAAATTCGCATACCTTTACTACCTTTCTCAATTTTAATTAGCCTCTTTTCTTAATCAGCAGTACGCATACTGCAATAGTCAGAATTAAGTTTTGCCTTTTCAGCCTTTTTAAAACATCTGTTGCTAGCATTATTTCTCCCTCTTTAAGTATGTTTTAAGGCCTTTGATTCTTATATATCCCCTGTCCGTTTTCAGCCAGTTATTCTCTACGGGTATACCTTTTATCGTCTCGCCCTTTTTAATCGCTCCCAGCTTATCTGAGTGGATTGTAGGGGATTTTCTGATATTGACATTCCTCACCGCCTTATACTTTGGTCTTTCGTCGATTTTGTGCCCGACAATTCCCTCCGCAATGGCTCTTGCCACAGCCTTATAACCTACCTTGCGGTACAGCCTGGCGTCGTCTAAGTCGTCAACGAAGCATACCTCTATAAGAATTGCTTTTGCCTTTGTGTGATTAAGGATATAAAGTCCGCTTGTCCTCTTTATCCCGCGATTCGTAAAACCTAATCGTTTCATATTGTTGCATATGTTTTCGCCTACAACTCTTTTTATGCCCTTGTTTTCGGTAACCCATACTTCTGTGCCAGTAACTTTACCGTTGCCTTTCTTGTTTTTCGCTCCGCTGTTAAAGTGAATTGAAACATCAAGGTCAACTTCGTGTGCATTGCATTTTGCTACAATCTCCTGCAGGTTCTTGTTCACATCTTCCGCATTATCTACCGTACAATCATACACAGTATTGTCAATTCTCAGTAATCTGATAAGTTCTTTTGCTACTTTTCTGTTCTCTCTGCTTTCGTTTAAGATAGACACAGCACCGCAGGCAACTTTACCTGCGGCGTTATGCCCTGCGTGTACATTGATTCGCATATTATTCCTCCACTTCCGGCAGTCCTGCAACAGAAGTTAAGATTGAAATTACTCCTGCTAACACTGACGCACTTGCTACCATTACCCAGTTAACCTCTGAGATAACCATTGAAGTGCCTATTGTTGCAACTGCTGTCTGTGCAATCGTTTTTACCGCCCTCACGAGAGCTGCTTTTAACCATTTCTTAGACATTTTTTTCTCCTTTCTATTCCCTTACAGGAAGTTTTCTAACGTCTTTAACTAATTTTTTAACAGTTCCGTTTCCGCCCAATTCCTCATATGGCTCAAACATATACTCTATGTTGTCGAGTTCATCAGGGAATACGTACTGCCGCCGTATACACAAAAGGCAGACATCTGTGAGCCTGTCGTGTAGTAGTGCCTTGTTTGATTTTTTTTGAACAACAATATCCGTCTGCATTTGCTCAAGGTTTACTTTTTTACGCTGGCTTCGGTTTGTAAGAAACGCCCAAAAGCCGTTTGAAGCAAAGATAAATCCAATAATTGTGATAATTTGGGTTGTTGTTAACATCTTCTTTCTCCTTTAATATGGGTTTGTTCTTGGCGAAAAGCCGTACACAGTCCAAAGCTGCCTTGCAACGCTTGAACTTACGCCGTTTTCTCTGACGTATTTTTGGAACTCGTCTTTCTTTAAGTTTCCTTTGCCGTCTGCGTTGTAAGTCTTTGCTGTGTTTATTGCTTCAATATATGCTCTTTTAGTCATGTCTGTACTTTTGTAATCTTCCCTTTTTGATTCGCTCAGCTTGTTAAAGTCAAGCTGCGTCTGTGTGTACCCCTCGTTTTTGATAAGATAATCTTCTTCTGCCTTTTCCCTTGCTTTAAGAGTAACTTTTCGTATCATTTCTGCTTTTTCGCTGTCTGATTTGCCGCGATATTCGGAGCTGTTCATAAGTTTGCTTAATTCATCGTAAGCATATTTGCCCTGTACTTCTTGGAATCGTGAAACCTCTGCAGCGTTTTTCAGCTTATATGTCGCTCCGTCATATTTGAAGTCTTTATCATCGGTAACTCTAAGCAACGCTCCTTTTTCGCCTGTCGCTTCGTAAACTCTGACAGCTTCATCATTAACGCTGTTATATTGTCTTTGCGATATATTGGCAGGGTTGAGATATGCTTCAAGTATCTTACTTGCTATGCTTCTGCCCTGAAACTGCTCAACGGTTTGCCCTGTTACGTCTTTCTTTTCGGGTAGTTTTGTTGACAGATAAGGTGTTTTGCTCATTAAGACATTAAGCTGCCTTTGAAATATGTTTTCGTCGTAAGTTTCCCTTTTTGATGGATCAACTATCCTTGTAAGCTGCTGTATTACTGATGGGAGCGGCTGTGTGGTTGCTGAAAGCATTGTCTTGCCAATACCCTCTGCAATACTCCCCTCTTTGCTGCTGAACAGAGTTTGAAGCCCCTGTAAGAACGATTGATTAAACACGCTGTCAACAGCAGCCTCGCCACCGCCGAAAAGCGCAGTAATAAAATCTTCCTGATTAGCACCGCCGTAATATCCCTCTGCGCCCAGTATCAAAAGTGAACCAATAGGGTTTGCCCAGTCTATAGTAAACGACGTACCGTCATCAAGCTGTATTGCGTATGATTGCAAACCTTGCTTTTCGTATGCTTTCTGTGTCTGCTGGTCTTTCCCCGACTGTGCATACAGGTCGACAGTCATTAGCTTTTTATTCGCCAATACATAACCTAGTGTAATTACTCCTGCGCCCGTAAAAGTTCTGCCCAGTGTGTCAACAAAGACTTTCTGATTGAAAGTGCCTTTGCGTGTTTTTGACAGTTCTTTAACGGCTTTTAAAAGGCCTGCCGGGGAATAATCTAACAGCTTGGCTATAATGTTTGACGGTGTTTGTGTAAACGGTAAAACTATATTGCCTACAATGCCCCCACCCATCTTATTTAAGCCTTTCCTTATGTGGTTTGCGGCTTCTGCAATTGATGTGTCTGCTTGGAATACTCTGTCGAGTGCAAAATATTTAGCTTCCGCTTCGATTTCCTCTGCTGTGAGTTTTGATTTGCCCTTTTTAACAAAGTTTTCGAGTTCAGCCTTTCTTGCCTTATAGGCAGCCTCATAAAATGGTCTGTCACCAAGTTGTAATAATTGTCCTATGAGGTTATCAAGGAATTTCATAGGCTTGTTTTTCCACACGTCTTTGTTTGGCATTTCGTATTTTGTTCTTGCGTGTGCGGTATCAACGCCATGTCTTATGTCAAGAAGCTGTTCTTTAAAACCCTCTTTAAGTCCTTTGCCCTGCGCTTTGAGCTTTGCTCGCGTTATCCCTGCGGTTGTCCTTTCGCCTGTTTTTAGCGATACAAGTGTATCAATTACAGACGCAGGAATATCTTTAATGTTTTCTGCACCCATAAGCAGTAAGTTGCCGCCCGCATTTCGTGAGAGCCAAGTCTTAGGATTAAACAGCATTGCAACTCTCTGTACTGACCTGAACTTATCGCCAAAGTCTGAACCCTCAAGGTTGGCAATGATTTTATTTGCCTTTGCAAGTGCTTCTTTACCCTCTCTTGTGTTCGGGTTTGCTTCGTAGATGTCCATATAATCTACAATCTGTTTCGTCTGCTGTGGCGTTAAGACGTTTACGCCATTTTTAGCACGCATAAGGTTTACAATGTCTGCATCGTCATAGGCACCCATATGGATAAGCTCCATAACGTCCTCAATCATTGTGTTTTTGGCTTTTCCTGCTTTCTTCGGTGCAAACCTCTGAGTGAGATATTTCCTTGCGGCAGTTTCCAGTTTTTCATCGAAAGTCTTACCAACATCGGCAGCTATAGCTTTAACAGTTTTTTCATCAGCGCCTGCTTCTCTCAGTTTCTTGGTTATGGTTTCAACTACAACGTTCTTTGCGTCTGTTTTTGCAGCCTTTGACTGCTTCATAACCTCTTTTATATCAATGCCAGCTTCTTTTATGGCTTTGTGTTCGGCAAAAGTTTTCTCTACGGCAGTGTTAACAGCCTTGTCAATTTCTTTAATCGTTTCTTTCGCCTGTGTGTCGGTCTGTTTCAGCCTTAATGGGTTTACCTTTTCCATCTGCTTTACGCTTTTTCGTGAAGCCTGCTCTGCTTTTATTGCTTTGCCTGCCGCAGTGTTTTCCTTGATGTGCTTTACAGCTTCTAGCTCCTGCCCTTTACGGCTTGAAACTTCTCCTGCTTTCTGCGTCAGTTTATGAAACCTTGAAAAGTTGTTTTTCTCACGCTTGAGAAGCTCGCCCATTGTGGCTAAGTCCTCTGATGTGTATTCGTCTTTGCTCATAAGGTCTTTGTATTCGGCGTCATAGTCTGTTGCAAGCCTGTCTTTTGCTGCCTGTTCCCTTTGTGCGTGGGTTTCTGTTTCATACATAACCTTTTCGCCCTCAGGTCTGACTTCATTTACCGCTGCCGTACTTTCCTTATATTTAGGTTTGTTTCTGTTAATATCAGCACCTAAGTCTTTTTCCAGTGCGGACCTGTCAATTACCCTTCTGCCAAGCTCTTTGTCTGTGAATCTTTCTGCCAGTTCTGCAAGCTGACTGTCTGACAAGTCATTGCTGTGAGCAAGTGAGCGGTATATTGTTTCCTCGCTGTCGATAGTCTGTTTAAGATTTGACAAATCGGCGTCAAAGAACTCACTATCTTTGTAAAGCGCGCCCTCGTCTACTAGCTTTTCAGCTATTGCTCTTGCGTCTTTCTTCGCAGGCGCTTTGCCGTTAGCTTTGTAGTAGTCAGAGTACCATTTATCATTAAGTGAGTAGTTCTGCGGTATGTAATATTCCTGCCCGTATTCGTTATTAGCGGGCACGTAATCACGTTTTGAGCCTTTCTTTTCATAGTTCTTGATATAATCTTCAAGTGAGTTAATTCGTTCCTCTCTAAGGCGATTATACTCTGCTTTTGCGCTGTCTATGTAATTCTTGGCTTCGTTTATTTCGTCCCACGCCCTGTCAATGTTTCCGCTTTTAGCTGCCGCTACCTGCTGTACTTTTCGCTGTTCAGCTTTCTTGACAATGCTTGAAGCGTTTGCCGGTGCCTGAGGAACTTCTTTTCGTGCTTCTCTTATTGCCGCAAGTCTTTCCTGTAAAGGCTGTACTCTCGGTGCTTTCGCCCTCTTAGTCTGCGTTACTGTTTCGGCTGCTTTTGCAGCTGCTTTTTCAGCTGTTCGCTTCTTTATTGATTTAACTAAGGCTGCTGCTCCCTCTCCGCCTGCACCTAAGCCAACATCAAATGCTGTGTTGAGTGCCATTGACTTTGCAAAGGTCTTTCCTTTTTCGCCTTTTGGTGCTTTGGCTGCTTCCTTGCCTGCTTCAAGTGCATTTGTCGGTACACCTGTAATGGTATCCGCCGCCGCACCTGTCAGCATTTTCTTTCCTACCTTAGCGAGATTTTTCTTGCCTGCTTCTTTGGCGATATCCTTTACCGCTTCTTTGCCTGCCTTTTTTCCCGCTTGTTTTAAGGCTGTCTTGACACTCTGTTCTACAGCACCTCTAGCAATGCCGCCTGTTAAAGCATATTCGCCCGCAAGTCCTGCCATATAGCCTGCCTTATAGCCGACAGTTTTTTCTGCTTTGGACGTGTCTATCTTCCTGCCTGTCTGCTTTTCCAGTGTCTGTTTAAGCGGAATCGGTGATGTTCCTGCCATAACACCATATGCAAAAGGCGAGGAATTTAAAAACTTTTCGTCCTGCTTTGCTACCCTCTTGTTCAGGTTTTTATACTCATTTGTCTTTGCCTTTGAGGTTCTTAAAGTCTTTTCGGCACTTTTTAAGCCTTTGTTGACTACATTCGGCGTACCTGTACGTGACAGTGTCTGCAAAAGAAGTTGTTCATTAGAAGTCAGTTTTTGATTTGGGATAGCCTTTGCGTGTGCCCTTGCCTTTTTGGTTGCTGTGGGTTTAGACTTATAAGGGTGTTCCTTTCTGTAGTCCATAGCTTTTTGAGCAACGCCGCCTGTTATGCCTGTATTGTTTTTGATTGCCGATTCCTTTGAGGCTTTCTGTTTAGCTTCTTTCTTCTTCTTTTTCTTATACTTCTTCCTTGCTTTGCTGTATTCTTTTGTTAAGGCTTTTGTCCTTTTTTCAGAGTTCTGAATCTTGGATATGTCGATTTTGGCTTTGTGGTCTAAGTTTGTACCTTTATCTATGGTATAAACCGCTTGTCCGTTTACATATTTTACACCCATTTGTCTTATCTCCGTCTTGTATATCCTGCACCATGTTTTTGCATATAAGCCTTAAAGGCTTCCTTTTGCGCTTGGTTATAGTCAGTAGTTGCAAGGTAGTAATCAACTGTTGCACTGTTGACCGTAACACCTTTATTATTATTAACAAATTCGATTGCAGCGTTTTCAATAGCGTTTGCACCGTTTGTTTTATTGTCATCATCTGTGCCGCCGCCTTTGCCCCTGCCTTTCTTAGCCGCTTTTGCCGCTTTCCTTGCTGCTACTTCCTGCCTGTTGAGGATTGTGCGATATTTGTTCAGATATGGCAGCTTCCAGTCATTGCTTGTGTTTCCGTCTGACAGTATCTTGGCAATAGCTCTGTCGATTTGGTCTGTTGATTTGTACTTGGTGAGAGATTTGCTGTATGCGTTTTTCTGTGCTGCAAGTTTCTTTTTATCGACTTCTTTCTTGAGCTTGTCTCTTTCGGTTCTCAGATATTCTATCTTCCAGTCGTTGCTTGGGGTTTTATCCCTTTTCAGCTTGGATATTGCCTTGTTGTAAGCCTTTACAGTAGAGTAATCTGTGCCAAAGTCCTCAAATGCCTGCTGTTTGTAGATTGTGTCGTTGGCTTTGTCCGATATGGCTTTTAATTCTGCGTTGTTTTCTTTCTGCCTGTTGAAGTCGTCAACATCTCTTAGGTACTGGTTTGCAAGCTCTTGCCTTTGGTTTTCGTAGTTGACCTGCTGATTTCCCATTAGCCTGTCTGTTTCTGCAAGGTTTTGGTCTTTTGACATTCCGACTTCTCTCATAGCTGTATCATAGGCAGACCTTACGCCGCTTTGAGTTGTTCCTGTTGACATTTCGTTTTGCAGAAGTGAGGTTTCAGAAACATCTTGCCCTCTCACGCCTTGAGTGCCATATAGAGCGTTTTTATTCTGATTTCCGATAATCTGTAACTGTCTTGCAACATCTTTCGCCTCCGCGTTGCTCATAGCGTTGTAGGCGTTTGCCCTTGCGTTCATCGCTTGCTCATATGCACTGTACATATCTGAATAGTTGGCTCTTGGGGTAACTGTCGGGTAAACCGCTGTTGGTATCTCAGTAGGGTTGGTAATCCCTGCGTCGCTTGTCTTACTGCTTGCATTATTTGCCTTGTCTATTGCACTTCTCACTTTGCCCACCGTATTAAGCAGGTTTGCCCCTGTCGTTAAGTATTTTGTTAAGTCTGTAGGACTTTTACCCTTTGTTACAAGACTTGCAAGCCCTAACCCTTTAAGCGCTCCACTGCCTGAGAGGTTCGATAGACCTGATTTATAAGCGTCTTGTATCACGTTTTTTTTACTGCTCATAGCGTATCCTTTCTACGAAATTCTGTCAGTAACATATTTCTTGATGTATGCTTGATATGATATTGACGGATTTTTCTTTGAGCCGTACTTCTCATTCCAACGCTGTGTTGCCGCTTCCGTCATTGCAGATTCTAACTGATTGAGTGTTGACTGTGAAGCTCCGCTTGACTTTGCAGTATTGTAAATTGAAGCAATCTGATTAGCCTGCGAACTTGAAAGCACTTTTTTGCCGTTTTTCTTCTTGTAAATGTCACCGCTTACCCTGCCAAGTGACGCAGAAGCTATACTGTCAGCCGCTTCCTGCTCTGCTTGCTGTCTAGCGTATTCCTGTTGCTGTTGCTGCAGTGCTAACTGGTTTGCATACTGCTGTGCTGCAAGTGCTCTCTCGTTGTCTACAGCCTGTTGATTGCTCATTGCTTCCTTGTATGCTTCACTGATAAGATTTGCATTGTTTCTTTCAAGCTGTGCTCCCTGTGTTGCGTTCTCGCTTAGTATGTTTGCGATATTCTGCTGATATGAGGTGTCTTGGTTTCCTCTTACCTTTTCCGCAATTCCGCCGCTTAACCCTGCGTTTGATAAAAGTCTTGGTATCTCGGCTTTGCTCTGTTCGTTAGCGACATATGCACTTCTTGCCTTTGAGGTCGTCTGCTGACTTAGTGCGTCTTTCTGCTGTTGCAGGATATTTCCCATTCTGTTTGCGTAGTCGTTGTAAGCGCCCATAAAGTCTACAGATGGTGCGTAACTGTTAAGAAACTCTTGCATTTGCCTTTCTCGCTCTTCCTGCTGTCGCTGTTGCTCTCGTTCATCTGCCAATCGTGCCTGTTGCGAAGCCGCTCTGCCTTGTGCTTCTTGATATGCGTTTTTGGCGTTGTTTGCCGCTTTCATCAATGAATTTTTCGCTCCTGCTACTGCGGCGGCGGCTTTGCTGCCACCACTCACAGTATTAATGGTGCCTGCCAACGCGTTTTTTATTTTGTTTTTCGCCATAACAAGTCCTTTCAAACTAAAACGCAGACTATTTAAGCCTGCGTTTTATTCTGTAAATTATCTTTTTCCATTTCGGGAGCCTGTCGTACTCCCACAACATCTCTAATACTTTGCGTGCGTCTTTTCTGTCTTGCTCTGCCATACCCTCTCTGAGTATTTGTCCGAATTTCTCTGCGTTACTCATAGTGCCACCTCCCGATTTGAGTATAGCATTTTTGGGTGTGGCAGTGTGTCACATTATCCGACAATTTGTTTATATTTCTGTAAAGTATTCACCCTCAGCAAGTTCCGGTGGAAAACCGCCCTTTATGCAAACATATTTTTTCACCCCATCTGTGTAATAATAGTTTACATTAACTTCCATACCTACCTTGAATGTAATAGGCTTGTCCGCTGTTCCCTCTGCTGTAGGGTCAGCTTCTTCTATCCAAGTGATAACCCCACCTGCTTTAGCTTGATAAGGAACCCATTTATAGCCTGGTCTAGGTGTGGCTATTGATGGCTTATCTTCTATAGTGATACCTACTTCCTCAATAACTGCAAGAGTATCTTTATCATTTCTTACAGCCGCTTTGATGGCATCTAATCTTTCTCTTTCACTAGCCATTGATTCCTACCTCACTTTCCATTTCGCTTAGACACTGCTCAACAGTTAAACCTGCGTCTTGAACAATGTAATCGTATTCTTCTTGTGTTATTTTATTTTTTTCTTTCAGAGAATTTATATATTCAACTGTAATATAATGTTTCTCGCTATATAATCTCTTTAATGATTCTACAAATGTACTCATTATAGAACTCCTTTCTCAACTAACTCCATAGTGTAATCGTCAATTACGTTGTTGTAGGTTGTATCGTCAATACCGTAGTCGTTATTTGGTAGCTTAGCCTTTACTTCTTCTCTATAAGTTTCGGGAACATCATTAATAGTCATTTCTTCATTCAGAATTTTACCTACATACCAGTCAACAGCTTCTTCTCTTGGTTTAACATAAAACTCATACTGTAGTGTTTCTTCTGATAAGTGATAGCCATACTCTGCTCCATCTTGCGGTGCTTTTTTCATAATGGCTAAGAGGTTATTGTATTCTGTTTCTGTTATTTCAGTTACATTGTCATTAGCGACTTCTAAAGTGCCTATTGACAGTATTATTCCTTTTTCTATTTGTTTGTAATACATAGATACTCCTTTCTTATGCCATTGTGATAAGTGTATATTCTGTTCCTGCCTTAATATATTTAGAACCATTAGCGGAATCAACAATTATTTGCAACTGAGAGGCTGAAACAGTTCCTTTTGTTTGATACTTTTGAGCAATTGCATAGTCCCCATCATTCGTTAAATATTCTTTAGTAAGAAATGCTGTGTAAACAATATAAACACCGCTTGTAATAATTGGGAATACTATGGCCAATCGCAACGGGTATTTTTTTTCAGCATTCTTTGGCACATTTACAACGTCTGTTACAATAATCGCACATACAGGTTTTTTTCCTAATGAGTGATTAACTGTTGTTGAAACAGTATCTTGCGGCACTGTAAATGTATCAATAGCCATTTTAGTACAGCCAAACAATTCGAGGTTTATTTTTTCTTTTATCGGTATCCCTGTTATAGTAGCTAAACTTTCTAAGGCTTTATTATGACCTTGTAGTATTTTTTTATTGCTCATAATTACCTCCTTATCTTACGCATAAGCCGACTGCCACTCCAAAACTATCCGACGCACTGTAGAAGCTGACGCTTCCGTTCGAACGAATGGCAACAAAAGTAGTATCGTTGTCCCAATAAGCTGAACGCAACCACCAGTAGTTAGTAGACCCGTTTACCCTTTTAACTCGGCTTGTATCGTCTGTAAATATTGGATACTTTGTACCCTCGCCATTACTGACTGTACAAGTAACCCTATCAAATACTTCTGCTTCTGCCAATAGCCATACATTATAGTTTGCTTCGCTAAGCGAACTTGCTTGATTACGTGTCGTGTAGCATTTCTTCTTAACAGGTGCTACTACGGCTTTCAAATCACTAGGCAGTTTGTCGTAGATGTTAGCTTCTACCCAAGTTTTCATTGCAGACGCAGGATAGCCGCCTGTGTTATTATTGCTAAAGTTCATTATATATGTATTATTTAAAGAATTTTTCATTACAAGCGTAATAGGTGCAGTTACGCCGTCTGAATATGTGTCGTGATTGAATCCTGCAATTTGTAATTCTATGACTTCATTTGTCGTAAGTGTTACTGATTTTGTATCACCTACAGCCCAGCATTTAGATAAATCCAAACCATTTATCCCTGCCTGTACTGCGGCTTTTATTTCTGCCCAAGTTGATGTAGCAAAATTACCAACCTGTATTACAGTTACGCTTAGCGTCGCAGTCTTTGTAACACCATTTTCTGTATAAGATATTGTTACTGTTTTAGTTCCTGCCGAACTAAATGTTTGCGGTGAGAATGTAAACCCTGTAACTTCCTTAGTTTTTCCTGTATCATATGTTGCAGTAACTACCATACCTGTGCTGTCAAAACTACCGCCTACAGCATATGTTGTTTTGTTAGGCTGTGTAGTAATTGATATGCCAGTCAATACAGGTCTTACAATCTTATAGTAGTAACCGCCTTGTGTACCGCCATCGGGATATGCTGAACTATCTGTAGAATACACATAATCAAGCAAATCACCGCCCGAAGCTGTATATTTACCCCATACATATGTTGAGTTGAAGTCTAACTGTACAGAAGCTATTTGTTTTGCAAGCAGTTCTATATCTGTTTTTTGTGTAGTGACTTCGGCATTGACATTTTCGCCGCCGCCTATCATATTGATTACATTTCCCATTATCCCACCTGCTCTTTCTTTATGTTTACCGATACTGCAACTGTAGGCTTTTCGGTGCAGTGGAATGTTATACTGTTAGCCGTTGTAACATCATCAGCATATATTCCTGCTTCTGTCCATACTTTATACTGTGATGAATTAGGATAAACTGTATAGGTGTACCCTGTAGTAGCAAGTCCTGACACACTTAAAGTCTGCTTGAAACCGCCTGTTTCAGCATTCCACCCTGCGACAGTAAGTGAACCAGTTAATACTTTGTTCTTCTCAGGTATTGTCGGTTTATTGCTCAGGTCAGTATAGCTGCCTGTGAATGCTACTGTTTTCAAGTCAGTAAAAAACTTTTTTATCTTGCCGAAAAGCACAGACAGTTTTTCACCTGTTGCAATATTTATTCTTGAAGCCGTTTCCGTAAAATCCGCAGTCACATCACTTCCGTCACCTGTCTTAGTAAGGAAATCGCCACCTACGATTTCCTGTGCTTTGTTTTTGGCATCTTCTGCAGCTACAGCCGAATTGTGAGCATCATTAGCTCTTAAATTAGCTTGATTTGAATAATACTGTGCATTGTCAGTATCTTCGCCCTCTCTTGTGCCAGTGCCACCGACAGCGTATGATTTGGCTTTGTTTGCCTGTGCCGCAGCGTCATCTTTGGCATTAAGCACTATTGTAGTGTTGGCTGTGACGCTCTGAGAAGCATTGAGAACCTCTGTTTTAGCGGCAAGGACTATTTCCTTGTCCGCTGAAGTATCGGCTGCCTTAGCGTCAATATAAGCCTTTACTTCGCCTTTTAATTCGTTAAACCCGACAGAGCCTGCCTTAATTGAGGCTGTAATTGTCGTTGTCGTGCCATTTGTACTCTGTGAGAATGTAACAATATCACCCGAAGTAAATGTAAACTGGTTCATCAGATTTGTTACTTCTGTCTGTGATGTGGTCCCGTCAACATTTGTTATCTTTAAGTAGTATTTATCGTTTTCTATGTCCTCTACAAATTCAAATGTTGCAGGAACTTTCTCAAGTGCAGTATCTACAGATTGAGCTGTTCCGTCTTTCTTTGTAACCGTGATTACTCCTGTGTCGGTGTTAATTGTTACATTAGCCACAAGGCTGTTTGTTTCTTCTGTTATTTTTGCGTCTGCTTCTGTCTTTGTGTATCTGTCCGATAAGTCTGTTGTTATGTTGTCAAGATTAAGAGATATGAGCAAGTCTACAAGGTCATTATATTTACCCATAATGAGCTGTGGGAACTTATCAAATACATCTTTGTTCTGCTGAACATTTCCTGTCAGTCTTTCACCGGGTACAGATTTGACATAAACAGCATTTCGTTCTGTTTCCAGTATCTTTGCATTTAATAACGCCATTTTCTATCTCCTGTTCTTTGAGAAATTACCTACGCTGTAGGTCTTTGTTATACCGAGTATTCCGAAAGGCTCATATATGCCCTCGTTTTCAAGTATTATCTGAAGTCTGACATACTTCTTGATCTTCTTGTTGAAGTAGTCGTTTTGTGCTGTCGTGTTGCCGTTAAAGGTAAATCGTGAGAAGTCAATTAAAGTCCAGTTGAATATATCAAATGTTTCCGTTTCGAGTGCTGCGGCTTCTATTCCGTCTTTAATTATCCGTACCTTAACGCTTGTCCTGTCATAAGGCATAAGAGTAAGCAGTGTGCCTTTCTTATTTAGCGTTTTAAAGTACTGTGGATAGTTGTCATCATCAAGCGGAGTAGACCACACACATTTAATTGCTTTACCGTCTGTAAGCAGTATTTCTCCTGCGTCACCTATTGTTGCTGTGCCGTTGTCGCAGTACGCTGTGATGTTTGGTACGTCTGAGTTGAACTTGCATATACGCCCGTCAGATGTGCCAAAGAACAGCTCGTTTCCGATATTGGCAAAGCATACTGCAGGGACATCTTCCCAGTAATAACCCTCGTATAAGAAGTCTGTGTTGTTGTTCTTGTCGTTTGCCTTGTTCCGTCCGTCTAGCACATAACAGTGTGAATTGACGCACAGAATATAGTATCTGTTCCACTGTACCGCCACTGCTTTATCAAGGTTTGGCTCTTTTAACAGTTTCTTATCAAGCAGGTATGACCTGTTTCGTACTATATATTCACTTGATACATAGTAGTTGGATATGCCATAAACTCCTGTCTGAGATAAAAACAGCGGCTCGTCACCTAGCATTGCAATTGACTTTTGGGCTATGCCGCCAACACCCGCTTTTGCAGGGGTACACTGAAACGCTGTAAGATTCTCTACTGTTGTACCGCTTATCAGAAAGACTGTTGAATCTGTTGAAACTTCCTCTTTGATTACTGCAAGGTATGAACTCATTCGTGCAAAGCCTACTATGTCAGCAGTAACGTTACCTACAGTGAGGTAATTGAGGTCAGGGAAGTATGCCACGCTTTCAACCTCTGAATAGAATATCTTGTTTCGCTCTGACGATGAAACGAGGAATACTCTATCCTCTTTTGAGTAGCCGTATGTTACAACATCGTATGGGTTTGTTATACCTTTCCTGTCCTTATAAAGTCCGTTTTCTTCGTCAAAGGATATGAACTCAACTTTGACATTATCCTGTCCTGTGACTACAGGTGCATGTGCTTCTTTGAAAGTGATTTTTCCGTCGCACACATTGAATGTATAGCTTGCTCCGTTTACGCCCTTGCCTGTTGTTTCTACAGCTGCAGGAAGTGTGTAGTCTGTGCCATAGGTCTTTAACTGAAATTCGCCGTTTGAATCCATTACATAGACCTTTATATACTCTGCGCCGCTTAATATCTTCTTAGACGATAAGATATAGTCCTTTGATGTGCTGTCGCCTAAGAATGTATTGCACTGCCAAGGAGTAAGCATATTGACATCTTCCAGTAATGTGCCATCTTTTCCTGCGGGACTTCTTGAAATTGATACTCTCGGTATCTTTGCTTCGCCTGCAGGATATTGACCTGTGAGGTCTGCTATTGTGTGTGATGTGTCTGAAGTGTCTATGTAAATTATCTTTGTGCCCAAGAAAAAGTATATGTTCCCACCGAACACAAAGCCTTTTGGGTTTGTTGATGTGTGGGTTATCGTGAATGTGTCATCTTTTACCCACGATTCGCTGAACTTAAACAGGTGCGACGCTGTGATTACATAAAAAGAGCCGCCTGTATGGAATATGTCTACTATCTTCTCTCCCGATGTGTCTGCGACTTTTCGCCAGCCTAGCCTTTTAATTGGGTTTCCGCCATTGTCAGAAATCATATTTAAAAGGTCGGGTGACCTCTTTCTGTCAACTTCTGTTCTGTCCCTTGAAAAGTCAGCCCCTTTTAATTCCTTATAGTATGTATGATAAAGTGTGGGAGCGGCAGGAACATTCATTTTGCTCATATGTCATACCCTCCAACAATCGTTGCTTTCATTGCTCTTGTGTATTCGCCTACCAGTTCATCTTTCATATCCTGATACATATTGTAGTAGTAGATTGCTTTTCGCTCGTCATCGTCAAGCCATACATGATATGCGGCCAAGTACGGTACGAGTTTATGTACCAGTTTCGGCATCTCAAGTTCAAAATCGTCGGGAGTTTCCGCTGTGAATGGCGTTATCTCCGGCTTAACCCAGTCCTTGTCCTGTGATTTGAAGTAGCCTTGAAGTCGTGATACTACAATATCATTTATTGTCGATACTGAGAGATTGCAGGCGTTTATGATTATTTCCTGATATTCTGTTAATATTGAATTTTCCTCAAAACCAAGCGTTTTGATTATGTTTTTTAATTCTAACCACGTCATAGGTCTTTCTCCTATACAAAACAAGAGGGCAGTATTAAACTGCCCTCATTAAACTATCGAAGCTCTGCTACTGCCAGTTTGCAGTCTGCCGAACTAACTGCGATAACGATTTTCCCTTTATTAACGCCGCTTGCGTTCATGTAAGCGTTGCTGTCTAACTGGAAAAATGCCTTTTCCCCTTTTGGTACGGAAAGAGTAAGGTCGTTTACGCCTGCCACATTTGCTCCTGCCTTAACTGTGATTGTTGTGGCTGCAGATGTGCTTGCTGAGTTGTCAGCAATGAATACAAGCTTTTTGTCCATTGACTGTGCAACGTCTACAATGAAGCTGTCAGTCGTTGCCGCTACAGCGTTGTCTATCAGTTTTGGAGAAATAGTGTTTACGTCTTTTACCTTTACAGGTGTCACGTTTGTATTAGCCATTTTCTATCTCCTTTCTACGCATACTTAACGTTCATTACGATAAGTTCTTTAGGTCTAACGATTTTCGCGTCAAACAGAGTGAATCCTTTAATGGCGTCTGCCATTTTCTTTTCAGGTCTGTAGGCTTCTGTCTTTGTAAGCGGATTTACATATGCAATCGCTTTTTCTGACATAACCATAATGTTGTCAACAGCACCGCTGTTAGTAGTTGCAACGGCGTTTGACATGATAAGGTTCATCTTTGAGTATTTCGCCATCTGTCCTGTTTTGATTAACTTAGAGTTATCAGTGTCTAAGTCGATGATTCTCTGTTTTAAGAGTACCCAAAATCTAGGCGACATTACTACGTTGATAGTCTCAGATGTAGGAACGTTGTTCTCTACAAGGTACTGCCAAGCCTTATCAAGCTCTGTTAAGATGTTTGTTGTTTCGATTTTAAGCGCCGAAGCGTTCATCAGCTTAGCTTCTTTTGTGAGTGCCATTCCTGCAATATAGCTGTCGATTTCCTCTGCAAGTGCATTTGTGGTCTCTCCGGATAATACCGGCTTTAAATTGCCTTTCATCTGCTGCTGGTCTATATCACCAACCATATAGTTGAATGTTCTAATCTGATTGATGTTAAGAGTTGTAGCGGAAGTTGGTACTTCTTCCGGATCCGCAAGTGTAAAGTTTGTTTCGTTTGCCTGTGAGATTGTAGGTCTTGCAACGCCAAGTATTCTTACGCTGTCGCCTGCGCTTTTTACCTGTCCCTCATACTGTCTGTTTGTAAGACCTGCAAAAACGCATTTTCTCTCAAGCTGTGTCATTACCTCGTTTGACCATATCTGAGGTTTGAAGTTGTTAAAGCTCATTTTTTATTCCTTTCTTTTTACCATTTGGCCATACTTGCCATAATGGCGTCGTGATTTGCAAGTTGTTCGGAAGGAGACATTCTGTCTACTTCTTCACTTGTGAAAAAGTCTTTTTTAGCAGGCTCTGTTGAAAGGTTGCCAATTGTCTTAGGCGGCGTTTCGGTGTTGAGGTTTTCCTTTGCCTTTATTGCGGCGTATGCCTCTACTCCCGATAAGCCTGCTCTGATGTAATTGGCGTAAGTTTCTCCTAAGTCGTCAAGAGATTTGACGTTAGAATCAATCTTTTGAATTTCGGCAAGGTCTTTTTCCATTGCCCTCTCTGCCCTTTCCTTCTGTAGGTCTGCTCTTAGCTGTGAAATCTCAGCGTCAGTATCAAGTGCTTTCTGCACATCTTCGGGAGCCTGTCCCATAGCGTGCGCTATTGCCTGTACTTCCTTGTTGTCTCCGTCAAAGTAAAACCCTAACGCTTTATCTTTGCGCGCGTTTTCAAGTCGTAACCGCTCATTTTCACGTCTCATTTCCGCAAATGCGGCATCACTCTTATCTGCAGGTTCGGCGACCTCCTGCTCTTCTTCGCCTGTGACAACTTCTTCTGCAGGTTCGGCGACTTCCTGCACTTCTGCGCCTGTGTTGTCGAGATATTCGCTCATTTTTTACGTCTCCTTCTTTTTAAAATTTGTATAATAATAGGACCTGTTAAGGTCCTTTATTAACTGAGTAAACTCTTTAGGTATTCAATTTCTTCTTCCGATAAGCCATTCTGCAAAGCCTTTTCGTAATCTTCCTTGTCGATAAGTCCCTCTTCAAGGCATTTATCAAGGATTTCTTTAAGTTCTTTATTGACTGAGCGGCTGTTCTGCCATTCTGCGGCTTCTGCTTCGGCAAGCAGTCTTTCTACAAGTGCGTCTTCGTCTAATGCTCCGTCTGTCAGTTCGCCGTTTTCGTCTACAGCGCCCTCGCCCTGCATTATCTGCATTGCACCCTCATCTATAGCTGCGGCTTCTTCGTCATCGTCAGGCTCGCTTTCCATCATCTGAAGTGCCATTTCATCTATTGCCGCCGCTTCTTCGTCGTCGTCAGGCTCTACAGGCATTTGTTCCATCTGTTCCATAGGTATTTGTCCCATAGGCATTTGGTTCATCATCTGATTTTTTCTCTTGTCAAGAATGATTTTCAGTTTCGCTTTTGGAATGTATGAGTTGTCCGGCATAAGCTCTGTGTATTCCTCTAAGGTGATGTGGCCCTGCATAAACAGTTCCTTTATCTCCTGCTGTTCAGCCTGCTTGCTCCAAGGACTGTCTGAGGATACGTCTATCTTGATGTTCGGCTGAAGATTGTCTATATCTTCCTGAGTTATGGTTACTTCCTGCTGCTGTCCGAAATCGTCTTCGTATGAGACAGTAATATCCTTGTTATATGCAAACCATAAGTTTAATGCTACATATGCAATGTCTGTTACAAACTGGCTGTATTTTGCCACCTGTTCATTTAATGGCATTTGTGCAGCGTCTTTTACTGCATTGATCGCCTCGCCTGAGGCTTTCTCAGGGTCTACATTACCTGTTGCAGCGTCTCCTGCACCGGCAAGGTCTCTCGTTATTTCAAGTAGATCGTTTGATAGATACTGTGCGTCTGCTGACATTGACGTTGCGTTTAAGTATGAAATCATCTGCGATACAGACTGTGCGCCGCCGCCGTTTAACGCGATTGCAGCACCTATTCTGTTTATATCCTCTTCATTTTCAACCATACTTCTGTCGTAGGCTATTCGAGGATACGCTGTCTGCTTTACAGTGATTGAACGTCTTGCAAGCGTTTTGTTTAATTCGAGCTGATTTGGGATAAGCTGCTGTACTTCGCCAATACCTCTTGCGGAGTTTGGCTCGTCTTCCCATATGAAATTGACTATCGGGTATACTTTCAGTCCGCCTGTTGTTTCGCCTTTCTGATTTTTCCTTGTTAATGGCTCTACAGGCTCATATTCTACTGTCTTTGTGGCTCTGCCTACTCTGACATAGCCGTTTTCGTCTTTATCCATATAGAGAATTGACAGACATTTTTCGTCATCGGGGCTTTGAACTTCTGTTTTGTCGCCTATGACAAGTTCTTTTTCCTCGTCCGGTACAATGAGGTCGATTTTCTCCTGTGACAAGCCGTTTTCCTTTGCCATTCTCTTAATCTCGCCTACTCTTAAACGCTCGATTATCAGAATGTATGGCTGTTTCTGAATGTCTGCTTGCTGTTCGTCACCCAGAAGCACGTTTACATTTGGCAGAACCTGTGTGTCTGTTGCGTCTGAGTTGCCCCACAGAAGATATGCGTCTGCTGATACGGCAGAACACTTTACTGTGTTCCACGATTTGACGTCAAATTTGCCGTTTTCCCACAGTTTCTCAAAGTTTTTGTTTAGCGCTTCACAGATTCCCTTGTATTCGGGGCGGCTTTCGGGATCTATGTACCTTGCAGCCATTTTGTTTTGCGAAATAACAGCAGCTTTGTACTTTACAACGCCTTTGATGAAGTTGAACATCGGCATTTTCTCTCCGCCGCTTTCAAGTCCCTCCCACTGGTTGCCTAAATAAAAGTTCCAGTTCTTCTGCGTGTTCTGTATGAGTGCTTTCTTATTGATGAAATCTTTACCTTTTTGGTATTTAACCCATATTGATGTTGTTTCCATTATTTAACCTCTATCTGTCCTGTAGATGTGCCGTCATATTTTTCTATATTGGCTTCAAGTATCTTTCTCTTGCGCTCCAGGTCGCTTTCAGTGACCTTTACAGCCTTTTTTTTAGGGACAAGGATATCTTCTCCCTTTTGAAACTTAAAGCCTGCTATAAATGCTTTTATGACAACTAACGGAACTAAAAAAGCCATTACCATGCAAAGTAACAGCGTTGATAAACTATATAACATTGATTCTGTCTCCTATGTCTAATCTCTTTCTTTTCGTACCCATATTGAATACATCTGATAGTGTCTTCTTCTTTTTTGTCATCTCCGGCACTTTGCCGCGATAATACATAAATCTTGTTAAGGCCTGTGAGCAGCAGTCTACTTCGTCATCGTGTACGCCGTTAGGAAACGCCGCGCACTCGTCAACAAATTCATGTGTCCACGCTTTGTTTTTCGGAAGCCATACGTTGCCGCTTTCTATTGCTCCCGATACCGCGTTTACTCTTGAAACTTTACCGCCCTGCGGGTTGATTCCTATTACACCATGCATTTCACGTCTTAAAACCTGTATTGCGGCAGAACCGTTTGCCTTGTCTTCTATCAGTACCTGTTTTACTTTCGGATAAAGCCCTCTCAGGCGTCTTATCTCTCTTAATGTGGACGGAAAGTCAAGGTGCTTTTTAACTCGGTCGATAAGATACATGTTGGCATCTCGTTTGCCCCATACCTGTATTGCAACATAATCATTGTCGTCTCCGTCTTTAAAGGTTGCGTCAACGCTCATAAGCCAGTCGCCGCATTCAGGCAGTTCGTCATAGTACTGCCACCACTCCCTTTTAAGCATGTTGCCGTCTTCTGATGTGGGGTGTCCCTGCATAAGTGCATTCCACGCCATTGTTCCGCCCTCGGTCCTTAAGAAGCCCTCTTTGAATTCCTTTACCCATGCGTTGTCCTTGCCAAGCTCAGGACAGAGCGCGTCTCCGACTTTACGCCCTAACGGATCATTTTCTTCTGCTTCTAAAGGCAAGTTTATTACAGTGACGTTGTTTTCATTCTTGATTATCCGGCCTGCTAAGTCATCATCGTGCCAGCGCGTCATTATCACGACTACTTTTGTTTTGTCCTGATAACGTGACTTGATAGAGAAACTCCATTCTTCCCATATCTTGTCCCTTGTGGTCTGCGAATACGCTTCTTCTCGTGTCTTTAAAGGGTCGTCTATGATGATTAAGTGTCCGGAGTTACCTGTAATACCCGACAGCATACCTCTTGATATGCAGCGTCCCGGTGTCCCGTCTAATTCAAACTCCTGATTGGAGCTTTTACCGCCGACGCTTATGCCGAATATCGCTTCTCCGTACTGCTCTATCTTCTCTTTGTTACGTCTGCCGAACCGTTCTGCAAAGTCTGTATTGTATGAGGCTATTATGCAGGAATGGTTTGGGTGCTTTCCTAAGTACCATGAGACTAAGCTCTCTGTTATGGTAACGCTCTTTCCATGCTGCGGAGGAACAGATAAAACAAGTATGTCAGCAGCATGTCCCGTATCGGTTTCAATGAAGCTTTGTACTGCTTCGCACAGGTATCTATGAAATTTTGTCTTTTTCCATTGTCCTCTTGATGTATACTGCACATACTCTGCGTAGTCGTTTTGCAGTATCATTCGGTACAGTTGTTCTTCATTCATATTAAAAGGCAGGGTTTTCAGTCTCCTGCCACGACTTAAAAGGATTTTCCCGAAATGCTTCGGAGGTAATTTGGATTACTGGCGCCGACAGCAGGACTTGAACCTGCGACCTTGTGCTTAACAGGCACCTGCTCTTCCCATCTGAGCTACGTCGGCATATACCACCTATTTTTTGGTAGGGGGTCTTTTGAAATTGGGTTGCACGGGCGAGGTACCCTACCTACGGGGCTGAGTTTTGACGAGGGGGTCGTTTCGGATTCGATACTTGCTCTCCGGACCATACCGGTATTCACTACCCGGTACCCCGGTATCCCCCAGTCCCCCGTATACCCTCAAAAAAAATTCTTCGGGGCATATGTATGTTTAAACTATTCCGAAAATCCTTATCTTCGGAATAGTTGCATACCTGTATTACCTGTAATCGTTGGTATTTCAACGTTTCTAACTGTTTTATGGTGCGTATGCTGTGTCTGTGCATATTCTGTTATACTGCTTTATGCAATGAATATACGCTATTTATTCATATTTTGAGGTGTTTCCTCGGGATATTCTGATACTTTTATTCAATTGGTTGTATGTTTATTCGTCTACTGGAGCCTGTAGATAGGCTGTGATCGCTTCTTTCAGCTCTGCCTTTGTTGCGATCTGTGGCTTCTTCTCGGTGGTTATATTCTCCCGTCTATCGCTCCAGCCGCACCAGTTGGCCAGTATATACTTTGTCATCGGGACGTTGTAAACCCCTGCATTTACCCCGTTTATCAGCGTTTGCTCTATATTCTCCTGCCACTGTCTCCTGATTCCGGGGTAGTAGCGTTCTACAGTTAACCATATAGTCTTAGGGTCTATCTGTAGGTATTCAGCTAATCCGTTCTTAGTAGGATACTCTATATAGTTAATATCTCTTATGTGCTTACAGTAGGCTATCTGTGCGTCTATTAGTTCATCGCCGCTCTTGAATACTCGCGGATTGCCTGCGCCTGTTCCTCTGCCTCTGCCGGCCTTGCCATTATTGCCTGAGAAGCTCTCGCCTCTCTTCCCCTTGTATGCTGCGGTCTCCTCTGCTGTCTTACATTTCCTGCTCTTGCCCTTAGGGGCTGTATCTGTTATATCTATAACCTCTGCTGTTGATTCTATTACTGCCATATGTGCCCCCTTTCTCTCCCCGGTATAACGAAAAACAGCAGGAATTAACCCGCTGTCTTCCGAAGTTCAAGGAGTAAATTAAAACTATGAAACACTCAGTTGAGAAGAAATACTTTTGTTATATATATTATAATACATT
>ERZ772820.964-NODE-964-length-24582-cov-4.368370_pt1 | contig 24582 bp, 32 predicted proteins | sample MGYA00511377_ERZ772820 | MGnify/ENA primary metagenome ERZ772820 (study PRJEB29015, sample SAMEA2737684) | human gut metagenome | biome: human gut; feature: human-associated habitat; material: faeces | place: China | collected 2012 ... | reverse complement strand
CCCTTCTTGCGGTAGTTTTAATTCTTGCTGTTGTAAGCTCTGTTCTGAGCATAGGCACGGCAAAGATTACCCAGGCTGCTATCAACAGCACTGGTTCTAACAAAGCTACTCTGCAGGCGCAGCAATATGCTGCTTCTGAGGCAGAATTATTACGGTCAACAAACTATTCAGATTTGAAGGCTCAAAATAAACAGTCTATTTCAGATTCAGGTTTTCAAAAAGAAGTAATTCTTTCAGATGAAAGTGATTTATCTGGAGGTATAAAAAAGCGTGATGTAACTGTCAACATATATAGTAATAGTGAATCATTACCTCGAGCTACAGCCAAGTTTATCAGATATAAGGCTCCTTCTAGCAGTACTATATCTTCTAAGGTGTTTTCTATACCTAAAGATGGTTCTGTGACATATACGCTTCCGGGTAATGTCAGTCATTTGTCTGTATTAGCTATTACTGATTTTGATACTCATGGTGAAGGAACAAGAACCAATACTGTCAAAATTGGTGGTATTGGAACTTTGTCTATGGATTCAGTTACTAATAAATATGGTAGCAAAGGGCATGGATGGGAATTTGATACAAGCCAGTCAGCCAGTGGAGATTATAAGGTTTCCCTTGCAGCTGGTTCTACAATTACTATTTCTACTCATGCTTCCAGTGGTGCTGCAATTACACATACTACAGTTCTTCTAATAATGTCCTAATCATGTTATTACTGTTATTTTGAGCTTGTAAGGAGCAAGCAAAATGAAATGTGTTTTTAAAAAATATCGTTGTGCCCCCCCATTATACAAAAATATAGGAGAGGTTCTGCCCTTTTAGCAGTTGTACTTATTCTTGCTGTCATAAGCAGTATGCTTTCCGTCGGAACAGCTAAGCTGACTCAGGCAGCAATAAATAGTACAAGTACAAACAAGATTACTTTACAGGCTCAGCAATATGCTGCATCTAAAGCAGATATTGTGAAGGCTACAAAATATGATGAACTCACAGCTCAAAATAAGACAGTAATTTCAAATTCAGATGGTTTTTATGATGAAGTAAGTATTAGTGCAGAAAGTGAATATCCTGGCAACAGTAATATAAGCCAGCGTGAATGTATCATCCGTGTTTATAAAGATAGTGAAACCTTACCACGCAGCAGCCTTAAGCTTATGCGTTACTCTGTTTCTACAGATGCTTCTAGTGTTCCGCAGGGCTCTATCATTCCATGGTATGGAGATAAAGCTAATATTCCAGATGGCTTTGCTCTTTGTGATGGTACAAAAGGTACTCCTGATCTTCGGGATAGGTTCCTTGTAGGTGCTGGAAGTACCTATTCTTTGGGCGCTAAAGGTGGTGAGGCAATGCATAAGCTGGTCGGAGCTGAGTTGCCGAGTCAGAGCGTTGATTTAAAAGGCTGGATTCCTATTGGTTTTCGTTTAAGACATTATAGCGAGCATTTAAAGTGGACAAAAAATCTTGGAGACACTACTTCAAATGGTCTAGGCAGACACACTATTGAAACTGAAAATTTTAGAATTAATTCTGATAGTGCGGGCGGAACTTCTTATACTTATGTTTATTATAGTCCTATTTCTTCTGTGTTTTCTTTGGGGAACGATCAGCCTCATGAGAACCGTCCGCCGTATTATGCACTTTACTATATCATGAAATTATAGAACTTAATATCTGAGCTGTGAGGGAAAGGATATAATTATGCAAATTTATCGTTGTACCCCACTTTACAAAAGTCTACGTATCGTAAAGGCAGTGCTCTTTTAGCAGTAGTTCTGGTTTTAAGTGTCATTTCTAGCTTTATGGCCGTGAGTGTTGCTAAAATCAGCCAGGCTTCCCAAAACAGTATTGGCAGCTCTAAGGTTGCCCTTCAGGCACAGCAGTATGCTGCAAGCAAAGCTGAACTGGTGAAAGCCGAAAGATATAGTGATTTAACAGCTCAGACAAAATCTATAATTTCAAATTCTAATACTTTCTATGACGAAGTTATCATTGGTGATGAAACAGATTATCCTGATAACGATAAAATTAAGCAGAAGGATGTTACTATCAACGTATATAGTAATACCGAAACACTTCCTCGTGCTTCCTTAAAATTCACTCGTTATTCTGTTTCCAATGGTACTAGTGTTCCACAAGGTACTATTCTTCCCTGGTATGGCAATTTAGATGGAATCCCAGATGGTTTTGCCCTTTGTGATGGTAAAAATGGTACTCCTGACCTTCGTAATCGTTTTATTGTTGGTGCAGGAGATGCTTATAAGCTCACAGATATCGGTGGTGAGAATGAAGTTACCTTAGAAGCTCCGCAGGTTGGCAGCCATTATCATGGTGTAGGTTCTTATAACTTTGGTTCTAATAATGGTGATTTTTTTGGTTTAGCTTCAAAAATTGAATTTCAGCTTCCTGCTGGTGGTGGCTGGATTTTCTGGAATGGTTCAAACCATGGTGGTTATTGGAGTGCTCCTTCAGGTCCAGTTAAAGGACAGCAGATAACATCTCTTGCTGTAGCTACTGAAGCTCAAAAACCTCATGAGAATCGTCCTCCCTATTATGCCCTTTTTTATATCATGAAAGTATAGTTTGTTTTGTCTGAGCTGAGAAAGGATTTAAAATGAAAAAATTTCACAGCTCGAAAAAACAAGGTAGTGCTCTTCTTGCAGTAGTATTGGTTCTTGCTGTTGTCAGCTCAGTTATGAGCATAGGCACGGCAAAGATTACCCAGGCTGCTATCAATAGCACTGGTTCTAATAAAACTACTCTGCAGGCTCAGCAGTATGCTGCATCTGAAGCTGAACTTATGCGTTCTATGCCATATTCAAATTTATCTCCTTTAGCAAAAGCAAAGATAGTTGGCACTGTCTTTTCTAAAGAAGTGATTTTAGGAGAAGAATCAAGTTATTCATCTTCTATAAAGCAACGCTCTGTTACTGTTAATATTTATAGTGATGCTGAATCTTTGCCTCGTTCTACTGTAAAGCTCCAACGTTTTAGTGTTGAAGCTGGTGATTTGGATATAGGTCAGCCTGAATATTTAGGCTCAGGCCCGCGAACTTTTGTTGCAAAGGAAGCAGGCTTTGTTACTGCCGGTGGCAGTAGTAAACCTCAATCACTTACTGTACAAGTAAATGGTAAAACTTTAGGATATGTCTGCCCTCGTGGATATGGTACTGGTACAATCAGTGCCTGTGTTCCGGTTCCTAAAGGTGCTACTGTTTCAATTTCAGGTCAGGTAAATTGGGCTTATTGGTCCAAATTAAAAGCTTAGGTATTTATATGTTAATTTATCTTTTTCTATTTTTTATTTTTCTTATGTTTATCAGAATCTCCGTCATAGATTGGCGTGAACATGCCATCTATGACAGAGATATTGTTCTTACAATGGTTTTTGTTGCATTGTATAAGGTTTTCTATGGAGACTTTTTTTCTTCTCTCTATGGCCTTGCTATGGGCCTCATAGTAGGCTTATTAATCTTCAGTGTAGTATATAAGGTCTATGGCTTTGAGGCCTTTGGTCAGGGAGACGTTATTTTGCTTGCTGCGTTAGGTTTTTTTCTGGATATGAGTTTTTTGCATTATTTTGCTCTTTCTATGATGCTAGGCGGTATTTTAGGCGTTCTGATGCTGTTGTTAAGCAGGAAGCATGCCGAAGATATTGAATTGGCATACGCTCCAGTGCTTCTTGTGTGGCTTCCCCTATATTTTTATTTTAATAAGCCATCTCTTTGGGATATATATAATCTGTTATTCTATTAAAACGGGTAAAGGAGGGTTATCATGCTTGTCAGAATTATTTTAGCTTTGGTTATAGCTTGCATGTTTATGGGTGGATTAGGTGCTGCAGGAGGCATTACGGGTTTAAAGACTGCGATTGCAGATAAACAGATTATCAGTAACAGTGCTATGTTAGATAAGGCAATCATAAACTGGTATACATCTCATGATTATGAGCTTCCGGAATCATTAAGTAAAGAAATGCTTGCCATTATGGGTTTGTATGATATTGATTTGTCCAAATTCACTTATACTAAGCTCTCAGATAATAAATTTCGTCTTATTGCTACTCTTTCCGATAAAAAAACAACAGTCAGCGTAAACAGTGATAGAGATTTACCATTAAAACCAGTTGAAACTCCATCTTCTAGTGGTTCTTAATTCTAAGCAGGCCGAAAAGCCTGCTTTTTTTGTTGCTTTTTGTGATTTATGCTATAATATATCTGACTTTTTATTTTGGAGAGTGATGGTATGTTAAAGAAAAAGATTTTATCATTGGTAGCCGGCAGTCTCTTGTTTTTAGCTAATAGTTGCAGCGCTACTAATCTTATCAGCATGGGGCCTGTTTCTCTTATTGTACCTGCAGATACAGTGACTAATGATCTTATTACACCTAAGTTCGATACTGACAGTATTCAGGTAGATAAGGCAGCTCATACGGTTGATGTGCTCATTTTTATTACTCCTTCCCCTTATAATCATTATGATGAATACCGCATTGAACGCCTTAAGCTATTTAAAGATGCTTCTCAAAGTACTGCCCATGTATTGCGTGTGAGATACTATGAGCGTGGTACTGATAAATTTATCGGTGATTATAATAGAGGTGGCTATTCTTTTGCAGATGCTAATGATTTGTCCGATCGTTATGGAAAGTACCATATCAACAGCGTGCTGCAGCGTGAGTTTGCTTACTTCCTTGATATTCCTAACCAGGATGGTTCGCCCTACACAACTCCTAAAGATTTAGGCTTAACATGGATTAAATCTACAGGAAGTGTTGGCGTCTTCTATTATCCTAAGACAGTAAAGGTCAAAAAGAATAAAGTTAATCTGAAGGCTGCTTTCTGGTATCCTAAGCAGAATCGTATTCAGACTGTAGATTGTACTTTGGATTATGATAAAAAGCTGTTTAAACCAAAATCCTGCGAGATGCGTCGTATCAACACTGGTGAAGTAGTCGAAACAGCATACAGAGGACTTATTCCAGGTCTTTTAGGTCCGAATTTTATAAACCGCAGTTTTGATGAAAACGATGAATGCCGAATTCTTTCTGAGTTCTTTAAAGACAAAATAGTACAGCAATAAGAAATAAGCATGATAGATTGATCTATCATGCTTATTTTTTGGTTTAAGTATCACCAAAGTTCTACTGCTTTTTGTATTTCCAGTATTTTGTTTAGTTCTGAAGCTTTGTTTTTGTTTATCTCATTATATGCTTCACATAAATCTAAAATTTCTTGTTTTGCTTCCGGTTTATCTGGAGCAGATGGTTTCCATTTATGAGTTTGTTCATATATATAATTGATTCTTATGAGCAATGCTTTTGATACAGCTTCGGTATTTTTATTTTGCGGAATGGAAGATATACCTAGAATCCAGTCAACACTGACGCCAAATTTTTGATTCAAGAGTAGCGTTTGCTCTAAAGTTAAGTTTCTTCTGCCATTTTCAAGGTTGCTTATTTGCTGAAAGGATAAATTTAATTTTTTAGCTAAATCAGCTTGTGTAAGATTGAAATTCTTCCGTAATTGTTTGAGGTTTTCTATTATTTTAGATGTGGTAATATTATTCATTTTTGTCTTCTTTCTTCAAAAGTTTTGATAATTGCTTTTTAGCATATTCGTATTCTTCAAATGTGTAGAAGTGAGGAATATAGCCTTCTCCACCTTCGTTATGGATATCATTGTATTGTTTCTTCATTCTTTCAACATCTTTTGCATGATACAATTTATGTTTTTCTATATTTTTGATTAATTCTTTATAATAGTTTATTTGTTTATTTTCTTTTTCAAGAATTTCTTTTGTGTTGTAATTTAATAATGCTTCTTTTTGTTCGTTGGTAATGACATATAATTCATCATTATATAAAAAGCCGTCATTGTCGGACGTTGTTATTACTTTTTTGACATCTTCAAATGTAATATCTTTTAGCGGAATTTTTTCAATTGCTTTTGCTAAGTCAAAAACGTTGGCATGGTTATAGTTTGCTTCTTCTTCTACTGTTGCCCATCTAGCTAAGCCTACTGTTTTATCTGTTCCGCCAAAATGCCACGAAAAAAACGGGAAGGTTTTTAATCTTCTTTTGTTGATATAATCTTCTGTTAGATTGACAAATTCTTGAATTTCTTGATTTGTGCAATTATTTTCAATCATTTTTTTGACTATAATTTTTTCTACGTAAACATATCCGTAATCTAAGTACCTTTTTGTAATATCGGGTATTTGGTTTAATATTTCTTCTCTTTGATTTAACGAATTATCTAATATATTAATTTCTTTTGGTTCTAATGTAGTGTATTTACATACTTTTTCTCGTGAGATATTGTGTTGTAGCATTAATTTAGCTTTACGTAATTTTTGAATATCTTCTGCTAATTCTACGAATTCATAGCCGATTCTATATTCATCTGGTTTTTTTATTTTCTTAAGCATATTATTAATCATTTTCCTTTCTTATTTTTATCTTTTCCATTAACATATCGCGGTCAATAAGGCAAGGACGTTTGTATCTCGAACGAAGTGAGAGACACAAACGATTCATTTTTCCTTGCCTGTATTGTTGGCGCGATATGTTAAAATAGATGTTTTGTTTAATTTATTTTAACATTAATTTTTTCTTGCAGCAATTCTATTGTTTTTTTATTCCATTTTTAGCTTGATTAAAGTTTAATTTTTCAGGTTTTTTTATATTGACGTTTTCGGTATTACGATTTATAATTATAATATAAATACAATTTCAAACCTGAATTATTCAGAGGTATTAAGTCAGTCTTGTGACTGGCTTGATACCTCTTTTTTTATTCAAGAAAGGATTTGGTAAAATGCGTTTATTTATTTGTGAGAAGCCTTCTCTGGCCGGAACTGTTGCCTCTTTTCTCGGTAAGCCTAAAAAAGAAGATGGCTATTATAGTGTTGCCGGCGATTGTGTAGCATGGCTTTATGGCCATATTCTCGGCCTTGATGAGCCTGATGATTATGATCCTGCTTTAAAAAATTTTTCTTATGATACTCTTCCTATTGTGCCTTCTCCTTTTAAAAAGCACGTTAAAGGTGGTTCTTCTAAGAATGCTTTTAATGTTATCAAAAAGCTTGCTAAAGATGCTGATGAAATTATCCATGTAGGAGATCCGGATCGAGAAGGACAGTATCTTGTCGATGAGGTTCTGGAAGCTATCAAGAACAAAAAACCTACAAAACGTCTTTTAATCAATGCTTATGATGATGTGAGCGTTAAGCGTGCTTTCGATTCTATGGAAGATAATTCTTCTTCTAAACTTCGTAACCAGTATAAAGCTGCTTTAGGCCGTGATTATACAGATTGGCTCATCGGTATGAATGCTAGTCGAAAATATTCTTTAGACAGCGGCAAGACTCTTAAGGTTGGCCGTGTCAAAGTCCCTACTCTTGCTTTGGTTGCTCGTCGTAATGAAGAAATCGAAAACTTTAAATCTATAAAATACTATGTTGTACGTGCTTTTTTCAGGACTGATGATTCTACTCCATTCGAATCTTTATGGCAGCCTGCAGATGATGTTGAAGGTTTGGACAGTGAAGGGCGTGTTATTGATATCCTTTCAGTCCGTAAGGTTCTGCAGCAGGTTGAAGGTCAGCCTGGCGTAGTAAAGAAACTTGAAAAAAAGAAAGGGACAAAGGCTCCCAGATTGCCTTTCAACCTTTCCACGTTGCAGCAAACGTGCAAAGCTTTATCTCCTGATAAAGTCCTTTCTGTATGTCAAAGCCTATATGAGAAAAAGCTGACTACATATCCTCGTTCTGATGCTCAGTATATTCCTGACAGTCAGCATGCTGATGCAGCTTCGATTATTGCTAATCTAAAACTCACAGGTGAAGATGAAATCAAGGCTCTTGCTGATGGTGCAGACAGCAGTATTAAAGGAAAAGCTTTCAATTCCAAAAAAGTTGATGCCCATCATGCTATTATTCCTACTATGGAAAAGGTTGACTTTTTGACTTTGACTGCTGATGAACAGCTTATCTACAAAATGGTTGCCAAGCGTTATCTTTTGCAGTTCTATCCCCTGCAGGAATTTGAAGATACTGTCTGTGAGATTGATTGTGCCGGCGAAACTTTTATAGCCAAAGGTAAGGTTATTTTAAAGGCTGGCTGGACTGCTGCAGCAAAAGATGAAGATGAAGAAACTGATTCTAAGGATAAGGATGCTGCTAAAGAATCTAAACAGCTTCCTGAGCTGCATGAAAGTGATAATCTAGTTCTTTCCGTTGCTGATTATACCGAGAAGAATACTGCTCCACCTAAGCCTTTTACGCAGACTTCTTTAATTGGTGCTATGTGTAATGCTCATCAATACGTTAAAGATGCATCTTTAAAGACAAAGCTTAAAGATGTTAAAGGTATTGGTACTGAAGCTACCCGTTCTAAAATCATTAAAGAGCTGCTTGATGCTGAAATGCTTTTGGAGACTGGGAAAAAATCTTCCAAGGTTCTTTCCGTTTCAGATACTGTAAAAGAACTTATTCATAATCTTCCCGATGAGCTTACATATCCGGATTCCACGGCTCTTATGGAACAAGATTTAGATGCGGTGGAACATGGCGAAATGTCTTTTGATGATTTCATGAAAAAAGAGATTGATTATGTTTCTCAGCTTATGACTCTTCAAAGCAATTTCACTAAGCCTGCTAAGGATCAGCCTGATCGTCCTGATTGCCCTGCTTGTCACGTTGGTAAGCTTTATTATAAGGATGGCAAAAATGGTCGTTTCTGGTATTGCGGTGAATGGAAAAATGGCTGTAATGCTACTTTTTCTGATGATAACGGTAAGCCTGCCATTTATGATTGCCCCATCTGTCATAATGGGTATCTTATTCGTTATAAGAGCAAAAAGGTTGAAAACGAATATTATTGGGGCTGCAGCACTCATCAATGTAAAGTCTTTTTCCCTGACGTTAAAGGTAAGCCCTTTATCAAGAAGTGTCCTGAATGTAAAAAAGGCTATCTTATGAAACGAACCGGCAAGAATGGAGATTTTTGGGCCTGCAACGCCTATCCGGATTGTAAAGCTACTTTCCCTGATGATAACGGTAAGCCTGGTAAAAAGGATAAAAAATAAAAAATGATAATAAGAAAATTGATTCCTGTAAACATTACTAAAACTGATAAATTTCAGATGATGCCAGTGTCTAGTAAACTTCTTTTCTTTGAAATGTTGGTGCATTCTGATTATGATGGTTTTATTAATAATTCCGCTTCGATTATAGATGATTGTGGAGCATCAATTGATGATTTAAATCTTTTGATATCGAAAGGTTTTGTACGGTTTATTAAAGACAAAAACAGTTTTTATGTTGTATCTGAGGAGGTTTATTTTCATGAATGAGACAAAATTATCTGGTCGTCTGACCAAAGATCCTGTTGTCCGTTATACTTCTAGTGGTAAAGTTGTTACTCAATTTATTTTGGCTGTTGACCGTATCCGTAAGGATGATAAGAATGAGGCTGATTTTATTCCTGTAGTTTTCTGGGGCAAAAGTGCGGAAATTATCGGTAACAGCTTAAAGAAAGGCAGTAAAATTCTTGTTGACGGCCGTATTCAGGTACGCAGCTATGATGCAAAGGATGGTTCCAAGCGTTGGGTAACGGAGGTAATCGGCAGACGTTTTGAATATATGGAGTCTAAGTCTTCTAATGCTTCTTCCGGTTCTTTTTCTACATTTGGTAAGGAAGAGCCTGTTCCTTTTAATGAGCCTTTTGATGAAGAAATTCAGTTTTGATGAAGGTTTGAAGCATGTCTAGATTTGTAAAATTTTTAGTTTTGCTTCTTGTTACTTTATTGATTGTCTCTTGCAAATCTTCTCCACTTTCTTCAGTTTCAGTCTCTCCGGAGAAGGTTTTGCATGGACAGGTTATAGATGTTTTAGATGGTGACACTGTAAAACTGCGTAGTGATTGGCATATATATAAGATTCGTCTTGCTGGTATAGATGCTCCCGAAAAGCAGCAGGCATATGGTGTGCAGTCTAAAATTTATCTCGAGCACTTGATTGCTGATAAGGATGTATCTATCAAGGTATTATCCTGTGATCAGTATGGTCGTTATGTTGGTAAGATTTATCTTAATGGTAAAGATATTAATGGCGAGATGATTCGCAGCGGTTACGCCTGGCATTATAATCATTTTGATTCTAATCCTGTGTATGCGGGGTTTATGTTGGATGCGCAGCGTTCCAATCGTGGTTTATGGCAGGAAGTCCATCCTACTCCGCCATGGATTTTTAGAAAAGGAAAGGATTGATTGCTTTTATGGTTTGTGAGGTTTTATGAAATATAAAATCACTTGCTCCTGTGGTCATGAAATCATCATCGATGTTTATGGTGAGACTTTAAAGCATGAGAAGAAATTGCTGTTCTATCGTGAGAATGAATGTCCAGATTGTCTTATCAGGTCTTTAGAGAAGCAGGAATTTATGAAAAGCCTACCTTTTCTTGTTGGCTCGGATAAGCAGATTCGTTGGGCATTACAGCTTAGAGAGAAGCATATTGATCTTTTAAAGCGTTCCTATGAGGAATCTTGTTGTAATGATGAATTGCTTTGGCTTATATTTTTTGTTGCTAAGCTGACTGATGCCTCTTCTTTTATTAATGCTGAGATGTCAGGTAGTTCTATTTTGGGTTTTTATTCTAATTTATATAGGTCAAAAAATATTAATTAGTGTGTTTTGAAAGGAAATTATTATGGAGTATCCAAGAAGAAGCCGTTCTTTCAAAGTAATGTGCGGTGGTCCTTTAGCTTGTTTTACTCGGCCTGAGTTCAAGGTTGAACGTATAAGCTATGAAGTCCCTACCCCTTCTGCTTTAGCTGGTTTTCTGAAATGTATTTATTGGAAGCCTGCCTTCCAGTACGTAATTGATAAAATCGTTGTCTTTAATCCAATAAGGACAATGTGTGTTAAACGTAATGAGCTGAAGAATAAGATTCCTTGTAGTAAAGTTTATAAAGCTATATCTGGCAAAAATGTTGATCTTCATGTTTATACGGAAAAGGACACGGAACGTGCGCAGCGTACTACTACTTTTTTGAAGGATGTGCTTTACGGTATTGAATTTCATCTTGAAATGTCTGGTTGCATGGCTTTTCATCCAGGTGAAGGAATTCCCAAGCATACGGATATCCTTATGAGACGTTTTGATTGCGGCAGGGTTTTCCGTGAGCCTTATTTTGGCCTTTCAGAATGTCTTGCTGATTATTGGGAGATTGTCCCTGAGTTTTCTCTTGCTGATGTAGATGCTTCTTTGCGTGGTACCCGCGTTCCAGGCAGTATGCTCTATGGTCTTGATTTTGCTGTAAAAGCACCTGCTGTTGATTCTTATGAAGCCTGGGTTGATACTGTGTGGAGTGATGAAGCTACGGCCGTATATTATAATCCTGTTATGGTAGATGGCGTTATTGATGTAGCGAAATGGAGGCCTGAGTTCTGATGTTCATTGAAAAGCTTTGTGAATACAGTGATGTTTTAAAAAGTAAAGGCCTGCTTCCTCCTGACAATTACGCTTATAGAGGTATTACTGCTCTTATTGAGCTTAATTTGGATGGTACAGTCTCTAAAATCAGCAATTTTAAAGAGATTGTCACCATAAAGCTTAAAAATGGTAAGGAAAAAGAAGTGCAGCGTCCTGTGCAGCTGCTTTATCCGGCTCAGCCGGATGCTAATAATAGCTTTTCTTTTCTTATTGAGCATAGACCAGAGAATATCTTTGGTATGACCTTGAAAAATGGAGTCTATACAACGCAGAAATGTGAAAAGAAGCATCGTCTTTTTTTGGATAAGAACCTGCCTTTTTTTTAAGTCTGTTGTTGATCCTTCTCCCATCGTGATTGCTTTTATAAGATTTATGCAGAACTGGAATGCTGAAGAAAAGACGCAAAATCAGGCTTGTTTACAGGAGCTTTTTTCTGAGTTTAAGGACTTTACTATAGAGAAGTTTTCTTTTTGTCTTACAGACCATCCTGAGACGCTTTTACAGAACGATGCTGGCGTAAAGGATTCATGGAACCAAATTTGTGCTAACTCTTCTCCTGAGGGCACTGCAGAAGCGTATTGTCCTGTTTTTAAGGCTGTGCTGCCTGTTGCAAGGCTGCATAAAAAGATTATGCGTTTCCCTGGCGGTCTTGCAAGTGGTATGACGCTTGTTTCTTACAATAATGATTCCGAGAATTCATATTGCAAGGAGCAGTCGGTAAATTCTAATATTTCTCAGCTTGCTGTAGATAAGTATGGTGCTGCGCTTAACTATCTTCTGAGCAGTGATGAGCATTGTGTTGTTGAGAAAACTACTGGTCTTGTTTTTCTTTTTTGGGCTGAAAATCCCGACTCTTCTTTAGAAAAGCTTTGTTCTGCTGTTCTTTTCGGTACAGATAATGATATGTCTGAATCTGCAGATAAGCTTTTGAAAAGAATTATTGAGCAGCTTTGTAATGGTCTTGATGTATCTGCAGATACTATATTAGATAAAGAGAAATTCTGCATTGCTGTTCTTTCTCCTAATTCGGCCAGAATTTGCATTAAAGCCTTTTATGAAGGTACTTTAGGATCCATTGCCTTGAATATTGCTAGATTCCAATCAGGCTTTGGTCTTGATGATGATTTTAGGCGTGTTGGTATCTGGCAGCTCATCAGCGTGCTTGATAATCCTAATGTAAAAAGGAATGATGCAGATTCTTTATATGGTTTTTTCAGATCAATCACTATTGGTTCTCCTCTGCCCCGAAAGATTTTAAGCAGGGCACTTAATAGGATACAACACGATTTTAATGCTGGTTATATTACCAATAACATTCGTGTCGGCATTGTACGTGCTTGCTTTAATGATATTCATAGGTCAAATAAAAGAAAGGATGAATTGCTTATGAGCCTTGATTATTCTAACTCTAATCCTGCGTATCTTTGCGGCCGTCTTTTTGCTTGTTATGAAGCAGTACAACGTAATGCAAATAACGGCAAGAAGCTTAATCGTTCTATTAAAGATACGTCGTTTGCTGCTTTCATGCGTAATCCGAGCAAGAAATTTGCTTCTCTTAATGTGTTGTTTTCTTATCACATTAAGAAAGCCCCTCGTGCTAAGTTCTATTATGACTTTATTAACGAGATTATGGATTCTTTGGGTGATAATATTCCTGAGCATCTGAATGAATCCGACCAGGCACGTTTTGTAGTTGGCTATCATCATCAAAATGCAGAACTTTACCGTTCTGAGAAAAAATTAGTTAATCAAGAAGGAGTTGTTGATTGTGAGTAATGAGATTAAGAAAATGAATTATGTTGTATTGGTAGAAGCTGTTCATTCTAACCCTAATGGTGATCCGGATAATGATAATGCTCCACGTATGGATCCAGATACCGAGTATGGTATTATTTCTAACCAATGCCTTAATCGTAAAATCAGAAATCAGGTATTACTTCGTATGCCTGGTGTTGATGGTTATGATATCTATATCCAGACTGACCGTACTTTGAATGATAAAAGTGCTGAAGCTTATAATGAGCTTGGTCTTGATTCTAAGGCTGCAGAAAAAGGTTCTAAACTTGAAAATGTTGTTGCAGCTCAGAAATTCATGCTTAAGAAGTATTTTGATATCAGAACTTTTGGTGCTGTTTTAAGTACTGGTAATTTTGATGCCGGCCGTGTAACAGGTGCTGTGCAGACTTCTTTCGCCAGAAGCGTTCATCCGATTACTGTCCAGGAGATTTCCCTTACCCGTCAGGCTTTTACGAGTAATGATCGTTTTGAGAAGAATGCTTCTAATGAGATGGGCAGAAAGCAGATTGTGCCCTATGGTTTGTATGTTTTCTATGTAAGCATTTCTGCTGTCCAGGCTGCTAAAAATGGTTTTACTGCCGAGGATTTGAAGGTTTATGAGACTGCGCTTATCAATATGTTTGAGAATGATGAAAGCTCCTGCAGAAACGGTATGAGCGTAAGAGGTATCTTCCGTTTTACGCATGAGCATGAGCTTGGTAATGCTCCTTTCTGGAAGCTTAAAGAGCTTATCCATATTGATTCTAAGGTTGATTATCCTCGTCAGTTTAATGACTTTGATATTTGCGTAGATGAAGCTGCTATTCCTGAAGGCATTACTATGGATAAGCTTGTCTAATAGTGCGAAGCTGAATCAAACATAGAGATTATAAGCCTATTTATTGGTTTTTCATCTATCTATTTTATGGTTCGCATTTTTATGTTCTTTCTACATTATATATAGTGCTTTATATTGAGTCTAATCGCTCCCTACATGGGAGCGTGAGTTGAAACTGATAAGGATAGTTTAGCTGCATACAAAGCCAAAAATCGCTCCCTACATGGGAGCGTGAGTTGAAACACTGTGCTGACATGGCTTATTTTAAACCGAAATAAATCGCTCCCTACATGGGAGCGTGAGTTGAAACTGAGGATACTTCCTTTTAGGCGCACTTATGCGTTTATCGCTCCCTACGTGGGAGCGTGAGTTGAAACTTATGTCCGAAAACAGAAAAACAATTCAAAAAAGAGATTGCTCCCTACGTGGGAGCGTGAGTTTAAATAGCAGATAGCGCCTATTGATGTTGCCTCGAATATCGCCTCCCTACGTGGGAGCGTGAGTTGAAACTCGGATATGTTCATCAAGTGCTAAAACGCTACAAGTAGCACTCTTATGGGTGCATGAAATAACTAAGAAAGAAGGAATATCGAATGAATGAAACCTTCATTTACGGAATAATCTCAATCATCATGTTAACAATACCGGTGATACTTAATTTTCCTCGACCTGTCATAATCGGTTCATTAATACTTCAATCGTTAATTATAATGATATTCTGTGCAGGAATTTATTATAATTTCAAGAGAGAGCCTATCGAATCTATATTAATGCTTTTTGTTCTTTTTATAGCAATTCATCTAGTCTACACAAACACACTAAATATTTTTCGATAATACAATATTATGAGCGCGTGAATTGAAACTTGAAGTTTTGCTAGATAAGCAGTGGATTACCACAAATCGCTCCCTCCATGGGAGCGTGAATTGAAACCGGGTGCTGACAAGCGCGAAGAGCTCATGAATAGTCGCTCCCTACGTGGGAGCGTGAGTTGAAACCCATACCGTGCCGTTGTTTATGGCCGCGCACACCACATTGCTCCCTACGTGGGAGCGTGAGTTGAAACGGATAAAACCAATCTCATAAATCAAAGAAGAGCAATTGCTCCCTCCATGGGAGCGTGAATTGAAACTCCTGAAAATACAAAAAACCTTAAGCAATTCCATTGCTCCCTACGTAGGAGCGTGTGTTGAAAGAAGTAAAATTCCATTAGTTAGGGGTAATTTTCTTTACGTAGGATTGTGTGTTGAAATCAACGTACAGTATTAGATTCTTGTTTATTGTACTAGTCGCTTTTTGTATGGGAGTGTGAGTTGAAATTATAAAGTAGGTGATATATTAAAGTATGTGTTAAATCGCATTATTAATGCGAAGTTTTTGCGTATTGTTCTATTGCTTCTTATGTGGGAGTATGTGTTGAAAGAAGGTAATCTAAAGCGAAGCACGTAATGCTTATTTTCACTTCTTGTTTAGGAAGTGTGTGTTGAAATTCGGTTTTACGTTTTCTATTATCTATTTATTAGTTATATAAGATTGATGCTATCGTTCCCGCGAAGGAGCGTGGACTGAATTTGGGAATATAATAAGAATATATCAATATGCTAAAAAACCTGCGAAGCAAAAAGCTTCGCAGGTTTTTCAATTTAAGTTAACAATGGTTATGTTTTCTTCTTGTCGTAGAAATGCATATCCGCCCACAATCATTTCAGCGGCATCTGCTATAGTTCTTTTTTTTGCTTCAGTCATAATTAATTTCGACCTCCTTTATTGGTGCAAGAAATTCAACAGGTTCAATATATAGATTCTTTAGAATTGGCAATAAATCTATATAATCTTCTTCCAGCTTATTTTCGTTTTTATTTTTACAGAGTACAACTATATAGCCATTATTCCATTCTAATATTTTAGTATACTTTTCTAATCGTTTTCCGGTAAAAAAAGTTATTACCCTATCACGAAATTTAAAAAAAGTATATTCGCCATTATTGCTTAAAAAAGCAGTATTTAATGTATTAGTCATAAGCAAACACCTCAATTAGTTAACAATGTTACGCGCTTTCTTATTTAAAGTTTAGCATACGCAAGATTTAGTGTCAAAAATTTTTAACTTAAATTTCTTCCCTGCTATGTATTTATAATGAAGTAAAGTTTAGGCTACTATAAAAGTACACTTTTTTAGGATATATCTGATGCTATGTTTTTTATGTCCTAAAAAAGTCTTTTTTGACTTTTTAGGATGTCCTATTTCTAATTGACATTTTTAGCACATTTTGTTAGTATATTGACATAATTGGGATTATTGATGGAGGGCAAGTGTCTTATGGCTAATATAGGTTATGTGAGAGTTTCTTCGAAAGATCAAAATACTGGCCGGCAATTTGCCGTTATGGAAGAACGTGGTATTAAGTTGGACCGAACTTACGAAGAGCATGTCAGCGGTAAAAATATTTCTGATCGTCCTCAGCTTTTGGCCATGCTTGATTACATCCGTGAAGGCGATATTGTCTATATAGAAAGTATTAGCCGCCTGGCTCGTAATACTGTTGATTTTTTAGATATAGCTAATAGACTTAAAGAAAAGGGGGTTGGCCTTATTTCTTTAAAAGAGTCTATAGATACCTCCACTCCGCAGGGCAGATTTGTTACTACCCTCTTTGCTGCTTTTGCTGAATTAGAGCGCGATTTTATTCGTGAAAGGCAGCGTGAGGGTATTGATTTATGTTTGCGTGAAGGTCGCCCTTATGGTCGTCCTAGAAGGTCTTTTGATGATATCTGGAAAGAGAATTATAGACAATGGCGTGCTCGTAAGATTACATCAAAAGAGTTTATGTTTCGTGAGCATTTATCTTCTTCCGGGTTTTATGCTCGTGTGCATAGATATGAAGAAATTCTTAGAAAATATTGATTGTTATCATTATAAAAAATTTGAATGATTGCTCCAACTTATTGACTTACATCGTAATTATAAATATCATATTATTGAGTTGTTTTATCAGAACAAAAAGGCAGATGCATTGCATCTGCCTTTTTGCTTAAGTAATCAATTGTTTTCTATTTGAAATTCAATAAACTCTTTTTATTTGAGCAAAGTCTTTATGGAATTCATAATTTGCTCGTAAGTAATATCCCTTGCATAGGAAAACTGCTTGCGGTATTTATCCCACATCGTTTTGAGTTCCGGACTTTCTTCAATGTTATGAAGAATACTTGGAACATCTGCGATTTGATCTGTAGTACCGCGGTGATTTGCCGTTGCTTTCAATGCATCCTCAAAGACCGTAATATCAAATTTCTGCGTTGTAGTCAGTATGTAGGCATCGTAAAAATCTCTTGGACGGGTGTTGAATATGCCGCGTCGCAAAATGGTTTCCACCTTTTCCGCCATAACTGTTTCAATGTTGTATGCCCAAAGCTCGTATGATTTCTCGTCATCAAAAATCTCGGAGAAGTTGTACTGCACCGCATGAGGCGTAATTACGTCTCCGGTGGATACATCAATGCTAAGCGGTGTTAGCATAATATCGAACCTGGCATTTAGCATGACACGATATCCGCCGTAAATGTCATCTTTACGGATTGGAGAGATTGTGCCAATTTCATACACAACGCCGTCATCGAATGTGATGCTGCAGATGTCTTCCAACGCACTGCGAATTGCTTCCGGTGTTAAAGGAAGGTTTTTGAGCGTGGTATCCATATCCATCGTTGCGCGGTTGTCGAGACCAACAATCGCTGCTACCAACATTCCACCCTTTAATACAAACTTCTCTTTATATTCAGAAGCAGACAAACGGACAAGCAAACGCTCAAACATATAGTTCTGCAAAATGACCTGTGCAGGAATATTTTTCTGCTTGGCAATATTGCGAATTTTCGCTTTCAGACTCATTGCTTTACTCATAGAAGCACCTCCAAATACTGACGCAGGATATTAGACACTCGCATTTTTTTTGCATAAGAGTTTAGTTTGTTCAAATCTTTCTTTGGGTTAGCTGCATACAGTTTTAATGCCGCAAGGAAAGTTTCTGTTCCCAACTTGTTGCGACTGCGGATTATATCGCAGACCGTGCGTTCAAGATCGTATGCAGTAACATCATTTCCTGCAGATGTCTTCATCGTTGTTTTGCCAAGCTCAAATAATTCGGGTTTGATGTAATATACCTTGCATTCAGATTTGATTGCTGCAGATGGAATACAACCGGACGGTGCTGTAACCGTATGCTCGAATGGGGTTCTGTCGGAAATTCCATGTAGGTAAAGGGCTGTTTCATGAGAAAATATTACTTTTTCAGAACGATTACTGATCGCCAGCAACTCATCTTGCATATCATCGGGAAGAATGTACTGACCTTTTACAATGCGTTGTATTTTATCTTCTTTGCACAACTTATAAAGCATTGCTTTGGATATGCCATGTTGTGCTGCTATTTTTGTTTTGATAATTCCGCCATACGATTTTGCAATAGCGGTAAGTTCAGTCATGTAATCCATACACTCACCTCATTTTAACAACTCAATAATATTATAGTTATAATTACGACGTAAGTCAATAGGTTTGAGCAATCAGGGGTTTCCCCTCTTGCGCTGCTCATTACTCATAGAAAAAGGTAGATGCATTGCACCTGCCTTTTTCTATGATTTTATTAATTTGTTATTGTTTTGTAAAGATTTGTGTTTCCTGAAATTCTTCATATCCATACTTATTTTTTAGATATTTAATTGCATTTGCCTCAGCTTTTTTATAAGGCTCGGATGAGTAGATAATTTCCACTGGATATATTTTTTGTATTGTATGCTTTTGACTTTTCATTTTAATTTTGTAGATTTCTTTTTCTTTGTATAGCTCATTTTCTATGGTTCTGTGCCATAGCCAATACTGTTTGTTATCATCAATAAGAAAGCAGCAGTAAGATTTTCTTATGCCGTTTGTATTATCAGGCAGGGGCGTATAGTATTCTTTTTCTGTGCATCTTAGATTATATAACAAATAATATTCAGCAATTTCTTCACCTGTTTTGTCTTGAGGTTTCCACGGATACATTTTATTGGGCAAATAATTTGTTCCTGCAATTTGATTAATAACTGCACAGTGATCTGGTAAGCTAATTATTCTTCCTCGATCCTTACGACAGCAGAATTTATATTCATAGATTGTGTTTCCGTAAATATCTTTCCCCTTATTTTCATCTTGTAGGTAGTATGTTATTCCTTTTATGTTTATCCAAGGACAGTATCCTTTTTTGTGTTTAAATTTAAGCATTATTTTCTCCTTAAATTATTTTACGCAATAAGTTTATTTTTATATTCAATTTTAAGATAAGTTCCATCATGGTAAGCATCGTGGTAAAAATCATCTTCATTTAAATTGTATTTTCTGCAGATATGCTCGATTAAATTATCAAGTTTGTATTGATTAATGAGATTGGCCAAAAGAAATGGTTTGGATTCTTTTAATGGATTTTTATTTTCTTGATATGCTTTTGTTAAAGCATAAAGTATTTCGTCTTTGGCCTGATTTTCTATTTCAGTCTGCTCTATGATGCTGATCTTAAACTTATCTGCAAGCTTACAAAAGGCTTCTTCTCCCTTATTTAAAACTGAGGGGTTCAATTTCCAGAAGTTATAATCAAAATTATAGTCAAATTTATTGTCCATAATTCCTCTTTCTGTTTTAATTCCATTTTTTTCAATCATTTTATACCTCCGTGTTAACTCTGCAAATAGAGCTAAGCTTTCCAGCCTTAGGGTTATTTTCTTTGGGGCAAGAATCAAGTTTTGCAATAGGTGTATACCAGCACGGCAGGCAGCAGCACACTCTGTATGAATGAGTGAAAACTCCAAAATTACTATCACAATGATATCTACGATATTGGCAATTCTCGCATTTAAAACGTTGTACTCTAGGTTTTTCATCTTCAATCCAGAGCAAAACGGTCTGTGCGTGTTTTTTAAATTTTTCAAGTGCATCCATTTTTTTGCCTCCTTTTTATATTGATCTGTATGGATAGCAGTTTACCGGCATTAAAAGTTTTTCACGTAAAGTGTTGATTTTTTGGTTTCTGCGTTTGATTTGCTCTTTATATTCAAAGATTTCTACATTCCAAGAAGTAGGTAATGTTGTTCTGATTTCCGAGTATTCTTTAATAGGAGCCAGTGGAAGAGTGTTAAGCATTAGTACATATTTTATAATTTGTTTTGTTCTTATTTTCATTTTTATTATCCTCCTAAAATGTTCTGAATGTCATTATCGGTTCCTGGACCTTGAATACCATATCTTTGATATGTTCATTTATTCTTTTTAGACATTTAATGATTCCGTTTGTTTCACTCTCACTAAAAGGCATGCAGTCGCCTTCCTCGTTTGTGTAGCATAATAATACATTGCCACATAAGCACTGATCGTGCATACGGCCGTATCCGAAAATAACGCTTGCAATTTCATTAGCTATGGGTTTCTGATTCTTTAAGAGAAATTCCTCGTCGAATATCAGAGTAACGGCCGGGATAATTCCTAATTCATTATCAAATTCTACTAACTGAAGTGGGATATCCTTAATATCAATAAGCTCGCATTCGCAAAGCTTGTACATAGATTCCAGGGAAATTTTCCCTTTATATGGAATTTTTTCGATGGAATTGTGTTTAATATTGTTATCGATTTTGGTTTTTACTAATAATACATAATTCATGTTTTTTCTCCTTTATATTAAATATTTGAGCAGTTTATATGTCTTACTTAGGACACTTTTATCGTAAAATTAAGAGAACACATCTCAGAGTGCTGTCAAGGATGAAATTTCGAGTGCTCGCAGAAATTCCTTGACAGCAGTTGATGAGATGTGTTATTGAATTTATTTTAGTTTGTAATATTCATATTCGTATGGTTCTATTGCGCATGAACAGTATATATTATTTTGTTTTGCATAGTTCAAGATACAATAATTAATAAATTTCTTGTACAAGTTTACTAAATACATCATTTGTTTTTTAGAATATCTATAATATCTATCGATCTTCACATAGATAAAGGATTCTTCTAATTTATATGCTTGGGCAATTTCTGACATATCTATTACTGCTACATATTGCTTATTCTTTTTTTCATTGTAGAATTTGATTTTTATGTTTTTGTAACTTTGTACACATAACTTGTTTTCTTGTGATTATTTCGGCAAATTTTGTATATTTTGCTGATGGAATGATATTGTACAATTATAATACCGGTACAGTTATTTTTGTTACATTTTAACGAAAAATCTTCTTTATAGTACATTTTATTTTACTCCTATACTTATATTATTTTTAATTTTTTCTACTAATCTAGAAAGTGCATAGTATGCATCTTTTGTATTCTTTAATTCCGTACTAGGATGAAAACTCCAATCATCTTCACATTTTTCTTGTTCTTGTTTTTGCATAATATTTTTTTTGGTTTCTAACTCATTTTGTTTTTCAGATAAAGTTTTTACAAGCAAATTTAATTCATCGAATGTTAATTTCATGTTTTGCTCCTTTCATTTATGCACTTTCTTTTTCATATGTACTATATGCACAAGGCTTTAATAAGAAAATGCTTCCGGTTGGACAATCATGATGATAGATTGTTATGAGTAATCTTCCTTTATTTAACGTTGCTTCGATTGAAAAATCGCAGTTAGGTTGTATGTTTCGAATAATTTCTAATCCAGCATCAAAATTGTTTTCACTCTTGATGTTAATGTATTTACTTCCTGATGCGCCACGCCAATTCAGGTTTTTACCTTCTACTTTAGCACAGCAGGTTTTGTATCTTGAATGAAATGCCTTGCCTAACTCGCTAAGGAAATCTTCCCATGCCCATTGATATTCCTCCTGGTAAGTGTTCCAATTAATATTGGAGTTTACTGTGTATTCATCTGGCTTTTCATCGTATCCATATTCCTGATAATTTCAAGGATAAAATTCCGAGTGCTCGCAGGAATTCCTTGACAGCATATAATAAGATGTGTTATCTTTTTCTTTTTTTTATTTTTGGTTTATAATTAATATATATGAATTTTTGAGGTGGTATTGTGAATGATGTTAAACTTTTTGGGCGACTTGTAAAGAAACCTGATTTGGCCGTATCTAAGGATTCTATGCGTTGTTCTTTTGTTATAGCATGTAAATCAAGTTATGCTCAAAAGGAAGCTGATTTTATTCCTTGTGTTGTATGGAATAAAGCAGCTAAAGTTATATATGATAATTTTAATAAAGGTCAGGCTATTTTAATTTCTAGTGGTTCCTGGCGTACTAAGCGTTGTCAGAATCAAGATGGTCGTTCTTTTTATTTTAATTTCTGTTTGGTGAAAAGATTTGAATTTGTAGGTAGCAAAGCAGATAACTATCGCTTTATAGAGGATGATTCTGATCCTATTATTGATATTGATACTGCTATTAATAGCTACATACATAGTCTAAATTTTAATGTTGAGGATTTTGATGGTGATTTTGATTAGCGAGTCAGCGCATGCATTACTGCCCAATAGATGAGGTATATAATTCCGCTGTAAAATAAAATAGACAGTATTAAAAAGAAGTTTTTGATGATGATTATTAGTATAAGTCCTCCTAGTAATACTTTGGCAGCTTCTGCTAATCTATCAGCTCCATACTTTGTAACGAGCGTAAAATAGATTGCTGCGCTTGTTCCTACAATCCCTATTACCCAGTATTTGTTATTCCATAAGTATTTTATTGTTTCTGTTATTATAAAACATGGAATTAGGTAGATAATCATTAAAGGTATTGTAAGTATAAATCTGATACATGCAGGTAATTTTAGCCAGTATCTTTGAAATTTGTCTTTCGGTATTGTCTTGGTATCTTCAGCTTTTCTGTTGAGAACCTGTTTTTTCCCGATATATTTTTTGGGTCCAAATTCTTCGATAATCATGTTATCCCTTCTTTCTTATCTTTGACATAACACAGGCGCAGGCAGTTTGTCATATAGCAGAGTCCGAAGGAAAGCTATTGACTAATCTGCCTGCCCTGTGTTACTACGTTCAAAAGAAGAGTTATAATGCTTATGCAGCCTGGTTCTTTTTGTCAGGTGTTTTTATAGATGCAATGTAGCTTTCGATGGTTTTTGTATCTTCTGCGGTACAGTTTATATTGCCTTTATAGCGTGCTTGAAGCACTCTATTGTCTTTAATTTCAATGGTAATATAAGGAATGTCTGGACGAGATACTTTTCTTCCGAACAGCACATTGGTTTGCTTATCTAGAATTCTATTTACGTAGCTATTTACGCAGTTGTTTTGAAGAATTCCTTCTATTTTTATTTCTTCTAAACTCTCCGGTAATCTGATGAGTAAATCGTTGATAATTAGTGGTTGGTATATTGATTTTTCCTTAATTTCTTTATATTTGATTTCTTTTTCTTTGTTTTGGATATCTTTAAGTTTAGCTTTTTCTTTTGCATATTCTACAACGACTTCATCATGTGCTTTCCAAAAATTATCTGGGAAAGCACTTTTTTTATTGATTGTTATATGTAATTCGTTAAGATTTTTTAGATAATCGTAATAGTCACTCATTGTAGAATCGTTTTTTTCCAAATATCTGCTTACTTTATCAAATTTTTCATTTATGATTTCGTATACATTTTTGAGTGCTTCGTAATTACATAATTTATAATTATTCAGGTATTTTATTTCTGTTTCTCCAAGAGCATTTATTGAATTGTTTATTAACTGCAGCTTGGCTAATAAATATGTATCATCAATTTTTTTAGGTAGATTCTTTAAAAGGTTTCTGCTAATCTTTAGTGCTTTGCTTGGTTCGTTAGTTTCTGGTACGATTAGTTCACATTTTCCTAATGCTTCTAATATGTCGATTCTGTTTTCTTTTATATATGTTTCGATAAAAGGATATTGAAGTAAATTTTTTATTGACTGCTGAATATTATTTTGCAAAAAATCAATAGTATTTTTTGTGCATTTTGAATTGTAAATGTATTTTAGAGGTACTTCTTGGATCTCCTTTAAATTGCCGGTATAGAGTACTCCTCTTTGTACCCAGTAATCTTTTTGTTGCCAATAATTCTGGGTTCCTTTTTCGTATTTTTTCGGAATGAATCCATGGTAATTTGATCCTTTGTAAGTTTCTTTTATATAAATTTCTGTCTCGTGAGTTTCGATATTAAAGAAAACTCTTTTTACTTCTGCAATACAAGAATTTTCTTTACTCATGCTGCTCGATGATGTTTTTATACATAAAAAGTATCTTAAGACCAGGTTATTTTTTTTGGTTTTCTGAATTAGGCAGCTATATTTTTCTTGATAATAGCTGTAATGTCCTATTGGCAGTGCCTGTAAATGTTTTCTGCAGAACGGACACGTTATCTTTTCTTCTCTTTTTAATTTTTTTATGTTAAATTTATTTTGACACGTTGTACAGTAAGCCTGATGATTTTTATTATTATATAAGGCATATCCGTTCATTACTTTTCTAT
>ERZ772820.962-NODE-962-length-24627-cov-17.244140_pt1 | contig 24627 bp, 23 predicted proteins | sample MGYA00511377_ERZ772820 | MGnify/ENA primary metagenome ERZ772820 (study PRJEB29015, sample SAMEA2737684) | human gut metagenome | biome: human gut; feature: human-associated habitat; material: faeces | place: China | collected 2012 ... | reverse complement strand
AAGGGAGTAGGCGTCTAAAAAGCGCGCGAGGGTTCAAATCCCTCTCACTCCGCCACTTACTCCACCGCAATTCTATCGGAATTGCGGTGGTTTTTCTGCATCAGCGCAAACCTGTCGGTCAGGCGTTGACAAACGCCCTCCGAACGATTACAATAGACAAAAATTACATTATGAGGTGATTTCTCATGGATTCCAAGCTGCGCCCCGAAACACTGTGCATTCAGGCCGGTTATACGCCCAAAAACGGCGAGCCCCGCCAGATCCCCATCGTCCAGAGTACCACATTCAAGTACGACACCTCCGAGGATATGGGAAAGCTCTTTGATCTGGAAGCCGAGGGCTATTTCTACTCCCGTCTGGCAAATCCCACCTGCGACGCCGTCGCCGCCAAGATCTGCGCGCTGGAGGGCGGCACCGCCGCCATGCTCACCGGTTCCGGACAGGCGGCCAACTTCATGGCGGTGTTCAACATCGCCGGATGCGGCGATCACATCGTTGCCAGCTCCGCCATCTACGGCGGCAGCTTCAACCTTTTCTCCGTCACCATGAAGAAAATGGGTCTGGAAACCACCTTTATCGACCCGGACTGCACCGAGGAAGAACTGAACGCCGCCTTCCGCCCCAACACCAAAGCCGTGTTCGGCGAGACCATCGCCAACCCCGCCCTGACGGTGCTGGACATTGAGAAATTCGCCAAGGCCGCCCATGCCCACGGCGTTCCCCTCATTGTGGACAACACCTTCGCCACCCCCATCAACTGCCAGCCCTTTCAGTGGGGCGCGGATATCGTCACCCACTCCACCACCAAATACATGGACGGTCACGCCTCCGCTCTGGGCGGCGCCATCGTGGACAGCGGCAAGTTCGACTGGACGGCCTACCCGGACAAGTTCCCCGGCCTGTGTACCCCTGACGACAGCTACCACGGCGTTACCTACACCCAGCGCTTCGGTCTCGGCGGCGCGTTCATCACCAAGTGTACCGCCCAGCTGATGCGGGACTTTGGCTGCGTCCAGTCCCCCCAGAGCGCGTTCCTGCTGAATCTGGGGTTGGAAAGTCTGCCCTTCCGCATGAAGCAGCACTGCGCCAACGCCCAGGCCGTGGCGGAATATCTGCAAGATCACGAGAAGGTCAAGTGGGTGAAGTTCGCCGGGTTGAAGGGCGACAAATATTACGATCTTGCCCATAAGTACATGCCGAACGGCACCTGCGGCGTCATTTCCTTCGGCCTCTACGGCGGCCGGAAGGCGGCCGAGACCTTCATGAAGCACCTGAAACTGGGTGCCATCGAGACCCACGTGGCCGATTCCCATACCTGCTGCCTGCACCCCGCTTCCTCCACCCACCGTCAGATGACCGACGCGGAGCTGGACGCCGCCGGTGTCGGTGCCGACCTCATCCGCCTGAGCTGCGGTCTGGAAAACGCGCAGGATCTTATCGAGGACATCGCGCAGGCATTGGAGAACGTGTAATCAGGAGGAAAGCGTATGCCCATTCAGATTCCCAACGACCTGCCGGCAGCGGGCATTCTGCAGCAGGAAAACATTTTCGTTATGCGAAAGACCCGGGCAGAGACTCAGCACATCCGCCCTCTGGAAATCGTGCTGTTGAATCTCATGCCAACGAAAATCGTCACGGAGACCCAGCTCAGCCGTCTGCTCGGCAATACGCCCCTGCAGGTGCATCTGGAGCTGATGATGGTCTCCTCCCACCGCTCCAAAAATACCCCGCAGGAGCATCTGCTGAATTTCTATAAAACCTTCGACGAGCTGAAAGACCGAAAATTCGACGGCATGGTGATCACCGGCGCGCCGGTGGAGCAGATGCCCTTTGAAGAGGTGGACTACTGGCCGGAGCTGTGCCAGATCATGGAGTGGAGCAAAACCAACGTCCATTCCACCTTCCACATCTGCTGGGGCGCGCAGGCGGGACTTTACTACCACTACGGCATTCAGAAAAAAGCCCTCCCGGAAAAGCTGTTCGGCGTGTACCCCCATCACGCGGACTACAAGCGCGCCATTCTGCTCCGGGGCTTTGACGATGAATTCTTCATTCCCCACTCCCGGCACACCACCGTGGAGCGTGCCGATATCGAGGCCGTTCCCGGCCTGAAAATTCTGGCTTCCTCTCCGGACGCCGGAGTCTACGCCGCCATGAACAAGGAAGGCCGTCAGATTTTCGTCACCGGCCACGCCGAGTACGATGCGGACACGCTGGAAAAGGAATACCTCCGGGACAAAGCGCAGGGTCTGCCCATCCACGTCCCAGCGAACTACTATCCCAACGACGATGACACCCAGCGCCCCGTCGTCCGCTGGCGGGGACACGCCCATCTGCTGTTCAGCAACTGGCTGAACTACTTTGTCTACCAGACGACGCCCTACGACATCATGGCCGTCGGCGTGGAGTCCACTTCCGAATAAAAGAGGCTCCGAACGAATCAGCAATCGTTGTGGTCGAAAAGCTCACAGCCGCAGGTGATTTGTTCAGAGCCTACTGGTTGGGGCGAAAAAGCAAAACGATTTTGAATGAAAAAGTGCACTTTGGTCGCAATAAATATTGAAAATACAAAAGGACTATGATATAGTTGGATAAGAAGAGAAAGGGGAATACATCCATGAAGACGCAATCCTTTACCTGTCCGAACTGTAACGCGCCGCTTGAATCGATCAGCGGAAAACCCATGATGTTTTGCCCATATTGCGGTTCCAAAATTACAAATAACGATATTGCATTTTACACAGAAGATTCAAAGACTGCAAGAATTGAGACCGTTACGAATGCAATAATTAAAATTCTGGGAACCAAAGAACAGCGAGAGGAAGCGATGCAAAGGTATTATGAGGAGGCTCGTAAAGACCGTCCGTATATGTTAATAGTGCTTATCGTTCTCTCGGTGATATTAGTGCTTGCCTTTCTTTTTTTGGTACTTTTGGCATTAAATATTTAGTCTAGTAAAGCAATCATATAGTTTTTTTAACCAGCACCATTTATTCGGTGCTGGTTTTCTATTTGGCTAAATTTGTAAAATCAAAAGGTTTTTTTACGGTATAGGGAAGCTGCTGCGAATTGCAGGAGAGCATCTCCTGACTATGCCAAAAAAGTTTTCAATGCAGCCGCCGTCCCACACTTGAAATGGGGCGGCGGCTGCTGTATAATTCTAGAAAAATTCTGAATTGCGAGGTAAACGCCATGCTCACCACAATTCTTTTTGATCTTGACGGCACACTGCTTCCCATGGATCAGGAGGTGTTCGTCAAGGACTACCTGAACCGTCTGGCAGCCAAAATGGTGCCTTATGGCTACGACCCTCAGATGTTGGTCAAGGCCGTCTGGCGCGGCACCGGCGCTATGGTCGCCAATGACGGCAGGAAAAGCAACGAGGCCGTCTTCTGGGAAACCTTCGCCGACATGTTCGGTCAGGACGCTTTGGAAGATGTCCCCCTCTACGACGAATTCTACGAAACGGAATTTCAGGAATGCCGCCACAGCTGCGGCTTTCAGCCCGCCGCGGCGGAAACCATTCGCACCCTCCACGCCATGGGGTACCGCACCGTGCTCGCCACCAATCCCCTTTTCCCGCCCACGGCCACCCAGAGCCGGGTCCGGTGGGCCGGTCTGACGCCCGAGGACTTCGAGTTCATCACCACATATGATAATTCCTCCTTCTGCAAGCCAAATCCGGACTACTACCGGGAAATTCTGGGTAAACTGGGATTGAACGCCGGAGAGTGTCTCATGGTGGGCAACGACGTAAACGAGGACATGATCGCCCAAACCCTTGGTATGCAGGTATTCCTCCTCACCGACTGCCTCATCAATAAAGAAAACAGGGACATTTCTCAGTATCCATACGGCAGCTTCCCGGAGCTGATGGACTATATCCGGGTCTTATGATATGACAGTTTTTCTATTTCTTTTGTGTGCCATCGCGGCAATTTTGCTGATGGGAGGGTACTATACCTACCGCATCGCGTTCTACTCCCCGAAAAAGGGGCGGGACAAAATCTCCACCTTCGCCAGCCACAAATATGACCCTTACCGCAAGGAGATCAACCGCCTGTTCTGCCAGCTCAGCGACCGTCCCTACGAGGAGGTTTCCATCGAATCCTTCGACGGGCTTACCCTGTTCGGGCGTTATTACCACGTCAAAGACGGTGCGCCGCTGGACATCGGCTTCCACGGTTACCGCAGCAGCGCCCTGACGGACTTCGCCGGGGGCAGTGAGCTGAGTTTCTCTATGGGGCACAATCTCCTGCTCATCGACGAACGCGCCCACGGCAGAAGCGAAGGCCGCACCATCACCTTTGGCATTCAGGAGCGGTGGGACGTGGAAAGCTGGGCACGCTTCGCAGTGGAGCGATTCGGTGCAGATGTGCAGATTATCCTCTACGGCGTTTCCATGGGTGCGGCGACGGTGCTGATGGCTGCCGGGCTGGACTTGCCCGAAAACGTGAAAGGAATCATCGCCGACTGCCCCTATTCCTCCCCCGGAGACATCATCCGCAAGGTCGCAAGGGATATGCACATGCCCGACCGCTTGGCATGGCCGTTTGTGAAGATCGGCGGGCGGGTCTACGGCGGCTTTGACGTTGACGAAATGGACGCCGCCCGGGCAGTGAAACAGGCAAAGATTCCCATTCTCATCATCCACGGGGAAAGCGACAGCTTTGTCCCCTGCGAAATGAGCGACATCGTGTCGGAAAATCCCGCGCTGGTCATGCGGTACACCTTCCCCGGTGCCGATCACGGGTTCAGCTATCTGGTGGACACCCCCCGCTACAAAAAAATCGTGACCGAGTTCGCGGAAAAGGCGCTTGCGCCGAAAGCATAACTGCCGCCACCGCCGGAATGGGCGGGGTGCATCAGATAGTGAAAGGCACAGCGGGATAATCCGATGTGCCTGTCCTAATGCCAGCGCCCCTTCCCTCTCCCTATGGGAGATATGGCCGAGCAAAGCGAGGACGGAGAGGGTAAACTAGGCTGCAATGCCCTCTCAGTCACCTTCGGTGACAGCTCTCCCAGAGGGAGGGCCAAGGGGCTGTACCAATACTCCGGAGCGGACGTTTTGCGGCAGGGATAGCGCAAAACAATTCCTCTTGATTTTTCCGAAAAAAAGAATACAATGGACGCATATTGTTTCCCGTGAAAGGATGCCGTTTTATGAACAAAATTTACATTCCCGAAAACTACAAGCCGGTGCTGGACGCCTACGACACCCAGCGCGCCATTGCCTATATCAAGGAGACGTTCCAGCAGGAATTTTCCAAGGCGCTGAACCTGAAGCGCGTCTCCGCGCCCCTGTTCGTCACCGAAAGCTCCGGCCTGAACGATAACCTGAACGGCTACGAGCGGCCTGTGGCCTTTGACATTCCCGCCGTGGGCATGGACGCTCAGGTGGTGCATTCTCTGGCAAAATGGAAGCGCCTTGCCCTCAAGCGCTACAATTTCACCGTTGGAAATGGCCTGTACACCGACATGAACGCCATCCGCCGGGACGAAGCGCTGGACAACATCCATTCCATCTACGTCGATCAGTGGGACTGGGAGAAGATCATTACCCGGGAAAACCGGAATCTGGACTTCCTGAAGCTCATCGTCCGCGCCATTGTAGGCGCTATCTGTGACACCAACGACCGCCTGCATGTTCGCTTCCCCCAGCTGCGCACCAAGCTGAGCCGGGAGGTCACCTTCATCACCGCCCAGGAGCTGGAAGACATGTATCCCGGTCTGGAAACCGGTTCCCAGCGGGAAAACGCCTTTGTCCGGGAGCATAAGACTGCCTGCGTCATGCAGATCGGCGGACTTCTCCGCTCCGGCAAGCCCCACGACGGCCGCGCCCCCGACTATGACGACTGGAATCTGAACTGCGACATTTTCTTCTGGGACGAAACGCTGAACCGAGCGCTGGAGGTTTCCTCCATGGGCATCCGTGTGGACGCGGAATCCCTCGACCGCCAGCTGACCCTCGCCCACTGCGACGACCGGCGGACGCTGCCCTTCCACAAGATGCTGCTGAATAACGAGCTACCCCTGACCATCGGCGGCGGTATCGGCCAGAGCCGTCTGTCCATGCTGATGATGGGCTGCGCCCACATCGGCGAAGTACAGTCCAGCGTATGGGACAGCGAAACTGTGGACGCCTGCGCAAAGGCCGGAATCCCGCTGCTGTAATCTACATACTGACAAAAGACATCATAAATTTATAGATTGATTCTCGCAAATGTGGGGTTGGCAGACATAGCCAACCCCACACTTTTAGTAATAGAAGAACTTATAAAACGAAGGATACACATTCAGCAGCTGCTGCAAGTTCGTCCGGGAATTGGAACCGGGATCGCGGATGGTAAATCCGGACGCCGACAGGCTGCTTCCCCCGGTATTGTACCCCGTGACCACCACCCAGTGCTGACCGCCATAGGCATTGCTGACGCCGAGCAAGACAGGTTTTCCCTGCTTCAGCTTACCATAAACGGTACTGAGATATCCGGAACCGTCCGTGACAGCCGTATAGTGGCTCGGCCAATAGAGACTGCCCGAGGGCGTATAGGTAAGCTCCTTCGCCATAGCGTCGGGGTAGATGGTTCTTCCCATGCGGAAGGACTCCATCATTGCCACCGCCGTTGTGGCGCAGCCGATCTGAGAAAAGGTCTTCCCGGATGTACCGATCCGGACATCCGCCCAGCGGGCGTCCGTCTGCTTGAAATTCGGCACGTTCAGGGACACTGAAGCATAGTTTCCGGACAGATATTGCGCGCTGACGTATCCGGTTTTCGTTCCGCCGTAAAGGACGCGGCTCCATCCGTTCGCAGTGGACAGACGGATGACCGTTTCCCCCTTGCTGAGGGCGCCGACCTTTCCATAGGCCGTCCCCGCCCCGCTGCGGACGTTCAGCGTGCCGCTGCTTACCGCCACGGATACCGGGGTCCCCTCCGTCACCGTGATGAAGCCCGCGTGGCAGTAGCCGTACTTCCCTTTTGCGTATTCCACCTTCCACCAGTCGCCGGACTTGGAGATCAGCGTAACATAGCTTCCCTTATTCAGCGACGCGGCCACCGCTGCGCTGGAGGACGGGCTGCTTCGCACGTTCAGCTTCCCGGAAGCAGTCGTCACGACACCGGCTTTGGAATCCGCCGTGGCCGCCTCAGCCCGCATCGGCAGAAGGAACGCTCCCAAAAGGAGCAGAACCGATACAGTACAAGTCAGAATTCGTCGAATAACAATCACCTCGTTCTGTTTTCTTGCATATATGCACAGCAATTGTAACACATTTGTAACCATTTGGGAATACGCCAAATTCTGACAAAAAAACGCAGGAGCCGGTAAACCCGCCGCTCCTGCGCTATTCTTTATTTAATTGAACCGCACTACGTTATTGGCAAACCGGTAAAAGCTCCCGGCGAATTCCTGCCCGACCCGCCCCGGCACACTGACAAACAGCAGCGGCGTGCGCTTGCGGAAGTAATTCGCCCACTTGGGGTCATAAGCCATGCAGGTCTCCCACATCTTTTTCAGCTCGGCATCCGTCTCGGCGGACTTGTTCAGCCGGGTCGTGAGAATAGCAATGCCAAGCATCATGAACAGGTCGTGCTTCATGTATCGTTTCAGCCGGGGTTCGGTGATGTCGTCCAAGTGACAGGTGGTGAAGCACCGTTCCGTCACAAGGATCTGATCTGCGTGGCGCTTGGCCAGAGCGGCAGACTGCACCGACTGATCCGGTCGGCCGATCCAGTAACGGTAAAGGTCTGCGTTGAGATAGTACATTTTCCGCACATAGGGTATCGTCTGATAGATCATCAGGTTGTCCTCATAGAAAACATGTTTGGGAAGCGGCTGCTCCCATTTACGCATGATCTCGGTGCGGAAAGTGCTGGAATGGATGGTGAGCATCTGGTATACCCGGAAGGGTTTGGTATCCTCCCATGTGAAGATACGGTTCTCCGGCAACACGGCGGAATAGTTGATGGAGCGATCCCCGTCGCCGTCGGAATGGACGTAGTAGTAGTTTGTCACTACCATATCCACGCCGCCCTGCCGTTCACATTCCTCAAGAGCGTCCAGAAATTTGGGGAAATCGGGGCTGAGGGTGTCGTCGCTGTCCACGACCTTGAAATAGGTGCCGGTGGCGTGCTTCAAGCCCTGATTGATGCCCTCACCGTGGCCGCCGTTTTCCTGATGAATGACCCGCACAATGTCCGGGAATTTCCGGGCATATTCGTCGGCGATTTTTCCGGTGTTATCCTTGGAGCCGTCATCAATAATGATGATCTCCACCCGGTTTCCCCCGGGCAGAAGGCTCTGGATGCACTTTTCCATATAGTCCTGAGAATTGTAGCAGGGTACTGTGACCGTCAGAAGCTTCATTTATGTTTCTCCTTCGATTTCTGATTTGGCAAGGCTCAGCGCCCGGAGGATTACCGCGTCCATGTCGTAATAGCGGTACTCCCCCAACCGGCCGCCGAAAATGGTTTTGTCTTCCTTATCCGCCAGCACCTTGTACTTTCCATACAGGGCGTTATTTTTTTCATCGTTCACGGGATAGTACGGCTCCACCCCCGGCTTCCACTCGGAGCTGTATTCCCGGGACACAACGGTTTTTTTCTGGGTGCCGAACTCGAAGAACTTATGCTCGATGACGCGGGTGTAGGGCGTCTCCCGGTCGGTGTAGTTGATCACGGCGTTGCCCTGAAAATTCGGCATATCCAGCACCTCCGTCTCAAACCGGACGGAGCGGTAGCTCAGCGGGCCGAAGCAATAGTCAAAGTAGCTGTCAATAGAGCCGGTGTAAACGACCTTGTCCGCCAGCGCGTTCAGCTCGGCTCTGTGTTCCAGATAGTCCACATTCAGCCGCACCTCGATGCCGCTCAGCATGTTTTCCACCATTTGGGTGTAGCCGCCCATGGGAATACCCTGAAACCGGGCGTTGAAGTAGTTATTGTCAAAGGTAAGACGCACAGGCAAACGCTTGATGATAAAGGCAGGAAGCTCCGTGCAGGGGCGTCCCCACTGCTTTTCGGTGTAGCCCTTCACCAGCTTTTCATAAATATCCGTGCCGACGAGGGAAATGGCCTGTTCCTCCAGATTCTTCGGCTCCGCAATCCCAGCGGCCTTCCGTTGACGGGCAATCTCCACTTCCGCCTGCTGTGGAGTCGTCACGCCCCACATTTTATTGAAGGTATACATGTTGAAGGGCAGGGAGTACAGCTCCCCGTGGTAATTCGCCACCGGGGAATTGGTGTAGCGGTTAAATTCCGCGAACCGGTTGACGTACTCCCACGCGGTCTTGTCGTTGGTGTGGAAAATATGGGCGCCGTAGGTATGTACCTGGATTCCCTCGATTTCCTCGGTATACACATTGCCGCCGACGTGACTCCGCCGGTCGATCACAAGCACGGACTTCCCCGCCGCCTTCACCTGCCGGGCAAAGACAGCGCCGAACAGCCCCGCCCCCACGACCAGATAATCATACCCCATGGATAATACTCCTTTGCCGGTTTTTTCACTGAGAATATACCATATCCCGTAGAGTTTGTCATCATAATTTTATTTAAGAATTCGTTAGGAAAAGCCTCACTGGTCGCTGACAGAATCCAGATTCTTCCATCCATAGCGGAAAATGGATACGATCATGGATATTTCCGTGACGATCTCGTCCAGAATCCCCGCCCATGAGCCAATAATTACATCATAAATGGTCCACAGCGGCGAATTGACAAACATCCCTACAAGGCGGATCTTCTTCGGACTGTACGTATACCCGCCGACCGTGGCCGCAATATTCGCGGCCACCGGCAGAATTGACCACCAGCCGTCCCAGGTGAAAATCAGCGCCGCCACCTGCATGACGCACAGTGCGGCGCACATGATTTTCCCTTTCAGAAAGCTGCTCCCGCTTCCCAGGCAAAAGGAGCGAACCGTGTTCAGCACATAGCTGATCCCGCCGGTGATCGCGGCCAGCATCAGCAGATGGGTGGTGTAGCACAAGTAGGAAACAAACTGGACGCGGAACAGCGTCCGGTTGTTTTTGCACTGATACGACATGAAAAACAAAACCGTCCCGAAAAGGCCGATCGCCTGTATGAAAATGGATTTTCCCGACATAGTGCCCCTCTTTTCCGGAATATTTTTCTGTGAATCTGCATAAATAAAGAAAAAGTTCCGGGTTCTGCCTGTTTTGAAGGCAAAACCCGGAACTTTGTTGGCGGAGAAGGAGGGATTTGAACCCTCGATACCCTTTTGGGGTATACACGATTTCCAATCGTGCGCGCTCGGCCAGCTACGCGACTTCTCCATCACGGTGCTATCTGTCCATCCCGGTTATAATACTACAGGAAACCCGATTTGTCAAGCGTAAATTTCCCTTTTTCGGGAATTCCTGCCCCGCCGGTTTTCGGCGGGGCAGGAAAAATCATTTAAGCCCGTAGACGCCCGCGCTTACCGGGGGCAGCGTGACCGTTTCTCCCTTCTGCGCGGCCTCGCCGCCGAAGGTGTACAGCGCGCCGCCCAGCGTCCTGTCCAGCCGGAAGGACACTTCCTCCCGGTAGGGATTGATGGCGACCAGCAGCATTTCCTCGTCGTTTCCGCGCTTGTAAACCAGCGGCCGCTTCGGCGCGCCGTCGCTGACGAAGGTGATCCCGCCGCGGCTTTGCAGGGCGCTGTGCGCCTGCCGCAGTTTGATCAGGCGGCGGACGTGATTCAGCAGAGACTCCCCATCATCCAGCTGCCCAGCAACCGTGGGACGGTCGGACGCGGGGTCCTGCCGAATGTAAATCTTGTCCGTAGGCGCGGCGCTGAAGCCCGCGTTCACCCCGTTATCCCACTGCATGGGACTGCGGGCGCCGGTACGCTCATAGCCGCCCTCCACACTGGTCAGCCCTTCCACATAGCGCATACCAATCTCGTCGCCGTAGTAAATGAACGGCGCGCCGGGCATGGTCAGCAGGAAGGCAAAGGCCAGCTTCTTCTCGTCCCCCTCCACGTGCTTTGCGAGGCGGGTCATGTCGTGGTTGCCGGAGGGAATACAGATCAGGCCGTCCTTCCCTGTCCGCTCCCGGCTCTCCAGATACTTTTCCACGAAGGCCGACGCGTCGCCCACGCCCCGGTCGGAGAAATAAGGCTCCTCGCACCGGAACAGGTCGTTGTAATGGGAGGGGCCGAAGTGGAGCAGAAAGTCCATATGGAACCCCCCGCGCAGGGACTTTTCCGGCTCGCCCCACTCGGAGACCATGGCCGCTTCCGGGAATTCCTTATCCAGAAACGCGCGAACTTTTTGCCACAGGGCGATGGTGCCGAGGCTGTCCGGGTCGTTCTTCACCAGACTGGCCGCCATATCCACCCGGAAGCCGTCGCAGCCCAGACCCAGCCAGAAGCGCATCACGTCCATCATGGCGTTCAGCGTGGCCTTGGGGCCTTCGTCGTCGGGAGACTGCTGCCACGGGCGGGTGCGGTTATAGTAGCCGTAATTCAGCGCGGGCTGGCAGGTGAAGAAATTGATGGCGCAGGAGCCGTCTCGCTGGGAAATGCCCCGCAGGCAGCCCATATTTTCCGGTGCTTCCCAGACGCTGTCCGTCCATACGTAGCGGTCGGTGTAGGCGTTCCGCTCCGCCTTCATGGATTCCCGGAACCACTCATGCTCCACGGAGGTATGCCCCGGCACCAGATCCAGCAGCACGTGCATTTCCCGCTTGTGCGCCTCGGCAAACAGGCGCTTCAAATCCTCGTTCGTGCCGTACCGGGGCGCGACGCGGTAATAATCCGCCACATCGTACCCCGCGTCGCCGAAGGGCGACAGGAAGCAGGGATTGACCCACAGCGCGTTGCAGCCCAGCCCCCGGATATAGTCCAGCTTGTTGATGATCCCCTGAAAATCGCCGATACCGTCAGCATTGGTATCAAGGAACGACTGGGGGTAAATTTCGTAAAATACAGCGTTATCCAACCATTTTGGCATAAGAAAGGCCCCTTTCTTTGTATCTGTGGGAATCATACAACCACACAGGGGCAATGTCAAGGCTGATTTGCGGAAAGTACACTGTCCTTACATAAGAGCCAGCGTCCCCGTCACCCGAAGAATTTCGTAAGAGGTCAGGCAGTGAAAATCTCCCTCCGCCGCACCGGTCATAACGTTTTTGTTCAGGACGGCTCTGTTATATACATCGGCACCGTAGGCATCCCGCCCTTTGAGCCTGGAGAGCGAATAGCAATTTCTCTCCTCCGTGACGGGGCTGCGGGTCTCGTCCGCCTTGACGAACTCTCTTTGCCACGTTCTGTTTTCCACGTCGGCCGTGATGTGATATTCGTCCAGGAAACATTTGATCTCAAAGGTGACAGAGCTTTTTTCTTCCACCAACCGGCTTGCGTATTCGTCTTTCAGGACAAGATAGGCACAGTTGGTAAGCTTATCCAGCTCCTGAAAGGCGTCCAGCTCCCATACGTCTTCGTCGTATTCCTCAAAATAATCCTGCCAGTTGTCCATGGTGATCTCAATGGTCTCGTTCACCGGCTTCGTTTCGATTTTCGCGGGCGGATCGATCGTCGCCGGTGTCATCAGCATCTCTTCCTCCGGAGAAGTCTTTTCGCCGCAGGCGGAAAGAGACAGGCACAGTACCGCCGCCAGAAGCAGCGCGATCCATTTTTTCATTTTCTCATACCTCATTTCTGTAGATTGCGACCATTGTAGCACCTGTTCCCTTCCCTGTCAACTCCGGCGGTCATTGGGTCACGCATTCCTCCGCCGCGTGCGCCCTGCGGAGCAGAGCGTTCGCCCCGAAGCTGAGCAGCAGCATTCCCACCGCCACGCAGACCCAGCCGAAGCCCAGCCGGTACAGCGGCAGCCTGTGCAGCAGCTGCCCCAGAACGCCCAGCGGCAACCCCGCGTCGCCCAGCGCAAAGGCAATGCTGACCGCGGCGGTTCCCGCCACCGTCATGGGATAGGCGAACCGGTTCCCCTTCCACAGATCGTGGCTCAGTCCCAGCAGGATCAGCACAATGGATACGGGATAAATGGCGTTCAGGATGGGGATGGAAATGCTCAGGATCATGCTCAGCCCCAGATTGCACACGAGGAACGAGAAAAACGTGATGATATACACCCACGCCCGATAGGAGATTTTCCGGAAAAGTGTAGAAAAATACTGGGAAATGGAGTTGATCAGTCCGACGCAGGTGGTTAGGCAGGCCAGCGTAAAGATGGCCGCCAGCAGCACTGCCCCGGTGCCGCCAAACACCTGATAGACGATGCACCGCAGCGTCCACGCGCCGTTTTCCTGAACCGGGTAAACGCCGGAGCTGCACATGCCCATGTAGGACAGCATGGCATACACCACCGCCAGAATCGTCCCAGCCAGCACCCCCGCCAGAATCGTATAGCGCATCTTGTCCTTTTTCTCCGTCAGGCCGAAGGTCCCCAGCGTCGCGGAGATCACCAGCCCGAAATTCAGTGCGGCAATGGTGTCCATGGTGTTGTAGCCCTCGGTGAAGCCCTTGAGCAGCGCCGCCTCCTGATAGCCCCCCTGTGCCGCCGCGACGCTGGTCTCTCCCCGGAACAGGAAGCTGATGAACAGCAGCGTCAGAAGCGCCAGCAGCGCCGGGGTCAGCCCCCGGCCGATCCGGTCAACCAGCTTTCCGGGATTCAGGCACAGCCACAGGGCGATCAGGAAAAACCCCAGAGAATAGGCCGCCATCCACAGCGCCGGATTGCTCCCCTCCGGCAGATAGGGCGCCACCGCCATTTCAAAGGGAACGGAAGCGGCTCTGGGAATTCCCAGTCCCGGCCCGATGGACAGGTAGATCAGCACGGTAAACACCAGCGCAAACCGCGCCCCCACCTGTTTTCCCAGCTTTTCCAGCCCATCGAACCGCGCGACCACCACCACGCCAAGCACCGGCAGCACCACCGCCGTCGCAAGAAACCCGATCATGGCCGGAAGTGTATTCTCCCCGGCGTTCTGTCCCAGAAACGGCGGAAAAATCAGGTTGCCCGCCCCAAAAAACAGGGCAAACAGCATAACACTGACCACCAGCAGACTCTTTTTACTCAGTTTCATTTCCCGTACCTCTTTTTTTGAATTGAATATAAAAATGACTCGTCTCAAATTTCTTTGAGACGAGTCATAAAATACCCGCGGTACCACTCAAATTGCGCGCGCAAGCGCACCTCTTTCAGGCTCCAACAAGCCCTAGACACTCACGCAGTCCACGCGGGAGACCCTACTTGCATTGCTTTGGAGAACTCCGGCTCGGAAGGGATGGGATTTTGAAGGCAGTCCACCGGGCTTCCACCCTCCCCGGCTCTCTGTCGGCTGTACGATCAAATCCGTCTTCGTCATCGCTTTTCTATTCGGTTGTCGTCATTCTACACGCAAAGACCGGTTCTGTCAATATTCAAATATTCCAAATTCCGGAAAATGGCGTGTGCAGCCAAACGATCTTTCTTCATAAAGGAAACTTTTTCATATCCTTTTTAATAGGCGGCCGCCATTATCCTCCACCATTTCCCATTTTATCGTCACATTCCGCGTCGCTGTAAATTTCTTTACCAAATCCTAGCCGCAGCCATGCTATAATAATCAGCAAACCCTATGCGGTTCATTTCATGATAACGGAAGGAGGAAAGACCGTGGAATCCGACAGCAGCGACGGTGCTGACAATTACTCCTGCATTCCCTGTTCCTATATGGCACATCTTCGCCCGCTCCTGCGATACAGAGTATAGGCGTGTGATCTTGTCCGACAATATATGAACAGAAAAAGGAGTTTTGTATGAATCACATTGGAAGCATTTTCGCAATGGCAGTCTGTCTTGCCATGTCTGCCTATTTCAGCGCAACGGAAACGGCATTCTCTTCTTTGAACAAAACCAGGCTGAAGGTTCTCGCCGACAACGGAAACAAACGGGCGGCGCTGGCCCTTAAGCTTGCCGAGAATTACGACCGGCTGATCTCTACCATTCTGATTGGCAATAACATCGTAAACATTACCATAGCATCCGTCGGTACGCTTTTGTTCGTCGAGCTTTACGGCGACGTGGGCGCGACGATCTCCACCGTGGTCGTGACCCTCGTCGTCCTGCTCTTTGGCGAGATCACCCCCAAGAGCATCGCAAAGGACGCCCCGGAGCGTTTTGCCATGTTCAGTGCGCCGTTCATCCGCCTGTGGATCTGGGTGCTGACGCCCCTGAATTTCCTCTTTACCCAGTGCAAAAAGTTCATCTCCCGCTTCATCAAGACGGACGGCAGCGCCAAAATGTCCCACGAGGAATTGCTTCTCTTTATGGAGGACGTGGAGCATGACGGCGGCATTGACGAGAACGAGGGCGAGCTTCTGCGAAACGCTCTGGAGTTCGGCGACCTGACGGCGGCGGAAATTCTGACCCACCGGATCGAGCTGGAAGCCGTGGACATCAACGAGAGCCACGAGGAAATCGCAAAAGCCTTTACCCAGTCCCGGTTCTCCCGGCTGCTCGTCTACCGGGATACCATCGATCAGGTCGTGGGCGTTCTCCATCAGAAGGATTTCTATATCAACGGCAAAATGACCGATCAGCCCATCGCCCAGATCATGACGGAGCCGTTGTTCGTCTACCAGCATACCAAAATCCGGGACATCCTGAAGATGCTCCAGCACCAGAAATCCCACATTGCGGTCGTGGTCGATGATTTCGGCGGCACGTTGGGAATCGTTACGATGGAGGACATTCTGGAAGAGCTGGTAGGTGAGATCTGGGATGAACACGACGAAGTTGAGGAGGATTTTGAAAAGCTGGGTGAAAACCTCTACCGGGTCGATTGTTCCGTCAGTCTGGAGGACTTCATGGAGTTCTTTGACGTGGAACTGAAATCCGACAGCGTCTCCGTAGGCGGCTGGGTCATGGAGCAGCTGAACAAGGTGCCGGTCAAGGGTGAGTCCTTCACCACGAAGCATCTGGAGATCACGGTTTCCGAGCTGGATGCTCACAGGGTATCCTCCATTACGGTCAGGCAGCTGGATGAATCCCCTGCCGGCTGCGCTTCTTCTACATAAATCGACGAAAACGCCGGAATCCCCGTGATTCCGGCGTTTTTTGTCCCGATTCTGTAGAAAGCAGAAACGTCATTCTGCCCAAAAAGGAAGCTATTGACAACCTTACTTTTATAAAATACAATAAACCCACATACAAACGAAAAGGGGCAATCCGAAATGGAGAAAAAACGCACACGGGACATCCGCTTCTGGGTACTTGTCTGGGGTCTTGGCCTTGTGGGACAGTTATGCTGGAACATCGAAAACCAATGGTTCAATACCTTCGTATACGCCAAAATCGCCAAGGACCCCACCATCATTTCGTGGATGGTCGCCATTTCGGCCATCGCCACCACCATTGCAACCTTCCTGTTCGGAACGCTGTCCGACCGGAAGGGCAAGCGGAAAAATTTCATCGGTATCGGATACATTCTCTGGGGCATTTTCACGATCCTGTTCGGCACAACGGAATGGATCACCGGCGGCCAGCCTGCGAGTTCCGCGCAGGTTCTGATGCTTGCGGCGACGGCTGTTGTCTGTGCCGACGCGCTGATGTCCTTCTTCGGCTCCATGGGCAATGACGCGGGCTACAACGCATGGCTGAACGACATGATGACCGAGCAGAACCGCGGTTCCATCGGCGCCGCCCTTGCCACCCAGCCCATCATCGGCACCATCGTCGGCACGGTGGTCGGCGGTATGCTCATCGGCGGCAGCGACAATTATATGCGCCTGTTCGTGGTCATGGGCGGTTTCGTGATTCTGTTCGGAATCGCGGCGATCCTCTTTATGAAGGACGCCCCGCAGCTCAAGCCCAGCAAAAACGGCAGCTTCGGAAAGCAGCTTTTCAGCGCGTTCAATTTCCGTGAGCTGATCAAAATGAAAGAGCTTGTCTGGGTTTTCCTTGTGCTGACCGTGTATTTCATCGCCTTCAATGTGTACTATCCCCATATCGGAAATTACATGATCTATTATCTGGGATTCCGTGCCGACAGCATCGGAATCATTCAGGGCATCGCTCTGATCGTCGGTATGCTTTCGGTCGTCCCCGCCTCCAAGATCCTGAGCAAAAACAAATTCGTCCTCGCCACGTCCATCGCTGTCCTGCTCAGCTTTGTCGGCGTGGGGATCGTTGGTCTCTTTGGGCGTCCGGAAAACGTTGACCCCAGCACCATCTGGAACTGGTCACTGCTGATCGGCCTGTTCTTCTTCGGATGCGGCTATATCATGTTCATGCAGGTGACTTCCGTCTGGATGAAGCAGCTTTTCCCAGAGGAGTCCAAGGGGCAGTTTGAGGGCTTCCGCATTGTTTTCTTCGTCCTCATTCCGTGGATCGTATCGCCGTTCATTGCCAATCCCATCATCAAAAACAACGGACAGATTCTGGATTCCAACGGATTTGCGGCGTACCTTCCCACTCACGTCCTGTTTTTGATCTCCACACTGCTGGTTCTGGCGACCTTTGTGCCGCTGTTCTTCGCCGCACGGCAGCGCCGGGCGCGGGAAGCAAAGGAGCCGGTACGTTGATTTGGTGCATGATCGCGGCGCTGCTTTTGCTGGCAGTTTTCGCACTTTCGGCGCTGATTGCGGAAAAGTGTCTTCAAATGGTCGTAAATCCGGTGCGCTACGACGTCGATTACGTCAAAGCGCTGGAAACGACAAATGGCTTTTCCGACTGCATCGAAGCATATGAAACAAAATGGCAGCGGACGCCCTTCGTCCTCCACTGTGCGGGCGCGGACATCTCCGGCGAGTACATGATGAATCCGGCCGACTCCGGAACGCCCCGCAAAGTGGCGATCATCTGTCATGGGCACACCGTGAACCGGTATTCCGACCTCAAATATGCGGATATTTTCTACCGCGCCGGGTTCAGCACCGTGATTTTTGACGAACGCTATTTCGGTGAATCCACGGGAGACTTCTGCACCCTTGGGCAGAACGAAGCGCGGGACGTGGCCGCCATCATCGCCTATGTCAGGCAGATATTCGGTCAGGACTGCGTCATCGGCCTGCACGGCGAATCCATGGGCGCGGCCACCGCGCTTCTGACGCTCAAGTACGAGACGCCGGATTTTGTGATCGCGGACTGTCCCTTCGCGGACAGCAAGCTGCTTTTTGCCCAGTGGTTAAAGCGCAATCTGCACATTCCCATTGGCCTGATCTGGCCGATTCTGCGCCGCCGCGCGAAGCGAAAATACGACTACGACGTGGAATCCGTCTGCCCGATTGCGGCGGTGCAAGGAAAAAACGTACCGATCTGCCTGATGCACGGAAAAAGCGACAATTTAATTCCGTATACCCACAGTGAAAGGCTGCACAAAGCCTGCGTAAATCCCAACAGCGAGCTGCATCTTTTCGAGAATGCAGACCACGCCCGGTCTATCGTTATGGCGCGGACGGAGTATGAAAGACTGGTTCTTGCTTTCCTGCACAACTGCGGGCTGTATGGGACGGAAAATAAACAATAGCCGGAAGCTGCCCGGTATTCAAGGCAGCGCCGGACGGGACACATCAAAAAATAAAGCGCAGAAGTCAGAATTCGACTTCTGCGCTTTTTGGATAGATTGGAAAAGATGGAAAAATGCCGTGAAATTCATACGAATTTCACGGCATTCTGGTCCGAGTGTCGAGATTCGAACTCGAGGCCTCTTGAACCCCATTCAAGCGCGATACCAAACTTCGCCACACCCGGATTTTTGATTGCGTCTCTCGACTGCCTGAATATATTAGCACACCTTCTCGAAAAATGCAACCATTATTTTTCTTTTTTTATTATTTTTTCGCGGCGGCGTCTGAGCGACCTCATTGCGCCGGTTTCCAGAGGTACAATCCCGTGCCGGACAGGCACAGTTTTTCCGGGTTTTCCTTTGACCGGGCCTCTGCCGACAGGGTTATCAGGCTTCTGGATACAGAGATCACATGCACCTTGATTACCACCTCTGCCCCCGGATTCAGAGGGCGATGGTAGTTCACGCTGAGCTGCACGGTGGGCGCGATCCCGGCTCCTGTTTTCAGGCAGTAGGGGATCAGTCCCATCGCCTGATCCAGCACCGTCGCGCCGAGACCGCCGTGAAGCGTCCCCGCGGGGTTGCGCATCCATGTTTCCGTCCGGCAGGAGAGAAAATAGTCCCCCGCTTCCGGGTCGCATTCCAGCAGTTCAAAATGCAGCATGTCCCCAATGGAGCCGGGGGCAAACTCACTGACCTGTGCGATCCGGCGGCGCAGGAGCGCCGCAGTCTCACTCGCCGCGCTCACTGGTAATCACCTTGCCGATGTTCCACAGGTGGATGACCTTCCGCTCGGCTTCGGCCTTCTCGTCCTCGTCCTCGTATTCCACATACACAGTGTGGGCGCTGCAATCCGCGCACTCCACCTGTACGTTCCAGCCGCCTTCGTGCATGAGCAGACCCGCGCCCCGGCAGATGGGGCATTCTTCCAGAATATATTCTTCCATTTGACGTTACTCCTTATCTGAAAATGGTTTCATTGGTATCATAGATTTCCACCCGGCTGTACCGGATAAAATCCGGCGCGAGGTCGGGGAGGTATTTGTTTACGGCGGCGCCCAGCAGCATGGGATTCAGGGACGGATTCTGGCAGCAGACCCGCGCCTCAAGCTTTACAACGTTGCCCGACACCGGTGCGGCAGAAATCTTTCGTATCATGGGGATGATATTCTGCTCCACAACGCCTTTTTTACCCTTTTTTTCCACGGTCACTTCCTCACGGGAAAACAGGGCTTCAATCTGTTCCGCCGCGTTCTGCGGTACGCCTGCGTCGTATTCCAACAGCACGGCGCAGTCGAGATACGCCAGATTCTTGATTTTTCCGCCGCCGGCGTACACCGAAAGGACGTGTACGCCCTCCACAAGCGCCTGATTCAGCCGGGTGCAGATATCCTCGTTTGAAAACGTGTCCGTTTCCAACTCAAAATCCAGCAGCTCGCACTGGCTTTCCACGCCAAGGCTCAGGGGCAGGGCGATGGACACCGAGGGGCGGGGGTTGAAGCCCTGCGTGTGGGTCAGGGGCAGTCCCGCCCGCTTGAATGCCCGCTGGAAAAGCCGCATCAAATCCAAATGGGAGATATACACGGCGTTGCCTGTTTTCTGAAACAGCGCTCTAAGCATCGCACGACACCTCCCGCAGCAGTCTTTCCGCGCCGCAGCCCGCGCAGCCGTGGCGGCAGTCCGGGGTGATTTTCGCTTCGTAGGCGCGTTTCCGTTCCAGCTTGAGGAATTTTTTTGTCACGCCCACGTCGATGGTGTCCCACGGCAGCAGCTCGTCCTCGCCGTAGCCGCGGACGGTGTAGAAGTCCCCGTCCACGCCGCATTTGCGGAAGGCGTCCTGCCATTTGGCGTAGTCAAAATATTCGTCCCAGCCGTCCAGCCGTGCGCCGTTTTTCACGGCTTCCTCGATCACCGCGCCCAGCCGACGGTCGCCCCGGGCAAAGACCGCTTCCAGCTGGCTCAAATCCGGCGCGTGATAGTCGTATTCGATGGACTTAGAATAGAAATGGGATTTCAGCAGGCGGCAGCGACGCAGATATTCCTGAGGCGTGATCTGCTTTTCCCACTGGAAAGGCGTGTGGGGCTTGGGGACAAAGTACGCCGTGGCGACGTGAACGCGAAGGCCCCGTTTCTTGTTCACGGCGTGTTCCTTCCACGTCAGGATCACCTTGTACACCAGCTCCGCGATACCGAGAACGTCCTCGTCCGTTTCCGTTGGCAGTCCCAGCATGAAATAGAGCTTGACGTTGTTCCAGCCGCCGGAAAAGGCGTTGGCGCAGGTCGTCAGAATTTCGTCCTCGGTCAGATTCTTGTTGATGACGTCCCGCAGGCGCTGGGTTCCCGCCTCCGGGGCGAAGGTCAGGCTGCTTTTCCGGCCGCCCGCCTGAAGCCGCTCCATCAGGTCGCGGGAAAAATTGTCCGCCCGGAGGGAGGGAACGGAGAGGCTGACCTTATTCTCCGTGCAGTAGGGGATCAGCTTGTCCGTCAGCTCTTTCAGCCCCCGGTAATCGGATGTGGACAGACTGGAAATGGTGATCTCGTTGTTTCCGGAAGCGCGAAGGGTCTCCACCGCCTGACGGTACAGCACTTCCGGGCTTTTCTTCCGTACCGGGCGGCAGGAGAAGCCCGCCTGACAGAACCGGCAGCCCCGGATGCAGCCCCGGAACACCTCCAGATTTGCACGGTCATGGACGATCTCCGTGGAGGGAACGATCATTTTGGTGGGGAAATAGGCGTTGTCCAGGTCTTCGATGATGCGCTTTGTCACCGTCTCGGGCGCACCCTCCAACGGCACGATGGCGGCGAGGGTGCCGTCGGCGTTGTATTCGTGGCGGTAGAAGCTGGGGACGTACACGCCGGGGATTTTCGCGGCTTCATGGAGAAAAACATCCTTGCTCCATCCCTTGGCCTTTGCCCGGTCGTAGAGCTGCAAAATCTCCACGGTGATGTCCTCGCCCTCGCCCAAGGAAAAAAAGTCGATAAAGTCCGCCAGCGGCTCCGGGTTGAAGGCACAGACACCTCCGGCGAACACGATGTTTTTCAGTCCCTGCCGGTCTTTGGAGCGAAGGGGGACGCCTGCCAGATTCAGCATATTTAAGATGTTGGAGTACGCCATTTCATAGCCGATGGTAAAGGCAATCATGTCGAACTCCCGGACGGGAGTCTGGCTTTCCAGCGCCCACAGGGGCAGGGAATTATCCCGCATGGCCTGCTCCATGTCTCCCCATGGGGCAAACACACGCTCGCACCACACGCCGTCCATCCCGTTCATGACGCCGTAGAGGATACGCATTCCTAAGTTGGACATGCCGATCTCGTAGGTGTCCGGGAAGCAGAAGGCCACGCGTACCCGGACGTCCTTCAAATCCTTTTTGATCTCGCCCCATTCTCCGCCGGTGTAGCGTGCCGGTTTCTGCACGGTGGGGAGAATGCGCTGCATCAGTTCGGTCATAGTGATACCTCATTAAAATGTTCTCCGCCTATTGTACCCCGAACCGTGTCAGTTTGCAAGGTCTTTTTCGCAGGAATGCTTTGATTGCCAGCAAAGTTACCGCCGTCATGGGCAGCATCCCCAGCTTCCAGTAAAAAGTGAATGTCAGCGCGAGAGCGCCCAATATCCCTATTGTTCCCCATTCTGCCGAGATTGCAATGCGATTTGCCCATTTGGGGCAAAACCGCGTCAGAGCGCAGCGAAGCGCCCGCCCGCCGTCCAGAGGGAACACCGGCAGCAGATTGAAAGCCGCCTGCACCAGTGCGCAGACCGCAACCCGTGGGAATATCCGGAAAGTAAGCACCAGCAGCAGGCTTCCTGCGGGGCCTGCCAGAGCGCAGACCAGCTCTTTGCCGCTGCTTAATGGTTCCGTCTCCATCACCGCCCCGCCCGCGCCGATGCGAACGCCCCAGATCCGCCCGCCAAGGAGCAGAATAGCCGCCCCGTGGCACAGCTCATGAAACGCCGCCGCTGCCAGCGCGGACAGGAGCCAGTTCAGCGGCAGCGTCAGCAGCAGAAACGCGCCCATCAGGCAGGCGGAAACGTCAACCCGGACAAAGTCCCGCATTCGCAAAAACTTCCCGGCAGAAGTTTTCCACCGCGGTGCCCACTGGCGCTCCGGCGTGCAACTCCCGGGTCAGTTCCGCCCACGCGGCCGCCGTCGCCGCACTGTCGCCGGGGAGAAGTATCTCCCGAAGCGCCTGCGCCCCTTTCGGCCAGAATCCGCCGGCGATCAGCAGAAAGATCAGGAAGCAGACCGCCGTCAGCAGCAAGGCTCTGCCGTTTCTCTGCCGGATTTGCGTTCTTTTGATTCCGGAAGAAGAGTACTCTACCCGGTAACTCATGTAAATCACCTCGGGGAAGTGTATGAGCGCGGCGTGACAAAAATACGGACAGGCGGAAAAAGCGGCGGTTGGCACTTGACAATGGGGAAATAATTCATTATAATACCAGAGTTAACGGGGTGTGGCGAAGCTTGGTATCGCGCTTGGTTCGGGTCCAAGAGGCCTCGGGTTCGAATCCCGACACTCCGACCAAATAAGGAAAAACGCTGAAATCTCTAAAGGATTTCGGCGTTTTCCTTTTCAATGGCTCCGCGCTTGGTTTTACTCTGCAATTTGGAATTACCAGAAAAGGACGACGGTAAATTACCGCCGTCCTTTTCTTCATCCCCAGTTGGATTATATCGAGACAACTATACGGTAAAAAGGCAGATTTTTCTTTATTTCCGAACTTTATAGGAAGTTTTGAAAGTAATTCTCCGAAACGTCCCTTTTCCGGCGTGATATGGGCAGGAAACGAAAGGAGGTGCAGAAATGACAAAGGAGCAATTCTATACATACCAGCAGCAAACTGGCAGGCATACGGCGAGAGCATCAAAAGCAGATTTTTGCCCGAACAGGCTCTTGCAAATATCCGAATTGTCTGATAGTATAACTGTGTATACGAAAAAAAAGAAATCGAGGCGATCGACCAGAAAAAAAAGGAGGCATTTGCACATGAAGGGAAGAATCATCGTATCAACGCTCCTTGCGCTGCTGCTTTTCGTCAGCCTGCCCATGTCGGCGCTGGCGGCGACTTGGGACATCAGCAACGGCGACATCATCGTAAACGCCGGGAGCGGCGGGCAGACGGTCACCCAGGGAGGCGGAGCCGCTGTGGAGGACAACGCCCCCGTCATTACGGGAAGCTCCACGGGAAACACCGTCACTATCAACGCGGAGAAGGATCAGACCGCAAACGTCACCCTCTCCGGCGTGAACATCGACGTGAGCGGTGCGGGCAAGGCCGCCGTTTCCACCACCGGCGAGGGCAATGTGAACATCGAGCTGAACGGAAGCAACGCGCTTAAGAGCGGTCACTCTCATGCCGGCCTGGAAAAGAACAACGACGGTAATCTGACCATTCAGGACAAGGATAAAGACGGCTCCCTGAACGCCAAGGGCGGTCAGGACGGCGCAGGCATCGGCGGAGGAAGCAGCGGCGCTGGCAGCGACATCACCATCACCGGCGGCAAGGTCACGGCGCGGGGCGGGAATTATGGTGCTGGCATCGGTGGCGGTGCTTACGGTAACGGCAGCGACATCACTGTCACCGGCGGCGAAGTCACCGCAAATAGCGGCAACTACGGTGCCGGTATCGGCGGCGGAGGTTGGGGCAATGGCAATAACATCTCCATCTCTGGCGGCAAGGTCACTGCCACCGGCGGCACGTTCGCTGCGGGTATCGGCGGCGGAATGCATCGGGATGGAAATGACATCACGATCTCCGGCGGCGAGGTCAGTGCCGCCGGAGGCAAGTGCGGCGCAGGCATTGGCGGCGGCCTTGATGCACGCGACAGCGGAGACGTCACGGTTTCCGGCGATGCGAAGCTGAAGGTGCGGGGCGGCAAGACAGGCGATGACGGGCAGGGAGCCGGTATCGGCAATGGCGGCGTACGTGACCAAAACGGTCCGGTGAACGGCACAGAGGTCGAGCCGGATATTTGCGCGCTGAACCCCAGCGGGAAAATCGAATATTACGCGCCCGGCAGTGTCATGACGGGAACTCCCAGCAAAACGGTCACAAACCCAACCGGAGACTTTGTATGGGACAGCGGCACGGTGACGACGCCCGCCACCTGCACGG
>ERZ772820.961-NODE-961-length-24637-cov-8.515011_pt1 | contig 24637 bp, 9 predicted proteins | sample MGYA00511377_ERZ772820 | MGnify/ENA primary metagenome ERZ772820 (study PRJEB29015, sample SAMEA2737684) | human gut metagenome | biome: human gut; feature: human-associated habitat; material: faeces | place: China | collected 2012 ... | reverse complement strand
CTGTATGTCAGCGGATTTCCTATCGCATCGTAGGTTATCGGCGTGTCGCCGTATGCCGTCAGCTTGTCCTTCCAGTTGCTGTCGCCGTAGGTGTATGTCGTAGTGTCTGTCGCTGTAACTCCGCTCAGACTGCCCCACGTCAGCGGATATGCCGTCGTTGACAGAATATTGCCGCCGTTGTCATAAGTATACACCTCCGTGCGACTTTTTGCAAGGTCATCAGCACGGATAAGCTGATTTAATTCATCATAAGCGAACTGCTGTTGAGGTTCATACGCCGAGTTTGCAACGGTCTTATCCCTGCGGGTTATCTTCGTTATGTTGCCGTTTGCATCATATGTATATCCGTAAATATAATTACCTATATGTTCCCAGCCGATTTTAGTTGACTTGACGGTATTGCCTCGAGCCGAAGCGAGATATGCATACTGATGGTCGATATTGACACTCGTATTTGTCAATGCCTTGATTCGTCTCATAAGCCCGTCATATGTATAGGTCGTTGTCTTGCCGGACGGGTAGGTGTACTTTGAAGCAAGATTATCCTTGCCGTACTCAAAGTTTTCGGTCACGCTCACGCCGCCCGCCGACGAAGTGAACCTTGAAACATTGTTGTTGAGGTCATAGCCGTACTGCGAGCTGTAAATATTCTTTTTGCTGTTATCCAGAACCTGCTGGCGGACAAGCCTGCCTGTTGAATCGTATGTATAAACGAAGCGCTGATTGTTGACCAAGTCTTCGTGAGAGTACAGATTTCCTGTTGAGTCATACTGCCATGTGAAATTCTTCGTTCCGTTCTGCGAGATTGCGGAAATGTTGCCGTAATCATCGTAGGTGTAGTCAACATAATCGTTATTACCGTACTTGACTTGCTTCAAATCGCCGTTGTTTGCGCCGTAGGTATTCGTGCTGAGCACCTGCGTGCCGACCTTGGTCTGAGTTACATTGCCGAAATTATCGTATGCGAACGAATAATTAAATCCGTTATGCGATATCGTTTTCAAACGATAATTGTCATAAGTATAACTGTTGCTGACCGTTTGACCGTTTGAAAGAGTTTGTGAAACAGACGTAACCGCATCGGTATTGTTATCATAGGTGTAGTTCGTCACTTGACCCATTTTGTCTGTATATTTTGTGAGTGTACCCCTTGTGTCGTTATACGAATAGCTTTCCGTGTAGCCGTCCTGATCCGAGGTCTGCGAAACATATGCGCCGTTTGCTGTGTACGTTGCGCCTGTTTCGATATAATAATTATCATTTACCTTGACTTTAAGTGAGGTAGGATTACCCATTTTGTCATAGACATAGGCATACTTAACACCGCTCTGGCTCGTGGCTTCGGTCATATTATGATTGTCGTCATATTTGTATGAATAATTAAAGCCCTTGGCATCAACAGATTTTGTAAGGTTGCCGTTGGAATACTCCATTGTGCCCTTTTGCTTGGCGTTTGCCGCAACCGTAACGAGCTTTCCGTCGCTGTTATAGGTATATGACGGGGCTTCATCACGAACGAGCTGAATATTATCAAACCAGCTGTTATTTGACTGCTTGAAATTGATTAGATAGACATTCATAGAAGTCGGGGTTTTATTCGCAGTCGGCTTACTTCCGTCACGCAATGTAAATGCACCCATAACATATTGGGAACCCATAACGGAATTGTTGTAATCAAACCAACGTACATAATACGTTCCGTCACTGTAAAAAATCTTTATTGCAAGACCTACTCTGTTATTTTCATTGCTTCCGCCAACCGGGTTCGCATATACCCAGCCGCTGAGAATATATGTATCATCAAGATTTTGTGCAGTTTTTCCCTTAAAATACAGAGTCTGAATCAATGATTTTTCAACAGTCGGCACACTGTTGAAACGGAACGAATGTCCGTCATCTTTTTGATGAATATTATGTACAGAATCTCCGGAATCAAAAAGATGTCCGCTCCAATCCTGCGGCAAATATGCCCCGTTAGATGCCTGAGAATACCGCTCAAATGAAGAGTTGTTTATCATATTGAACGGGCTTGCGCTTGTGCCCTCCTCAAGCTGCATTCCATCAAACCACGCCTCACCCGTTGCGTCACGAACCATAATATTTATATTCATTCTTGTGGCATCGGACGGAAGTGTAAATGTTACCGCAAGGCGCTGCCAGCCGTTGTTAATGGTCGAATCCGTTGTTCCGACAAGCACATCGGAATGTACATCGACCGCTTTGTTGTTTGATAGCCAATATGTTACCATAAGCTCCGCGCCGAACGGAATCGAAGCGTCCCTCGGCACAATGTTTTTAGTCTTTACCCATGCAGAGAAGGTATATGTTTTTCCTGCGCCGAACTGACCGGACGAAAGCGGCTGATAGGCTCTCGCTGCGGCTTTGTCGCTAAAGGTTTTACTGTTTAAATAATAGCTGTATCTGCCGTAAAGCTGATCCGTATCAACAGGTTGTCCGACGAAATCCGCCGTACCGTTCCACTGAGCTTTAGTCCATGTTCCGCTTATATCGGCGCTTCCGTCACGAAGATAGTTTCTGACATACTGACCGCCTGTCATGGATTTACTCAATCGGTTAAGCTGCTTGATGTTGCTTGCGTTGCTATTGGGACTTGAAGCAGTGTATTCCGCCGCCGAAGCCGCTAAAGACTTGCCGTTGCTTGTCGCTTCCGAGCACACGGTTCTGCCTGCGCTGTCAAACTTGACCGTTGTGTAGACATCATCGCTGTTGCCGTAAACGCCGTCTTTACCCGAAGAGCGAATAACTGTTTGTCCGTACTGCGAATAATCAAAGGTTATCGTTTGACCTGCCGTTCCGTTTGCACTCTCAACAACCTTGGAAACTCGCTTGCCTTTTGCCAACGGCGTATAAGTAAACTGAAGCTTATATCCGTCGGGTGCAATCACCGACGTCATAGCTCCATCGGAATCATAAGTAAACTTCGTTTCTTTTCCGTCGGGATATGTTATAGTAGTCAAACGTCCGTCACTGTTCCATGTGTATGTGGTAACTCTGCCTGCCGAATCTGTTATTTTCTGAATTGTTTTACTGTCAGAAGTCGGTGTAAATGTTACAGCATGACCCGCACCATCGGTAACCTTCCAAATTTTCGGATTGTCGGCGGCGGCATAGTAATTGGCAATCTGATTACCGTTGCTGTCATGCGACCGTGCAAATGCACCTGCAACGTTAAAAATCATCTGATTACCCTTATCATCTTTGACAATATAATAGCCGTTTTTATCCTTGCCGGGGACGGTAAGAGTCAGACCCATTCCGTCCTCATCAACCATTGTTCCGTCACTTTTCTTATAGAAATAATGCTCTGTTCCGTCGCCGTCGATATAAACATACGGATATGTTTTCTGTTCATCGGCAGGAAGACCGACTTTTGATGACGGCAGAAGCTGCTGCTGACAGCTGAGCATCCAGCCCTTACCTCTGTACGGCATGACGGTACCGAAGTTTTCCGCTGCCATATAGTTGTTGAAAACGTGAGAAATCGAAGCCGGCGCACGGCTGCCGGCAGTTGTTACATCGTTATGGGTAAATACGAGGTTGCCGGAGAACTCGCATATTGACGCCGTTCCTGCCCTGCCTGCGCTGATATCCGTATAGCTCCAGTATGATTCAAGTCCTTTATTTGACCTGTATGTAATATAAAGCATTGGATAAGCCGTGCTTTGGGCATACTTTTCGCCATAAACCCACATATAAATGCAGGAATCGTTATACGAGGATTTATTTTCGTTCGATGATCTCAGCAACAATCCATTGTTTGCAAAGTTTGGATTTTCATACCAACGTTTTACAATGGATGTAACATTCCACTGTCGATCCTTAGCTCCTGAATTCTTTTCGCTTGCTTTCAAAATTTCAAAGTCGGCAACGGTGGATTCGTAGGTCGGTTTCGTATTCCACGTTACTGTTGTAACGTTCCAACTTTTTGTAATGGCATGCACCTCTATCGCCGTATCGGGAGTAGTGTCTGAATACGCATCCATAAGCACCTGCTTTGATAAAAGCTGTGCATCAATTACAACATCGCCGCGATTTATTTTTGGAAGAGCAAATTTAATAAGACCTTGGCAAATATCTGCGTCTGTTGACTCTCTGCCGACCATCATCATCGGATCCGAATAGCGATTCTGATTAGGCAAACCTTTGGCAACATACACCGAATCAATTGTGCTTATTGACTGTTTTGTTTGTATCGCCGGGTCAATCGTTACAGGGAACGCTCTTTCACTGCTGTTCAGCCATTCGGAATCGGCAGAGATTGTAATTTCGTATTTGTGCTTGTTTTTTGCACTCAAACTGTAGCTGACCTTATTCGAGTATTCATAATTAGCGTCAAGCATAAACGGCTTAGGCATAACAAATACAGTCGTACCTGTGGTTGCGTCCTTGGCATAAATACAACCGTCCTCTGCCAAAGAGAGAGTAACATCCTTTACAGCAATCTCAAAGTTATATTCATAGCTGCTCTGAGCAGATTTAACTACTATATTTTCCTTAACGCCCGAACCGTTGACAATATACTCAATATTCGTGTCGGGCAAGATATTCTCGTAATAAACCTTTTGACTTGCTTTTGAAGCAACAGTAAGATCCTCAATTTTAGCTTTCTTTTCCTGCTTCATCGAGGAGTTGTTTTTCTTTGTTTTGTTGAGCAATGAGAGGCTAACGGAATAGTTGTCCATCTTCATGCTCACAAGCTTTTTTTGACTTGCATTTTTTGCAAACTTTACTTTAAATTTATTTTTCTTGGTTTCATAGCCATTGAAATCCGACGCCTCATCATTACTAACCTCATTAGAGGAGTCAAGAGAATTGTCAATTTCCTGCCACTTACCCGTTCCATCCTTATACAGGACCGGGGCATTATACATTGCAGCTTTAATCGTACCGTCGCTCATCTTGAAATACTTTGTATTTTCGCTGTTGCGACGCTCAGTATCTTCACCGATTACGGTTGGCTCCTCTTCCTCCTGAGAAACATTGCTTGAATATCCGTTCTGTTCAAACTTTTCTTTCTCATCTTCAACAGCCTGAGCAAGCACCGTCATCGGCAATATTCCGATGATCATCGTGACCGTCAGAATAACCGCAATCACTTTCATAAAAATGCTGTATTTTTTCATTATTTTACCTCCTCTGAATATACTTCTCTTATTTTAAGCTGCATTAAAGCCATGATCAACTTTAATGCAGCTTATGTCTTAGGTGTTATGCTCTGGTCAATTCAAAAACACGTTCTGTATAGTACCAATTATATGAACCGACTTTCACACCTACATCATATACTGTCGCTGGGAAATTTCGATGAATTCGCCAAGTCAAGGTTTCGCCGTCATCAACAAGCGTCACATCAACATTATCCCTTGTGTATGTCATTGTATCTCTGCTGTCGTGATGTACAAATTGAACTTTTGTAACACTTCGATCCGTAACAACAGTTATGTAATTGTTTCCCGCATACGGCGTATCGGGTACTGCGCTTTTGAGATACGGATTCTTTGACGGTTCTGTTTGAGTTCCGTCCTCGGCAACGGCCATAAGACGGCTCTCATTCGGAACAGAATTTTCATCAATCTGAATCTCAAAATCCTTGCCGGGATAGAGGCTGACGTTGCTGTATGTCATACTTTCCAGTTGATCCCCTGCGCCTATGGTTTCAAGCGCAACATTCATTGTGCCGTAGTCATACGCCTCAATTTCTGCGGTAACGTCCTCACAGCCAAAGGGCAGGAAGAATACCTTTTCGTTGTCTTTCGATATCCATGAAGTAATTCCGCTTTCCGCAATCTCGGGGTAAACGGCGTTTTCACGAGCACTTTCGTAGGCGACAATATTTCCGGCAGAGTCTTTCAGCGTAACATCGACAGGGCACTTTACCTTGAACAACCTGGGTAATAATCCCACTGCTTCCCGTTCGTCACTTATTGACTTTAAATCCTCTGCCGTAATATCTTCGGCTTTTTTATTAAGCATACCGGGTAATTTTTCCAGCCAATGACTGTATGTGGACATTGCATGACCGCCAAGACCTAAGAGTGCCGAATCAAAGATTTTTAACAAATCCATTTGCAGATACAACGGCATAGTGATATGGAAATCTCTTCCGTGCCTTGTCCAACCGTTGTCACCCCAATTTAACGCAAGTATATTGGTCGGAACTAACGGAACAACATCATTGTTATTCAAAATATTAAATATATTTTGATATTCGTTGCCCTGCTTATTTTTAACGGTTTTCGGCGTTGCAAAGGTATATGCATAAATGTCTTTTTCTGTCCTCGAACCCGGGCAGTGATTTGTATCTTTGCATGAGTTTAAATGCTCCGCCACAAGATTTGCAACCGCCGCTCCCAAGCTGTGTCCGGTAACGAGGAAAATCGGATTTGAAATATTGTTGTAAGGAATATATCCTTTAAAATGTTCACAGCCGCCTCCGTTACACTTTGTACAGTTTTCGGTATCCCCTGTTCCGTAGTACAAGGATTTCAAAACCATTTCCATCCCCGCTCCGAAAGAACCCCACTCTGGATTAAACGCTGTGCCAATATCAGTCCGCCAATCCTGCGTTGTTGATGATCCTCTGATATCAACAACCACCAAGGTACGCACACAATCCGTATTGTTTGCACCATTCGAATTCAGCGTATTCCAAAAAGCTTCTGAAGATCCGACACAAGACATCCCAGTACTATCCATAGAAACATCGGTCCGTAAACCGGATTGAAAATCATCACTAAAATATCCAATGGTTCCATGTTTGCCAGTCCCTTCAAGAATTCCCAAAGTTCCATTATTATTACCTCCATTTGTATTAGTTTTAATCACGCAATCCGTATCATTTGCATCATCCGAATTCAGTGTATTCCCAATAATTTCTGAATTTCCTGTACAATTAGGCCCAACAGTCCCCACAAAATCATCGGTCCGTAAACCGGATTGATTAGAGCCAGAAAAAACTCCAATGGGTTTACATCTGCCAGTCCCTTCAAGAATTCCCAAATATCCATTATTATTACCTCCATTTGTATCGCAAGATGTATTATAGTTTATATCAGCATAGATTTGTTTATGTCCGATAATATGACAAACCGTATCGTTTTTATCGGTATTAAAGGCAACGGATTTAATGCCATACTGATCAAGCAAGTCTGTAGCCGAAACTATATTATCTTCCATAAACAATCCGGGTGCAAGACCTGAAAAATCACCGGTCAAGGGCATATACGCCGAATACGCCAGATTCATTGCCCACTTGGCAAGAGGATGGTTATATTCCGTAGATGACCTTGTTTCGTTGATTCCGTCTGAATTTATCTTATTGAAAAAATCTGAGGCCTCATCATACTGTGTTACAGTTATGGTTTTTGATAAATTAACTATTTAATTCCTTCTCACCGCTTTCGTTATCAATTTATACCAATTATTTCATAAAACTTCAACGTCCTTTCTTGTTTTTTATATTTATCCAACTTGTTTTCATAGATAAATGTAATCAAAAATCAGTATGTACACCGCAATCTGTCAAAATGTAATTCTTTATTAACGCTTCTAACATATATGACTGTTTCATCATTTTGTGACAAAAAAAGTAATAAGATTTTTGATAATCTCCGTTATGAACAAATTTTAAGCCAATTATTTGTATGATATTACAATTTATAAATATCTCAATTATTTTCTAACAAATTCAAAATAAAAAATCAATATAAAAAGCAAAAACGCACGAAAAAAGCGCAAAAACGCACTAATGTAATTATATTATCAAGAATTCAATTTAATAGCATAATAAAAAAGACCGATAATCTAAATAAATAGAATATCAGTCTAAAATAAACATTGTATATTAAATTGTCTTAGGTTCGAGTCCTGTTAGTCTTAAAAAAGTTTGACTAAAACTCAATCCTAAAAATTGGTCATAAAAAGCACGAAAGCCCTTGACAATTCAAGGACTTTCAGCTGGGTTTGATTATTGTTACCCAAAGATGGCGCCTCAAACAGCGATTCCCCTGACAGGGGAAATGTCACGGAGTGACAAAAGGGTGACTGCGAGGTACGAGCAACTCGAACCTGTGACTTTAAATATGTTGTTGGCAACTGCCGTTGCCTCATTGTATCGCAACGACAAAACAATTCACCGGATTGTTTTGTCTGCGACAGATAACAGCCGCGTTCCTTTACTGCAATACGGTGTCGCAGGCGAGAGAACTGTGCAGAGGTGCCGACAGAAACAAAAAGACCGCACATCGTGCGATCTTTTTGTTTGGAAAAAGTAGCTAGTTATAATACAATAATCAAACCCATATGATAGAAAGTTCACACCCATAAGCCAATCAAAAATTGAATAATGATTTTCAAACGAACACTTTAGTTCAGATTCTCAAGTTTGTTAAATCATTTAAATACTACTCCAAATAATATTTATATGCATTAGATTATTTAGTCTTCCAAATAAATGATATTTAATCAACAAAATGCATGTCTTCCAAGCAACGTCAATGTTTGCAACGTAAAACGACTTCAATATGAACATAATAGGTTCAATATTGAAGTCGTTCAAAAAATATTAGCTTTTAAAATCAACCAAGCACGGCGGTCTTATGTAAGGATTTACTTAATCAATGAAAGGATAAGCTTGATATAATTCCAAATTGTTGTCAACAAGAATTCTAGCAAGCTCGGCTTTTGAGTTTCGGGACTCTCCTGCTCCGGCTCGTCGCTCTTGACTTCAACACTCTGGTCAATCAGGTTAAGATATTCATTATATTCCGAAGATGTTTTGAGCAATTCCTCTGCCGGCTTCGTCTGATCAACACTCGAAAGAAGCAAGCCGGCCTGGTTGAGCAAATCCACATCGGCTTGATCTATCTTTCCGTCATGGTTGCAGTCAGCTGCCATCCAAACAGCCTCGCCGACCTGCTCACGGCTGAGCATACCGTTAGCAATCATACTAACCGTAACAGCATCACGTCCGTCATACCACCCGTCACCGTTGACGTCGCCGAAGAGAACAATCGTATATGTTGCGGCAACATCTTTCTCATACATTACGTCTATTTTACTTGATGTCCCGAAGCCCAGCTTTCCTGCAGTTTCGGAAATTGTAAATCCGTCACCCGCATAGGCATAGGATGTTATTGTTTTTAATCCCGCATCAAGTCCATATACAAATTTATTGCTATTATCAACAACCGTGTTCTTATCCTTTTTAGGAAGTAATAAATCACAGGCAAAAATTTTTCCGCTGTTACAAATAAGCTCTAACTCTTCGGATTTTTCATCGAATGTATCAGCTTTAGAGTAGGTCACGGAAACATTGTGTACACCCTCTTTAAGAACCTTGAAATTTACAGTAAAAATTTCTCCGTTTTCTTGGATATCGGTGCCATGTATGTTTATCCATATTACGGCTATTTCACCGCTTTTAAAGCCGAGATTATTATATTCGCCTTGATAAAACTCGCCATCTTTTATACTTTCAGGAGATAATGCTGTCGGGTCAAAACTTATTTTTATCTTATAACCTGCAATTCCCGGATTATTCTTTATACATATCGGAACAGCAACCGTAGTGTTGATTTTTCCGATAGCATTGTCCGAATAAATCGTAGGCTTTACCGATAAATCATCCTTTACAGTAACGACTCCGTTCAGCAAATTAATGTCATCATTAGATGTCATCGTTATAACGGCTTGGGCGACCGCCTTTGTTTTCATACTCACATAGGCAATTACCTTCTCATCGGAACATTCTTTTAACGAGGTCACATTTATGGTTGCTGAACCATTGTTTGAAGTGCAGGATACCTCGGCAACATCGGAACTCACGGAAACAAAATCCAAAACCGTGTTATCATATTTGAGATTAAACGAAATTGACTCTAACCCATTCTGATACTTAATTTTTATCGGTATGTTGACTTTATCGCCGCATATTACCGTTTGATTTTCAACATACAGTAATGTTTTTGCTGACGAACTTTGCATTACGTCAATCAGTCCATCCTCACATTGCGCCGTTATATCTTCCATATCCCCATCATATGTATTATCCGAATCATAAGATATTTTAAGCGCATAAGAGCCTTTGGCACCATCAGAAACCTTAAATACAACCGTGTAAAGAACATCATTTTCTGTAGAAGTCCTTGCACTATAGCCGACAACATTCAGCTCACCCGGAGTAAGCTTTTCAAGATTGCTGACAATACTTCCAGCATTGAACGCCGCACCTTTTTTCACTTCGATAGGTGTGAGCGCAGTACTGTCGTATGATATTGTTGTAGAAAAACCTTTAAGACCCGAATTATTATAAATTCTGACAGGAATTTCGACTACTCCTCCCGCTGTTGTTTCAACACTATCAACTTTCAATTTGTATCTGCTATACCAATGTGCAAATAAAGTCATATCTACTGTTATCGGAGTTAAATCGGTTATCCGATCTCCGCCCATGGATTTAGTATACCAACCAAGAAATTCACAATCGGATTTGGTGGGTACCGGCAACGTAACATTGCTTCCATATTTAACCGAATCGGTCAACTTGTCGCAAGCACCACCGTTTGCATCAAAGGTTATTTCACACTTAACCGGTTTCCATACTGCATATAGAGTTATATTTTTAGATACAGATAGATTTGAACCCGCTGTAACATCGGCTGACGTTGCTTTTGGATTTGTCGACCAACCACAAAATGTATAACCTAACCGTGTTGACGAAACTGATGTAACCGTAGTAGTGACATCATTATCCCATACTGCATAAAGCGTTATGTCTCCTGCTGTAGTAAAGCTTCCGCCACAGGCGTACTCTGCATAAGTTGCTTCGCTGTTCTTTGACCAACCTTTACATGGCACATAAATATTCTGTGAGTCAGGAACGCCGCTTCCGCCGTTTGCATTATATGATACTGTATACATCTTTGTAGGTGTGGGAAGTGTTACAGGCTTTAAAGGAGAGACATTGTCACTTAACGGTTGAACTGTTCCGCCGTTTGCGTTGTATGTAATCTTATAGATAATATCAGCCAAATAATGAATCTTTGCATTTTCGAGATATTCATTACCATCATCTATTACAATCTGCTTCCATTGTTCTTCTGTGCCGCTATAAAAAATTTCTTCTAAATTCATACAATAAGAAAATGCTGATTTTTTTATTTCAGTCATGCCTTCTGAAATTCTCAAACTCTTTAAGCCGTGACAAGCCATGAATGCATTTTCTCTTATAATCGCAACATTTGAGGGAATTGTTATTTCTGTCAATTTTCTGCAGTAATAAAAAGCATACTCGCCAATATTTGTAAGACTATCGGGAAGTGCTATACTTGTAAAATTTTCGCACTTATAAAAAGCATTCTTTTCAATACTTGTAACGGTTTTCGGAAGTGTTATACTTTCCGTTACTGTTGTGCTACACCCATAAATTGATGTCTTTTCAATGTTCCCGTAAACAAGGTAACCGTCAGTATACCCGTTTACGCATTTGGCACCCCACGGACTTCCCGTCGCTTTCATATTGCTTGTGTATGAGATATTATTTACATATTCAAAAGCATTACCGCCTATTTCTGTTACACTGTCCGGAATTGTTATACTTATCAATCCGGTACAATTTTCAAATGCATCATTACCAATACTCTTTACGCTATTTGGAACGGTTATTTCAACTATTGAATCGCATCCCGAAAAAGCATAATTTCCTATACTAATTATTTGGTTGCCAAGTTTAACATTTTTCAACTTGTAACAACCATTAAATGCAGAAGATCCTATATTTGTTACACTATTCGGAATTGTTACACCAGTAATATTACAAGCATAAAACGCAGATTTTTCAATACTTTTCACCGTATCCGCTATTGCTATATTTCCTGTGGTGGCAGAACTACATCCGTAAATCGCTGATTTTGAAGAATCATTATACACTATACTTCCGTCTACATATCCATTTGCAATTTTAGCACTCCATGGACTTCCTGTTGCTTTCATGTTATTTGTATATGCGACATTATTTACAAATTGAAATGCATTACTACTAACACTGGTCACGCTATCGGGAATTGTTATGCTTGTTATACCTCTGCATCCCCAAAAGGCATAATCTTCTATAACAGTAACACTATCAGATATTGTTATATCCGTTAAAGCAACACAACCACAAAAAGCACTTTTGCTTATATTGGTTATACCGTTAGAAAAAATTACCTTTGCCAATCCATCACAGTTTTCAAATACACGGCTTCCTATGCTCTTTACACTGTTCGGGATAACTATGTCCGTTAACCCATCACAATCATAGAAGGCGGAACTTCCGATACTTTCAACACCATCAGGAATTATGACGTTTGTTATACTCTTACACCCATAAAATGCACCGTCACCAATTTCAGAAACACTTTCCTGTATACTTACAATTCCTGTTGCTATGGCGCTGCATCCACAAAGCATCCCTTTTTTCGAGTTATTATAAACCAAGTTGCCCTCTACATATCCGTTTACACATTTAGCACCCCACGGACTGCCTGTTGCCTTCATTTTACTTGTGTATGAAACATTGTTAACATAATGAAAAGCGTTGTTTCCTATTTCGGTTACACTATCCGGAATTGTTACGCTTATTAATCCATAACAATATTCAAAAGCTGCATCGCCTATACTTGCCACACTATCCGGAATAGTTACATCAGTTAAATTTTTACAAAGAAAAAAAGCATTTCTGTTTATACTTGTTATTCCGGAATTTATAATCACTTTTTTTATACTCTCTTTATTCCAAAAGGCTCTTTCTTTAATTTCGCCGCTTCCACTTATAACCAGCAAGCCTGTACTGCTGTCAAATGTGTAAGTTGCGCTGTCACCGCATGAATCGCCTGACTCTAAGGCAAAGGAATTAATGCTTAAATTCAGACCTATCAGCCCACTCAATGGTGTCATTGCTAATATTAAAGCTACACACATCAGCGATGCTAGCACTTTCGTTACAATCCTCTTCATACACTCACCTCTTATTTGAACAGGTTCCTGATGAAATCAAAAATTTTCTTAAAGAAATTGACAATTCTGTTCCAGAAAGTTACGTTATTGTCTGTATCGGAATTTCCGTTTTGAGGAACAGAAATCACAGCACTTCCGCAGTCAAACGTTACGTCGTCATACTTTGCATTGAAGGTGTTGTCCTTGTCAAAGTTTATTTTCACGTTATAATCGCCTGCAGCATTGTCGGGCAGCTTGAATGTTACGGTAAACATTACGCCGTTTGCTTTATTCTCAATGCTACTGTTCCACACAACATCAAAGCTGTTATCTGCGCTGTTGTCTGCGTTCTGAACGAAATTGCCGTAATTTAAAACATTTCCCTTTTCTACAGATATGACTTTCAGATTTTCATCATAACTAACCGTTATTTTTGTACCTGAAAAGCCGGAATTATTTTCAATATAAACGGGCATGGTAACTTCCTGACCTGCCTGAGCCTTTATGCTGTCTATCTTCAATGCCGCAGATGCACCGAGCGAGGCAACGGAGCCGCATACCAGCAAGACAAAAACCATAACAATTGAAAGTGAATTACGAATCAGTTTATTCATTTTCCTACTCCTTTTTAGGTATAATGCCGCACAAAGAATGTGCGGCATTTGAGCTTTAATTAACCGTTAATAACGTCAAGCTTTGCAATGAAGCGAGCAATCAACGCCGCATCTTTATTGTTCACAAAGCCATCACCGTTAACATCCGATGCACCTATCTGATAGGGCGCAAATTCTTCGGTTTCAAGCAAATACTGCATAATATGAGTTGAATCTTTAAGAGTACATTTGCCGTCGCCGTCAACATCGCCTGTGATTACAAATTTTGCCTCATCGGAGATAGCCGAACCATCCATAAGTCTGACAATTGTGCCTGTTCCGATTAAATCCGTATCATTTAAAACGACTTCGTTTCCGTCTTTGTCAATGTTGATAAACTTAATATTCTCATTGATAAATTCATTCTTTACATTGGAAACAGGTGTTTGAAGCTTAACTCTTCTGATATATCCGATATCATCGCGATTAAGCTTAGAGTCTTCTTTAAGCATTAGCTTTGACGCAAGATCGGACTGAACGGTGATCGTGCACGATGCCGTTTCTTTGTTTTCAACAACCTTTACCGTAATAACAGTCTGACCCGCTTTGAGAGCTGTTACCTTACCGTATTCATCAACCGTTGCAACGGACGGATCGCTTGAGCTCCATTCAATTTCCTTGCCGACGAGATCACTCGGAGTAATAGTTGCGATGAGATCAAAATATGTGCCCGTGTAAAGCACAACGGAGGATCTGTTAAGAGCAATTCTCGGGTATTCGGACTCTTTAAAATAGAGTGCATTAACAACTGTATCTTCGGTTATGCAGCTGAAATCCTTATCCCATCCTGCGAAGATAAGTCCCGGAATATTATAAGCACCCGGATCTTTTGCAGCTTCCATATATGCTACCTTTTGTACTCCTCCGACAGTTGCTCCGTTAGGTAATTTAAAGGTAACGTTATAGGTTTTCGGAGTATATTTAGCATACAGCTCTATACTTTCTTTAACAGCTTTGTTTGCATCAAATGAATTTTTGTAGTTTTCATCTGAATAAAGACCCTTATAATCATAGCCGTAAAGATTGCTAATATCCGTTATATCAATTTTTTCTCCGTCTTTTACAAACATAATTTCGGGGTAATAATCCATTGTATAAACCGTTACAATATGATAATTACAGTTCGTATATCTGTAAATATCTGCGGTTTCAGACTCTCTCTTATCCGATGAGATTGGCGGATTAACTCCCCATGACGTCCACTTGTAATACTTTGATATCTGATAACGTGAACGGTACTGCGTAGCAACGGTCGCATTGTTATACCATTCTTCACCGTTATAATCAAAGCCGAACGAAGCATTCATATCAAGCAGTGTATCAAGATACATTTCTTCAAATATACAGTCAACGCCCTTAACTTCAAACGGGGAGAACTTCGTTTCACCGTTTGCATCAACATACTTATAATGCGAATAATAGTACCGGAATTTCTGACCGTCTGTTGCGCCGTTATTTGTGTCAACCTCAAATCCAAGCTTTGAAGAATCAACATCAATCTTTTCATCCTGCCAATCCGAATAATCCGTATAGGTTGTGCTGATAAGCGTCCAGCCGTTATCGGCAAGATTTTTAGCGGTTGCAACGTCGGAGGTCTCGGTCAAATCTTTAAATCTGTAACCGACCTCTTTCTCAATCTTGTAATCGCTGTCTTCCTGACCGATTGCATTTCTGACTGCTTCGGGGAGCTCATCTATCGTCATCCAATCGGACATTGTGTCGCCTGTGTTGATGCAATAATAATTTGTATTGGGTTCGCTGTCATTCTTGCCGAAACCTGTTGCATAATAAGTTATGGAGCAGGTTTTGTCGATTGTGATCGGGCCTGTGTATTCAATTTCTTCGTTATGATCCGAACCGTTAATTGAATAATAAATTACATCATTCTCATCATTCGTCGAAAGAGTTATTGTAATCGGTGCATTATACTCTCCGTTCGGACATCCAACCTGCTCGCCGTCCTTTTCATATGTAACAGTGGGCATCTGAGCGGTTGTTTCGTAGTAATACACGGGATATACATAAGCGTCACCGTTTACATCGGTATAGCCGTTATCCTGCCAGCCTGCAAAAATTCTGCCATCATCCGCAGTTCCCGCATTATCGGGAGCAACGGCATCCTCGCCGAATTTAACGGTCTGCGAGTCAATTACGTTGCCGTCGAAACCGACAAATTTTACGCTGTAAGATTTCTTGCTGTATTCGGCGGTAACAACCATATCCTCGGTAACAACAAACGTACCGTCAATGATCTTATCCCAACCGTCAAAGTTATAACCCTCAACGCTTGAATGGTCGGGAGGAGTAAGAACATCGCCGTAACCGAACTTCTGCTGAACAAATGCCTTGTTCTTCCAATCAATAAACGTAACCGTGAACTGCTTCTTCTCAAAGATAGGATTCAGCTCTACATCTTCTTTGATGTTTGCAATGCTGTTATCCCAGCCGATGAAGTCATATCCCTCTCTCACGGGGTTTTCTGGCAGAGTCGCCGTCTTACCCTCGGATACTGTCTGTTCGCTGAGAACTGTTCCGTCCCAATTATAGAATTTAACCGAATAGGTCGGTACAGGAGCTTCGATCTTTCCTATTTCGATAGTATCTGTCGTTCCCTCGATACCTATTGATACTGTATAATCTCCCGTTTCTATAGTTGGCTCATTGAGAAGCTTAAAGGTAAAACTATATGAACCGTCTTCACCGACAACACTTTGTCCAATGTATTGGTTAGTAAAATCGGAGGCACCAACCCATCCGTAAACGTAAAGGGTAATTTGTTTGCCGGCATAATCAGTGCCTAACTTGCCGCTGATTGTTCGCTCTTTTCCTGAGTTATTTTCAATAATTGCACTTGTGTTTAGGTTTCGATACTGTGTTTCGGTCTTTACTTCTCTTTCTCCGTCAATTTTTTTAATTGACTCGGTTGACCATTCGCTCCAGTCCGACCACTTATAAAAATTGTATTTGTATGTGGTATCTCTATATTGGTATTGTGTTTTTGTTCCCGAAAGAACCGGTTTTGTTATGCCATCGACATCTTGATTTATGCTTCTAAACCAATATTGCGACTGACCGCAAGTTCCGCAAGCCGGACCTCTGTATTTACCAAACGAAGAACTGCAGGAAGATGATCCCCACCATTCCATTTCCGAATCTAAAACATTTATAGAATGCCATGCCCCTCCATGATTTCTAGGACAATATATATGATTACCGTTACCTGCTTTGTAAAAATGGTAATAACAGGGATACCATACATCCGAATATACGCCTACAGACTGAGTTTTAACCTCTCTGCTGTATGAATTGCCAACAGTAAAGGAAACTCTTCCAATATAGGAATCCTGCCAAGCACTCCAACCGCCGATATAAGAGCTATAAGTCCCGTCCCACTCATATCCTTGCAATTTATTGGTATTTCCTGTTGTCTTTATCTTATTTCTAAAACTGTAAACAATTCTTGTATCAATATCCTTTTCGTCTGCAATGGGTTTTATATTGCTCCATTCTGAAATGCTAAGCGCTTTATCAACTGTTGCTGTTTTCTTTTCAGAAATAGGAACACCCGATGAATAGCTGTTAACTACAATCACTTCAACCTTTGTTGCCGCCGAATCACAAGGAAGATAGACCTCTATATCTCTCTTTGTTGAATCAATTGGAATACTGAACGCTGTTGACTCTGCGGAATCAACCAACTTACCTTCAGCAGTTTTCAACGAGACGATTGCTCTACCTCTTGTTAATTGCTTATCGTAGTTAGTCAAATCAAAGTTGACGTAGTATCCATCGTTCTGTCTGTATGCTGATGTAATGTTACAAATTATCGGAAGATCATCATTTGCCCACTCGTATATCGCAGAAATATTTATAATTCTGTTTGATGCTTCTGTATATACGTTTTTGTATGCTTCCGAACTCCAACCGTGAAATTCATATCCCGTTGGCGCATTAGTATCTGTCGGCGGAGTTGCATTACTGCCATAATTTACTTTTTCTGATTTTAATATTTTCCCTGATTTATCAAGGAAGTTTACTGTATAAGTTTTTATTTTATACAGAGCCTTTACAACGCTATCTTTTGTGACACCGGTATATAAGCCGTTCCAGCCTTGGAAATCATATCCTTTTCTTGACGGTATTGACGGTGCGGTTGCACTCATACCGTAATCAACCGTCTGTGTTTTCAGAACACTGCCGTCCCAATCCATAAATTTTACGGTAACAGGGTCATGCGAAGTACATGATCTGCAATCGCTTGTCCAGCCACTGTTGCCTGTTGAATTGTATGCCATTGCATAGAAGCTGTATGTACCGCTCTTGCCGAGAACATAGCTGTAGCTTGTTGCATTGCCGACATCTATGTCCTTTGTTTCCGCACCTCGGATAGCAACCTTGTATCCCGTTGCTCTGTCCGCAGCATTCCATGTAAATGTTACGGTTCTGCCCTTAGCGATATTGGAAGCTGAAATACTGCCTAACGACGGTCTTGAGGGAGCAGCCGGCTTTGGTGGTGTAGGCGTGCTATTTCCTCCGTAAGAAACGCCACGAACTCTTAAAACTTTGTAATTCATTCCATTTGTATGACTATTCACACTGACTGCTTCTGTAACACCGTACTTGGGATTAAGGGCTTCCACGCAGTGTCCGTTTTCAGTATATATTGCAACGTGTCCCGACCATAATATCAAGTCACCGGCAACTGCATTGTTTGTCCTACCGGTTCCAACAACAGTTCCATATGCCGACGGGTTTTCCCAAAGCATACCTGTAGAGTGAGGCAAGGATATTCCGAAATTTGCGAAAACAAATTTCACTAATCCTGAACAATCAAATGTATTGGGTCCAGCAGTTCCCCACACATATCTTCTTCCGATAAACTGTCGAGCATAAGCTACTATTTCTGAACCCGATACCGCACTCGCCGAAATAGTTCCAAACGGTACGATTGAAACAATCATTACTATCATAAGAAGCAATGATATAATTCTTTTCTTCATTTTGAGTTTTCCTCCTCGTTATTTTTTCTTTTCTTTCTGTATATGATTATCGCCGCCGCACCCACTGCAACCGCAGCTACGGCAGACGTTGAAATAATGATGATCCGCTTGTTATCCCTTTCGCTGACCTCGACCTTCGGCGGAACACCGTTATTTGCCAGACCGTATGCCTGCTTAAAAAGCTTCATCGCCTCGTCGGTATCAACGTCGCTCTCAACGTTCGGCATATTCGGATCTACCTTGTTCAGCTCTTTCTGAACCTCTTTTACAAACTTTTCCTCCTGATCTTCGGGTATCTCAGATACCGAAGAAATTTTCATTTTTCTCAATACCTCTTGAACGGCTTTGCTTACGTCACTGCTGTCTGTTGAGCCCGTAATCGTTGCGAAGAAAATATTTTCGTACGCCTGCTCATAAAGCCTTATTACGGAATCGTAATCCGATACCCATGTACGGTTCTTGACGCCTGCGGCATCGGAAAGCTTAGCGTTAATCATTTTTACATAGTCATCATGGCCTGCCGCCTCATACACGTCCTTGTATTTCAGCTCTTTGAGCGACTGCTTGTAAATCTCAACGATTTTATCGTCGCTCGGCAAGTTCGGTCCCACCGGTGCGGTTGCCGTTGTTACCTTTTCCTGCGAAACGGTTGTTGCCGATGCTTGCGCTGTCTTTGTCACCGTTATATCGTGGCAATCAAGTGCAACATCTTTCCACATTGAGTCGAATGTATCAGGCTTACTGTAGCTCAGCTTAATTATCGACGTATCCTTTACCGCTTCTTTCAGCTTGACCGTCAGGACAAACAGCGTTCCGTCCTTTGCAACATTGCCCGTGCTGTTCCAGATTACATCAAAGCCGGTATCTCTAACTCCGAAATTAGTGCTGAAATTGCCCTCGTCGGCAAAGTCGCCTTTTTTTACCGAAACAACATCAATCTGATCAGGTAGATAACTTACGGAAATTTTGAACCCCATCAAGCCCTTGTTGCCGCTCAGCTTAACGGGAACTTTTGTTTCCTCACCGACCGCCATACTGATATCGCTTGCACCGACTTCATAATTAGCCGCCGACGCGGTGATTTGAAGCATTGAAATCAATAAAATCAACGCAAGCACACATACTGTTTTTTTCAATCAATCCCCTCCATTTTTATTAAATATAATCTTGATAAATTAACAAAACAAGTATATAATTATATATACATTCTTGTTAAATATTTCCTTCAAATTATAAAACTGTGTAATTCTTTTTTCAATATATGCGTGATATATAACTGTTTTTGCGTGGTGAATAACTTTGCGCTCAACAACAGTTTTGTATTATAATTTATATCACAAGATCGGAGTGATATATTATGTTAAAAATTGCAATTTGCGACGACGAGGAGTCTTATCTTGAGCTTATTTCTTTTAAAATTAAAAGGGCAATTCAGGACCAAATAGGCATGGGCTTTGAAATTGAGCGCTATTCTTCCATCGACGATTTGTATGAACAAATTAAAATCGGCAAGGCAGATATTGTTTTCCTCGATATCATGGTGAACGATATCAACTCAGTTAACTGGCTTGTTGACCATCAGCACGAATTCAGCAACATGTCGTTTATCATTATGACAGGCTATCCGACGGAAACAGAAAACCTGTCCGAAATCGACTGCTGCTACTATCTGCTGAAATCAAAAATGACCGACGAGCAGCTTCTCCGTGCAATAAAGAGGTCGATCAATGCCGTTACAAAAGAAAAAACAAACCTCGAAACCGTTTCATACGGAAAGAAAAACTACACTATAGATTTTCAGACTGTTTTTTACATCGAAACCTATAAAAACAATTTGCTCATTCACTGTGCAGACGGAAACACGATAACAATTTATTCCACGCTGAAAAAGTTCATAAAAAATTTGCCGCCGTATTTTTATCAATGTCACAAATGCTATGTTGTGAACATGAACGTTATCAAAGGATACGAGCCGCACTATTTTATTATTTCCGACGAAATGAATGTACCGATTCCTCCTAAAAAATACAAAGACGTTATTTCGCACTATAAAAACTATATTTTAAATTTATAAAGGATGTATATTTATGGATATGGTCGACATGACTAATTTTTTCTCACTCACCGCGCTGGTTCATTTTGCCCGTCATCTGTCGGCATATAACATAATTCACGCCTCGCTGAAGGATAAGAAGAACAGCCTCGTCACCTTTCTCTGCGTAATGGGATTCGGAATGATTTGGAGCGTGGTTTCGTTGACCCTTATGAAAGGGTGGAACGAGGCTTTGCTGTATATCATTTTCCTTGCCATTGAAGTGGGAATTACTTTTTTAACCTGCAAAGGCTCGGTCTTTGAAAAAATATTTACAGGCGTTTTGGTTGCCGTAACGAATTTAGTTTCGCCCGTTGTGGCTATCCGCTTCATAACGGCAATGGGATATCCGTATTCATACTTCGTTTCACAAACAATCCCGTCTATCCCTCTTGTTATCTATTCTGTCACGCTTGTTTTGGTGTCATTTTTCTTTGCCTTTGTCATCAAATTGGTAAAAAGCAAAATATCCTCAAAAGGAAAAATAACCTCCAATAAATCATTTTTCTTCCTGGTTATTCCGCTTATAAACCTGATATACTTTCTGTCATACGCTTCGATCGCACAATCACTCGGAAACGACGCTATGAACGGACCGGCATATATAAAAATCCGGAACACTTCCTACATTGTAGCCGCCATCTGTCTTGTTACGTGCGTCGGACTTCTCTTTTTGGTTGATTACATTGATAAAATCGAGCGTAAAAATATCGAAAACGAGAAACAGATACTTTTGAATACCATGACTTATCAGCAAACTATTATGCTCAATGAAGAAAAGAAAGAGCTTCGTAAAATCAAGCACGATCTTAATAATTTGCTCACGACCGCAACGGGTTTTATTGAGATCGGACAAACAGATAAAGCCCTTGAAATTCTGAACAAAACAGGAGATTCCGTTTTCGGCGCAAGCAAAAATTCAATTTATTCCAACGAAATTATCAGCACGATTATTTATATCAAGCAGCAGTCCGCAACGAAGAAAAATGTTGAATTGAACGTAACCGTTGATGAACAATCCGTCGTCAGAATTGCGGAATATGACCTTTGCCGACTGCTGCACAACCTTATCGACAATTCTATAAACGCCGCCGAAAAATTCGAAGCCGAAAAAAAATCCGAGATCAACATACAAATTGAAAATGATTATGTTTCAATAACTACCGCAAACGGTTTTGAAAAAAATTCAAAGCAGAAAAATAACGACAAAAGTCACGGCTACGGCTTAACAATCGTCAAAGAAATCTGTAAAAAATACAGCGGCGATTATTCGTTCCGCATTGAAAACGATACTTACTTTACATACACAAAAATCAAAAATATATCCTGCTAAATATAATATGTAAAGTTCCCATCCCAGCCGAAAGAAAAAAAGATGTTATTAACACTTGAAAAGAGGAAGTATATTATGGAAATGGTTAACCTTATGAATTTTTTCTCGCTTACAGCTCTGATGCACCTTGCACGCCATCTATCGGCATATAATATCATTCACGCATCTCTAAAGGATAAGAAAAACAGCTTTGTTACATTTATCTGCGTCATCGGATTTGGAATGCTCTCCAGCATGCTTGCCTTCTATCCTCCCATGAACAAATGGAATGAGGCAATACTATATACCTTATTTATTATTATTCAAACAGGAGTCATTTTTCTGACCTGCAAAGGTAGCGTCTTTGAAAAAATATTTACAGGTGCCCTCATCGGTGTAGCTAATATGTTCTCACACGTTTTAGCTTTTCAGTTGATTGCTCTTGTGGGTTACCCTTATTCATATTTTCTTTCGCCGACAGTTCCGCCTGTACCTCTTATTATTTTTTCATCACTAATTTTTTCATTATCTTTCATATACGCATTTATTATTAAACTGGTCAAAAGTAGAATACATTCAAAAGGAAAAATTACGACAAACAAATCATTTTTCTTTTTAGTTATACCCCTTGTAAATATTATTTATTTTTTGTCCTATACTTTGATTTCTCGAGAAGTGGGCAGTAACATCCTTGACGGACCTTCATATGTTAAAATAAGAACTGCGACTTCCGTTGTTGCAGCTATCTGTTTTTTAACAAGTGTCGGACTTCTTTTCTTGGTCGATTACATTGATAAAATCGAGCGTAAAAATATCGAAAACGAGAAAAAGATTCTTTTAAATACCATGACTTATCAGCAAACAATTATGCTCAACGAAGAAAAGAAAGAGCTTCGTAAAATCAAGCACGATCTTAATAATTTGCTCACGACCGCAACGGGTTTTATTGAGATCGGACAAACAGATAAAGCCCTTGATATTATGAATAAAACGGGAGATTCCGTTTTCGGCGCAAGTAAAAATTCAATTTGTTCCAACGAAATTATCAGCACGATTATCTATATCAAGCAGCAGACCGCAAAGAAGAAAAATGTTGAATTAAACGTAAACATTGACGAACAATCCGTCGTCAGAATTGCTGAATATGACCTTTGCAGACTGCTGCATAATCTTATTGACAATTCGATAAACGCCGCCGAAAAATCCGAAGCCGAAAAAAAATCCGAGATCAACATACAAATTGAAAATGATAACATTTCAATAACAACCTCGAACGGTTTTGACAGAAATTCAAAGCAGAAAAATAACGACAAAAATCACGGCTACGGCTTAACAATCGTCAAAGAAATCTGCAAAAAATACAGCGGCGATTATTCATTCCACATTGAAAACGATACTTACTTTACATATACAAAAATCCAAAATAAGTCCTGTTGATTCATATTAGTTCTTAATGTAGACATTTTGATTTAAGTGTGATAATATTGTAACGATAGATAAAATAATGTAAAAAATACCGTTCTCAGATGCTCAAAAATGTCTACTTTTTTGAGTATTTTTGATTTCAAAAAACTTTTATGTACAATATAATTTAGATACTTTGACAATATCTGTAAAATGACGAGGGCATCATCCCGCACAGCTCTGCCGCTTGACGGTATGAGATTTGCCCGTTTTCATATTTATCCTTGGCATCATAAAAGTTTTGGGGTAAATCGAGCGGTTTATGACCGAACTTTACTCCCCTTTGCTGTGCTGCGGCTATCCCCTCCGCCTGTCTTTGGTGGATAAATTCACGCTCAGTTTGAGCAACATAAGATAATATCTGCAAAACAAGGTCAGCGATAAACGTTTCCGTTAAATCGTTGTCTTTTTTTCTTGTATCAAGCAAAGGAAAATCAAGCACATAAATATTCGCCCGCTTCACCTTTGTGATAACATGCCATTGTTCAAGTATCTCCGCATAGTTCCTGCCCAAGCGGTCAATTGATTTTATTATCAAAACGTCCTCCTTTTTCAGCTTTTTCAAAAGTCTTTTATACGACGGTCTGTCAAAATTCTTACCCGATTGTTTGTCAATGAAAATATGCTTTTTGTCAAGCCCCTCTTTCAACAACGCCGCCATCTGCCTGTCAATATTCTGCTCCTTGCTCGACACCCGAATGTAACCGTACTCCATAACAACCTCCATAAAAATACCGGCAAGCCATATCTGACCCGCCGGAGAATGGATATATTATACTTTGTTCTGATATTTAAATGCAAGAGTAAACGATTAACAAGCCCCATCTTTCACACTAATACTGCTTCCTACGCACGATTACAAATGCAATATATAATCTAATAAAGAATAAAGTCCTCGATAGAATAAACAGCTATCGGAGAATTTAAGTTGCTGATCGTGTGGAAATTGTCAGAAATGTACACATATCAAGGACTTTGGCGACAAGGGGTGTGGGATAAAAGCAAAGAAGAGTAACTTTGATATTGTATCAAAATTTACCTTTTTTTTTGGCGCCTCAAACAGAAATTCCCCTGACAGGGGAAATGTCACTGAGTGACAAAAGGGTGACTGCGAGGTACG
>ERZ772820.959-NODE-959-length-24670-cov-4.582368_pt1 | contig 24670 bp, 22 predicted proteins | sample MGYA00511377_ERZ772820 | MGnify/ENA primary metagenome ERZ772820 (study PRJEB29015, sample SAMEA2737684) | human gut metagenome | biome: human gut; feature: human-associated habitat; material: faeces | place: China | collected 2012 ... | reverse complement strand
GGCTTTGAGTGGATCAACAATATCTCAGCCAATGAGTGTATTGTAGCATTTGCAAGAAAAGCATCTGACGGAAGCGAGCTGATTGTTGTGGCTAATTTCACGCCTGTTGAGAGGGATAAGTACAAAATCGGCGTTCCGGCGATGGGCAAATATAAAGAGATTTTTAACAGTGATGATGTTAAATACGGCGGAAGCGGTGCCACCAATCCGCGTGTCATTAACTCCAAAAAAGATGAGTGTGATGCAAGGGAGGACTCCATAAGGCTCAAGGTACCGCCAATGGGAATAAGTGTATTAAGATATACATATGCCGATACAACACCGAAGAAACGTACAGCAGCACGAAAGGCAGCTAAGTAATGAACAGATTAATACTTGCCGCTTCATTCTGGAGCGAGGAGAATATGAAAAGTATTCTGGACAATCTTATAAAATGGTTTATGACGGTCGGTAAGAATATTCTTATAGCAATTGTCATTTTGATAATAGGAAATAAACTGATAAAATGGGTACTTAAGCTCATCGGTAATTCGTTTAAGAAGACAAAGATTGAGCCGATGGTGGCTAAATTCCTTATTTCACTGATAAAATTTGCATTGTATTTTCTTATTGCAATAATTGTTATAAGTGTTCTTGGAATCCCTACGACATCACTCATAGCAGCACTCAGTGCAGCTGGACTGACACTGGGTCTTGCATTGCAAGGAAGTCTTTCCAATTTTGCCGGAGGCGTATTAATCCTTCTTTTTAAACCGTTTACGATCGGAGATTATATTAAAGAAGATACACATGGTAATGAAGGAACGGTTACAGGAATTGATTTATTTTACACTAAGATTACTACCATTGACAATAAGACAATAGTTATTCCTAACGGAACACTCGCAAACTCAAGCCTTACCAACTATACAGCACAGGAGAAGCGCCGTATAGATATTCTCATAGGTATCAGTTATGATTCAGATATCAGAAAGGCCAAGTCGGTTCTTGCTGATGTGATTGACGGATGCGACAGGATTATCCGAGATGAGGAAATATCGATATATGTAGACAATCTGGGTGAAAGTCAGATTACATTGGGTGTCAGGGTATGGACGAAGACCGATGAATACTGGCCGGTAAGATGGGAATTGCTTGAGAAGTTTAAGTGTGCATTTGATGATAACGGAATAGAAATACCGTTTAACCAGCTCTCAGTGACTATTAAAGGACAGGAGTAAGCAGATTTGGCTGTAAATAAGAAAACACCAGTTAAAAAAAAGAAAACTGCATCAGTTAAAAATAAAAACAAAAAATCAATGATGCCCGGAATTATTCTTGTGATCAGTGCACTTTTACTTGGCTCACTGATAATTATTTTTGTATATCAGACAAGAAAAATTATAGAAATATCGGGTTCGGGGGATCCTGCTAACCGTAAAATGGAAGGCAGTTACCCGCTTCCGTCGGAACTTATCACCTCAGACCTTAACACGTATTTCGGATATACGGATATTCCGGATTTCATATTTACCAAGATGCAGGGAGCATCTTTCACGGAAGACTGTCCTGTTGCGCGGGAGGATTTACGGTATATGACCGTCCTTTACTGGGGAACGGATAATGCCGCACACAAGGGAGAGCTTATTGTCAATAAGTCAATAGCTCCTGAGGTGTCTGAAATTTTCTATCAGTTATACAAGGCATCATATCCGATAGAGAGTATTAAGCTTGTGGATGAGTATGGCGGTAATGATGAAGTTTCGATGGCCAATAACAATACAAGCTGTTTTAACGCCCGTAAGGTAAAGGGCAGCGACACGTGGTCGATGCATGCATATGGCCTGGCAATTGATATTAATCCGTTGTACAATCCATATGTCGGTGCGGACGGTTCTGTCCTGCCGGTGATGTCGGAAAGATATGCCAACAGGGATGACAGATTTATAATGAAGATAGATGCTGATGATTATGCATATAATCTTTTTGCGGAACATGGATTCACATGGGGCGGTTCATGGGAGAAAGTTAAGGATTACCAGCATTTTGAAAAACAGCAATAGTTTTTATCTTCCGACAATCAGCGCAGCGTATCCCCATTCCCATATCGGCTTTTCAAAACTGTTTTCTAAATACGACCGGATGTCATCATCATCATATCCGGTCATGCGTGAGATAATGACAATATAATCGCGCACATTTTCATATAATAACTGCCTGCCGGAGTCATTCCATAAATGGAAAAGGCTCTGACGTATGGCGGTGTATTCTATAATAATCCATTGATACTGAATCAACATATGTTCCAAATTCTGATTGTAAGCATCCGGCGAAATCAGATCTGAGTAAAATTCGTTGGCAAGATAATTACGAAGCAGTGTATTATAGCCGGCAAGCGCACCGGAAAAATCATGCCATGAACCGTTCGGAGTTTCTTTTATGACATTCTGTAAAAATCCGTCATATAATCCTTCTTTCTGATAATTCACTGCAAGGTCCTGCAGCAATTCATTACATTCATCAACAGTATCGGTTTCCGGTATATGAATATCTGCCATTGCATGATGAAGTTCCTGCATAGACCGGGCGGAGAAATATTCCTGTACCTGTGCGCATGAGACCGGTTCATTTCTATATAATTCCAAAAGTACATAAAAGCCCTCAAGCAGAGCTGATTCAGGCATAAGAGCGGTATCCTGCATCAATCCGGTTAGTTTGTCACGGATAAGAAATAACGGTGATTGGGATACCCCGGCCGGAAAAACAACAGGTGTATCGCGCCATAAATCAATGACCGCAGGGCAGCAGGGCATAAGAGATTCTTCGGTGTGGGTATCATATTCATGCAATTCTCTGGGAAAAATTGTGCATGTGTGGGAAAGTACACCATTACCGTAAGTTGTTACCAGCCGGCACAGTTTTTCATCGGAGAGAAAAGGACAATTATGTTCATCATCAAGCCTGATTACACGCGCACCATCTTTTATACAAGTGTAAGCACTCAGATTGTTTCTATGTTCATCAACAGAATCCGGAGGAGCAAGCATCTTCCAATGGCGGTTGGTTTCATCATCAACGGCAATCTTCCATTCCTTACAGCAGGTGATGGGACATGCGGAAGCGATGCAGTGAAATTTATCGTAATAGTCGGGATGAATGTGTTTCATATCAATTGGTCCTCGTTGTAATAGAATAGAAATATTATAAAAGAAGAACAGACTATTTACAATAGGAACGAATGGTATGAACTTGATTTTTTTATGATGTTATGATATACTATTTACAAATATTAGGCCGTTTTATGTGGGCGGCCGGATGGAGGTATGGTAATAATGAAATTAAAACAAACGTTACTTACAATTGTGCTCAGCCTTTGTATGGTTGCAGCAAGCCTGCCAAATATTGTTTCGGCAGATGTTAAGCCACAGGACCGTTGGACGGATTATGCGGCAGCTTCTTTTGACGGAGGCTCGGGTACCAAAGCCGACCCTTACAAGATTGCGACAGCGGAGCAGCTTGCGTTGCTTGCCAAGGAAGTCAACAGCGGAGTAGTTGGCAAGACACATGATGGCGAATTCTTTATTCTGACAGCGGATATTGACCTTTCCGGACATGTGTGGACACCAATCGGATATGAGAGCTATGCTTCGGGCGGAGGCTCGGCACAGTCATTCTCTGGATACTTCGACGGTAATAATAAGAAGATTACAGGCATGTATGTGGACGAACGTGATGGAGATTCCTATGGTAAGAACCGCAGTGCCGGACTGTTTGGCTGTATTGCAGCAACCGGCAGCGATTATATTATCAAGAATGTAATCATTTAGAACGGAACTGTATTTGCAGGTGATGGTAATACCGATTCACCTGAAGTATATGGTGCAGGCCTGCTTGTCGGCAGCATAACTACATTGTACGGCACGGATTATGCAGCTATTACTAATTGTGCAGTTTCGGGTTTGGTTAATTCCACCAAACGTGCAGGCGGTTTTGTGGGTAATGCGAGTTATACTGTTTTTACAAATTGCATAGCTGATGTCAAAGTAGAGGGCTACAGCGTAAGCGGAGGCTTTGTCGGAAACGCTGATTTTTCATCACAGTTCTATCAGTGCAAGGCAAAAGGCGATGTAAACAGTAAAGGCTGGTCCACTGGAGGATTTGCGGGCATTCTATTTTATGATACAATCGCAAACCATTGTGCTGCCTTTGGTAATGTAGAAGCCGGAGACTGGAATCTTGGTGGTTTTGTAGGATTTGTTCAAGATGACGTTGAAATTGTAAACAGTATTGCCATGGGAGATGTAAAGAGCAATGCAGTGATACCTAAGACCGGAGGATTCGTCGGTACAGCCTGGGATGATACAGTTAAATTGGAAAAATGTCATGCAGGCGGTAAAATAACGGCTACGGATGATGGTACGGTTGGAGGACTTATTGGATATGATCACGGAGTCAGAATCATCATTTCCGATTGTTCATTTGACAATGTGAAGAACGCGTCACTTTCCGGAGCCGGAAGTGCATCCGACCAAACATATGATATAACAGCTCAGAATACAGATTCTGTTAATGCAAGCATCTGCGTAGATTATTACGAAGGCCATGAGATGGTTGAAAAGGATGGACAGAATCCGACATGTACCGCTGATGGTTATGAGGCTTACAATGAGTGTAAACGTTGCGGATATAAAGAGGGATTTACAGTAATTCCTGCAACGGGACATAGCGGCGGAAAAGCTACATGTACTGCCAAAGCCGTATGTGATGTATGCCATGAGGAATATGGTGATAAGGATATGGACAATCACACTGGTGCGGAAGAATGGATACAGACAGCTGATACACATGAGAAGAAATGGAACTGCTGCGGCAGAGTGTCTGTAGAGAGTGAGCCGCATGATTGGGTGAACGGCATTTGCAGTGAGTGTGGATATGTATGTCTGCATACTGATGCGGGCAAGGCTGCAACATGCAAGGACAAAGCTGTCTGCAAAGTCTGTGGAGAAAGTTTTGGTGGGCTTGATGCCAATAATCATGCAGACTTAAAACACATTACTGCCAAGGCGGCAACCAAGGATGCAGAGGGTAATATTGAATATTGGTATTGCGACGGCTGTGATAAATATTACAGTGATGCTACAGCAAGTAAAGAGATTTCCAAGGCTGATACCGTAATATCAAAATTACCGGCTGAAAACGATTTTCCACATACCGGAGAAGACGGCAGCTTTATGATATGGCTTGCATTGCTTTTTGTCAGCGGTGCAGCCCTAATCGGTACGAGAACGGTCAGAAAAGCAAATAATATATAATAAATAGTAAATAGTAAATAGTAAATAGAACCCCGGGCATTGATATGTCCGGGGTTTTCTATATTCTATATTCTTCCTATGAGGAATGCAAATCTCAGTGCCATTTCGTCCATCATACGGCTTCTTAAACGCTTTGGATAGAATACTTTGGTAATCACATCCGGGAAATACTTTTCACCGGAGAAAAGCCTTAATAATCTTCTGTCAGAGACATTAAGTTCAGGTCCAACTGTCTGATAAAAATCCTTGATTATATCGTGAAAATCTTTAAAACCTCCTCCGAAGAGGTATTTAAAACGCCATATCCATAATCCCCAGAAAGACTGGTTTGATGCTGTTACGGCGCTTTCGTGCCGCCTGTAAAAAGCGCAAGGCTCCTCATCAAAGACTATGTCTGCATATACGGAGTAGAGCATGCTCATCCATGTGCCACGTCCCGTTGAAAACGAAGGCTTGTGTGAATTAAGCAGTTTGAGTGCCTTACGGTTGACAGCCATTGTAAATTCGAGGCCACATACTTCAAAGAGAGTATCTTTAAGTTTTATATGGCTTCCGGCAGGATGATTTGGAGTCGCAGTACGGATTGATGCGAGATTTTCATCACATATTGTGTATCCGCCGTAATATGCCGCAGGTCTGTTATCTGTAAGAGCTGAAAGCATTCTTATTGCACGCTCTATTTTATCGGGAAACCATACATCATCCTGATCAGCAAAAAAGTAATATTCAGCATCCGGCGCGGTGTCTGTAAGTTCATAGAAACATGCCGGATATCCGAGATTGCCCTTATCGTCGGATACGAGATGAATGCGGGAATCCATGCGGCAATAATCTTTTATAATATCGACTGTATCATCACCGGAATTGTCATCACGGATAATAAGTTCCCAATTGTCATAACTCTGGCTGATGATGCTTTCAATCTGGGCTCCGATGTATTCTGCCCCATTGTAAGAAGAGAGCAGTACTATTGCTTTGTCCATATACACCTCCGGCTATTCTGCCATGTATGCGTCGTATTCGCTTATAGCATCAAGCATTGCCTTAGGGCCGGGAGCGCCTTTTGTAAGACGTTTTTCAACACAGGTTTTAAGGCTGATTGCTTCGTAGATATCGTTTTCAAAAACAGGTGATACCGTTTTGTAGTCATCAAGAGGCAGTTCATCGAGCGAAATGCCCTTATCTATGCACATAAGTACGAGCCTTCCGATAATTCCGTGTGCATCCCTGAAAGGAACACCGTGGTTTACAAGGTAATCGGCAGCGTCAGTTGCATTGGTAAAGCCATTCTTGGCACTTGCTTCCATAACAGGCTTGTTGAAAGTCATTGTATCAATCATTCCGGTAAAGAGCGCAATGCATCCTTTGGTGGTGTCGATTGCATCAAAAGTAAGTTCCTTATCTTCCTGCATATCTTTGTTATATGCAAGAGGAAGTCCTTTCATGGTCGTAAGAATTGACATGAGAGCACCGTATACACGTCCTGTTTTACCGCGGACAAGTTCTGCGATATCCGGATTTTTCTTCTGAGGCATTATCGAACTTCCGGTGCTGTATGCATCATCAAGTTCAATAAAGCGGTACTCATTGGTATTCCATACAATAATTTCCTCGGAAAAACGGCTTAAATGCATCATAATGGTCGATAATGCACTTAGAAGTTCTATAATATAATCTCTGTCAGATACAGAATCCATGCTGTTTGATGTAGCACCCTTGAAATTCAGGAGTTCAGCGGTAAATTCACGGTCAAGCGGGTAAGTTGTACCTGCAAGTGCGCCGGCACCGAGAGGACAGTAGTTCATTCTCTCACGGATATCATGAAGTCTGCTGCGGTCACGCCTGAACATTTCAAAATAAGCACCGAAATGGTGTGCAACAGTTACAGGCTGGGCTTTTTGCAAATGAGTAAATCCCGGCATGTATGTCTCAACATTTTCCTTCATAATTCTTAAAATCACGGCAAGCAGCTCTTTAAGCAGAGCATCAGTCTCGCCTATCTCATCACGGATATATAACTTCATATCGAGAGCAACCTGGTCATTACGGCTTCTTCCGGTGTGAAGTTTCTTGCCGGTATCACCGATTCTTTCGATTAATGTAGCTTCCACGAAAGAGTGGATATCCTCATATTCCGGGCTGATTTCGAGTGTACCGTTTTCAATATCACTCTTAATGCTTTCAAGTCCGTTAAGTATGGCAAAACGTTCCTCGTTTGTAACGATTCCCTGTTTTGCAAGCATATTGACATGCGCTATGCTTCCGTCAATATCCTGTTTGTAAAATTTCTGGTCAAAAGATAATGATGCATTAAAATTATGCACAAGCTGGTTGGTTTCTTTAGTAAATCTGCCGCCCCAAAGTTTCATCATTCAACATCCTTTCCTGATTCTTGTATTTTGTTATCTTGTGCGCTGCGCTTTGCGAGTCTTGCATTGGCAAGTTCGGTAAGGGCACCGTCCTCGGATATTTCTTTTTTAAAGCGTATCCTATAGAATATACATCCTGCAATCAGAAGAAGGCTTATGATTGACAATACGGTACCGGTTCTAAGTCCGCGCGGAACATATTTAAATTCAATATCGTGTGTTCCGGCAGTAAGATATACGGCGATGAAAGCATTATCTCCGATTGAAGTGTAATCGGTTTTTACGCCGTCCACATATACGGTATAGCTTTCGTCATATGGTATTGATGTATATAAAAGACCGTTATTTTTGGCGGTCACGCTTCCTTTGATATGAGTATCATCATAACTTTCTATCTGAAGGCCTTCATCAGAGAGCGCATCATAAAGCTGCTTAAATTTATCAAGGTCAAGTACATAAGCGTACATCTGAAGGCTTTCATTGCCACCGTCCGAATTTGACACATGAATCGACGAACCGGCACTTACATAACCAAGGTCTACCATACGTCCGTGGTCAACGCCCGTGAAAGTCTCTGGAACACCGTTTACGGTAACATTAATGGACTTTATGGATGTATTCATGATGAACATGTACAGATATTCATTTTTGTCAGCCGTTATAGTCGCGGAACTTGAATCATCCTGAAATGTTATCCTGTAAAAAAGGTCATCGATTCCGGCAGCTGATGAGGCAAACAAGTTCTGAATCACAAATGGATTCGGGTTGCCGGATGCCTGGAAATTACCGTTGAAATCAGACGGAACCATGAATGCGAGTGGGAGAGAGTAATTATTACGGTATAAGTATTCTCCGTCGTATTCATCAACAAGGGAATAAATGTCAGCCCCTTTGATTTCCTGATTGCTTATAAAATATTTAATGTCGAAAATAGAATAAACGAGCGGTGTGGCGCCGTTTATGGCATATGCGTTCGTTGAATGTTCAAGTCCCATATAATCATAGAAAGAAGTGAGCGATGCATATGCGGTTGATGAGAATGTGGATGCTCCGTGGAAATTATGCCATGCGGAATCATTCTTGGAGCGGTATCCGCGGAATTTGGTCATTCTGTAGAAATCACTGCTTCCGTTTTCCATTTCATCAACAGAATCCTTGAGATAGTTGACACTGTCATAATCTCTCATATAATACGAACGTGATGTTATAGAATAACCGGTGTTGTCCATATTGACGGTACTTTCGATGATCGAAACTGCAAAAAGTGCAACAATTAATATATCTGTGCGAAGTTTCTTGTGCCTTGCCAATAATGCGATCAGCATATATACTGCGATAAAAATACCGGTTATATATAATATTTTAAAGTCAAAATCATCATCATCCGTGATAGTGTTTCCTATATATATAAGGAAGAGCATAACGGACCAGAAGCTTCCGCCTATCTGCGTCTTTGAATAATTCTTAATGTTGATAAATGCATCATAGCATATACTTAACAGAAGAAATATATATATAAAGGACTGCCTGCACGGAAGTGAATTAGGATAATGGAATCCGTGCCATATAAAATTAGGAATATTCATATTAAATGCGACGAGAAAAACAATTAATGCGATTACCTTCATTATTTTTTCGCGCAGACTTATCTTATTGCACATAATATAGAGCGGGAAGAGCACAAGTATTGCAACACCGCAGTAAATATTCGGCATATGGTCAAGACCAAGGCTTACAGGAGTATTTATAAGGTGGCGTTTGAAAATTGTCACAAAAGAAAAATACCGTGTAAGGGTTTTTGGAAAATTAATCTTACCGGAAGCTGTATATTCAAGTGCATACATTTCCGGAAGAAGGACAACTGCCGCGAATGCACCGGCTAAAAGTGAATATACGATAAATCTTAATATTATTCTTGCATACTCGGTCTTATCTTCTGGAACGGGCCTTGATACGATGAGCACGATAAAATAGATTACCATGGAAATACATACCATTATTGCAATGTAATAGTTGGACAAAATGGTGAATCCAAGTGTAATGGAATACAATAATCCCTTGCCTTCGTATACAAGTTTTTCAAGACCAAGTACAACAAGCGGAAGCAGAAGTACACAGTCAAGCCACATAAGGTTCCAGCTGTATGCGGCGATGAACGCCGAAAGGGCATAGAAAAGTCCGAAGACAGCGGCACTTAAGCTGCGGCGTTTGTTGTGTTTGCAAAGATATAATGTGAAAGTGAAACTTGAAGCGGCAATCTTAAGAAGAATGATCGCATTCATGATTTCAATCATGTATTTCTGCGGAAAAAGAGCGATAAACCAGTTGGACGGGCTGGACAGGTAATATCCGAAAATGGCCATGAAATTAGTGCCCATACCGATATCCCAGCTATAATATAAACTTCCGCCGTCACGGATTTTACTCCAAAGCTCGGAGAAAAAAGGACAGTACTGGTGATACATATCGGAACGCAGGTAACAGCTGTCACCGAATGGATAAATGTCACGAATGATAAAAATGGCAATCATTATGACAAGCGGTACCACAAAAGACATAACATACACAGCGCGGCTGTGGGTAAGTTCATGCAGTGCACCGTAGCGGCTTTCTCTGGCGTTTTTCTTTTCGTTATTGTCAGTCATCAAAACCTCCTTCATCATTTACAGATGGTTTCTTTTTAAAAATGAAAAATTTACTTGCAAAGTAGTTGAAAATTATTACAAACACAGCCGTAATAATTTTGGCGACAAGTTCGTTCATATTAAATACTTTAACGGTCAGTGCAATGAATGCAGTTTCAAATATCAGTGACAGGAGCCTCGCACCTACAAAGGATGCTAACTCCGTAAATAACACATCAGCTTTGAAAGTTCTGCTTTCAAATACAAAAAGCTTGTTGGTTATGAATGCAAAAAGCACCGCAACGACCCATGCTATTATATTATACACAACCGGGTCGACCATGGTAAATTTATAGAAGAGGTAATAAACGGCATAATTGACAACCGTTGTAAGACCTCCGAATATAACGTAGGTAATTGTTTCCTTATTAAAAAGCTTAACCAGTAATTTTTTCATCCGATTTTACCTTATTGCAATCGGGAAGATTGCTTTCCTTTGCGATATATATAGGCCTGCGCTTGATTTCGGTGAAAATTCTTGCAATATATTCACCGACAATTCCGATTGACAACTCAATAATTCCGCCGAGAAAAAGCAGGATAATAAGTGTCGAGGCATATCCGGGAGCATCAATGCCGGCAACAAGTGTCCTGATTAATATAAAAATAGCATAAATGATAGCTGCGATAAATATGATAAATCCCATAACGGAGAGGATTTTAAGCGGTACAACGGAAAAAGAAAAAATACCGTCCATTGCGTAACGCATAAGACCCTTGAAACTCCATTTGGTGGTGCCAATCGTACGCTCGACATTCTCGTATGGAATCCATTCGGTATCGAATCCCACCCAGCTGAAAATTCCTTTTGAAAAACGCTGGCGTTCGGAAATTGAGACTATGGAATCTACCATTTTACGTGACATTATTCTGAAATCCACAGCGCCGTATGGCATTTTGACATCGGTAAGCTTGTTGTTGAATTTGTAAAACTGCTGGGAGAAAAAACTCCTTATGCGGCGTTCGCCTTTGCGGCTTGTCCTGTATGCGGCGCAGCAGTCATGTCCGTTCAGGATACTTTCGACCATACGCGGTATCAGTGCGGGTGGATGCTGTAAATCGGCATCCATAACTATAACGTAATCACCGTCCGAAGCACTAAGACCGGCATACATACCGGCTTCTTTGCCGAAATTCCTTGAAAATGATATATATCTGACATTGTCATATGTTGCGGCCATTCCTTTAAGGATAATTAATGTGTCATCCCTGCTTCCGTCATCTATGAAAATATATCTGAACTCGCAGCCGTCAATATGGCTTACAATCTTCTGTGTTTCGCTGTAATATGTTGTAAGAACATCCTGCTCATTGTAGCAGGGAACTATGATATCTATTTTATTCATAAAAACCCACTTTCCGTAAACAACATAATCTGTTATATTATATATTAGTTTCATAATATAGTCAAGTTTGACGGCGCTCATAAAAAACGCAAAAAAAGCTTGATTTAGACATAATGAGATGATATAATATCATCCGGTGTGTTGTGTCGGGACAGACACGGATGCCAAATAATAACCACGCCTGACGGATACAGACCGGTTGGTGCCATTGCTCATGGTTGCCGGTGGTGCGCGGGCGGAAGAATATAACCAACGGAGGTATTAAAATGAGCGTTATTTCAATGAAGCAGTTACTTGAAGCAGGTGTTCATTTCGGACATCAGACAAGAAGATGGAACCCTAAAATGGCTGAGTACATTTACACAGAGAGAAATGGTATCTATATCATTGATCTTCAGAAATCAGTAGGTAAGGTTGACGAAGCTTACAATGCAGTATATGACATTGCAGAGCAGGGCGGAACAATCCTTTTCGTAGGTACTAAGAAGCAGGCTCAGGACGCAGTTAAGACTGAGGCAGAGCGTTGCGGAATGTACTATGTTAATGAGAGATGGCTTGGCGGTATGCTCACTAACTTCAAGACAATCCAGAGCAGAATCCAGAGACTTAAGAACATCGAGAAGATGGAAGAGGACGGAACATTTGATGTTCTTCCTAAGAAGGAAGTTATCCAGCTTAAGAAAGAGCAGGAGAAGCTCCAGAAGAACCTTGGCGGTATCAAGGATATGAAGAGAATCCCGGATGCTATTTTCGTAGTAGATCCTAAGAAGGAAAGCATCTGCGTACAGGAAGCACATATCCTCGGAATTCCACTTATCGGTATTGTAGATACTAACTGTGATCCGGAAGAACTTGATTATGTTATCCCGGGTAACGATGATGCAATCAGAGCAGTTAAGCTTATTGTATCTAAGATGGCTGATGCAGTTATCGCTGCTAACCAGGGCGAGACAGCAGAAGAATATGAAGATGTTGTAGCTGACGAAGCTGAAGCAGAGACAACAGAAGAGGCTTAATTTTACAGATAATAAGGAGGATTTTACAATGGCAGCAATTACCGCAGCAATGGTAAAAGAATTAAGAGAAATGACAGGCGCCGGAATGATGGACTGCAAGAAAGCTCTTGGACAGACAGACGGCGATATGGATAAGGCAGTAGAGTTCCTCAGAGAGAACGGACTTGCAAAGGCAGCTAAGAAAGCAGGAAGAATTGCAGCAGAAGGTCTTGTAACAGCAGTTGTTGACGGAGACAAGAATGCAGCAATCGTAGAAGTCAACTCAGAAACAGACTTTGTTGCCAAGAATGCTGATTTTGCAGAGTATGTTGCAGAGGTTGCTAACCAGGCTCTTACAACAGAAGCAGCTGATATCGATGCTTTCATGAAGGAAGCATGGAAGTCTGAGCCGGCTAAGACTGTTGAAGAAGCTTTAGCAGGAAAGATTGCAGTAATTGGTGAGAACCTTAAGATCAGAAGATTCGAGAGAGTTGCAATTGACAACGGATGTGTTGTATCATATATCCATGGCGCAGGAAGAATCGGTGTTCTTGTTGTAGCCGATACAGCAGTTGTTAATGATGATGTTAAGGAAGCACTTAAGAATATTGCAATGCAGATCGCAGCCATGAATCCTAAGTATATCAGCCGCGCTGATGTGGATCAGGATTATATAGAAGGCGAGAAGAAGGTTCTTCTTGCAGAAGCTAAGAACGAGAAGCCTGATGCTAACGAAAAGATGCTCGAAGGCATTGTTAACGGACGTATCAATAAGCAGCTTAAGGAAATCTGCCTTATGGATCAGGTTTACGTTAAAGCTGAAGATGGTAAGCAGTCAGTAGCTGCATACCTTGCTGATGTATCCAAGAAAGTTGGTTCAGATGTTAAGGTTGTTAAGTTCGTACGTTTCGAGACCGGCGAAGGACTTGAGAAGAAGAACGAAGATTTTGCAGCTGAAGTTGCAGCACAGATGGGTATGTAATTTAACATTTGTAAAATTTTGTCCCCGCATTACGTTAAGCTTTGCGGGGACTTTTTATAGTCCATGAAAGAGAGAAAAATATGAGACAGCACATATGCAGGGCCGCAATAGCGGCAGTTGCGGCAGTGGGACTTTTTCTGACAGCCTGTTCATCAAATGAAGAGGATTACGTGACCAATACCGGGAGCATAACGGAAACAGAAGAGACCACAGCCATAACCCAAGCTGAATATGGGGCGGAGGATTTTATTCAAAGCGAGAAACAGACCAGAAAACCTAAGGAGACGCAGCCGGCCACAGAGGTTTCCACAGAATGTACACAGCCGGAAACAAGCATTGAGGTACAGAAGTCAGAAGAGCCGGCACAGACCGAACATGTACATAATTATACCGGACAGGCTAAAGTTGCAGCTACGGAATATGCACCCGGAATAATGACGTATACATGTTCAACGTGCAGCAAATCGTACGAAGAGCGTTATGCGCTTCCACATACGATTGATGTAGGAGGCGGCAGCGTTACCGTATGTGGTTACTGGGATAAAACATCATCCAATGAGCTCATGAAACTTCTTAACGAGTACAGGAAGAAGAATAATCTTAACGTGCTTAATGACGATGCCGGACTTGAGAATACGGCAAGACTGAGAGCGGTTGAGTGCTCGTATTTTTTTTCGCACAAAAGACCGAATTCCGACAGATGCTTTACGCTGTATCCGGAAGGATATAAAGCGGTGGCAGAAAATATTGCATCGGGGTATGGAAATGCATCGGAAACAATAGAGGCATGGAAAAATTCCAACGAACATAATAAAAATATGCTCAATCCGGAATATAACTATGGATGTGCCGGTGTATTTGTGGTTTTTGACAAAAACAATGCAAATAATGGTAATATATTATATGTACAATCATTCATGAAGAAATAATAAAACGGGTACCGGCACAGAAACCGGTACCCGTTATTTGTAAACATTTAAAAGATTAACACTTCTCCAGTGCCTGCGCAATATCTGATATTAAATCAGCCTTATCTTCAATGCCGCAGCTGATTCTTATAAGCTCTGCAGGAACGCCGGCTTCCTTAAGCTGTTCGTCCGTCATCTGTCTGTGAGTGCTTGATGCAGGATTAAGACAGCAGGTTCTTGCATCGGCAACATGCGTCTCTATAGCAGCAATTTTAAGATTCTTCATAAATGTGCTGGCTGCTTCGCGGCCGCCTTTAAGACCAAATGAAACTACGCCACAGCTTCCGTCAGGAAGATATTTGCTGGCAAGTTCGTAATACTTGTCTCCCGGAAGGCTGCAGTAATTGACGTATGCTACCTTTGGATGTGAGTCAAGATATTCGGCAACGGCAAGACCGTTTTCGCAATGGCGTTTAACACGGACATGGAGACTTTCCAGACCGAGATTGAGAATAAAAGCATTCTGAGGGCTCTGTATCGAACCAAAATCACGCATAAGCTGTGCGGTACATTTGGTTATGAAAGCACCCTCTTTGCCGAATTTCTCAGCATATGTAATACCATGGTAGCTTTCATCGGGAGTACATAATCCCGGAAATTTATCCGCATGAGCCATCCAGTCGAATTTGCCGCTGTCTACGATGGCACCGCCGACTGCTGCACCGTGTCCGTCCATATATTTGGTGGTAGAGTGTGTTACGATATCAGCTCCCCATTCAAACGGACGGCAGTTAATAGGTGTGGCAAAAGTGTTGTCAACGATAAGAGGAACGCCGTGTGCATGCGCGCATTTGGCAAATTTCTCAATGTCAAGGACTGTAAGAGCAGGGTTAGCGATTGTTTCACCGAATACAGCGCGTGTTTCCGGCTTGAACGCAGCATTGAGTTCTTCCTCAGTGGCATCCGGACTTACAAATGTAACATCTATTCCCATTTTCTTCATGGTTACGGAAATGAGGTTAAATGTTCCACCATAGATGGAGCTGGAAGCTACAATATGGCTTCCGCACTCACAGATATTGAAAAGCGCATAGAAATTGGCTGCCTGTCCGCTGCTTGTAAGCATTGCGGCAGTACCACCCTCGAGTTCCGCGATTTTGGCGGCAACATAGTCATTCGTAGGATTCTGCAGTCTTGTATAGAAATAACCGCTTGTCTCAAGATCAAACAGCTTTCCCATATCCTCGCTTGTATTGTATTTGAAAGTTGTGCTCTGGATGATAGGAATCTGTCTCGGTTCACCGTTACCCGGTGTGTATCCACCCTGAACACATTTGGTATTGATGTTCATAATAAACCTCCGAAAAATAATTTGATAGGGTGATTATATCATACAAATCCGGATAATTGAATACATAAATAAAAGTTGCAATAGTAATAAAGAAAGTTTATAATCTTTGTGACATCATATTTACATCAGGAGAAATATACATGAATGTGTCGGGATTTGAATTCTGGTACCCGATGAGTATGTTGATTTTTGCGGGATCTGTTGTTAGTCCAGCTTGTATTCTGATATATGCCGGAGGTGTTGGAGTTGTCAGAAAATATTAAACATTATATTGTGAATGGGTACTGTTTTGAAAATGAAGATGAGTACCGCAAGGCCCTAAAGGAGAAAGAGGGTATAAAATACCTTAATTCAAAAATTGTATTTGATGATATAAATAAGGTCACAAGGCTGTATGAAGATTTGATTGATAAAGATGTATTCACAACACAGATAGGGATTGAATATATGCGTAAACTTCGCACACTTATCATCAAAAAAGGCGGTTCAAATGATATTCCGTATGCAGTCATTAAGACTGTACCGGATAATGTACCGGCCGGAGAACCGGACAGACAGAAGAAATATAAGGAGCCTAAAGTCCCTTTTAAGGATAAATTCAGGACCTCTCTTATAATCAATATTGTACTTGTAATTGTGGTTGCCATAATGTTCGCGATAGCACTCAGCAGTTCCAATCCTAACATAATTAACTATGAAAGGGTGCTTCAGGATAAATATGCGGGATGGGCACAGGAACTGTCAAGCAGGGAGGAAGCACTACGGATGCAGGAGAATCAGAATTCACAGAATTGACATAATTTTATGAGAAAATGCAGACTATGATTTGAACAAAATAAAGCGTATATACATAAAAACCGCGTGTCAGGAGATAGTTATATGGGAAATAAAATACTTGTTGTTGATGATGAAAGCAGAATGCGTAAGCTGGTGCGGGATTTTCTTACCAGAAAAGGATATGAGGTCGTTGAAGCAGAGAACGGCGAACAGGCGATAGATATATTCTGCAGTGACAATACAATCGATCTGATAATACTGGATGTAATGATGCCTAAGATGGACGGCTGGCAAGTGTGCCGTGAAATACGCAAACTATCCAAAGTTCCGATCGTCATGCTCACCGCAAGAGGCGATGAACAGGATGAATTGTTAGGTTTTGAACTCGGAGTCGATGAATATATATCCAAACCGTTCAGCCCCAAGATTCTTACGGCGAGGGTTGATGCTATTTTAAGAAGAAGCAGGGCTGACCAGAGTGATGTTCTTTCACTTGGAGGAATTGAGGTTGATAAGACGGCCCACATTGTCAGAGTGGATGGCAAACCGGTGGATTTAAGTTATAAAGAGTTTGAACTGCTGACTTATTTTATGGAGAACAAAGGAATAGCACTTTCCCGTGAGAAGATTCTTAACAATGTCTGGAACTATGATTATTTTGGCGATGCAAGAACAATAGATACCCATGTTAAGAAGTTAAGAAGCAAGCTCGGAGCCAAAGGAGACCTCATTAAGACCATCTGGGGAATGGGATATAAAATGGAAAATGAATAAAAAATATTGACAAATTATTTGATGTATATTAGTATACTTTGCTATAAAGGTATTTTTTTAGGATGCCTTAATAGACAATTACAGTCATTCAGACTGCAGTCAAGGAGGAATTTAATATGAAAAAGTTTACAAGAGTGGCAGCAGGTCTTCTTGCAGTAGCACTTGCGGCAACAATGGCAGCAGGATGCTCAAAGCAGGGAAACGCTTCCAAAGATTCCGATAAGTTCTACATAGGTGGAATCGGACCTACAACAGGCGGCGCAGCTGTATACGGTAATGCGGTTAAGAACGCAGCACAGATTGCTGTAGATGAGATTAATGAAGCCGGCGGAATCAACGGATACAAGATTGAGTATAAGTTTGAAGATGATGAGCACAATGCAGAGAAATCTGTTAATGCTTATAACTCACTTAAGGACTGGGGAATGCAGATCCTTATGGGAACAGTTACAACAGATCCTTGTAAGGCAGTAGTTGCAGAATCAGGAAATGACAATATGTTCCAGCTTACACCTTCAGCATCATCAACAGATGTAATTAAAGGAAAGAATGTATTCCAGGTATGTTTCACTGACCCTAACCAGGGTACTGCTTCAGCTAAGTACATCGGTGAACATAAACTTGCATCTAAGGTAGCAGTTATCTATGACAGCTCTGATGTATATTCATCAGGTATCTATGAGAATTTTGCAGCAGAAGCTAAGAATCAGGGATTTGAGATTTCAACAGCACAGACATTTACATCAGATGCCAAGTCAGAATTCTCAGTTCAGGTTAAAGCATGTATTGATTCCGGTGCAGATTTGATTTTCCTTCCGATTTACTATCAGGAGGCATCACTTATTATCAAAGAAGCCAATGATGAAGGTGCTAAGGTTACATTCTTCGGATGCGACGGACTTGACGGACTTCTTTCAGTAGATGGATTTGATAAGAAACTTGCAGAAGGCGTTATGCTTCTTACACCATTCTCAGCTGACTCAACAGAAGAAAGAACAGCAGCATTTGTCAAGAATTATAAAGAGAAATACAATGACACACCTAACCAGTTCGCAGCAGATGCCTATGATGCAACTTACATCATCAAGGCAGCTATCGAAAAGGCTGATGTTAAACCATCACAGTCAGTTTCCGAAATCGGAGATGCTCTTGAAAAAGCAATTACAGAGATCACTTATGAAGGAATCACAGGTAAGGGAATGACATGGTCAGAGTCAGGTGAAGTTAACAAAGACCCTATGGCTGTTGTTATCAAAAACGGCGTATATGTAAGTGCCGAATAAATAATATCTTATAGAATTATTTATACCAATACCAATATGGACAGAGAGGTCCCGATATGGAATCTTTCTGTCCGTTATTGGGTTTTAAACAGCCGCTGATACGGCGCAAGAAATAAGGACAGGAGCGAAGCAGACAATGAGTTTTATCTCCAATATTATCGATGGAATTAATCTTGGAAGTATATATGCCATAATTGCCCTTGGATATACAATGGTATATGGTATTGCCAAGATGCTTAATTTTGCACATGGTGACGTCATAATGATAGGTGGCTATGTGTTATATGAAATTATACAAGGATTGGGATATCATCCGCTTCTCGCGATTTTCCTTTCAATGCTTGTTTGTACAATTTTGGGCGTTGTTATTGAACGCGTTGCATATAAGCCTCTCAGAGGAGCAACATCACTTGCCGTACTTATAACGGCAATTGGCGTGAGTTATTTATTACAGAATGTTGCACAGCTTATTTTTACCTCCAATCCGAAGAGTTTCGATTCCGGAATAGATTTCGGAACAATTTCTCTAGCAGGAGGGGACCTTAAGATTAAAGGTTCAACGATACTTACAATTGTTGTAAGTGCAGCAATTGTCGTAGGTCTTCTGATTTTTATCAAAAAATCAAAAACAGGCCGTGCAATGTTGGCTGTATCGGAAGACAAGGATGCAGCAAGACTTATGGGCGTTGATGTCAATAAGACAATCGCAGTTACATTTGCCATAGGTTCTGCGTTAGCTGCAATCGCGAGTTTCTTCATGCTTACCGCAATGCCTAACCTCACACCGACGACGGGTTCAATGCCGGGCATTAAAGCATTCGTGGCAGCTGTATTCGGCGGAATCGGTTCGATACCGGGTGCATTTGTAGGAGGAATACTTCTTGGTATTATCGAAAGCCTTAGCAAGAAATATATTTCGACAACACTTGCCAATGCAATAGTTTTCCTTGTGCTTATCATAGTGCTTATATTTAAACCGACAGGACTGTTCGGTAAGAAAATCAAAGAGAAAGTGTAGGTGGGATATATGAAAAACAGAAAAATAAATATAAAAAAATCCACACTTACTACTTTGATAACGATAGCCGGAATTATAATAGCATATATTATAATGAATACTCTTTCCAACGGCGGCTTTCTCTCATACAAGATGCAAGGCCTTTTAGTACCGATATGTGCATATGCAATTCTTGCCGTATCTCTTAACCTTGTTGTAGGCCTTTTGGGCGAGCTGAGTCTCGGACATGCAGGATTTCTGTATGTCGGAGCTTATACCGGAGCAATATTTACCAACATTACCGCTGATATGATATCCAATGATCTTGTAAGATTCATTCTCGGAATGGTAGTGGGCGGTGTGTTTGCGGCAATCTTCGGACTTATAATAGGTTCGGCGGTTCTGAAACTCCAGGGAGATTATCTTGCCATAGTTACACTTGCATTCGGAGAGATTATCAAGAGCGTCCTCGGTAACGTTCTTTATATATCCAAAGACAGCAGCGGATTGCATTTCGATGTTACCGATGGCTCAACACTTAATCCGCAGGATATAATTGCGAAGGGTGCACAGGGAATAACGGTTCAGAGACTGTCGACCTTCCTGATAGGTATAATATTACTTATATTGACTGTTATTATAGTCATGAACCTTTCTGACTCACGTGCCGGACGTGCGATCAAAGCCGTCAGGGACAACAAAATAGCGACAGAAGCTGTGGGCATAAGTGTATCCAAATACCGCCTTATGGCATTCACAATTTCAGCAGCACTTGCCGGAGTGGCAGGTGTGTATTATGCACATAATTTCGCGACACTTACCGGAACCAAGTTCGATTTTAACTTTTCAATCAATATCCTTGTAATGGTTGTGCTTGGCGGAATGGGAAATATTCCGGGCTCAATAATAGCAGCAATCATACTTACGATTCTTCCGGAAGAAATCCGTTTCCTCGGAAATTACCGTATGGTAATTTATGCGGTTGTGCTTATTGTAATGATGATTTTCAGCTGGAATCCAAAATGTATTGAATTTCGTAAAGTTGTTTCAACTAAGATTAAATCTGTTTTCAAAAAGAAAAATAAGGAGGTTCAGTAATTATGTCAATGCTTGAAGTTACTAATCTCGGTATATCTTTCGGCGGATTGCGCGCGGTAGATAATTTTAATGTAAATATAGAGGAAGGCCAGCTTTACGGCCTTATAGGACCTAACGGTGCCGGTAAAACAACAATTTTTAATCTCCTTACCGGTGTGTATAAACCTGATACGGGCAGCGTTAAGCTGGATGGTATGGATATCACAGGCAAATCCGTCGTGCAGATTAACAAAGATGGAATTGCGCGTACATTCCAGAATATAAGATTGTTCGGAAAACAGACAGTCCTGGATAACGTTAAAATAGGTCTTCATAACATTCACAAATATCCGGCTATAGCAGGAGTGCTCAAGCTTCCGTCATATTTTAAACATGAGAAGCAGATGAATGAAGAAGCAATGGAACTTCTTAAAGTTTTTGATCTTGAAGGTGAGGCTGATACGCTTGCATCCAACCTTCCTTACGGTAAACAGCGTAAACTTGAGATTGCAAGGGCTCTTGCAACCAAACCGAAACTTCTGCTGTTAGATGAGCCGGCAGCCGGAATGAACCCAAATGAGACAATGGAACTGGTCAAAACCATCGCTTTTGTCAGGGAACATTTTAAAATGACAATATTATTAATCGAACATGATATGAAACTTGTCTCAAGTATATGTGAACAGCTTACCGTGCTTAACTTCGGAAGTGTTCTTGCGCAGGGAGATACAACAGAGGTGCTTAATAACCCGGAGGTTATCAAAGCATATCTCGGAGAATAGGAGGCATACGATGGCATTACTTGAAATAAATAATCTTGAAGTGCATTACGGAGTTATACAAGCTTTGAAAGGCATTTCTTTTGAGGTTAACGAAGGCGAGATAATTGCTCTTATCGGAGCCAACGGTGCCGGCAAGACGACAACTCTTCATACGATTTCCGGAATTCTTCAGGCATCATCCGGTAACATTATATATGATGGCAAGGATATAACCAAAGTCCAGGCACATAAGATAGTTAATCTCGGTATTTCGCAGGTTCCGGAGGGAAGACGTGTATTTGCACAGCTTTCGGTACTTGAAAATCTTAAACTGGGTGCATTCATCCGCAAAGATAAAGATGGAATAGAAGAAGATCTTCGTAATATTTACGAGAGATTTCCAAGACTTGAGGAACGTAAGAATCAGCTGGCGGGAACCCTTTCAGGCGGCGAACAGCAGATGCTTGCAATGGGAAGGGCACTTATGTCCAGACCGCGCATCATTTTAATGGACGAGCCGTCCATGGGTCTTTCACCTATATATGTGTCGGAAATCTTTGATATCATTAAATCAATCAACAAAGATGGCACAACAGTTCTTCTTGTCGAGCAGAATGCCAAAAAGGCACTCTCAATAGCTGACAGGGCATATGTGTTGGAAACAGGTAAGATTGCGCTCTCCGGAGATGCGAAGAATCTTATGAACAACGACACAGTTAAAAAAGCATATCTCGGAGAATAATATTCTTGAAAATAAAGGGACATTTCGCATTCTGTGTGAGTTGTCCCTATTTTTTAAAGGAGCTGTTAATATGAGACATTCACTGAAAATAAAACTGACTTTGATCATGGCATCACTCGTCACGGCGGTTGTGGTGCTGATATGCGTACTCAATACGACAATGTTCGAAAAATTCTACATAAAAAGCAGGCTGAATGACCTTAAAAATGCATACAGCAGCCTCACGAATGTTCTTTCAATCAAAAATACGGATTCGGACGCTGTACAGGATGCAATTAATCAGATTAATTACGGATATAATATTAATGTCTTTGTGCTTGACGGCAGATGGAATATTGTCTACAGCTCTCAGACGGGCTATGAAGATGTCGTAAGATGGATACAGGACATCAATTTTAATCCTAATGTACAGAAAAAAATTCTCGAGGAAAATTCAGAATATACAATAGTGCAGAGCTTTGACAGCGCTACCAGTATGTCATATATAGTCGCTACGGGAATCCTGTCTGACGGTTCGCAGATAATAATGCAGATTACCATCGAAAGCATGCAGGAAAATATTAATACATATAACAGATTTGTTATTTTTATCGGAACCGGTATTTTACTTGTAAGCATAATAGTAGTATATATTATAGCGGCCGGCATTACCAAGCCTGTCAAGAAACTTTCGGAAATAGCGGAAGAAGTTTCGGATATGAATTTCAACGCGAAATACGAGGGCAGCGATAAGGGAGAGATAGGTGTATTGGGTAACAGCATCAATGTTATGTCGGCAAAGCTTGAACGAAACATATCTGAACTTAAGATGGCTAATATGGAGCTCATGAAGGATAATGAAATCAAAACGCGTAACGACGAGATGCGTCGTGAATTTCTCGGAAATGTATCGCATGAGCTCAAAACGCCGATTGCACTGATCCAGGGTTATGCCGAAGGCCTTAAAGAAGGCATTAATGATGATGAGGAAAGCAGGAATTTCTATTGTGATGTGATTATGGATGAAGCGGTTAAAATGAACAATATGGTAAAGAAACTCCTTACCCTTAACCAGATAGAATCGGGCAATGACAAAATATCAATAGAACGCTTTGATCTTGTGGAACTTGCCGGTTCGGTAATCCGTGCCAACGGAATTGTCATGAACCAGAAAGAGATTACCGTTGATTTCAAACATCCGGATACGGCTGAGGTATGGGCCGACCAGATTCAGATGGAAGAAGTGTTTACCAATTATCTTACCAATGCAGTTAATCACTGTGACGGCGACAGGAAAATCATCATTACTATCGAAAAAAAACAAGATTCTGTATATGCATCGGTATATAATACCGGACACGCAATTCCTGAGGAGGATATAGAACGGATATGGGAGAAATTCTACAAGGTTGACAAAGCAAGGACAAGGGAATACGGCGGTAACGGAATAGGATTGTCCATTGTAAAAGCGATACTTGATAATTATAAAGCATCATATGGGGCAAGAAATCTCAAAGATGGTGTGGAATTCTGGTTTGATATGCCTGTACATGAAGTTTAACTATTGTTACACCGGCAGGAATGTGATATAATATCAATTAATTTATAAGTGCGGAGGCGTTCATGAAGAGAAAACTTTTTGCCATATCATTAATATGTGTATTTATGCTTACAGGCTGTACCAAAGCGATAGAATTGACGGAGGATCAGGATGCACTTGTTGCAGAGGCGGCAGCGGGTGTACTGGTCAGAAATTCATACAAATATAAGTCCAAATACTCTGATTATAACTATAAGAATGAGCCTCAGGAAACTACAGCAGAGCCCGAGTCGCAGACACCGGAAGAGACTGAACCGGGAAAGGATGAGAAGACTCTGATGCTTTCGACAGCATCTAAGGCACTTGGCATTGAACCTGCAGAAGTTTCATTTAAAGAATGCAAGATAGTTGATGAATATCCGGACGACCCGGACGCATTATTTACTGCCAAGCCTGAGGACGGCTTCAAATTCATCGTAGCTGTATTTAATATACATAACCCTGATACTGCGTCGATGAAAATCAATACAGTCGATAATAAGACACTTTTCAGACTGACAGCCAACAAGATGACGGTCAATAATTTTGCCACGCTTCTGACCAATGACATAACGAGACTTTCGGATGTTGAGATTAACCCGGGAGGAGATTATGAAGCGGTTGCGGTGTTTATGGTTTCGGAAGAGATAGCAGCATCATATGATAAGCTCAGAGTGTCATATGTATATGAGCATAAATCATATGGATTCAACATGAAATAATCCTTCTTTAAAATTAATAAAAAAAATTTAAAATAGTTATTGACATTCTGTCG
>ERZ772820.948-NODE-948-length-24874-cov-9.479915_pt1 | contig 24874 bp, 19 predicted proteins | sample MGYA00511377_ERZ772820 | MGnify/ENA primary metagenome ERZ772820 (study PRJEB29015, sample SAMEA2737684) | human gut metagenome | biome: human gut; feature: human-associated habitat; material: faeces | place: China | collected 2012 ... | reverse complement strand
CTTGGCCTCGGCCTTGGGGGCTTCCGGCTTTGCGTCGGCCTTGGGCGCTTCCGGCTTTGCGTCGGCCTTCGGCGCGGCGGGCTTGGCCTCCGGCTTCTTCTCCGGCTTCATTTCCGGCTTCTTCTCCGGCTTGGCCTCGGCCTTGGGCATGTCCGGCTTAGGCGCTTCGGCCTTCGGCGCGGCGGGCTTCGGCGCGGACTTCTTTTTCTGCTCGTTCAGGCTGAAGCTGCCCAGCAGATCGCTCAGCCCGTGATCGTCCTCGCGCTCATCCTCCATCACGGTCAGGCGCACACAGGCGGGCTTGCTGCCGAACAGGCCGAACAAGCCCTTCGCGCCCTCCTGAAGCACGTCCACGTGCACGTCGGCAATGGTGACGCCCAGCTCGGCCAAACCGTTGTCGATGGCCTCCTGCGTCGTTTTGCCGGTGAATTCCTTGATTCTCATCAGATGCCGACCTCCTCAGCCTTGGCCGCCTTGCGGTCCTGCTGCTCAAAGTACTTGTTGAAGCAAATCTGTTCGACGATGGCGTAGATGTTGGAAACCACCCAATACAGGGCAAACGCGGAATTGTAGCTGGCGCAGAAGTAGAGGGACATGAAGGTCATCACATAGATCATCATCTTCTGGCTGCCCGCCTGAGACGGATCCATCGGGCTGTTCTTCATGGTCAGCTTCTGCATGAAGATCTGGGAGACGACGGAGAGGATCGGCAGCAGGAACCAGCCGTTGCCCTCCTGATAGATGGAGAAGCGGATCAGGCCGAGGATGTTCAGGTTGCCCAGACCCGCCACCGGCGCGATATACGGCGCGTAGGCCGCGGAGCTGATGAACGGGGTGACGACGTCGTTGATGTAGGTCGTCAGATCGGCGGCGCCGGCAAAGCTGAGCGCCTGCGGGATCACGCCGTCGGCGACGAGCTTGGCGCTCACGTCGTTCCAGACCTTGTAATCCACCAGACGGAGGGACTGCACATCCGGCATGTAGGTCGCAAACGGGCTGTCGGGCATCCAGAGGTTCTTGATCCACAGGAACGGCTCGACCAGCGTGTGCGGGTCAATCTCCGGATTGTGGTAGAAGGTGAGGAACTGGGACACCAGCCGCTCGTTCGCGAACGTGCGCAGCGCGTAGAACATCGCGAAGAGGATGACCATCGAAATGAGCATCGGCAGGCAGGAGCCCATCGGGTTGATGCCCTCTTTGCGATACAGCTCCTGGAGCTTCTGGTTGAGCTTCTCCTGATCATCCTTGTATTTGGCCTGAAGGGCGGCCGCCTTGGGCTGGATGGTCGACATGCGCATGGTGGAGCGGCGGCTCTTGAGGTTGAGCGGCATGACCACCAGCTTGATCAGGATGGTGAAGACGATGATCGTCAGCGCGTAATTGTTGATGAGCGTGTGCAGCGCTTTGATGAGCGTGAGCAGCAGCGAATTGAGAAAACTCATGGACGGAACGTCCTCCTTGCGTCAAGAATTGTCCTCAGCCTGTCCGCTTGGGCGAACGGCCTTCCCCGCCGGGGGATAAACGACTTTTTTGTCAGTTTTTTTCGATTTTCGGCTTCGTTTCGGGGGCACGGGGTCGTAAAAGCTTCCCTTATAAAAGGGCTGGCAGCGCAGCAGCCGCCGGATGGCCAGATAGCCGCCGTAGAGCGCGCCGTGCCGCTCGACGGCCTGCATCGCGTAGGTCGAGCAGGTCGGCGTAAACGGGCAGCAGGGCGCGTGCATCGGGCTGATGAACCGCCGGTAAAAGCGGATCAGCAGCAGCAGCAATCGCTTCATCACGGGCGATCCGCCGCCTTTTCAGCGGGTCTCGGCTTTTTCTGCGCGTCGGGGAGCAGCAGGTTCTGCTTGCGCAGCAGGTACTGCATGGAACGGCTGAGCTTGTCAAACGCCGCCTCCGCGGCGGGCTGGCGGGCGATGAACACATACAGCCCCGGCTTCATCTGGGGGAGCAGCGGCACACAGGCGGCGCGCAGGCGGCGCTTGATGCGGTTGCGCTGCACCGCGCAGCCGAGCTTTTTGCCCACCGAAAAGCCGACCTTGAGCACCGGGCCGCGCACGTAGAGCATCACCATCTCCCGCGCCCCGGCGGACGCGCCCCGGCGATACACATATTTGAACTGCGCGTTCTTTTTCAGGCTGTAAGTTCTTTGCAAATTAACAACGCTCTCCTCGGTTGACGCCAAAAACGGCAAATGAAAGAAAAAGGCCCGCTCCCGGTCTTTGCCGGGCCGGACCGAACGCCCCGAGCAGCCTCGGAACGGGTGCCGCCGATTGGCGGGCGCTGATTGTCAAATCAATCAGACGGGATTGGAAACGGTCAGCTTCGCGCGGCCGCGGGCGCGGCGGCGGGCAAGAACCTTGCGGCCGTTCTTGGTGGACATACGGGAACGGAAGCCATGCACCTTCGCGCGCTGGCGCTTCTTGGGCTGATAAGTTCTGACAGACGATGCCATTGTTACACACTCCTATCATCAGGTGAATTTGAACAAATGTAGGATCGCGCCGCTGCAGGCGGCACGTTGTTCCATGCGAAAGCGATTATAGTATACTTCACCGGCCGCGGTGAAGTCAAGAAGAATTTCCTGTAAAAAGCGGATAAAACCATAAAAAAGCGTCAAAAAGCGATTCATTTCCGCCGGAACAAACCGTTTGTCAGCAAAATATCACGCTTTTTCCGCCGCACTTGACTTTCTCCCGCCCATCAGCGTATAATAAAGCCAAATTGGGGTTTTGCCGCAGGCGTTCCGGTCGGCGATCCCTCGCTGATTTCCGCGCATCCGCGCGTTTTTCATCCAATTTATGAAGGAGGCATATTCTTTATGCGTCGTATCGGTGTTTTGACTTCCGGCGGAGACTCCCCGGGCATGAACGCCGCCGTCATGGCGGTCGCCAAATCCGCGCGCTATTACGGCATGTCCCTCATCGGCATCAAGCGCGGCTATAACGGCACGCTCTGCCGAAGCCACCATATTGAGGATGACATGGTCGAGCTGGATCTGGATACCATTCTGGATATCGCCGATCAGCCGGGCACCTATCTGCGCACCGCGCGCTGCCTTGATTTCATTCGCCCGGAAATGCGCGTGCACGCGGCCAACAACATCCGCGAGATGGGCATCGAGGGCGTCGTCGTCATCGGCGGCGACGGTTCCTATCACGGCGCGATGGGGCTGTGCGAGCTGGGCATCCCCTGCGTGGGCATCCCCGGCACGATTGACAACGACCTCGCCTATACCGAGATGACGCTGGGCTATGATACCGCCGTCAACTCCTGCATCGACGATATCCGCGCCATCCGCGCGACCAGCCGTTCCCACGACCGTCCGGGCGTGGTGGAGGTCATGGGCCGCCACTGCGGCGATATCGCCCTGAAGGCCGCCGCCGGTTCCGGCGCGGAAATCTGCCTCGTGCCGGAGGTACCGTGGTCGATTCAGGAGGCCGCCGACCGCCTCTCCCGCCTGATTGACATGGGCAACCCGCGCGCAACCGTCGTCGTCGCCGAAGGCGCGTGGGACGCCATGCAGCCCTCCGACTGGCGCCGCTACCTCATCGAGAACGGCGCGAAGGGCATCCACGAGGACGACCCGATCAGCACCGAAAAGCTCGCCCTGCTGCTCAAATACAAGTGCAAGTGCGAGGCGCGCCCGACCGTGCTCGGCTACACCCAGCGCGGCCGCACGCCGTCCGCCTACGACAGCTGGTTCGCCTTCGAGGCCGGCAACCTCGCCGTCAACCTGCTGCGCAACGGCATCGGCAATCAGGTCATCGGCATCAAGGACGGCCGCGTGTACTACCTGCCGATCATCGAGGCGCTCAAGCAGAAGCGCGAGTTCAACCTCTCGCTGTACAACATGATTAACTCTCTGTAATTTCAACATTTCGTGGGGCTGTTCATGTGCAACAGCCCCATTCTTATCGAAAAGGAGAATCCTCCATGCTCGCCAAAAACCAATGCTTTGAAATGACCTGCGACGCCTTCGGTCAGGATGCGCAGGGCGTCTGCCGCCACGAGGGCATGGCCGTGTTTGTCCCCGGTCTGCTGCCCGGCGAACGCGCGCTGGTGCGCATCGTCAAGCCGGAAAAGCGCTATGCCTTTGGCCGCGTGGAAAAGCTGCTGGAAAAGAGCCCCAGCCGCGCCGAGCCATTCTGCCCCATCTACAAGCGCTGCGGCGGCTGCGTCTGCCAGCACATGACCTACGAGGCCTCCCTTGCCTTCAAGCGCCAGCAGGTGCAGGATCTCCTCCAGCGCGTCGGCGGGCTTTCCATCGAGGTGCCGCCCGTTTGGGGCATGGCGCACCCCTTCGGCTACCGCAATAAGGGCGCATACCCCGTCGCGCAGACGGACGGCGCGCCTGCCTGCGGCTTCTTCGCGCCGCGCAGCCACGATCTCGTCCCCCTGCCCGAAGGCGGATGCGCCATTCAGGGCGAGGATTCCGCCAAGGCCACGCAGGCCGTCCTGAGTTGGATGCGCGAAAACAGCGTCCCCGCCTACGATGAGCAGACCGGGCGCGGCCTCGTCCGCCATATTATGACCCGCTCGACGACCTCCGGCGAGCTGATGGTCGTCGTCGTCGTCACCCGCGCGGATATCCCGAAGGCCAGTCGGCTGATCGAGCTGCTGCGCGCCGCCGTTCCCGGCCTGTGCAGTGTCTGCCTGAGCGTCAACAGCCGCCGCACCAACGTCATTTTGGGCACGGACATCCGCGTTCTCTGGGGCAAAGCCGCCATGGAGGACACGCTCTGCGGCCTGCGCTTCTCCGTTTCGCCGCTCTCCTTCTTCCAGGTGAATCCCCGGCAGACCGAAAGGCTCTATGGCCTCGCGTTGGAATACGCCGGCCTGACCGGCACCGAAACCGTCGTGGATGCGTACTGCGGCGCGGGCACGATCTCCCTGCTGCTGGCGCAGAAGGCCAAAAAGGTCATCGGCATCGAAATCGTGCCGGAAGCCATTCAGAACGCGAACGAAAACGCCGCGCGCAACGGCATTGCCAACGCCGAATTCCACGTCGGCGCCACCGAAGAACTGCTGCCCAAACTGGTAGCCAACGGCCTCCGCCCGGATGTGATCGTGCTCGATCCCCCGCGCAAGGGCTGCGATCCCGCCGTCTTGCAGGCCATCATCGCCGCCGCGCCCAAGCGCGTGGTCTATGTTTCCTGCGGCGCGCCGACTCTCGCCCGCGACGCCAGGCTGCTCGCCGAAGGCGGATACGCCGCCGAAAAGGTTCAGTGCGTCGATATGTTCTGCTGGACGGGGGTGGTGGAAACTGTTATGCTTCTGTCTAAACTTTCTGACGCCCGACATATCGACATTCACGTTGATATGAATGAGCTGGATGTGACTCCCGCCGAAAGCCAGACGGCTGCGACCTATGACGACATCAAAGCGTATGTCAGGGAACACCGCGGTCTGACGGTTTCGACGTTGTACATCGCGCAGGTGAAGCGGAAATACGGCATCATCGAGCGCGAAAACTACAACAAAGCGAAGTCTGAGGATTCAAAGCAGGCCAAATGCCCGTCAGAGAAGGAAAAGGCGATTGTTGAGGCGATGAAACATTTCGGGATGCTGTAAGTCCGTATTAATAACAGCACAGCTTACTTTGAGAAAAAAATAGAATTGACAATTATCACTGAATCTGATATACTAACTTTTAACAGAACCCGCCACGCCTCCGTGTAGCCTAGTTTCTAGGTTGCTCATGCGCAACCCGGCGGGACTTTTTTTATACCGAGGTGTATTGGCTTTGTTGCAATATCCTAAACAGATTTTATCCGTAGAACAGCAGCTCCAAACATATGTTGATGCTGGTATGCTCATTCCCTCTCCCGATGACGCAAGGAAGGCTCTTCGTACAATCGGCTATTATCGTTTACGCGGATACTGTTTTCATTTATATGACAGCAACACGAAACAATATCTGCCCAATACCAGTTTTTCTGATGTGTTGAAGCTCTATCAATTTGACACTGAACTGTCCCATCTGCTTTTTAGCCTTTCCGCTGCAATCGAAGTTGGATTACGCTCCAGACTTTGTGATGCACTTTTAATTCATCAGGACGCACTTGTTCTGCATGATCCACAATATTTCAGCGACAAAAAGCTTTATTGGGAAAATATCGGCACATTATCCAAAGAAATTGCTCGCTCTAACGATGTTTTTATCCGGCACAATTATGACAACCATGAAGGTCAAATCCCAATTTGGGCTGCTGTCGAAATCATGTCCTTCGGAAATCTTTCCAAAACCATCAAAAACTTAAAGACCGGGGCAACTGGCTCTGTACCCATGCTCCTCAGAAATTATCAATACAAATCCCAACGTCAAAAGATGGTGACGCCTTCATTACAGATGTTCTCTTCATGGATTCAGGCTGTATCGATTTTAAGGAATATGTGTGCGCATAATAGCCGCATTTATAAGCGGACAATCAGCACCCATCTTCAGATACCGGATATTGATCAGCCTGTGCCTCAGGCACGATATAATGGCCTGTATCAGATCATTTTAGCCATGAAGTATCTGCGGCCTGATGACACCGTTTGGAATCATTTTGTTGCTGAACTTACGGCGTTGTTTCAAGAGTATGCCGGTGTCGTGGAGCTCCAGCGAATCAATTTTCCCACAGATTGGGCATCTCATATGATGGTCTAAGCATACGAACGCCAGAATTTGAATATTCTAAACTGACAGAACCAATCAAGCCTCTCCATGAAGCTCAAACCGATTGGACGTCAGAAAGGGATAGGGGGAGTTTCCCTTATCCCTTTTTATCGACCATTTGGGGGAGGAGAATTCCTCTACCGTCAGAATTCTTCCGGCCCGTTTTCTCTTTTGCACGTTTTCCCCACATCATGGCATCATCATCGCAATACCAGCCATCATCAGCGCTTCCGCCTGATTCTGCGGGTCAATCTGCGCCAGAATATCCCGCAGTTCACGGGCCTTTCTGGCTAATTCTGCCTCTTTGCGCAGCTGATCCCATGCATGGGCCTGCTGTTGCGCGGGCGTTGGCCATTGCGGGGACGGGATGACGGGCACGCAGGGTGCGTAGTTTCCGCCGTAAATCATACACTCACCTCCTTTCGCTTTGATAACCTCATTTTGGCACGATTTAGTGTGTATTTCAATAACAATCGTTCGACCGGTTTCGACAGGAAATGGAGCGGACGGACAGAGAAAAAGTGCAGGCTAGGTCAGCTCGCACTCTTACAAAACACATTCATTATAATATTTTTGAAATTGATGTCTTCAAGAAATCATACAATCCGCTCAACAGTAACGTCCCCACAACTCCTGAAATTGCCGCTAAAATCGCATTCTCTCTAACGTATGTGATAATACCTGAGATAGACAATCCGTATATATCACGTAATTTTTTACTGTCTGTTTTCAGTTCATCATTAGCCATCAATTCAAGAATGTGTGCGAATACTTGAACCTTAGCCTGAACAGACCTTTCAATTTTTAGAAACTCATGCTGTTCAAAAGCTTTAGCCTCGTCCTTACCCGTCATAAAATTCAATGGCGCAATAGGGTTTTTCTCAATTAATGACGGCAAGCGCGGAATTGAAATATAATTTTCACCATAACGTTGATGCAAAAGATTTGGTAAACTGATTTTTTCTACCGAGTCAAAGTCAAAAGGAGCTTTCCTTTTTCCATAATGTTTGTGAAACCTTTGTTCAAGTGCTAAAAATCCATAATTGCTATCTTTCATATTCCAATGAATCCAACACTCGATCTTTTTAAGCTCTTTCACATACTTGTAAAATGACATAAGAAGTTCTTTTTCTATTTCTTCCAATTCAATATTGCTTATATTTTTAAGCTCTATATTGTTTTGTTCAGCAAATCCTGCAATAGAAAAAACTTGTGTTTGACCACTCGCCGGAAAATATATGCCTATTGCTGTAATTAACGGACTATTCCCACAATTATCTGAATAGAAGCTTTGACACGCATAATGAATAATTGCATATCTCGCTTTGTTATTCATGTATGTTTTTAGCGTTTCTTTTGCCTCTTTGTAATCTTTTATACGATACGTTTTCGTAGTATCACCCCAGCATTAGTTTACTATATATTTTCTTAATTTAGAACTCCATTATTTTACAACAATACTTACCTCATTTCAACCTCTCGCACACCGGCAGCAGTTCTTCCAGCCGTTCCACAATGCGTTTTTGCTCGGCAAGCGGCGGAAGTGCAATAAAATACTTTTTTATTTCTCCCATTCCTAAATCAGGAACACCTATTGACTGACGTGCCTTAACAGAATGAGCCAATATTATCGGGCTTTCTAAATAATAACGTAGATAATCAACATCAATTTGAATAGAACGGATAATGCAGCAGGAATAAGAAACCAAGAACTTGACTTCACTCTTTACAGTTCTTGCCTTTCCCAAGCATGCACCAATGCGCGAATAAACAATATCTCCGAGTTGCGGTTTAACTTTTCTAGACAATCGATCATAGTCCTCATTTGATATATATTTTACATTATCTGTATAGTTGATACTTCCATCATCTAGCAAGTCTTTAGCTGATAAGAAAAGCACACCATGATTCTTATCCACTGACTTTGGCATATTATGATCTATATCGCCAATAAGACTACACAGATCGAGCAGCCTGCACCATTTCCACCCCTCCGGAATCTCAAACGGAATTTCATCTTCTGTAATTTCCGGCAGGGGTTTTTCCCTTTTGATCTTGCCTTCGGCAATGAGGCGCTTTTTCTCGGCCTGAATCTGCTGGTAGAGTTCTTCGCCGGTGCCTTCTTCCGGGCGCTGCTCGACGAGTTTACCCTGAATTGCCATCTGCAAAAGGGATTTCTGCATATCGCCGGGGAAGCGCTTATTGAACGCTTCCAGCTTGTTCCACGCCTGCTCAAAACGTTGAACATATGGAACCAAGCTATTCATTTTCTCAACAATACGTTGCTGTTCTGCCAATGGTGGAAGTGGGACAATCATAGATGTTAAATGTTTGTCCGACAAATGCCTCACTGTGACAAAAGATACCGTTTTAAATACTTGATCTAGATAATTAGGAAAGTAGTGGTAGAGAAAACGAGCTGTAATTAGACGTTCATCTGTTACGACTTTGCATACTCGCTGGTTCAAATAAGCATTTCCGCCATTCCAAAATGCAATATTAAAATTTCCATCCATGCCGATCAACATATCACCATCATGAACGACATAATCCTCTGAAACACTTTCAGTTGTATATGTTGCTGATTTTGCAGGAAGAACGTCTCGGATTCGGATAAGGGGTAAACCTTCGCCATGTGTATTAAACTTAGTTGAATCAAACGGATACCCATACAGCACAGATGCAATATTCTTTAGTCTCACCCACATCCAGCTTTCCGGAATATCAAACGGCTTTTCATCCTCCGTGATCTCCGGCAGGGGCTTCTCCTTCTTGATCTTCCCTGCGGCGATGAGGCGCTGCTTTTCTTGCTGAATCTGGGCATAGAGTTCCTGCGCGGTGCCCTCTTCGGGACGCTGGGGAACGAGCTTACCCTGAATGGCGAGCTGCAAAATGCTGCTTTTCAGTTCTTGGGGCGTCATGCATTTCCACCCCCAAGGATTGCGGTAATCTGACCGAGCACGCGGTCGATTTCGGCATTGAGGGAGGCGCGCTCTTCCTGATAGCGCTGGATGAGATTCATCGGATCGAGGATTTCCTCTTCCTCATGCGGGAAGCCGCACTGATCGAGGTTATAGCCGAGGTCATCGGTCAGCTGCTTAGCGGTGAAGCGCTTCGCCTTATCGAAGCCATCGACAGAAATCTCCTTGCGGTTGTTCCACCATGCGGTGACGGGCGCGAAGTGTTCGGGCTTCATCGGCTTGGTCTTGGAGAAGTGCTTATAGCCTTCCGGCATATCGAGGCGATAGAACCACGTCTCCTGCGTGGGCTGGGTGCGGTCGAAGAACAGGATATTCGTGGTGATGGACGTATACGGAGAGAAGACGCTGCCGGGCAAGCGGATGACGGTATGGAGATTGAACTCCGAGAAGAGCTTCTTTTTGATGTTCACCTTGGCGTTGTCGGTGCCGAAAAGGAAGCCGTCGGGCAGGATGACCGCAGCGCGGCCGTTCTGCTTTAGGCGGTACATGATCACGGACATGAACAGGTCAGCGGTTTCAGAGCTGGCGAGGTCGGCCGGGAAGTGATTCTTCACGTCGTTCTTCTCGCTGCCGCCGTAGGGCGGGTTCATCAGGATGACATCAAACTGATCGTCCACCGTGTAGTCGAGCACATCATGGAGCAGGGAATTCTCATGGAACACGCGCGGCACATCCAGCCCATGCAGCAGCAAGTTGGTGATGCAGAGCATGTACGGGAACTGCTTCTTCTCGATGCCGTATATGGACTGGCCGTATTGCTCCTCGTCCGATGTGTTTTCCACCTGCTTGTGCAGCTCTTTGAGCCAGCTGGTGATGAAACCGCCCGTGCCGCAAGCAAAGTCCGCCATCGTTTCGCCGATCTGCGGCCTGATCGTCTGCGCCATGAAATCAGTGACGGCGCGCGGCGTATAGAATTCGCCGGAGGAACCGGCACTTTGCAGCTCTTTGAGGATGGATTCATAGATGTCGCCGAAGGCGTGGCTCTCCTCGTAGTCGCTCAGATCCAGCTCGTCGATGACGTTGATGACCTGACGCAGCAGCACGCCGTCCTTCATGTAGTTGTTGGCATCAGCGAACGTCGTCTGCACGATGGCCTTCTTGATCGGCGTATCGGCGGTGACGGGCAGCGTTTTGAGCGTTGGGAAAAGCGTGTTGTTTACGAAGTTCAGCAGCGTATCGCCTGTCATGGCCTTGCCAGAATGATCGTCTGCTGCCCAGTTCTGCCAACGGCATGCCTCAGGGAGGATGGATTCATAGTCGTCATCGTCCCATTCCCAGTCCTGCTCCTTGGCGTCGTACACTTTGAGAAAGAGCATCCACGCAATCTGCTCGATGCGCTGCGCATCACCGTTGATGCCCGCGTCGTTGCGCATGATGTCGCGCAGCCGCTTGACGAATCCCGAAAGGTTGTGCATGTATTTAACCTACCTCTTCTGCGTAAATCGCTTTTTCCAGTTCGCGCAGGGCGCGGAGATAGCCATCCTTGCCGCCGAAGTAGCTGGCGATCTTGGCGGGCTTGCCCAGCTTCATAAAAGGATCGAGCTTGAGCACGTCTGTCTTCTCGATCTCGTAAATGCCCGTGTTCATGTACTTGTCCAGCAGCGCCTCCAGCACTTCACGCGCCACGCCGCTGTATTTGCTCAGGAAATCACGCTTCTTGACGTTGTTGGCACGTTCCCGGCGTGTCAGCGGCTTGCGGTCGAACGCCACATGGCAGATGAAGTCGAAATCGTCCACGTCGCTCATGTGCTGTTCCGCTTTCATCGGCTCTAAATCAATGCCGCGGTCGAGCAATAACTGACGGATCTTTTCCTTCTTCTCTTCCTGCGACCACTGACGGATGAAGTTGTCCAGCGACGCATATTCGCCGCGCACGTTTTCCTTCGTATAATCGGTGATGCTCTCCTGCCGCAGCAGCTTGCCGTCCGCATCGTATACGGACACGGTCTTGTAGATCACCTCGACCCGGCAGCCGTCTCTGTCCACGATCGGTTTCAACTTCGGCGGCATAGGCGGAATGGGCGGAACAAGCGGATCATCGCCGCCACCCTTGGGTTCTGGCTTCTTCGGTGAAAAATTCGGGTCGATTTCGATTGGACCATCCCAATCAGGGTCGGCAAACAACCGACTTACACCGCGGAAATCCATGACGACAAAATGCGTCTTGCCCTCTTTTTCGCGCAGGCGCGTGCCGCGTCCGATGATCTGCTTGAATTCTGTCATGGAGCCAATCATTTCGTCGAGTACGATCAGCTTGGTCATTTTGCAGTCCGCGCCGGTGGAAAGCAGTTTGGATGTCGTCGCAATGACTGGGTACGGTGCAGAAACCGATATGAAATAATCCAATTTGCTCTTGCCGTATATGTCGCTGCCCGTGATACGCACCACGTAATCCGGATTTTTTTGCACCATGTCAGAATTGAGGTTGACCAATTCCTGCCGCATCCGCTCCGCTGCATCTTCCGACGCGCAGAATACGATGGTCTTCGCCATTCTGTCGGTGCTCCTCAGGTACTCCGTAATCTGCATTGCCACCTCATGAATGCGGTCTTTGATGATGATATTGTAATCGTAGTCGCTGTTGTTGTAGATGCGATCCTCGATTTCGTTGCCGCATATATCCCGCTGTCCCCTGTAAGGCCGCCATCCGTCGCTGATGTTCAGAAGCGGCGTAATGACCTTGAACGGCGCGAGGAATCCATCCTCAATGCCTTCTTTCAGGCTGTACATATAGACGGGTTCACCGAAGTAGTTGATGTTGGAAACGTATTTCGTCTCCTTCGGCGTCGCTGTCATGCCGATCTGCGTCGCAGAGCTGAAATATTCCAGTATCCTGCGCCAGCGGCTCTCCTCTTTGGCGGAGCCGCGGTGACACTCATCCACAATAATCAGGTCAAAGAAATCCGGCGCAAACAGCTCACTGAAATGCTCCTTGTCGTCGTCCTCGACGAGCTGCTGATAGAGTGAAAAGTACACCTGATGGGACGTGATGGTGGTCTTGTCGTCCTTGACGACGTTGATCTTGTGCGTCACTTTTTCCAGCGGAGCAAAGTCCTGCTGAATGGACTGATCCACCAGAATATTACGATCTGCCAAATAGAGTACCTTGCGCTTTAAGCCGCTTTGCAAAAGCCGGTACACGATCTGAAATGCTGTGTAAGTCTTGCCCGTGCCAGTCGCCATCACCAGCAGCAGTCGGTTTTGCCCGCGCGCAATCGCATCTACCGTTTTGTTGATTGCAATGCGCTGGTAGTATCTGGGCGGGTAGGTGGACTGGCTGCTATAATACGGCTGGGCAAGCAGCTTGTCCTGCTCAGGCGTGATGCCGGATTCTTGCTTGTAGCGCGCAACAAGTTCCACCTCAGTCGGGAATTCGTTCATGCCGATCTGGCGCTCTTTGCCCGTCAGGAAATCGTGCTCCGCGAATCCATCGCCGTTGGAACTATACGCAAACGGCAGATCGAGCATCTGCGCATACGTCATCGCCTGCTGCAAGCCGTGCGAAACGCTGTGCGTGTTGTCTTTCGCCTCCACCACAGCAATCGGGTTGTTGGCATTCAGATACAGCAGATAATCCACGCGCTTCGGCGTCTCACGGAAGGCAAAGTTTCCCTTCAGGTTGATCCGTCCATCGGTGATCTTCGTCTCCATCGTGATTTTATCCTTGCTCCACTTCACCGTAATCGCAGGCGTGATGTATTGAAACTTGATGTCCTCTTCGCTCATCAGGTGTTTGGGCAGCATCGGACTCATGCGCATCTCTCCCAGCTCGTTGTATTCTGTATCGTCGGCTCATATCCTCATTGATATTTATTATACTACATAAGTCCGGCATATTCAAACCGCCGACAGATAAAAGCAGCGGCTTTTCTCCCTCTCGCATCCGTACTTTTTCTCATGATATCAAAAGCGATATCACCTTTCCATGTCCTCACGCGCATGGTATCAAAAGTGATATCGCTTTCGCTCTATTTCGTTTTCCTTCGTTCTCCGCGGGGTCATCCAATAGGGGCACAGCGCCCTGTTGGCACACAGACTTTGCTTGCAAAGTCTAGTGTGTTATACCTTCGCGCAAGGGACAGGGACACACTCCCGCCAACTCTCCGTTTCTCCCTTCCTAGTCCGGCGCGAAGGGATACCGTGCCCCGCTCCCATCGCCGCTACTCGAGCTCCACCATCCGTTACGCCCGGATTCTCCTCGTCGCTCTTCGTATTCCAATCCAATACCAATTCACATTTGCAGTCATTTCCGAATGACTGCAAATGCTTTTTCTTTGCTTTTTATGCCTGCAAGAAGCGCGCCGGTACACCCTACGCAATAAAAATTTCGAAAAACCGTAGAAAATCCGAAAACAGAGTTCCAAAGCACCTTTCGCCCTACATGTCAATAATAGAGGAAGAATATGGATTCGGCCTCATCAGGGCTTCCATTTCTCCCGGATTCCGCATGGCTATTATTGAAGGGAGGCAGATCCATTTGAGTATCATTTCGACCACTAAAAACCCTAAAAACACTGAAAACCCCGTCTCTAACACCGGACAGGCTTCGGGCCTGTTCAATCCCTATGTTCCGCTCAAGCCCAGCGCGGACACGCTGCCCGCATTCCCGATTCACTGCCTGCCGCCGCGATTGCAAGCTTACGTTGCCGCTGTCGCGGAGCACACGCAGACGCCGGTGGACATGGCTGGCGGGGTCGCACTCGGCGTGCTTGCCACCTGCCTACAGGGCAAGGTCCGGGTGGAGGGCAACGCGGGTCACTACGAGCAAACCAGCCTGTATGTGTTCATCGTCGCCAATCCGGGCGCGCGCAAATCTGCCGTCATCCGCGCGATGACCGCCGTCATTGAGGACTATGAACAGGCGCATAACGAAAAGCTGAAGCCGCAGATTCGCAAACGCCGTCAGGAGCGCGAGACACTTCAGCGGCAGATCAATCGCCTGAACCGCCAGCTGGAGCAGAAGTACGACAGCATGACCGAGTTGGAGCTTCAGCACGCGCAGGACAATCTGGCGGACCTGCCGGCAATTCAGCCCCTGCAAATCTTCACGGACGACTGCACGAGCGAGATGATGGTCAGGCTGCTCAAGGACAACGGCGGGCGCATGGCGCTGATCTCCGCCGAGGGCGGCGCGTTCGACGCGATCATCGGGCGCCATTCCAGGAAACCCAATCTGGATGTCTGGCTCAAGGGCATCTGCGGCGACACCATCCGCGTAGACCGGCTGAACCGCGAACCGGACTACGTTCGCCATCCGGCTGTGTCCATGATCCTGACGGCACAGCCCAGCGTGCTGAACGAGATCATGCAGAACGGCATGCTCGACGGGCGCGGCTTTCTGGCCCGCTTCCTATATGTGAACATCCCGCCAGCGGCAGCGCCCCGATCCTTCCAGTCTGCGCCGATTCCGCAGGACGTGCAGGAAGATTACCGTGAACTGATTCGCGGTCTGCTGAACCTGCCGCCGAAGACGGACATCGCGCTGCGTCTTTTGCCCGAAGCTATTGAACTGATGGAAGGTGTCTGCAACGGGTTGGAGCAGTACCTGATTCACGAAGCCCGCGATATGCGCGAGTGGGGCAGCAAGCTCATCGGGTTCGTTCTGCGGATCGCCGGATTGATTCATGTATCCGCCGGGCTGACCGGGGACATCAGCGCCGACACCATCAGGCGCGCCATCTGTATCGGACGGTACGCATTTCAGCACGCCATGTACGCCTATTCCATCATCGGCGCTGATGAGACCGTGGAGAAGGCGCTGCACGTCGTGTCCAGGCTGCGGAAGCACCGTATCCGGGACATCAGCCAGTCCGCCCTGTACCAGCTTTGCCGGGGACGGTTCTTCCGCGATGCCAAAGAACTAGAACCCGCCATGGAACTGCTGGAGCAGCACGGCTATATCTGGCGGGACACGCCGCTTTACAGCGGTGTGGGCAGACCACCTTCCCTCACAATCTATGTGAACCCGATGGTCGCCCAAGAACAGTGACGCGGCTTTTCTGCATTTTTAGCATTTTTAGGAGGAGAACTCACATTGAGCCATTTTGCCATCATGCGCTTTTCCAAGTACAAGGGGCCGGAAATCAGCCGGATTGAGGCCCACAACGAGCGCACCAAGGAAACTTATGCCAGCAATCCCGACATCGACACCTCGCGGACGCATCTGAACACCCATCTGACTTTCCCTTCGCAGCACTACCGCGCGGAAGCAGAGCGGCAGATCCGGGAGGCCAACTGCCGCGTGCGCTCCGACAGCATCCGGCTCGTCGAGGTGCTGTTCTCGGTCAGCACGGGCTACTTCGATGGGAAGTCTCCGGAAGATATCCGCGCCTATTATCAGCGCTCGCTGGACTTCCTGTGCAGCCAGTAGAACCCAAGTACCATCCTGTCTGCCACCATTCACATGGACGAAGCGACACCGCACATGCATGTGGTCTTTGTGCCGCTGACGCCGGATCATCGGCTCAGCGCCAAGGAGATTCTGGGCAACCGCAAAAAGCTGATTCAGTGGCAGGACCGGTATTACGAATACATGGCTGCGCGCTATCCCGACCTCAGCCGGGGCGAGAGTGCGGTTCAAACGAAACATCAGCACATGGACACGCAGGAGTATAAGGCCATGACTGCGGAAATCCGGAAGATGACCCGCCTGGCTGACAAGATCAACCACCTGCTGGACGGCGCGAATCTTCTGAACGCCAAGGGGCGTTTGGAGGAAATCGTGCCGCTAATCCGTAAGCTGCTGCCGCGCCTCGGCAAGATGAAGACGCAGCTGGAGCAGTATGCGCAGGCATTCATCACCATCACGGATGAGAACAAAGCGCTGAAAAAGGAAAACGAGCAGCTCGATACGGACGTCCGGCGCGAACGGCAGAAGGCACTCGACAGCCGGTTTGAACTGGGCAGGCTTCAGGAGCAAACCCGACGTCTGGAACAGAAGCTCGCTCGCATCCCGCCGGAGATCCTCGCGCAGTACAGCAAGAGTACGTCCCGACAGGAGAAAAGCCGACACAGTCAGCCATTCCTGTAACCCTTTTTGAACTAAAAAATTCAGATAGTTCAAGGGTTTTCAGGCCCATATCAGGCCCAGATGGTACTGTTCCCCATTCCAACACGATTTCCGTTTCAAACGGGTTACACACATCGAAAGTGAGGATTCAGCATGAAAGACAAAAGCATCATCCGTTTATGCAAAGCGCTGGCAGAAAAAGCGTGTACCAACTTTTCCAATCATTACTATCTGTCTGAAAATCGAGCCTGCCATCTGATCAGCACCCGATATCCCTGCATCCACGACGGTGCCACTGACTGCGACTACTTTATCACCGCTGTACTGCCCAGCGACAAGGAACTGCACAGGCTCGTCCTGAGCAGGCTATTTGATTCCGACGAACATACTCCGCTGCATACGCGCTCCTGCGCTCGCTGCGGTCAACGCTACGCGCCCGCTTCTCCACGGCAGAAGTATTGCGCTTCCTGCGGCACTGTGATGCGGCAGCACCGCAGTCGAGAAAAGCAGCGCCGTCACCGAGAACGAAAGCGGAAGGAAGGCACTTCTTTTACCCGCGGCTCGATGATTACAGAAAAGACGAAACCCGGAGGTGATCCTTATCGCAAACATCAGAACGGTTGACGAATGGCGAGGCTTCGCAGACATGCTCGGCAATCTGATTGCCAAGTATGCCAGCGTTCTGGAGGGGCAGGAAAAACCGGATGCTCCAGGCAATGAGGATCAGCAAAAGACTGCTTAGCCCGCTGGCTCACACCGTCAGGAATAGACGGCACAAAGCATATCCGGCAAAAGCAGAACCGCTTTTGCCGGATATGCTCTATTCACTTCTTCCCTCATTGCGTGTTCAAAACTTTAGAGTAGAACTCGAAAATTGAAGAGTAAGGCTCAAAAAAGCCTGATTCTATTTGATTCCTGTCTCTGACTATACTTTAGAGTAACTTGCCTTTACTTTAGAGTGTAGAACTTCTGAGGATCGTTTTCAGAGGTTTTGTGTTCTACAATCACATCCGGAATAAGCTTTTTCAACCGCTTCTGAATGGTAACTCGCGACTTTTCAGTGTAGCCGATCAAATCTCTCATCGTGCATCGCTCATAATTTGAAACGAGAATCACAATCTTTCTTTCCAACGCATCGAAGGAACGCCATCTTTCCGCAGTGATTCGGTTGATGATCTCTTCCACCCTGCGCATGGAACGCATCGCAATGTTGTTTTTCAGCACCAGCTGCACATTATTTCCAGGCTCAGAATAGACCGGTGGTTCCAGAAAGAAATTCTCCATATCAATATAGATACGTTTAACTCCCTCGTTCAGTTCCTTCACCCAACCAAAGTCTGACAGCACACGTGCTATAACCGGATTTCTGGAATAACGAGTAGTCCGGATGTTTTCAACCGTGACAATATTGGGAAGCTTACCCGGGCTCAGAAACTCAATACGGTCGTCAAACATCTTGATTCGGATATACTCCCCACTGATAGAATAATCTCGATGGGTAACAGCATTCACCAAACCTTCCAACCAGGCAAACTCCGGATACTCAGGATGCTTCTTAAACGTTCCATCCTCATCAAGAGTCTGGAATTCACGCATCTGCGATGCCAGAATATCTTTCATACGCAGCAGCAGTCTCGGAAGCGGCAGTTCAACAACTTCATCCTTAACGATGTTAATCATTCCACCCACGCCTTCGTGCGTTCCATCATAACGCAGGAACCTGACACGGGCACAGGGAATAAACTGTGTTGGCATCTTCCCAAACAAAACGATTCCGGCACATGTGATCCGCTCAACTCCGTCCTTCACACGAATAGCACCGCGGGCACGAAGAAGATCCCGGATTGTCGAAACCCCCGTATTCATCTTCTCACCATACAAAGTTAATGTTTCCGGATCAAGATCATCAAAGGTTGCATCTTCTACAATCTGTTCCTCGAAGCTGCGCACCCCGCGGGCATATTCAAGGCGAATTGCCTCGTCCACTGTAAGCAGATTGGAATGGTCGCCGATGCGAAGATATATCTTTCCATCCTTCATTTTGATCACACGGTTGAGGGATGGCTTCACATGCACCAGCATAACAGTCAAATATCCCTGAGAATCATGCAGATATGGAAGCAACTCAATATTATATTCCGGCACATATTCCAAATACGTTGTAGGCGCTTGACGGAATTCGTTTTCCGCCCCATCTCGTGATTCCAGACCCGTTACTTCACCCGCATCCTCGATCCCAAGCGCAATAACGCCACCATCTGCATTCGCAAACGCCGACATATGCCTTGCAAGTTCCTTCGGAGCAAGCCGCGCCGATTTACGGTCATAATGATGACTTTCTCTTTCAAAACGCAGGATATCCCATGTCAATGCAGGTTCATATTGCGAAATAGGAGGATGCATTAATATACCAGCCTTTCATTCATCTTAATATCTATTATATCGTAATCCCCGTAAAATATCCAGTATTCATCCATTTGAATTCGTTTCACTCATAGAGCTTTATGGATTCTGTATACCCATTTTCTTTTGTCACTTCTATATCATGTTATTCTCAGACTATCGCTTAAGAATCATGCAGTAATCATTTTTCTGGTTCGGCAGAAACACCCCAAAGCCGGCAAATCTCCCTTGCGTCAGGATTATGGTCATGGTATAATCCTTTTTGGCAGGTTGTCTAAACCACTCTTGACACAGGAAAACAGCTTTTCATGGAGCGTATGTATGAATGAGAAGATCAAGGTGTACACATATACCCGCGTATCCACCGCCATGCAGATTGACGGCTATTCCCTCGATGCGCAGAAAAACCGCATGAAAGCCTACGCCGACTTCAACGGCTACGAAATCGTCGGAGAATATGAGGACGCGGGCAAGTCCGGCAAATCCATCGAGGGGCGAACCGAGTTCATGCACATGATGGAGGACATCAAGTGCGGCAAAGACAACATCTCCTACGTTCTGGTGTTCAAGCTCTCTCGCTTCGGCCGCAACGCCGCCGACGTGCTCTCCACCCTTCAGGTCATGCAGGACTTCGGCGTGAACCTGATCTGTGTGGAGGACGGCATTGACTCCTCCAAGGATGCGGGCAAGCTGATGATCTCGGTGCTCTCCGCGGTAGCGGAGATTGAGCGCGAGAACATCCGCGTGCAAACCATGGAGGGCCGCATCCAGAAGGCCCGCGAGGGCAAATGGAACGGCGGCTTTGCGCCCTACGGCTATGACCTCGTCAACGGACATCTGGTCGTCAACGAGGAAGAGGCCAAAGCTGTCCGGCTAATCTTCGACCTGTATGTGCATAAAAAGATGGGCGGGCGGCTCATCGCGCAGTATCTGGAGCGCCACGGCATCCTGAAGCTGAACCACCGGAACACCCGGGGCGAGCTGTTCAGCGCGGCCTATGTCCGCGAAATCGTCAAGAACCCCGCCTACTGCGGCAAAATCGCCTATGGGCGTCGAAAGACAGAAAAAGTTCACGGCACACGCAACGACTATCGCATCGTTTGGAATGACGACTATCTGCTGTGCGACGGCATCCATGAGCCGCTCGTCTCCGTTCAAGATTGGGAGGACGCGCAGGTCAGACTCCGCTCTCAGGACGAGCGGTACAAGCGCTATGACCGCCGCGACAACGAACACGCCTACCTGCTCACTGGTCTGATCAGGTGCCCGGAATGCGGTGCGGGCATGTATGTCAGCAAGAGCGTCAAGAAACGCAAGGACGGCTCCAACTACAAGGAATTCTACTACTACGGCTGCAAGCATCGTCGCCTGGATAGGGGGCACAAATGCACCTTCAAGACGCAGATTCCCCTCCCGCTCATGGATCAGGCCGTGGCCGAGGTGATCGTCTCCCTCGTCAGCCGCCCCGACTTCTCTAAGCTAATGGCGGAAAAGATCAACGCCGAGATCGACACCACTGCCCTACAGCAGGAAATCACGCATCTGGAAAAGCAGCTCCGGCAGCAATACGCCGTCAAGGATAAACTGATGGAGGAGATCGATCAGCTCGACCCGGACGACCGCCACTACCAGCACCGCAAATCCGACCTCGACGACCGCCTCTACAAGATGTATGATAAGATCGACGACACGGAGGAGCTGCTGATTGAAGCCAGAGCCAAGAAGCAGGCCATCGAAGCCGACAAGGTCACACGAGAAAACATCGTCGGTATCCTCACCAATTTCCAGCGTCTGTACGATGTGATGAACGATGCGGAAAAGCACGACCTGATGGAGACGCTGATCGCCGACATTCAGGTTTACCCCCAAAGGCAGCCCAACGGCCAATGGCTGAAGTCCATCCACTTCAAGCTTCCGATTATCCCGGAAGAGGAAATGCAGTTTGGTTTAGACATCTCGGATAGAGATGAGACGATGATGGTGTTGTCTAAACTTTCCGACGCCGAACAGACCGGACTACAATAAATCAGGCAAAAAACACCCCTCCGCAAAACGCCGACGCCGCTCCACGCGGGGGCAGCATCGGCTTTTTCTTTATTTCCCCATATTTTATCTCCGCATGGCCTTTGTCCTGCGCAGCAGGATATCCGCCAGCAGGCAGGCCATCGCCAGCATGGACAGCGGCAGCGTCGGGTCAATCGGCTGTGCCACCGGCGGCAGTTCCACCGCCTGCGCATCCGCCCACGAGGAGAAGACCGTGCCGCCCGTTCGCGCGCACATCTCCATCAGCAGCGCGCCGCCGTCCGGCCTGTCCAGCAGATCGTACTCGCTCGGGCGCGTCTGCGTCTTCGATTCGTCAACCGCCGAGAGCGTCTGCGGCAGCAGGCCGTGAATCATCTTCTGAATCATGCGCTTTCCCTGCTCGCTGGCGTACCATGTGCGCGACCATTCGCCGCTCAGGTCGCTCATCCAGCTCGCCGCTTTGCCCGCTCCGGCATTGCGCACCGCGTAGATAGGCCGCCCCTCCGGCGTTTTGAGAATCACATCCGCGTCGCCCTTTGCCGTCGCGCGGACATAGCCAAAGAGCTGAACGATCTCCTCTTCATCGGCAAAGGCCGCGTCATACGCGCCGCGCTCGGGCTTAAACGGCGCTTTGACCGTGTATTCCACCTGCGAGAGCACCGAATCCACCGACATGATATCCGACAAGTCCCGGCCGCTTTCCACCAGATAGCAGCGGCCGCCGCCGATATACGCGAGGTTTTCCAGCATGTTGACCACGTTGACCAGCCGCCCCACGACGATCGTGGAGAGCGTGATGCCGTTTGCGCGCATCTCCTTGGCAATCTGCTCAAAGCCCGCCTGCGCGTCCGCCGGACTGCCGTCGGTGATGAACATCACGTGCTTGCGCTTCGTGCCGTCAAACGCCTTGAGCGTGTCGCAGGCCAGACGCAGCGCCCCGGTGAATCGCGTCAGCTTGTTGGGGTCGGCGGTTTCGATGCTGTTGATCGCGTCCAGCACCGGCTTCTTGTCCCCCATCGCCGTCATTTCCACGAGCATCTGCGCGTCGTCTGAAAACGTGATGACGCCCGCGTAGTCGTTGCCGTTGAGTGCGTCCACGCACTTGATCGCTCCGCGCCTCGCCATGTCGATCGGCACGCCGATGGATTCGCGCGTCATGGAATCCGTCGTGTCGATGACCAGCATCAGCCCCACCGGATCGACGCTCTCCTTTTCCTCCACGCTCATCCGAATCGGAAGCAGCGCCTCGTAGCCGGAATCCTTCATGCCGCCGTAGAGGTACGTGTTTTCGCCGCCCGTCGTCAGCACGCTCCGCCCGTGGTTTTCCACCGCCTGCCGCAGCACGTCGTCCCATCTTTCCGGCAGATCGCCCGCATGCACGTTCATCAGCACCGTCAGGCCGTATTCGCACAGCGCATCGACGCTTTCGGGCACATTCTTCGGGTCGGTCACGGCCACCTGAACGCCTTCCGCGCGGAGAAGCTGCTCAAGCTGCTGCGCCTGCGCGCCCGTTCCGTCCACCAGCAGAACCTTTTCCCCGCGGCTGACGTTCATTGTCGCCGTCAGGCTGTCGTTTTCCGCAATCGTGTCGCCCGGCAGCGCCACCTCCGCGCGCAGCGTGTGCGCGCCGACTGCCCCGGCCTCGATGGCGCAGGCAAACGTCTGCCTGCCCGCCGTCAGCGCCACGCGCTGTTCATGCAGCAGCGTTTCGCCGTCCCAAATGCGCAGGGCGGCCTCGCCCTGCGTGTCGGCCAGCACCGTCACCGCCGCCTCCATGTGCCGCCCTTCCATCGCCTCGGCGGGCAGCTCAAACGCCGCCAGCTCCGCCTGCGGCGCGGGGAACTCGGGCTTCATCTGCACCGCGTCGAGCCGAATACCCGCCTGTGCCGCGGCCTGCGCCGCAGTCAGCGCGTCGCCCTGCGTCTGCACGCCGTCCGAAATCAGGATGATCCTTCTGCCGCCCGGCCCCGCAAAGCGCGAAGCCGCCTCGTCGATGGCCGCCGCGATATCCGTCCCATCCGAAGCGATTGCGCCCGCTTCATCCGGCGCGGCAAACGGCAGAACCGTCGTGTGCTCGTCCCGCTTCGCTTCCTCCGCCCATGCGTCCGCCTGCGCGCGCACGGGCTCCATGCTCGCCGATTGATCCAGCAGCACCACCGTCTGCCGCTCGGTCAGGTAGCGCGTTCCCCCCGGCCCCGCGGCGATGACCGCCAGCAGCGCCACGGCCGCCGCGCGCAGAATCGCCGCCGCGCGATCCGTCCGGCTCTTTTCCTTTTCCCGGCGCAGCAGGCGTGGCGCCAGCAGCACAAACGCCACGGCCGGAACGGCCAGCAGCAGAAGCCACGGCTGCGCAAAGAACAGATCAATACTTTTCACGGTGATACATCCCCCATTCCGCCAGCAGCAGCGCCAGCAGCGCCAAAGCCATCAGGCGCGCCGGATAGAATACGCGCGCATGCGCCGGGGCGCTCTCCGCCTGCTCGCCCGCCGTCAGCGTCAGCGGCTGATCGACCGGCTGCGTCTGCGTCGTCCTCTCTGCCTGCGGCACCTGCGCCGCAAAGCGCACCACCTGCTGCTGTCCGCGCACCTCCTGCATGAGCGTATAGCTGCCGGGGCTGTCCACGCGAACGCCTTCTGCCGCCCGCGCGGGATCGAGCGCTTCCAGCCGCATATCCGGCGTCTGCAAAAACAGCCTGCTGCACAGCGGATGCGGCTGCGGATAGACCCGCGTTCCGCAGTCCACCGTCTCCGCGTCCAAAAGCGTCGGCGCGCTCGCCTCCAGCATGTTGTTGACCAGCACGACGAAATCCGGCAGCAGCGGCAGGTTGCTCTCCTGAATGTCAAAGGGCAGCACCGCCTGCAAACAGCCGCTCGCGTTGGTTCCCGCGGCCATCACGGGCATTTCGCCGCACAGCAGAACATCTTCCAGCCCGCCCTGCGCCGTCATCTCCCTGAACCGCGCGACGGCCGCATCCCGCAGCACGAGGCCGCGCGTCAGCCGCTCGCCCAGCGCCGTATCCGTCCGCGCGCCCTTCACATAAGCGCCCATCAGCCGCTCGCCCAGCACCACGCCGACCTCGCGCGGCGAACGCGGCGGGTTGAGCAGCCAGACCGCGCCGTCCTGCGGCAGCTTCTCCGGCAGGCAGCCGTCAAAGGCATAGACGTCGTATGCCTCAAGCGTCGCGTCGCGCCAGTCCTCCGCCGTCGTCAGCTCCACCCTCGGGAAGGCCTCCAGCGCCTTCTGCCAGAAATACGGGTTTTCGCCCACCAGCAGCACGCGCGTCGGGCAGACCGCCTGACGGTTGAGCTGCACCGCGTTATCCTGCGCCATGCCGTCCTCCGCGCAGACGCGCACGCTCACATCCGTAAAATCATATACCTGCCGCAGCAGCAGGGACACGCTCTGCGCCTCGCCCTCCGGGCAGTATACGGTCTGCGCGGTCTGCTTCTGCCCGTTCACGCGCAGTTCGATTTCCTCCGCGCCGCGCGCCTTGCCGTCAACGATCAGCTCAAAGCTCACATCCGCGCTTCGGCCAAAGCTCTGCACCGTGGTTTCAAACGCCGTGCCGTAGATGGAGCCGCTGGTCTCCAGCGCGCCGAGGCTCACGTTCCACTCGTCCCCGCCGCGCAGGGTGACGACCTCCAGCCCCTCCGCCTGCGCATACGGCGCGTCCGTGTACAGCCGCACGTCCGAAATGCCGCCCTCGTCGAGCATCTGCTGGCACAGCGCCGCCGCGCCCGCCACGTCGCCCGCAATGCGGCTGTTGGAGACCTCAATGCGCTGCACGCTGGTGAGCT